>WNFT01006927.1_pt1 | contig 10016 bp, 7 predicted proteins | sample 5400191 | NCBI WGS metagenome assembly WNFT01 (sample SAMN13153359, study PRJNA577476) | soil metagenome | isolation source: 80 cm saprolite under Madrone tree | place: USA:California | collected 2016-06-14 | reverse complement strand
ATTTCCGCCTTGCCTGAGTCGAAATCGGAAGAGGTAGGTGGGAATGGCCAGCCTTGCGGCTGCTACCAGTGATGCATGATGTTGGTCTGACTAGAAGCACTACGCTCTTCCTCGGAACTCGTCAAGACATATCTTTTATGAAAAAGGAATAGAATCGTCCGAATACCGAGCATGGAGCGCGTACTCAAAATCCCGGAGTTCCTGTCTCACCTGAAGACCTACGGCGGCTACCCGGTCTCGTTCACGCAATTGTGGGCCTCTGGCGTGCCTGATTTCCGCGCTGTTGATTTAGAGCATTGCGCAAGATGCCTGAGGGACAAACTCTGTGAGGTGCATTTTCCCCTTATACTATTCCGTTATCGGCAACTCCTCGGAGACGGGCCGTTGTGAGAGGCGCTTACCGTCGCAGGAGCCAGTCGAATCGAGCACCATTGTGGAACCTGTAGCGACCATGACGCGACTGATTTTTTCTTGTTCCGCTTTACCTGCTCAACATAGCTCGGCCAATACCGCACCGACGTTCCCAGTTCAGTAGGCCAGCCTTTTTCTACCGCTCATTTTTCTGGGCACTGCTTCAGGCTAATTCCTGCGTCCGGCCGCTTCGCGGCTTCTGCTTTCCCGGTTCCGCCCTTACACCATTGGGTTCCCTCCCATAAAGCAGCCGCTCGCTTTGGAAGCAGAAGCCCTCGCTTTTGTGTGCCCCAGAAAAATGGGGCAGAAAAAGGAGATATTTTTCATGTCCTACTTGAACTCAGTAACGATCGTCGGATTTGTTGGGGCCGACCCGGAGCAGCGTCAAGCGCGAAACAACGGTTCAAAATTCACCGTTCTTTCCGTCGCCACGTAACGCTCCTGGAAAAACGCAGAAGACGAATGGGTCTCGAAAGTCGAGTGGCATCGCATCGCGATTTTTCGCCCTCGCCTGGCCGATTCTGTTCTCAACACCATCAAGAAAGGCGCTCACGTCCTCGTCGAGGCACCAGATGGCAACGAAGGTCTTTCCAGGCGCGGGGCATGCTGTCGTGAAGACGCCGTATTCTCGCGCACATCGAATTGGAGACGAGTCGGCTTCATGCTTTCTTGGCAATCTCGAAAAGAGAACCTCCGTCGTTTTGAGGCTGGTCGCCGTTTTGGTTTGTATCCTCTAGCCAACTCTTGAACTCGTCGTCTTTCCTAAAGATGAGCTTCAGCGCTTCACTGACGACGTAGGATTCCGAAGAGTCGATGAACTCGGCATACTTGACGAGTTTCGCTCGGATCTGCTCCTTGATTCGGATTTGAAGGGTTTCATTCTTCGGCGGTTTAGGTGGTGACTTCAGAATTGCCATGCGGTCTCTCCTTTTCTGCACGCGGAGTAATAATGCGTGCATAAAACTTTGCTTGCTCTGATTCTCCACCGTGGAAAAAAGGCCGACGCATGGCGCGTCGAAGGCGGGAGCGACCCCACCAAACTTTTGGGCGGCTTGGCCGCAAAAAAGTGGGGTCGCTCCCGCCCGTTTTGGTGTTTTTTCCACGGTGACTTTCGCTTGCGCTGGTTCTCTATCTCCCACTCCGCAAAGAAATTGCTCGCGCCACAGGTTGAAGAACTCGGAGAAGACGATGCTGAAGTGTGTAGTTCTTACGTTCTTCATCTTTTCCCGCAGGTTCCTGCTCAGGAACCGCAACCCGGCAGAGCACTTCGCTCCCGCCCGACTGGACCTTTTTTGCGCGGTGACTTTGATGTTGCAGTAAAGGTTTCAGGACCGCCACGAGATTGTCCCCTTTCTGCTTGAGCGGATGGAGTCCATCGGGCTCCGGCTCGGGACCATCGAGCGGCACTCAAGAAGGGCAGACGGTTGACCGAAGTGGGACGGCTCCGTCAAGCCCACAGGGGAGGCTGAAAAAGAATCCTCCCCTCACTTACTAAGAGGCCTTCAAAAAGGAAAAACTCAACGACTTTTGTTTGACCCGGAGCGCCACGGGAGTAGACGCTCCATCTAGAAAGTTTGCACTTCCAAAGGTGAGACACGCACACTCTCGGATATCCGGAATGCTTCTAAACCGGATCGCGCATTCGGGTCGGGCAAGTCCCTGGAAGGCATTTGTCGACTAAGTCCCCTACCTACTCAGAGCCTTCGAGGAAGGAAAATGTAAGAAAAAATCTTGGTACCAGTACATTTTGGGGGAAATCACGTGGGGCCAGGGGCCCACAGTTGGGGACTAGGAGCTAGACCGTTCAGTTTGGCCGAAGGGGCATTACAGGCGAACTTCTTTGGCTCACTCGCGCGGTGATGTGCCCGCACTTCTCTAGGTTCTGATTAATCCTTGTCAACATTTCCAGATCTGGCTTAGGTATTTTGCCTTCTGCTTTCATCTGCTGCCACGTCGGGAGAGCTTTTCGATTCCATGTTTCGGACTCGCGACAATAGACCAGCTCGTCTTTCGCTGCAACTCCTGGCCGCAACGCCATCGCCGCATAAACATCGCCAATGTTGCTTTCTGACTGCGCGACCTTGAAGCGAAGCGGCTCATTGGTCGGGTCTTTTTCGGACAGCATTTCACGAAGCGCTAGTCCCTTCCTATAAGAAAGCAGAGCCCCTGCCAAGTCCCCCTTTTCACGGAGGTTCCATCCAATATAATTGTGGGTATTCGCCAAGCCGTCTTTTGCCTTGCTATCCTGCGGGTCGGCCTGAACAAGTGCCGTGCGAATCTCCAAAGCTCTCCCGTAAAACCTAAGTGCTCCATCAAAATCGCCCTGCAAGCCGAGAATGTATCCGGTGTCGCTATAGGTGAAGGTTATGTTGAAGCGAGTCTGGACACTGTCCGGATGGAGGGCCAATAGCGCTTCGTCTATTTCTAGAGCGGCGCGCTCCTCTTCGAGAGCGGCAGGCAACTGTTTCTGCACAATTAGCACACCGCCAACGCGCTTGTGAGAAAAAGAGAGCCGCGTTTGATACAGTTCGTTCTTAGGATCGAGTTTTGCAAGCCGCTGGTAAGTGCCCAGAGCCTTTTCGTGGTAATTTAGCGCCTGATTTAGATCACTATCCGCAAAAAAACTAAACCCAGTCTGCGCATATGCTTCACCAAGCAGGGCTTGCGTTTTCTGATCGTCCGGGTTGGAAGCGGCAAGAGACTCTAAGATCCCCAGAGCCTTCTGCGTAGCTTCTTTATTCCCGTTTTTGTCGCCAGTTTGCCCAAGGCATCTGCCCAAATTCAGGTTGGCTTGTGCCCAGTCAAGGCGGGCTTCCCGGTTGGTAGGTTCAAGTAAGGCGTCGGCTTCCAAAAGCGCAGAGGCTTTGCGATAGTTCTGCACGGCTTTCGGTGTGTCGCCCACGTTGGCGTCGCGCGTGTCGCCCTGAACGCTTGCCAAGCTTGCTATAAGCGCTTGCTAGCTCACGAAGCAATGCGGGATCGGACTTGGACTCTTGCGCAAGGCTGTCCAGGTACTCCTGGGCACGCTGAATGATCAGTTTTCTTGCCGCTGTTGCGCCAGGCAAATCCCTGATCGAATCGTGAACTTCGAACATCAGCGAGTTAGCCAGCCTGCGCACATCGTTGAACCGTTTCTCGGCGCGGATTTCATTGGCACGGGCGATGCGAGCTTCGCGCAGCGTCAACGCGAAGCCACTGAGCAAAGAAACGAAGACCAAGAGAGCAGCGGTTACACCGATCTTGTGACGGAGGACATATTTCCGGCAGCGATACGCAACGGTACTCTTGCGCGCAAGGACTGGCAGGTGTTCTAGATGCCGACGGATATCCTCAGAGAGCTGGTCCGCGGAATTGTAGCGCTCGCGCGGTTCCTTGCGAATCGCCTTCAACACAATGTTGTCGAGATCGCCTGCGATGCGGCGATGGAGCTTTTCAGGTGAATCGGCGCGAAGCCCGCTGATGAGTCCCGGCGTCGGCGGAGCTTTTTCTTTGCCTTGCTCGGCAATCTCGTCCTTCCGCCGGATCGCGGTGCTGGGTTTCTCTGGGTCGGTCTCGAGAACGGCCCGCGCAATCTCATGCGGCAGGTGACTAGCAAGGTGGTAGGCGCGATGGCCCGCGAGCAGCTCATACAAAACCAAGCCGAGCGAGTACACATCGGTGGCGGTGGTGATAGCCTCACCACGCAGTTGCTCAGGACTCGCGTATTCCGGAGTCATGACCCACAGTCCGGCTAAGGTGACAGCCGCATTTTCCGCGAGCAAGCTGGGATCGAGGATTTTAGCGATGCCAAAATCCAGCAGCTTGGGAACGCCATCCTCGGAGGTAATCAGAATATTGCTGGGTTTGATGTCGCGGTGGATCACCAAGTGTTGATGCGCGTAATGAACGGTGGAGCAAACGGTGCGGAAAATCTTCAGGCGCTCGTCGATGGTGAGGCGGTTTTTATCGCAATACTCCGTGATGGGCAGACCATCGATGAACTCCATGACAAAGTAGGGGAGACCGTCGGCGGTGGTGCCGCCATCCAGAATTTTCGCGATGTTAGAATGGTCCAGGCTGGCCAGGATTTGACGCTCGTTGCGGAACCGCGTGGCCGTAGACTCCGCGCCTAATTCCGAGCGAACAATTTTCAGCGCGACCTGCTGCTTATATTGTCCGTCGGCGCGAATCGCGCGATAGACCGCGCCCATCCCCCCTACGCCAATTTCTTCCGCAATTTCGTAAGCGCCGATGCGCTTGCCCGGAACCAGTCGGAATTGCGCTTCTTGCCCAAGTTCGAGCTTAACCGCCGAGCCCGGCTCGAGCACGTTCGTACCCGCCTGCTCGTGGATGGCAATCAGTGATTCGACTTCGCTGCGCAGAGACGCGTCGGCGCACGCTCTGTCCAAGAAGGCAGGGCGGTTGGCGGAATCCAGCTCCAGGGCGGATTCCAAAATGGGCCGGACGCGTTGCCATTCTTCAGATGTCATGCGCGCGCTTCTCCGCGGCCCATTTCTCGCAGTAACCAGGCACGAGCGGAGGCCCAACTACGCTTGACCGTGGCCGGTGAAATTCCCAGAAATTCCGAAGTATCTTCAATCGTAAGCCCGCCGAAATATCGCAGTTCGATAATCTGGCTCTGCTGGGCATCCATCTTGGCGAGTCGGCAGAGCGCTTCATCGAGGGCCAGAAGGTCCACTGCTCGGCCTGCGGAACCGGCCGCAGCAATGCTGTGATCGAGCGTCACGCGTGTAGCCCCGGCACCCCGTTTGGCCGCGCGCCGGTTGCGTTCATAGTCCACCAGAATCCAGCGCATGAGCTGCGCGGCGATGCCAAGAAAATGGGCGCGATTTTCGACGTGCGGTGATTTTTCCTGGGCTAACCGCAGGTACGCCTCGTGAACCAGTGCGGTCGTTTGCAGGGTGTGATTTGGGCGCTGCTGTTTAAGGTGATAGCGGGCCAGGCGTCGCAGCTCGTTATAGACGAGAGGCAAAATCGCCTCCAGCGCCTCGCGGTCTCCATTACCCCAATGGAGAAGCAGTTCGCTGACAGGACTAGAGGGCTCTAGAGCCACTGGCTGGGCCTCTATTCGCTACTCACGCGGGGAATTTGCTGCCAGAATAGTCGAAACCCGCTCAAGATTCAACACTTAGAGTAAGACACCACGGGTCAGCCACCTTCCCAGATCGCGTCCCCCAAGCAGAAAAGTTCGGTTTCTGTGAGCCAGTTTGGCCGCTTTCTACGAATTATAGAGTAAGGAACGGTCTCAGGAGGCGCACTATGACCCAGCCCATCAGGATTCCTTGTCTAGCGGCGCTCGCCCAAGCTGCCAGCAAGGTTGCGGCTTGTGTGAGCCGGCGTTCTACTTCTGCCTTACTCAGAGGGACTATCGTTGTCCTGCTCTGGGGCCTCTGTCCATCCTTTGCCTCGGCGGGCACATTTAGCGTCTTCGGCAAGACATACGTTCGCGACACCGGGGCTCCGGTCACGGTGACCGACACTTTCTCGGTCTTTAATCCGAATGCCCCGTACACCTTGCATGTTCAGAATCTGGGTGTCGCGAGTGCTGTAATTTTTGTCAACGGAGTTCAGGTACTTGGTCCGAGTGATTTTGATCCGAACGTGACCTCCATCGATAGGGCGGTTGGGCTGGGCACGAGCAACGAAATTGACGTTCAGCTTCGCAGCAAGCCCGATGCCAGCCTCGTCATTTCGATTTTAGGAATTGATAACGATCCACCTGTAATCGTAGCTTCCGCGTCGCCGAGCCCGAACGTTTCCGGCTGGAACAATACCAACGTTCTGGTGACGTTCACGTGTTCTGACAAGACTTCGGGAGTGGCATCCTGCCCTTCTCCGGTGACGGTGAGCACCGAAGGCGTCAATCAGGTGATCATCGGAACCGCTGCTGATCGCGCCGGGAACACCGCATCAACATCGATCACGCTCAACATTGAGAAAACCCCGCCTTCGATTACAGCGTCGGCTGCTCCACCACCGAACAGCGCGGGGTGGAACAACAGTGACGTCACCGTCAGCTTTCAGTGCGGAGCCAGCATATCGGGAGGTATCCAATGCCCAGGTCCAAGGGTCGTCAGTACAGAGGGAGCGAATCAGACGATCACCGGCACGGTTAGCGATAACGCGGGAAACAACACGACTGCGACAGCCAACGTCAGCGTAGATAAGACGCCGCCGGTGCTCACTATCACCTCGCCCGCTGACGGTTCCACTTCCGCTGCTTCAGCGATCTCCGTTTCCGGCAGTGCAACCGACGCTCTTTCTGGAGTTGCAGCAGCCGCGTGCCATGGGGTTACTGCTAGCCTTCAAGGAAGTTCGTTCAGCTGCTCGGTGACGTTGAATGTCGGAGCGAACACAGTCACCGTTTCAGCCACCGATCTGGCAGGAAACACCACTTCGGCGTCGATCTCGGTGACGCTTGGGAACGCGACTGCTCCAGGGGCGCCCACAGGTCTGACAGCCAGACCTGATGTCGGCCAAGTGCTGCTGACGTGGACTGCGTCAACCGGAGTTGCCGGCTACAAGGCCAAACGCTCGACGACGAGTGGCGGGCCATACACCATGGTAGGCACCACTACGACCAACAGCTTCGTCGATACTGAGGTCGTCGGTGGTATCACATACTATTATGTCGTTACCGCCGCCAATGCTAAAGGAGAAAGTCCGAACTCGAACGAGGCCAGTCAGACGGCGCTAGACACTGGCCCTGGCACAACTATCCAAGACGCAATCGGCGGAACCGTAAGCGCACCCGATCCGAATAATCCTAATTCGATTGTAACCATAGTGATCCCCCCGGGCGTCCTGGGAACGACGTCCGACGCCATATCGGTGGCCTTCTCCGATGCGTCAGCGGGCCCGCTCAATGCGAACGCAACTACCGCTGGCACACACTTCGTTTCGCGAGTGATCACCTTAAGCAGAGCATCGGGGCTCAAATTTGTAAAACCGATCAAAGTCACGATTCCTTACGATTTGAGCCAAGTTGGACCGAATGACTCGATGATGGTGGTGTATTGGGACGCCACGCAACAAGGATACGATGTCGTTGACACTGTGGGTTTAGACCGCGTGAAGGGAACGATCACATTTCAAACCGTTCATTTTTCCCAGTATAAAGCGGTGGACGTACCTCGCTATCCAGCATCTCTTGATACCGGCTTTCGCGCTTTCACGGATGGCTTTTCTATTGCGAACATTTCAACAATGACAGGCGCCGCCAAGAATGGGGCGTGCTTCGGCCTTACTGCCTTCGCCAAGTGGTTCTACCAGACGGAAGTTCCAATCAACGCGACGCGGCTAGCGAGCAATCCGCTCTTCGCCCGTGACACCGCGGCCCAAGATGACGTGGCGCGAGAATTGATTAACGGGGGTTATGAACAAACGCTGCAAGCAAATAAAGATCTGGTATGGCTCGACAGGCAAACACCTGGCGACGCTTCCACAGCCCAGGACCTCCTTGTGGCACTTTATCTCACTAACCACCCGCAACTTCTTGTGCTGGCCTTAAACGGAAGCTATTCAGCCCCAACTGACCTCCACTCGGTGCTCGTTTACAGCTATTCTACCGATACCGCCAGTCACGTCATTCACTTTAATTTTTATGATCCCAACGCTCCCCTAAGTGATTTTGCTCCCAATAACCCCCTTAGAGGACAACAAATAAACTATCTCATTAATGCTGGCCATTTCCTTCTTCCACCGTATATGGATCCATTCGGCCGAAGCTTTAGTTGGGTATACTTCAGCGCATCTTCCGACTTCTTCAGACCGCTGGATTTCACTCTAGCATTCGACGACGCATCGAATGGTTGGCCGAATCGGCATTTTAGCGAGATAGTGATCGATCAAACCAAAAGCACCGGACTAACCCAGGTGAGCCCAGATGGACCCGATCCAGTCGCCAATCCGGCAGTCTACGAAGTCCTTCCGGGAAGCACCACCTTTCAAATGAATTGGACCTGTAGCTGTCCTCCGCCCAATCAGGACGGCTCTCCACGCACAACGGTATATGCTCATATTTTCTTCGACGGAAGGTGGAGAGAAGACAAAGCACTTGATGTCAGCTCCGCTTCTCCGGGAGTTCCCACGCCATTCTCCTATAACCTTCCGGCGGATATCGGCGGCAGCGTTGGAACCCAGACTGAGATGATCGTCATAATCAGCGAGCCTCAAATGAATCCGAATCCGCCGGCTCCGTACAGTATCGATTCCTATCTCGCGCAGGGCTATGAGGGATTCCTGAGGATAAACCTCAAGCCTCCGCTATACCAAGTCACCGAGCTTTTCGACAATAATGGCGCCTCTGCAAGTAACACACTAAACTATCCCTGGCAGATTTCGTCCGATAGTGATGTCGTTTCGTGTTATCTACCTTCGGTCTTTCCAACGGTCTACCCGTATTACGATTACAGTAAGCTCACCCTGCATCCCCATTCGGTAAATGTACCTCTTGCATGTATCGGGTACTCCCACGTTCCATCTCAACCCATCGGGATCCAGCCCTTCATTTCACCAATCTTCAATGATTCATTTTCTGCGGCCGTCGGATCGGCGTCCGCAACAGGTGATTTCAGCCTCCGTTTCGATCCGACGAACATCAGCGCTACGGCGAGCGGATTGGCTGTCTATTCCGGCCCCCCCCAGCGTTTTGAAGGAGCCACCATTAGTACTGGATTTAACTTTCAACTCACCGTGAACTCACCTGCGCACTATCAAATCACAATGAGTGCTTCCCCGACGGTCCATGAATCAGGGTGTTTCGGACAAGTTGGTGTCTCCATCGTGGACTCCACTAGTGGGATCAAGAGCTATGCAGTGTATAGCGACGGAACATTTCCGACGGGACCGGGATATTCATCACAGTCGCAACTGTCCGTTGCAGGCCAATTCACGACATTTTTTACGAATGTTGCCGTTCAGGGGTCCGTCCAGTGTCGAACAAATGCGATACCCGCTCCCCAGTTGCAAGTGAGCTTCGCTATGTCGCTGGCACCATGATGAATCGCTCATGGCATGCCGTGTGCCCTATTTGCAGAGCGAGTGTGGGGCATTCATTTCCCCGAGCGGACTTCGCATTTGCTCGTGGTAGATTATCCGAAAGAGCAAAGGCCGGATTCTGGCGTCCGGCCCGTAAATCTGAGAATTGGCTGCGGCGGCCTGCGACCATCCGAGTTTGCCGTTCCCGTTGCCGCCGAAGACTTCACAGACAGTTTCGTTCCCGTTCAAGGTCCCGAGCAAGGGCGCATGCCCGAGTCGGCTTGCCATCCATGCCGCTGAATTTGTGTCTTTTTAGCCGACTCTTTCAGGAAGTGTGTGGGCTCGTTTCCCATGATTGGTAATTTCCGTGCGCTTACGAAAACGAGGGAACAAATCAGGGAACAATAACAGTTCCTTGCTGCTCCTTATGCTGCTTTTTGCTCCTCTACGTTCCTCGTAAGTGCTCGAAATTCCGTCTCGGATTACATTCGACTCCCACACGCTTCCGCCAAGTCCTTTCTTTACGCCGTTTTAACTGCTGAAGTTGACTCCAATTCGAGGTCTGACTCCAATTGAGTGATGTTCTGCCCGATCCGCTGAGAGAACTTCTCAGACGCAAGCCGCTC
>WNFT01018835.1_pt1 | contig 10018 bp, 14 predicted proteins | sample 5400191 | NCBI WGS metagenome assembly WNFT01 (sample SAMN13153359, study PRJNA577476) | soil metagenome | isolation source: 80 cm saprolite under Madrone tree | place: USA:California | collected 2016-06-14 | reverse complement strand
TGAAGTCCTTCTCAGTGATGAACTTCGGATTAGCAGCCAACTGAGTTTTCAAGTCAGTTATTTCTGTCCTTAGCGCAGCTAGTTCCTTCTCCTTCTGAACCATTTTTTCGATTGCCCTGGACGCGAGCAGGCTAGCGTCGACATCAACCACGGATTCTTTCAACTCGTCGCGGGACCGGAACCGAGAATACACAGACTCAAGTGCCCGCTTCAAGTAGAGTAGTTCTTTATCTCTCTGTGCGATGGTAATTTCTAGATCCGTTGCCTTTGAAAACGCTAGATAATGAATAAGGGAGACTCTAGAGCCATTGCGAAACTGACCTGAGTCTTGAGGTTGGCGATTTCATCCATGACGCTAGTCCACTTGGTTTTCTCTCGTTCACGCTTAGCTCGTTCGTCCTGTTTCGTTGAGTTGAGGAAGGTAAGCAAAATCATGCGGCGAAAGCTTACATTTTCACGGATCTCAACAGGATTCGAGGACTTCAAGTGGTCAAGCTCGGATTGTAATCGTAAGACATGCTTCTCCTTCTGAACCAAACGCTGCACCAAACCATGGAGATTCTATCGAAACGACGTAAGAAGAAAAAAAAAGGTGGTAAGGAGTCCACATACGTCGGACCCGCCCTTGTTACCCGATAACCTGGAGTTGGGAGTTAGCGCCCTCAGAGTATCGAACTCTGCTGTCCGTTGATCGAGAAGCACTCGTAGTTGTTCGCGCTTGGGAAACCGTCACATAAATCGGATATCTGAGTCGGAATTAAAACGCACGTCAGCCGTCAAGTGCTCAATTTGTCCTCGTAAGGTTTCTATTTCATCGCGGAGGGTTATGCTTGCACGATCTCCTGCATCACCAACTTCAACGGAGCTGCCAGTGATGTCTTGCACAGACTCCGTGAACTTCTTCAGGAATGTTGACCAGTTCCCCTGTCTGGTTGATGTGAGTTGTAGCCATGGACTGAAGAGTGACGCCGCACAAATCGTCGATGGAACCAGCTTGTTCGACAAAAGTTGCGATAATGGAGCATAAATTTGTTCTTAAAGGGCTAGAAGGTACGGTCATCAAATATTTCACAATTTCTTTCAAGAGCCACACCTTTCATCCACTCGCTCGAAAAGAGATATCAATACCCTAATAATCCCGACAACTTTGCGATAATCTTCCGTGGGAGCTCTCGTCAGAGTGACCAATTTTTCAAAAATTGATGTAATCTCGGAACTATTTTGCACCTCGTCTGTATGAAAAAGACGGGATGCACGTTCCCGCATGTCCTCTTCATCTTCAAACTTCTCTTCTGTGTAAACGTCCAGTTGCGTTATTATTCCTTCAGGTGGCCTTATGTAGCGCAAGGTCTGGCGTACAGTAAGGGAGCAGTAAAGTTGTGATAAACACTTAGCACTCACAACTATGGCCTCGTTTAACCCCCGTCTGCTGAATTCTTCACGAAGTAAAATTCGCTCTTCCAATGACTCAGGGCCATTCGTCAGGGCATTGATTAGAACCATAGATGATGTACGAGCATCCCAAGCACCATCGTCCTCTGAAGGACGAGCACCACTCCCCGTAAAATCGTTTGGATCAGCCTCAGGAAGCTGCAGAGATGATATTAGTTCCTCGAACCGAAACGATTCCTCGAATACAATTCGGTAATCTGACATCGCCGCCATGACCATCTTGTGGCCTTCGGGGATGGCTAGGATGCATATAGCGGCCAGAAGATCGGACACCAAGGTTCGTAGTTTATATGAGGAGTGGTGTAGAGAATAAGCGATATGCGTGATTACGGTAGATGAGGCAACGACCGCATTGAATCCAGGCTGTTGCGGGTCGCGTTTAACATAAATGACCAAAGGATGCTTATAACTAGCTCACCTCTGTGTTGGACAAAACCCTGAGGATCTTAATGATTTCCAAGAGCACGGCGCCTTCAATATCGGAGAGGTTCTTCCTCTTTCCTGCCCTTCCAACGAGGCCAGCTAGTATGGCACTGAGCGCATCTAGCCCCGCCTCTGTCCCAACAAATTCTTTCACCCAGAACACACGAGCAGTGGACAGATGGACTCGCAACGAGATCAGGTTTTTCACTAATTTGGTGTCCAGAATCTTGCCTTTAATCCTATCTACGTACCACTTCGGAGTCTTGGCTTCTTTCGCGCTCTTACCCTGAGTCGCATTCTTCTCGCCACCAGAGGAAACCCACCAGCTCGACCAAAGCCCCCCCGTAGTCTGAGGCTGAAGGGGTTGTGGTTCTTCCGTTGCTTTCGCGCCATGTGCCTGCGCAGATGGCGAACTAGGGTCTGGCTTCTCACCTTTGCGGTTCGAGCCAGAAGTAGACAAGGGAGAAGCAGTACTCGCCGCACCCCATCCCGTGATCGACAATCGTCTCATAAGACCAGAATCCCCGGTAAGTTGAGGAACAAGACGGGGCAACAGATTACCCGCGCTGGAGGGACCATATGTGGCAGAAAATGGTGGCTGAGCTGCATGTGATGGGGGCTTTGCAGAGGCGACTCTGTACTGCTTGTGTTGCCCCAGAAGGTACAGTTTTCTGTCCGTAGGAAGTTGATGCATTGCTCGGCGTTGTGGCTCTTTCAACCCTAATTCATCCTATCTCGTGCCTCAACAAACGGCGTATCGCACCTTTAATTGCGCACATACCAACATCTGCTCGAAATCGCCCGTGTCCAAATCGGCTTCCGCAGCATCAACATGGTTTGTGTCAGAAACATCGTCTTCACTAGTTCGCTCCAAGAGTTTGGGCTCGCTGACATTCATCCGTTCAGGCGTAAAGTTTTTCGTTGCTCTGGTAGGGGATGTAGGTGTCGAAGGACGAAGCCAGTTCTCGAACACGCTAGAAAGCCGATTTTGGGAGAGAGATTGGCGCCAGTCAGCTGACTCGGACTTCACCTTCGACGGTGGAGTGATGTCTGACACTGCGCTCGCACGGGCTTGCTTGGCAGTTCCATCTCCACCTTCTTCCTCCGACATTTCTATATCTTGACTTAGCTCGGTCGAGGATTCAGATGGGCCGAGTGGCAGGGAAGATGTAGGGCGTGACCGTGAGCGTCGGTACCATTCGTCTGGGACCGAAACCCGGAAGGAATGCCTTGCCTTGGCGGATAAGGTCGGTGGGGGGTCAGAGGAATGGGACAAGTCATAAAAGACCGCGTCCTGAGGAAGTGTCACAGCTCCTTCAATAACCAGAGAACATGTCTAGGTTAATAGGATTGACAGGGCTACGTGCAACTCACTCTCGGCATCGCCCTCAGCCCAAACTTCTTCTAATACATAGCGCACAGCACCTCCACCGGGCACTGGTAGAGACCTAGAAAGTCCAAGGGTGTCCAGGATGGATTCGACAACATCTCTGACAGTGGTAGTCCTCGAAAAGAAGCACTTCCATGTGAAGCCGTCATGGATTTCTGGGATACGGAGAAACGAGACAGAGATGGACAGCGCAGGGTGCAAAGAGACGAGGCGCAAGACGGGTCCATGAAGATGAGATGTCAGCGCAAAAGCTGAGAAATGACGCTGAAGCGAAGGATCCGATGGAGCGGTTTGTATCAAGGGAGCAACCTTGGCTGTCTCTTCCAGAATGCCTGCAGTCGGATCTATAAATTTGGGTGTTCATAGAAAGATTCGAGACGTACGTACCATCTCCCAGAGATTCCAATTCAATAGCGCTCAGTGAATGTATTACATCACCGACGGTGCCATCGAGCTGTATTGAGGCAAAGTGAAGGGACCCAGACGGTAAAACGGTTGGCACAATGAGGATATCATCAAACATTGGACGTAAGCAAGAACGGTACAGACGGACATACAAGGCAAGAGAGAGTACATGACTAAGCAGACAGCAGCAGACAACCAACCTACACCTGTGAAGAGTCCGTATCCACGGCTGGGTGGACCATGTAGAACACGCGCATATCTCCACTCTGCGTACCGCTGCTCTCATCCATGGATGTCGGTAGCGAGTTTTGTACGTCACCTGTGATCTGGATGAGATAATTATCCTGTATGCCGAAATTGAGCTTCCTCGGTGGCAGACGTAACAACGGAGGCTCCTAACCTTGACGAGTTTCCTCAGCACTTTCGTGATAAGCTCCTTCTCGTACTCCAACTCATCGACGTCTTGAATCTCCTCTTCCTTCATTTCCAAGTACCAATCGATAAGTTCATCTCGATCGATCCCTCTGCCAGTCTCCCGCTCTACGGCCGCAAGATGCAGGACAATCAGACTCTGCAGAGTCATATACTTATCATGCGTGATAACCATCCTGCGTTTTGCAGACACATGCCCATTCCCTGTGTCGTGTTGGGGAGCTTTAGGAGTCATCGGACCCTGAGGCTCCGTGCTCATTGACCCGTCTGTTCCCGATGGCTCAGCGTACATTGGGTCCGTCATTTCCGTATCATCGCCACCAGACATTGTAACATCTTGGCTATCATCTTGGCTTGCTTTGGGTTGCATATCACCACGAGTTGTTTTCGCTTCTTCTTCATCATCAAAGTCAATGTCATCCTGCTCGACGTGGATGATGGATTGTCGCAGAAGACTATATGCTTCTCGCACAAAAGCAGGAGTTATCTACAAGGTAGTTAGCCCTTCCCTATCTGTAAAGAACAGAGGAACTTACCTCTGAGGTACAATTTGCTCGGGCAATTGCCTCGCTCAGACGGATCATGCTCTCAAGTTGACGAACTGTGATACGATAGGAATTTCGACCAGTGCCAGTTCCATCGTCTTGTCGTAGAATCCGGTATTTCTCGACTAAGAGGTTTGCTGCTTCGGGCGTGAGCTAAAGCCAGTCAAATTCAAATTCGTTGTCATGTATGTCACTCATGGGGTAAGCGAAACGAACCTTCGGGTTGAACGTCCTGGCATAGCGTATGTATCTTTGGAGAGCCTCAGTGCTGAATTCCGGGTGCAAAGCTTCATCTCGAAAACGATGCACATCCACGATATGTTTTGCTATGTTAAGGTCAACTTTCTCGTCGCATTCGTCCAGGACAATGAAAAATAGGTCGAATCGGCTCATGATCGGAGCCGTCATCGCAACGTTTCCTCGAAGCGTCTTTTTGCGATCATACCGGCCACCGATGGGGTTTGCAGCGGCAAGTATCGACGTACGTGCGTTGAGTGTGGCATGGATGCCCGCCTTGGCGATGGATATGGTCTGCTGTTCCATCGCCTCATGAATGGCAACTTGGTCCGAGATATCCATTTTGTCGAACTCGTCAATGGCGCAGATCCCATTGTCCGCTAGCATCAAGGCTCCAGCCTCGATGGTGAAGTCTCCCGTCTCTTCGTCTTTGACGACCGCGGCGGTCAGACCCGCTGCCGTGGAAGCCTTTCCAGATGTATAGACAGCACGGGGAAGAAAAGAACAGATATACCTATCCAAACCGGGTTAGGGTTCAGTCGCGTAAGAATTTTAAATGACCTACTTCAAGAATTGTGATTTTGACGTCGATGGATCGCCAACGATGCAGATGTTGATATCTCCACGAAGATGCATGCCTTCTGGAGTTTGCTTGTGCACACCCCCCATGAGTTGAAGCAGCAGACCCTTTTTCACGATCTCATGCCCATAGACGGTCGGCGCGATACTCTCGACCAGTCGAGAGTAAATATGATCGGACTCAATCATACGCTTCAGTTCCTCAAATTCCGCTTCGGTGAGGGACTTGGCAAAGGATAAACCATCCGCTTCTGCGTCTTCATCTTCACCCCTAATGTTCGTAGATCCCTACGGAATAATTAGCATTGAAGGGGTTCCGGATATCAGGAAAACTTTTTACCCTCCCGTCTGCATCATGGGCCATACAGGCCAAGAATGCCGTCTTGTACTGAAGGTCGCGGACGCCGAGACTTTTCAGACCAGAGACGCCACTCCCGCCGATGGAGTTCGCGCTGTTTGCGCCGTTCCGACTAGCCTCTCGCTGAAGCTCTGCGTTGTTCCCACCGGGTAGTCCAAGCTGGCTAACGTCGGGGACAACAATAAATGTGCCAGTAAAGACGCATTTATCGCCGGCTTTCGCGCGCTCGACTAGTTCAGAACGAAGAATGACGTCCAGAGACCGAGGCATGGAACCCGTCGGGATTTCCGATGGATTCTCTTGAATACGAACTTTTTGCCAGTCGGTGAACTTGGAAGTATCGATTTGGAGCTGCCACGCCGAACGATTGCCACAAGTGGGATTGGGGCATAAATTGGGCTGAGCATGAGAGAACGGTGGTTATTAAACGGACGAACTCAGAGTAAAGAGACGTTGAAGACAAACCTCTGTATATTTGAATTGCTGTTCAATTTCGTGCACGAGAGCGCCGCATACCTCGCATATGAAGCTGCCAAAGAGGAGCTCCGGTCTGACCTCGCTCGTACGCGTCACAGTTCCGCTGATGCTCATCAAAGTCCCAATCTTGTCCGTTTTGAGATCCCGGATTGCAGAAACTAGTGGCAGGTGGTAAAAGGCGACGCTGAACTCGCGAGACTGCAGGTTGGTTGAATCCATCGCAGCAGATGTAGGATTGACTTTGAGGTATTCTGGTTCGTATTCTGCAACCAGATCGTGAAGGGCCTTGCGAAGATATGGTAGAAATCGGTAATACTGCCTTTGGATGGCATCGGCTAGAACATCATCCTTTTGCAAAAGATGGCCGTAGTCAACGTAGAGTGTAGTAAGTCCGTACTCGCGCATAGTGTGGATTTGTTCGATGTAGATAAGTTCACCATCGCCAGCAATAGGTACGTCATCTGCTGAAGGAGTTCCTGGGAGGTTCACATCCTCTGTAAAGCTGAAGACGACAGCTGAATATACAATGTGACCACGAAGCAACACATAACTCACGTTTTCAAAAACGTTTCAAAGGCTTCTGCCACGCTCTCGCCTACAGCGTCCTTCACAATAGGTACATCTCCATTGAGCTGTTCAGTCCTCGGTCTTCGTTTCCTTCTAGAACTGGCCTCAGTAACATCTTCTCGAGCGTCATTTGTCTCATCTCCAAAACTAAGCGCGTCTCTAGTACGACGCGTCGCTTGTCGTGTAGATGATCGAGCGCTGGGAGACTGCGAATCTTGCGGTGCGCTGCTTGGAGGGAGAGATAAATGAGGGAGGGGAGGGGAGGACATGTGCGCGGGGTTTATGGATAGTTGTTTGACGCGAACAGTTAATGAGCGTGGCGATACGGCCAAACGCGAAAAGGCCTGCCCTTAATCATACCACGTGACCACGTCAAATAATTGACATTAAGAGGAGGATGTAATGTACTTGGGTATCCAGGTTATCCAGGAGAACGGTAAAACACATACTGCTGTCACGGTGGTCTCCACTGACTAGCCACGACAAGACAGCATTCAGCAAACTCAAAACAATGGGCGATTAGGGTACCTAACCCGGAAATCCACGCTGGAAATGCAGAAAAGTAACATGGCATATACTCGGGGAAGGGGAGAACTAGCGTATCAGAATAAAAAAAGTGGAGAAAACAAGGGTGCCAATTTGGGAGTTTATCGAGCCTTGCGCGGGTTGAAGATCAGATGACAGGTCATTGACGCCGGGAAGATAACCTGGTGTAGAACGTCAATCGTTCTAATCAAGCGCGGAACGGATAACGTACAAAGCTATCACGCATTTCCATGCTCGTTTCAGTCGTTTCGGGAGGCGAGACAACATCGAAATTCCTGGCAATTGCAGCGATGGCTATCCTCAACACCATTTGTGCAAGATTTTGACCCCCACAGACGCGAGAGCCCGTTCCAAATGGCATCATATGCCGGTTCATGGCGTCAAGCTGTTCCTGATTGTCCCCGGTTTCCAACCATCTTTCAGGAAGAAACCTCTCTGGAGATGGGAATACGGTCGAGTTACGGTGTGCAGACCAGGCTTGGGTGGCAACGAGTGTCCCAGGAGGTAAAGCGTATCCCATCAAATCGAAGGCTTCGGGTACAGCCGTCTTTGCATTCGAGTCGGGTACAACACGCTCAAGTAAGCTTGGAGCGGCACCATAAAGACGAAGACCTTGGAGGAGTCCGTCACAAGAGAGATGGTGAATATTAAAACAACGCAAACCTTCTTTAACAAATGCACTTAAATAAGGAAGGTCCTGAAGGATGGAGATGTCGGGTAAGGTCCTGCAATCAGGAATGATCGCGTCCAACTCGGCCTGAAGCCTCCCTGAGATATTAGCACGGCGACTGAGTTCCCAGCAAAGGTACGAAATAGTTGTCGAAGTCGTATCACATGCACCGATACTACAGAAACACCTGCGATAAGCAATGAACAACCATAGAATAGAGGAGACGTACAGATGGCCCATATGTTCGGATATTATGTCCCGGTCGGAAGCTGTGGCACTCGACAGCCCAGCGTAGTAGCGGAGGAGGCGTTGGACGAGCGTGATCCTATCAGACGCCTCCGGTGCTCCGGAAACCATCTGTAACCTTGTCTCATATACTCTTGCGCTGACAAACTGGACAGTGGAGAATTATGAATATTAGCACAGCTTGAGTTCCTTATATATAATTGTATTTGCTTGCCTCGCTCATGGTCATATCCGAGTCGCAGAGCCGACGCCAGCGGCGGTTAGGAATGGAACACACTAATTTCCAAGCCCAGGCTGGGACAGCACTCCGCTATGAACATAATTACTCGCGAGTCACCCAGAGACAGCTCGAAGCATACAAGAATTCCTCTCTTTGGAAAGTCTCCAATTGCGGTGACCAAAGGGTCCTCGACGCCGACGGTCCACCTGCTCAGAGCGCCAATGCAGTAGCCGAACGAGGAAGCGGTAACGACGTCGGCCATGAAGTGGCGAAAGAAAGAAAGGCAATCGATACCACCTCCACTAACAATCCCGCCAAGAATCTAAATGACAAATAGGGTTCAATCAATAAGAGAGGTAGGCAGTGCTGGTTGTATCATACATTGACTAGCTCAAGTGCGCTTTGATGTATTTCCGGCTGAAACTGAGCAAGGCTGGTCGGGGTATAGTGTGGGGCGTAGCCTTTCTTGCGGAATGCGTGAGATGCGTGAGGTAGGGTGGTCATGCTATAGAAAATAAGCTTAGGCCGCAGTCACGTGTGTGTACACAATCGAGATGGTCCGCACGCATGGTCATTGTCATTCCTGGAGCGCACGTAAGTTAGAAAAATCCACTCGATAATAGATAAAAAACGAACGTCAGGAGACTCTTGTAATACGTGCTCTTATCAAACTTGAGAATAGAGTAGACGTTCCTCGTGGTGGTGAGATCGTTGAAGACTACCTTGTTCGGACCGACGCGCACAACGGGACCATATTTTGTGAATAGCGAGTCGATGGTCTTACATTGTTGGAGACGGAGAACGTGTGTCGTGAGCCAAAAGTCAGATATTGCCGCATACCAAGGACCGGGGATATCGCAGAGTGGAGAAATGCAGAGCTGATATAATGCACAAAGAATGAAGTAGAGAGCGACGAAGGTGCCAGTAATGGCGAGCGTGTGATCCAAAATAAAATCTAAGAGGGGAGGCATCGCGAGGAGGAAGGAGGGTTGGGGGGCCTGGTTGAAGGGGGAGCGCAGGCTCGAGCGGAAAGAGAGAAGGAGGGACAAAGTTGGGATAGCAGGAGAAAGCTCTTGTTTATATGCGGCTACGAATGACCTCGATGAGGGGCTGAACGACTTCTACTCCTTTGCGCATGCCCAAAGAAGATAACAAGTTACCTGTTTCGTCCTCCGTGGTCAACGCTACATCTGACTTTCCCCCTCTCTGTCCTATCGGCATCCGAACTCTTTCACATGTCGTGACCCTTGTTTGTCGGAAAGTTTTAAGATAGTGGCGCAGTGGGGCATGTGTTGAACAGGGAAGTCAGAGTAAGGGCATCCTAAATCCGTCGAAGGTTCGGTGAAGGTTGGAGTCCAAAAGGCGCAGAATGCATCGATCGCGTCAGTACACTCGATCCTGTGATGTCATAGCAGGAAAACCTAAGACGAGTCTAGCACGATGTTCGCACGGAATTAGGGTATTCTGGGGA
>WNFT01010872.1_pt1 | contig 10018 bp, 11 predicted proteins | sample 5400191 | NCBI WGS metagenome assembly WNFT01 (sample SAMN13153359, study PRJNA577476) | soil metagenome | isolation source: 80 cm saprolite under Madrone tree | place: USA:California | collected 2016-06-14 | reverse complement strand
GTCCGATGTCCTCGTTGGCACCGGCACAGAGAAACGGCTCGACCGGGTCGGCCAGAACCAGAACGAGGTCGCCTTCGCGGTCGAGCCGTGCAGCGATGCCATCGGCCACGGCCAGCGTATCGACCGCCGACGCCGATCCAAGATCGATCACCTCCAGCCACGCCTTGTCACCGACTGAAGAAGGGCTCATGATTGTGGCCATGCCCCAGAAATTGCTGATAGTTCTTGCAAATACAGATCCACGCAACCACGAGGAGCTGGGGTCGCCGTTTTTTCAGGCGGCCGTCGCGGCGGCGATGGATTTCGCGGTCGAGGTTATTTGCACCGCCGCCGCTGGGCGCCTGATGAAATGCGGCGTGGCCGATACGCTGACCGTCAAGCCAGGCTCCGACAAATCGGTGTACGATTTTATCAAGGACGCGCACGGGCTCGGTGCCAAGTTTTATGCATGCGCCGGCAATCTCGAGCTGTTCGACATGGATCAGTCTGACATGATCCCGGAGTGCGCCGGCATCGTCGGCACTGCCTATCTGATCGACCGGGTGATGAGCGACGAGTATCGCGTGTTGAGCTACTGAGAGCCAGTCGCCGATGCCGGTCGTCAACGGGTGTGTGCTGCCCGACGAGCTGCTCTACGACGTCGAGCGGCAGGTGTGGTATCGCGAGCTTGGCGACGGGCTGGTCGAGGTCGGCGTGACTTCTGTCGCCGCAGCAATGGCAGGGACAATCGTCGCGGTAACACCAAAACGCGCCGGGCGCCGGCTCGCCGCCGGGAATGCTTGCGCCGTCTTCGAGTCCGGAAAGTTCGTCGGGCCGGCAAAAGTCGCCTTCGCGGGCGAAATCGTTCGCAGCAACGATGCCATCATGGAACAGCCCGGGCTGGCACATACCGACCCATATGGAGCTGCGTGGCTCGTCGTCATGCTGCCGGACGACTGGCGCGCCGCCAAAGCGCTGTTGACCCCGGGCCCCAAGGTCGCCGAGCCTTACCTCGAGCTGATGCGACTAGCAAATTTCGCGGGCTGCGGCGCCGGCTGCTAACGTCCCGAGTAAGCGGCCGAGCGCCGGCCAGTTCAGTCAGAAATCGACCAGCGGCTGGAACGAGCTGATCGCGTTTGGCTGTAGCGCCGGAAATTCCGTGCCGAAGCGCTGGCGGTACCAGGTCTCGAATGCCTCCAACGCCGCCACAATCATCGAGGACACAGCCCCCGGCTCGCCGTGCAGATCAGCGTGCACAAGCTCCGCGACACGGCCGAACTGCTCGCTGACCTCGTCATAACCGGTGTCTCCACATGCCCAGCCGGCCTTGGAGAGGACGCAACCGATCTGTGCCGCGACGCATTCTGCGGGTTCCGGGAGCGGCAGCGCACTCTGGATCATGTCGCTGACCAGCTGACAGCGCCGATAAGCGCGGACGCGCTCGGTGCTCATCGTCTCGAGTCGGCGCTCGGCAAATCGCCGGAATTCAGCCTCCGCACGCTCGGATGCCTGCGCGGCGTCGCGCAGTTGATCGAGATACGGGCGCGTCATGGAATACCTCATCATCTTCCCGGTTCTTCGAAGATCGCCAGCCGATCCTGCCTGATCCCCCTCAGATCCCCCGCGCGGATGGTGATGCCAGTCCGGTCAAAGAACTCCAGGATCTGGATCGCGAGCTTGCGTCCGGTACCGATGCGATCGCGAAACACTGCCGCGGTGATCTTACCTTCCGGGTTTCCGTTGGCGACCCGTTGCACGGTTGCCGCCAGTTCCGCAACCGTCGTCCGCGTATAGAAGTGGTCGTGAGCTACCTCGACAAGCATTCCCATGCGGGCGAGGCGGCGGAGGAGCTTCCGCACCTCGGCCTCGCTCGCGCCGAGCGTCTGCGAGAAGTCCCGCACCCGCGGCGGCTGAAAGCGATCGCGTTCCATCACCGCACGGATGCGCGCCCACAGCCGCTCATCCGCCGCCGTGAGCCGAACGGAGTGGGAGGCGAGCTTGAGCCATGGGCCATCGCGCTGCAGCGTGCCGTCGCGCACCATCTCGCTGACTGCGGCAGTGAAGACATCGGATGGAAGCCGGGTGTCGACAGCGAGGCGAAGGCGGTGCGTCTCAAGGCCGCGGCTGTCGCGCGCCTTTTCATGATGGCCGGCCAGCGCGGTGATGGTCGCCTGCTTCAGAACCTGCCAATTCTTGCTGCCGAAGCCGAACGCGGCACCGTCCGATTCGACACACACGATGTCCGTGATGCGCCGGAGTTCCGCAGCCTTCTCAGCGCTGAGATTGTGCGCGCGGGCGAAATGTCTGAGATCGATCCAGCCCGGATCAGCGGAAGCGAGCCGCGCGAGGGCTTGGCCCGCATCCGCCTCGCTCATTGCGGCGAGCGCCGCCAGGCGCGGCGGCCGCCGCCGTCCGCGGTCGGGGGGCCAAGGGTCGAGGACGATGCCGCCGCCGATGGTTCGTCGCGCCGCATCGTCGCGCAGCACGATGCGGTCGCCGTGGAGCGCGCCGACAGGCCGATCGAGCACGATCTGAGTGAGCGCCCGATCACCCGGCGGCAGGCTGTCGCGATCGAGGATCGCGATCCGCGCCGGGACGCGGACGGCGCCGAGATGGAGGTGGACCGGGGTCCCCTGGCGCAGCGCTCGCACCTCGCTAGGCAGCAGGAGGATGTTCGCATCGATGCGGTCGGTCGGTAGGTGCAGCGCCTCGTCGAGCACCCAGTCACCACGGTGGATCCGGTCCTTGCCGATGTCGGAACCGACCAGATTGAGCGCGCAGCGTTGGCCAGCACGTCCGCATGCTGCAGCCGCGTTTTGAGCGTGGAGCCCGCGCACCCGCGCCGCGAGGCCCGCAGGCGACAGCAGCACCTTGTCTCCGGCCCGGACCTCGCCCGAGAACACCGTCCCGGTTACGACCGTGCCGATGCCGGATAACGAAAAAGAGCGGTCGATCGCGAGGCGAAAGCGGCCGTCCAGGCAGCGTAAGGGCATGCTCCGCGCGGCGTCGAGAAGATGGGCTTCGACGGCGGCAACCCCTTCGCCGGTCACAATCGAAACCGGCATGATTTCCGCAGTCGCGAGGCTCGTCCGGTCGAGCAGCCGGTGAACCTCGGCGCCGACCTCGGCAATCCGTTCGGCACTGACGAGATCGCATTTGCTCAAGGCCACAACGCCGCGCTCGACGCCGAGGAGATCGACGATCTGCAGGTGCTCGCGCGTCTGCGGCATCGGCCCGTCATCGGCGGCGACGACCAGCAGCACGAAGTCGATCCCGACCGCACCGGCCAGCATGTTGTGAACAAAGGCCTCGTGACCCGGGACATCGACGAAGCCAAGGGTCTCGGCGCCTGGCACCGGGCGGTAGGCAAAGCCGAGATCGATCGTGATGCCGCGCGCCTTCTCCGCGGGAAGCCGGTCGGTATCGACGCCGGTTAGCGCGCGCACCAATGCTGTCTTGCCGTGATCAATATGGCCGGCGGTGCCGATAATCATGCGAGGAGCCGGCGGTTATCCGCCGCCGGGAAGAAGAAAGGGGTTGGGCGTGGCGCGCTGCCAGCCGGCCTCGTCGACCATAATGTCGAGCCCGAGGGTCGCCAGATCGTCGGCGAAGACCTCAGCATGCGGGTCCTTTTCGATGTAGATGATCTTGGTATAGGTTCGGCATTCGTCGCAGGTTTCGGCCTTGACCAGCCCATCGCCGCCTTCGATCTCAAGGTAGGCGATGCCTTTGGTGGAGTGGCAATAGGCGCATTTTATGCGCACCAGATGCCATTCCGTCGCGCACAGCGAGCAGACGAGGAAGCGCACACCGGCCACCGACCCGGCCGCGTGCACGATGCTGGCGATCGGCGGCGAACCGCAAACCGGGCACGCGCCCGCCCGGTCAGGGGATGGGACGGCCTGCGGCCCGATCACCCCGGCCTTGCCGGTCCAGCAGGTCTGCAGCGCGGCAAAGAGGAGGCAGCCTTCGGCCGGTTCCACCTCGCCGTTTTCAAAGCACACTGTCTTATCGACAAGAGCATCGAGCGTGATCGAGGGCGATCGCGTGAGGCGTTCGACCGCGGCGCGCGTCTCGGCGGTCAGCGGCTCCTTGCCGAGCCGATCCAAAATGGCGGCAAGCGCACGCCGCCATGACGCATCGGGCCGCCAGCTCCCCCGGTCGAGGGGCGGCGCGCCGTGAGCTCCGTCTATCGTCAGCTCCGCCAATCCGGGCAGCGCCGCGAGCGCCGTTAACTGAGCGTCGGCAATCGCCGCCATGAAGGAGAGAAAATCGGCCAGTGAGTTTGTTGCCGCGAGGCGAACAAAACGCTCGGCGCGGCGCGCGAATACCTGGCGCGGGTCGGGCGGGCGGATCAGCGGCGGCGCTGCGACCTTGCCGATATCGATCGGATCGGCGATCGTTCGCGGCGGTGTCATCTCGGTTCTTTGGCGACCTCTTCGCGGAGCCATTTGCGGTGGTGTTTCCACGCCCATCCGCCGGTGACCGAGCCTTGTGTCATCGCGCGCACTGTGCCTTTCACCCAGATCGCAGCGTAGACATGAATGATCCACAGCCCGATCGTGATGACGGCCGCCGCAGCATGGACGACGGCGGCGACGCGTTTCGTCTCGATCGTAAAATATTGGCCGAACCGCGCATCCCACATCACCACACCGCTTGCGGCGAGGACCAGGATCAGGATCGTCATGCCCCAGAAGACGATCTTCTGCCCGGCGTTGTAGCGGCCGACCTCCGGGATGTTGTCGTCGTGCTTCGCCACCACGTCGCCGATATGCCGCATCCACAGGCTGTCTTCACCTGCCCACAAATTGTACCGCCAGAAGCGCAAAAATAGCCCGGTGAAAGTCACCAGCAGCCCCAGCCCCAGCCACGGATGCAGGATCCGCGTCCAGGTGCCGCCACCGAACAGATCGCTGAGAAAAAACAGCGCCGGGTGAAACAGCGACATCCCGCTCAGAGCAAGCAGGACAAGGATGATCGCATTCAGCCAGTGATTGACGCGAGCCCCCGGCGCATAACGCCCGACGGTGCCGTGTTTGCGCTCTATCACCGGCCCTCTCGCTTTTCATCCGGCCGGTCGATCGCCTTCTTGGCCTGCTCTTCGTCGGTTTCCTCAACCTCGTTCGGGCCGGTGGAGACGTAATGCAGGAACCCGAACAGGGCGGTGAGCCCGAGCCCGACTAGGGCGACCGGTTTGGCCACCCCCTTCCAGGCCTCGACCAGCGGGCTGATCTTTGGATCCTTCGGCAAGTCAGCGTAACGCTCCGGCCGGTCGGCATGCTGCAGTACATACATGACGTGGGTGCCGTCGACGCCCGGCGGGTCGTACAGCCCGGCCTTGTCGTAGCCGCGCTCATTGAGATCGGTAATGCGCGTCTGGGCGAACTCGACCATGTCTTTCTTGGTCCCGAACGAGATCGCCTGGGTCGGGCAGGCTTTGGCGCAGGCCGGTTCGAGGCCGACCGACACGCGGTCGGAGCACAAAGTGCATTTGTAGGCCTTCTGATCCTTCTTGGAAATGCGCGGAATGTTGAACGGGCAACCTTTGACGCAATAGCCGCAACCGATGCAGTTCTCCGAGATGAAGTCGACGATGCCGTTCGAATATTGGACGATGGCGCCCGGCGCCGGGCAGGCCTTGAGGCAGCCGGGATCGGCGCAATGCATGCAGCCGTCCTTGCGGATCAGCCATTCGAGCTCGCCGTCCTCCTCGAGCTCGGTAAAGCGCATCAGGGTCCAGGTGTTCTCCGTCAGGTCGGGCGGATTATCGTAGACCCCGACATTGATACCGATCTCGTCGCGCAAATCGTTCCACTCGTAGCAGGCTGCCTGGCACGCCTTGCAGCCGATGCATTTCGAGATGTCGATCAGCTTGGCGACCTCTTCGCTCTCCCGCACGCTCGGTGATGGGCTCGTGGTGGCCGAGCGGCGGGTGATGTCGAGGGATTGCAGGGTTGACATGGCAGCCGCTCCCTAGACCGACGGTGCTGCGGGTTCGATATCGACGAGAAACGCCTTGTACTCGGGCGTTTCTATGTTTGCGTCGCCGACATAGGGAGTCAGGATGTTTGCGCCAAAGCCCTTTTTTGTCTGGCCGGTGAAGCCCCAATGGATCGGGATGCCGACGGTGTGGATCATCTTGCCGTCGACATTGAGCGGGCGGATGCGCTTGGTCACCACTGCCACCGCGATGATCTGGCCGCGGTTGCTCCTGACCTTTATCGAATCGCCGTTCCGTATGCCCTTCTCCTTGGCGAGCGCCTCGCCAATCTCGACGAACTGCTGCGGCTGCAAGGTCGCATTGATATGGCAGTGTTTGGACCAATAGTGGAAATGCTCGGTCAGACGGTAGGTCGTCGCGACATAGGGATAGTCGTCCGCCGTGCCAAACACTTCGAGATCGCCCTTGAACACGCGGGCGACCGGGTTGGCATTGACTTTCGGGTGCAGCGCATTGGCGACCGGCGCCTCGAAGGGTTCATAATGCTCGGGGAACGGGCCGTCTCGCATCATGCCGAGGGTGAACAGGCGCGCGACACCCTCCGGGTTCATGATGAACGGGTTCATGCCTGCTTCGGGCTTGGTGGCCGGCGGGTAATCCGGGACGTCGGCGCCGGCCCATGCTTTGCCGGTCCATTCGATGACTTTGTGCCGCGGGTTCCACGGCTTTCCGTCGAGGGCGCAAGAGGCCCGGTTGTAGAGGATCCGGCGATTGACCGGCCACGCCCAGGCCCAGCCCGGCGCGAGGCCCGAATCGTACGGGTCCGCATTATCGCGCCGCGCCATCTGGTTGCCCTTCTCGGTGAAGCAGCCGGAGTAGATCCAGCAGCCGCACGCCGTCTTGCCGTCGTCGCGCAACTGGGCGAAACCGTCGAGCTGCTGCCCCGCCCGCAGCTGCACGACCGAAGCATCCTTTGGATCGGTGATGTCCTCGACGACATAGCCGTTGACCTCGCGGGCGATCTCTTCCGCGCTCGGTGCCTCGGCGAGCTTGTAGGGCCAGTGCAGGCCGAGAATAGGTTCGGGGAGTGCGCCGCCTTGTTTGCGGTACATGTCTCGCAACCGCAGGAACAGGTCGGTCAAGATGATGATGTCGCTGCGGCTTTCTCCAGGGCCGTCGGCGCCTTTCCAATGCCATTGCAGCCAGCGACCGGAATTGGTCAGCGAGCCGTCCTCCTCGGCAAAGCAGGTCGTCGGCAGGCGGAACACCTCGGTCTGGATCTGGGTGGGATCGACGTCATTGTACTGCCCGTGGTTCTCCCAGAAGCTAGCGGTCTCGGTGGCCAGCGGGTCCATGACCACGAGGAATTTGAGCTGGCGCAAAGCGTTGATCAGCTTCTTCTTGTTCGGGAACGCCATCAGCGGGTTGAACCCCTGGCAGAAATAGCCGTTGATTTTCCCCTGGTGCATCAGCTCGAAGGTCCTCAGCACGTCGTAAGAGACATCGAGCTTTGGCAGCCAGTCGAAGCAGAAATCGTTGTCTGCGGTCGCTTCCTTGCCGTACATGGACTTCAAGAAGCTGACAAAAAATTTGGGATAGTTCTGCCAATAGCTGAGCTGTCCGGGCCGCAGCGGCTTGAAGCCGCGGCTCTGCAGATAGGTCGCCTTGCTCACCTCCTTCTCGCTCGGCAGGGTCAAATAGCCGGGGATCAGATTGCTCATCAGCCCGAGATCGGTCAGCCCCTGGATATTGGAATGGCCGCGCAACGCATTCATGCCGCCGCCGGCGACCCCGATATTGCCCAGCAACAGCTGAACCATCGCCATGGTCCGGATGTTCTGCGAGCCTTTGGAGTGCTGCGTCCAGCCGAGCGCATACATACTGGTCATCGCACGGTCCGGCGCCGAGGTCTCGGCGATCCATTCCCAGGCCTGGATGAGCTTGTCTTTGGGCGAGCCGCAGATGCGCTCAACCATCTCCGGGGTGTATCTCGCGTAATGCGCCTTCATCAGTTGAAAGACGCAGCGCGATCTCATAGCCCCAGCTCGACCGGTCGTAGTCGCGCTTCTGCGCGTCGTACCCGGTGAATAGCCCGTCCGAGAAACCAAAGCCGGGTTTCACGATGAACGAGGCGTTGGTGTAGGCCTTGACATACTCGTGCTGGATCTTGTCTTGGGTCAGCAGGTAGTTGATCAGGCCGCCGAGCCAGGCGATGTCGGTCCCGGCACGGATCGGAACGTAGAGATCGGCGACCGCTGCCGAGCGGGTGAAGCGCGGGTCCACGACGATCAGCTTGGCCTTGTTGTGGGCTTTGGCTTCAGTGACCCACTTAAACCCACAGGGATGGGCCTCGGCGGCGTTGCCGCCCATGATGACTGCGAGATTGGTGTTCTTGATGTCCGCCCAAGTGTTGGTCATCGCGCCACGGCCGAATGTTGGGGCCAAACTGGCCACCGTTGGGCCGTGTCAAACTCTCGCTTGATTGTCGAAGGCAACGATCCCCAGGCTGCGCGCAACCTTGTAAGTCAGAAACGCGGTCTCGTTCGTCGTCGCCGAGGCCGCAAGAAAGCCCGTCGACACCCAGCGATTGACCGTGACGCCATCCTGGTTCTTGGCGATGAAGTTCTTGTCGCGGTCCTCCTTGACGAGCTTGGCGATGCGCTCCATCGCCCAGTCCCAGGAAACCCGCTTCCACTCGGCCGAGCCCGGCGCCCGATATTCGGGGTAGAGGAGCCGGGTCGGCGCCTTGATGAAGTCGAGCAGCGCCGCACCCTTGGGACAGAGCGTGCCGCGGTTGATCGGATGATCGGGATCGCCTTCGATATGGATGATCGACGATTTGGCGTTCTTCGCCTTATCGCCGAGGCTGTACATGATGACCCCGCAGCTCACCGAGCAGTAGGGGCAGGTATTGCGCGTCTCGGTCGTGCGCGCCAGTTTGAAGGCTCTGACCTCGGCCTGGGCCGGGCGCGGCGAAAAGCCGAGCGCGGTCAAGGCGGAGGCGCCGAGCGTGGCACCGGTATAACGAAAGAGTTGCCGCCTGTTGACGATCACCGTCTCCACAACCGTCTCTCCCTCAGGCATTCGGAACTTTGCTTGCGGCGATTATAGCAGTGCCGAGGTCGAGGGAAATAGGGCCGTCTTTTATGGTGAGCCCGTCGGGATTCGAACCCGAGACCTACTGATTAAAAGTCAGTTGCTCTACCGGCTGAGCTACGGGCTCGCTGCGGCGGCGGCAACATAAGCGGCGGGCGGTAAGCGGTCAACCGACCCTGGCGCGTCGGAGTTTTGAGCCGGAGTCCAGCCAAATCCAGTTCAAAAACCGCACGAAACAATTGGCGTCTGTTCTCGTTATAAGGGAAAATTGCTCCACGATGCCAGCATTCAGAGAAACAGTGCCGAAAATGTATCCGGTGGAACAGAACATCCTCGTCGTCGACGGCGACGAGACGGCCCGAGCCTTGATCGAGCACACCCTCGCCGATCAGGGGTTTGCGGTAACGGTGGCCGCTGATGGGCACGCGGCCTTGCGCCAGATCGAAACCAAGCCCTTTGCCGTGGTGATCGCCGAGATCCGGCTGCCCGGGACACTCGACGGGTTCACGACGGTGCGGCGGGCGAGGGAGCGGCAGCCCCGGCTCAAATGCTTGCTGACCTCGCGATTTGCACCGGCGCCGCCGTGGGGCAATGCCGAGCTCGACGAATTCATCGCCAAGCCGTTCCACCCGCGCGAGCTCTTGGGATGCGTGTTCGAGCTGATTGAGCGGGATGCCGCCCCGAGCAACGCTGAGGCCGAGCATCTCGGATACTGCTACGCCTGAGCCGCGCGAGCCCTCGGCGGGCGCCCGGCTCGGGCGCGCGACAACCCGGGTGACGCAGCGGTTGCACCTCCTCCCCGAAGCGGCTAGAACCGGTGCCACCCTCGGGGACGGGGCGTGGCGCAGTCTGGTAGCGCACCTGCTTTGGGAGCAGGATGTCGGAGGTTCAAATCCTCTCGCCCCGACCATCCTCGGCATCCCGTTGGGCGACACGCCGATCCTGCAGGGAGCAAGTAACCGATGGCGCGGGCACGCATCTTCAGGCCGGCCAAGAATG
>WNFT01032363.1_pt1 | contig 10021 bp, 11 predicted proteins | sample 5400191 | NCBI WGS metagenome assembly WNFT01 (sample SAMN13153359, study PRJNA577476) | soil metagenome | isolation source: 80 cm saprolite under Madrone tree | place: USA:California | collected 2016-06-14 | reverse complement strand
AGTGTGCAACTTGCATTAGACAAAGCAGCAAACCGAGCGCGTGGCTCTGTGCTGGCTTCAGATGCTTTCTTCCCTTTTGCTGATGGCCTGGAGGCTGCGGCCAAGGCATGCATTACGGCGGTGATCCAGCCCGGCGGCTCGATCCGTGATGAAGAGACCATTCGTACGGCGAATCACTTTGCCATTGCTATGATTTTCACAGGCCAGCGGCATTTCCGGCACTAAGACGACAGAAAAGGGCACTAGCCATTGTGCCCTTTTCCTCTCAAAGCGTTCCTGCCGGTTACCTTATTCCTCTATCTTGATATCGTCTGAAAAGTATCTTACCCACAGTACGCAGATTGCCAGGCCGGTAATGAGGGTGAAGAAACCAACGGCCCCATCGTAGATCTTTCCTGCCGTATAGGCTGCTTCTGTTCCCTGTTGTGGTTGAAATGGGTAGAAGAAGACTACAGCCAGCCATGCAATAGTGAGCGAACAGGTCAGGCTCAGTTTGGTTATCTCGGCGCTCGAGCGGTAGAAAATATTATAGAAAACTATGACGAGAAGGCCTATGATGGCTATGGCTACCTTGAGGTTCAAAAGAAGGCCAGCGCCAAAATCGATCGCGAGTGTGGGGCGGGTAAATAAGAAGCCACAAACCCAAAGGATGGTAAGGATTATGCCTCCAAAAACTTTGCCCAGTCTAGCATTCACGGCACAATGCTCCTTTGTCGGGGTACCTTCACAGGTGCCCTAAACGATTTTGATGTGTTGGTTCGCGCTATCCTGTAGCGCGAGCCTGTTTGTATTGTAGTCCCAAGAGGCAAAGAAATCAACCATCATCAAGCGGTATTGCAGGGCATCTCAAATCCTCTTCCCCTCCTCGTCCCAAAAAAGAGTAATAAAGAGCGTGTTGCCGCTTTGGCGTGGGAGCGCCAAAGCGGCAACACGCTCTTTATTACTCTGGGGTGGGGGGCTTGCGGCCAATCAGAGCGATGTTTGAGAAGCCCCGAGCGGTGTTGCGATGATTGAAATGCCAGGGTTTTGCCCGGCATTTCTCTGCCTACTCAAAATAGGCGCGCGCAAAACGTGCTGCCCATTTGGCGTTGTTGAGGAGCAGAGCTTTATTCGCCTCGACGCTTTCGCCAGCGGTAGCCCTGGCTACATGCGCGAGTAGAAACGGTGTCGTGGCTGCACCACGGATACCCTCAGCGCGTGCCAGGCGCAGTGCCTCCTCGGTGGCAGCCTCCAGCGGGCCAGGTTCCATTGCGTACTCTCCAGGGATAGGGCATCCAACGACCAGGCCGTGCAGGTGACATTCCCATTGCGCGCGAGCGATGGCCGCGATGGTTAAGACATCATCAGCGCGATGGGTCAATCGCCCCCCACTAGAGCGCACGTAGAATGCGGGGAACTCATCTGTTTGCCAACCGATGACGGGTACGCCCTGTGTTTCCAGGTATTCTAACGTGAGGTCCAGGTCCAGGATTGACTTTGCCCCGGCGCAGGCAACAAGAACTGGTGTGCGACTCAGTTCAGTCAAGTCGGCGGAGATGTCCATACTTGTCTCAGCGCCCCGGTGCACTCCCCCGATGCCGCCTGTCGCGAAGAAGCGAATACCGGCCATACTGGCGCATAGCATCGTTCCCGCGACCGTGGTTGCCCCCAACTGTCCCGTAGCCAGTGCTACAGCCAGGTCGCGCCTGCTCACTTTCAGGACATGCTGTGCGGTACCCAGGTGCTCGATCTCGTCTTTAGACAGGCCAACTACGATCTTGCCACTGCGTATGCCTATGGTGGCAGGTACAGCGCCCTCGTTGCGAATGGTTGCTTCCATGGCCTGCGCGACTTCGATATTGGCCGGGTAGGGCAGGCCATGAGCGATGACAGTCGATTCGAGTGCCACGACAGGGTGCTGCGCTTCCAAAGCCATCTGAACCTCGTCAGAGAGCTTGATGTAGGATGATAGTTGTTGCATTGTTCCTCAGGATGTGTAAAGATATATGTCCATCATCAAGAAGTATACATGGGCTGGCTTGAAAGGGCAAACTCTGGTGACCATTCTCGAGGCACAGGGTGATTTAAAAGTCCTCTTCTTCCCCTCCCCACCCCTGGATAGGGGAAAAGGTGGGGACACCCCACACCCCGCATACTGCTTTTGTTCCAGAAAGCGGGGCGTAGCGCAGCCCGGTAGCGCACCTCAATGGGGTTGAGGTGGTCGGAGGTTCAAATCCTCTCGCCCCGACCAAGGATAGAAGCCACGGCAGTCACCCGCCGTGGCTTTTGTTATTCATAACTTCTTTGCCGTGATCAATGTTGCCCCAGGCGTAAACAAACGATGCCGGCGCACATTGCCCAGGCCGGCCTGCTCTAACCACTGCTTCACAGTCGAGAAGGGATAGCACGTTCCACCAACAGTTGTCATCGTCAGGGCCATAAATTGCACCAGGAGTGAGGCCAGGCGCGAACCGTGCGTCTGATCGGTCACCTGGTCAACGAAGACCAATACCCCTCCAGGTTTCAGTGTTTGCGCTACTTTTTTCAGCACTGCGGCATTGATCTCTGGGGGCAGCAGGTGAGCGATGTGGAAGTAGAGGGCCACGTCGAAGGAAGAGGCGAGTCCAATAGAGAAATCATCGCGCACGATATCCGTACACAGGAAGTTCATGCGCTCCGTCATACCCACCTGTTTGGCAGTACGCTGGCCCGCCTCGATACCTGGCTGGATATCGAGTATAGTGGCATGTAGTTGGGGATATTTGCGACAGAAAAGTACGCTGTATGCTGCGTGCGAGCCACCTACATCGAGCAACCGGGCTGCATTGCGAGGCAAGCGCACGCGGCTCACAATCTCGCCACCGAGCGCCATTGCTAACGAAGCCAGGCCCGCATAGTGGCGGGCAAGCGCTGCTTGTGTCTCTGGACGCGTGGGGTCCTCTTCGTAGGGCATGCGCATGACCTGTTTGTTCTCACGCACCACTTGCGGTAGGTGATCCCAGATGGCAACAATATCAGGACTGTGGATGACGTATGGCGCGATACTCACAGGCGAACTACAGGTGAGCCAGCGCTGTGCCACGCGGCTATTGCGATAGCGCTCGTGACGCTGGCGCAGATAGCCGGCCGACACGAGCAACTGTAGCAGCAACTGGAGACCCTGAGGATTGCACTGCAGGCGCTCAGCCAGCGTTTCCAGGGTTAAGGGACCATTACTCAAGCTATCGAACACTCCAAGTTCACAGGCCGTTACAAGTACCCTGGCTATACCAGGTGCCAGTGGAGTATCAAAAAGGGGCACAGGTAAGAGATTCAGGCGCGCCAGGAGATGTTCCAACGCGGTCAGGCGTAGTGGCATTATGCAAGTACTCCTATGAGCCACCCGCCTGCCAACACGATGCAGGTCAGGGCGACCAGGTAAAAGTAGGATTTACGTTTTTCCACGGGCCGTTCGGGACCAAAGAAGAGCAGCATTGCTCCGACTGTCAGGCAGGCGAGGATGAGCGTTAACACAATGATCCATGGGTTTGCGGGTACAGCACTCGTTATCTGCAAAATACCAATCAACGCGGCTGCGAGCACAATCATAAACTGGCAAACCGCGAACGAACGTCTCACACCCAAAACTACAGCCAGCGTCCTCGCACCGTTAGCGGCATCCTGCTCTACATCTGGAAGCGAATTGGCAAGGTTTAGAGCCACGCCAAGCAAAAAGCCTACTGGTACGAGCCAGAAGAGGACCGGCAGCGCGCGGCCCATGCCCGCAAAGGCGTACAGGGGAATGAGCGGCATTGCCAGTGCGAAGACAATGCCGCTGAATGGCGTTGATTTGAGTCCCAGGTTGTATGCCTGGCCAAGCGCGAGATAGCAGAGCGAGATGAGCAGCGCTAACAGGGGCAGTCGAGTGAGCAAAATGAGCATGATAGCAATCATGCTGAGGCCACCAATGAGCGCCTCGCGCGGATGGATGAGTCCTCGTGGAATAGGTTTGCCGGGCTTACTCTCGGCGTCCAGGCGGCGATCACAGTAATCATTGAGCATGGCAATCGAGATTTGCATGGCGGCGTGCGCCGCAATCACTAAAGCGATTATACCCCAGGCGAAGTGAGGCCACGCTGCAAGCAGGGTAAAGACCGTTACAGCCAGGATGTGTAACATGACAGGTACAGGGTGGCTGAGCAGGTAGAAGCCCAGGACTATATCATTGAACTGGCGCTTTTTGGTGATTTCCATGATTCTAATACGTCCAGTAAGCCGATTACATGTACATATCATGAATCATAGCACAAGAGTAGGGATTAAAGCTTACACTTTGTTTTACGTCCTGGGCATGATATCATTACCATGAGTTGACGGACGATATAAACAGGAGCCATTGATGAGAACGCAGTCACGCGACACCCACCCAGAAGTAGAACGTGTGCAAATTGAATTATTGCGAAAGGCTGGTGTCGCCCGGCGTCTTGAGCTAGGTCTCGTATTAAGCCAGGAGGCTTTGGAACTTGCACGGGAAGGTATTCGGCAGGCAAATCCAGGTGCAAGTGAGAAAGAATTAAAGCTAATCTTTATTGAGGTCAATTATGGCAAAGAGTTAGCTAACCGTGTGCAAGCTTATTTAGATATGAGACAACAATGAGCGTAACAAAAATTTTGTCTTCGATGATCCCCGTAGTAGACGCTTTTGAGCAACTCAGGATCGCCTATTATATAGGCGGATCAGTTGCTAGTCTGGCTCATGGCATCTACCGGGCAACTGCTGATGTGGATATTATCGCTGACCTACGCATGGAGCACGTCCAGCCACTTGTGCAACTACTGCAAGATACCTACTATATCGATGCAGATATGATTCGAGATGCTATAAAAAGACGCTCGGAATTTAATGTTCTTCACCTGGACACGATGTTCAAAGTAGATATATTTATCCAGAAAACTCGTCCTTTCGATCATGAAGTCCGCCGCAGATTGCAACAGAGCAAACTAAACATAACTGGGAACTCTCGCCTCTTCTTCCTGGAATCTCCCGAGGATGTAATTCTCAATAAATTGGAATGGTACAAGATGGGTGGTGAAGTATCTGACCGCCAATGGAATGACATACTGGGTGTTCTCAAAGTACAGGGAACATGAACGCCAGGATATCGCTGCGTTCCTCGATCACTTTTGCAGTAGGTTTCCCAAGGCCATGACCCGCTTTCATCTCGATGCGCAGCAAGATCGGATTATTACCGCCATTTGCGGCCTGTAATGTCGCTGCGAATTTCTTCGCGTGGGCAGGGACCACGCGATCATCTGTATCTGCCGCGAGAATGAAGGTTGCAGGGTATGCTACGCCCTCTTTGACATTGTGCAAAGGAGAATAGGCGTACATGAATTTGAAGTGTTCCGGGTTGGTTTCGGCGTTGCCGTAATCGGATACCCAGTAGCGCCCAACGGTGAATTTGTGGTAGCGCAGCATGTCGATCACGGGTACCTGGCAGATTACAGCACCAAAAAGATCGGGGCGCTGCACCATGCAGGCAGCCACGAGTAAACCGCCGTTGCTTCCTCCTTGAATGGCTAGCCGCGAGGTGTTGGTATACTTGTTTGCGATTAACCACTCGGCAGCAGCAATGAAGTCATCGAACACATTCTGCTTATGCTCAAGCGTGCCTGCGCGATGCCATTCCTCGCCATATTCGCCACCGCCGCGCAGATTGGCTACAGCGTACACTCCGCCATTTTCTAACCAGACCAGCGTCGGAACGGTAAAACTGGGCGTCATGCTAACGTCAAATCCACCATAACCATAGAGTAACAGCGGATTATTGCCGTCGAGCACCAATCCTTTTTTATGCGTAAGAAACATGGGCACACGGGTGCCATCCTTCGAGGTGTAGAAGACCTGGGTCGTTTCGTAGCTTGCCGCGTCGAAGTCAATGCTGGCACTATGCAAAAGGCTAAGTGTGCCACTCAGAAAATCGTAGCGGAAAATGGTAGGAGGGTATAGAAACGAGGTAAAGCTGATAAACATTTCGGTATGCCGGGGCTTCCCCGAAATCTCCACAATCGAACCGAGGGTTGGCAGGGTAATATCCTGCACATAGTTACCGTCAAGATTGTATATCTTCATCTCATGATGAGCATCGTGCATGTATGTCACCACAAACTGGTTGTTGACCATAGTCACGAAAGATATCACGTCTTCTTGTTGGGGAATGAGTCCCTGCCAGTTCGCTCGATCTGGATACTCAAGATCGATGGCAATGATACGGCTACGCGGGGCATCCAGGTTGGTCTGGATATAGAAGATGGAGCCGTTGTTGCCAATAAGGTCATAGCTGGCATCGGCTGCGTCCAGCAGGCGAATGAAAGGGCCATCACTATCCACTTTGCGGTAGTAGAGGCGGTTCTCCGGGTCGGTACCGTGCCAGACATGCAGCACCAGGTAGACGCCATCATCAGTGATTACAGGAGAGAAGCTGAGTTCTTTATCTTCGGGTCTCTCGTAGATAAGTTGATCCTCTGTTTGTGGCGTGCCTAGCGTATGCCAGTAGACCTGGCTAAAGTTGCTCTGATCCTCTTCGGATACCGTCCCTGGTTCTGGCAAGCGATTGTAAAAGAAGCCCTGGTTATCATGACGCCAGGCAATACTGCTGAATTTGCACCAGCGAATGACTTCAGGATAATCGGTGCCTTTATCAACCTGGCGTATTTTAATCTCCTGCCAGTCACTACCACTGCTTGAAATGCCATAGGCCAGCAGCCCTCCGTCCTCGCTGAAAGCCTGGTTGGTGAGGGCCGCCGTACCATCTTCGCTGAAGGTGTTGGGATCAATCACAACCACTGCTTCACCCTGCAAGGTGTCCTGCCTGTAGAGAACAGATTGATCTTGCAAACCGGTATTTTTGTGAAAGAAGTAACGATCTCCCCTTTTGACCGGCACCGAATATTTGGGGTAGTCCCACAATGCTGTCATGCGCGCCTGTATCTTCGTACGGGCGGGAATGGCTGAAATGTACTGCGATGTGATCGCGTTTTGTGCTTCTACCCAGGCTAAGGTGTCTGCCGAGGCAGGATTTTCGAGCCAACGGTAGGGGTCGGCAACCTTTGTGCCATGATAGTCTTCTATGACGTCATCTCGACGAGCAAAGAGGTTGTGCATTTAGGTTCTCCTGGTGGTTTTTTGAGTCGAAAACGGTTACACTAGTCGATCACCGCACAGGTAATCGCTCCATCATGGCTTTGAGCCACTGTGAGCGCATTTCGCTACCTGCCAGCACCAGAGTGATACAGATACCCAGGAATGTGCCGATCAGCCAGAGAGCCAGGATGAGCGTGCTGCTATCGACGGTCGTGAGCATATGCAGCAGGCTCATAACAGCCAGTGAGAGAGAATCGTGCCCATTGGCGATTGGCAAAAGCGCGCGTAGGGACGGCTGCTGAAGGATAGAACCCAATGTTGCAATAGTAGCAAGGAGTACGGCAACCAGTATCTCCGCTAGAGAGGGACGAAGTAGAGAGAAGCGAGGGGCATTGGTGCGCTGCGCTGTCATGGCCACGCGCTGCATAATTTGCTCATTCAGATCGTCAGGTTCAGTAACAACTTTAATATGATACAGATTTTGGGTTATTTCTTCTAACAGCGCCAGTTCTTCGAGACAGGCGGCACAGGTGGCAACATGCGCTTCGAGTGTACGAGCCTGCTCGATAGTGAGTTGATTGTCAAGATACAGTTGTAGTTGGTGAGCAGCCTCTCTGCAGCGCATTACTAACCTCATGTTCCCCTGTCCGATTCGTTGTCGAGTGCCTGTAAACGTGCTTTAAGTAAATTGCGTGCCCGGAATAAATGTGTTTTAATAGTGCCAATAGGCATTGTCAGGATCTCCGCAATTTCTTCGTAGGTCATGTCTTGTAAATGACGCAGAATCAGCACTATGCGGTATTTCGCGGGCAATTGAGAGAGATGTTCCTGAATCAATGCTTGACGGTCATGCACATCCAGTTCGGTATCTATGCCAGCAGAGTTGCCCTGCTCAGCTTCCAGCGCAACTTGTAAAGCTTTATCGCGCTTGCGCTGCTCGAGCTGTTTTAAGGAGCAGTTATAGGCAATGCGATAGAGCCAGGTAGCAAAGCGAGCATCTCCACGAAAAGCGGGCAAACCCTGCCAGGCAGCTAAAAATGTCTCCTGGGTGATCTCGTTTGCTTCCTCATACTGTTGAAGCATGCGATAGACCAGGTTGAAAATACGCCGCTGATAGCGCTGGACGAGCTGGGCAAACGCATCCTGGTCTCCGTTTTTGCTGGCAGCAACCAATTGCAAGTCGTCCTGTTGCGCAGTAGAGGAGACTGCATCGGTAAAGGGCATTCCTATACTGTGTGTTGGTTGCAATGAGCGCTCTCTCATATGCTCCTTTAGAGGTTTTGTGAACGGAAAATGTTTCAGTGACGTTGTCAGATTGAAACATCTTTCCTGTCAACTGTATCTTACCATATACACGTTTAAAAGGACATAGAGGATATTTACATGTCTTCACTGGTACTGGCGGCCTTGCTTGGCTGGTTGATAGCGTTAGCCATTTTCTTTGGCTTCATCGTGCTACTACGCTACATCGATCATCGAGAGCGCATGGCATTGATCATGCGTGGCATCGACCCTAACAGTATACGCCGCTGGCGTAAAAAAGGATCAGGGGTACTACGTGCCGGGTTAATTACCGGCATGGTTGGGCTAGCACTTACGATCGGCCTCTATCCGCTGGGTTTTATGTTGCCTGCACCAATTACGCAGGCTCCCTTTCATTTTGGTCCCTGGCTGCTCCCGGGCCTGATTCCCTTAGGCGTTGGCGCTGCGCTGGTGATCAGCTATTATCTCGGGCAGGATAGCCAGCCTCCGCGCCTTGATGCCCCCGATGAGCCCCCGCTAAAAGATTGAGTTTCGGAGTATTGGTTAGAGGCTCATTACTACGTAAGCTGTCACCAGCCGCTTGCGGCGCTACCCGGGTCCCGGCCAAACGATGGAGCCTTCACGCCCGGTTTCCCTGTATACTGAGCGGTGGTGGTCTCGTGAGATTGCTCTATATTCATCTCCTGACCCTTCTGCTCCTCCTCCTGTGTCATGCCTCCATCGTCGTCAGTTACGCCCGGTGCAGGGTCAAAATCCTCGCTGGTTGTTGGCCCACTCTGTTGCCCTGGTACCTGACCGGCTTGCTCGCGCCCCCAGTCCTGCGACCGAGTTGAATCGGACTGCTGTAGTGCCTTCCCTGGCTGCTGGTCGTCTGACTCTGGCTCGTAGCCCAATCCCGTGGTAGCCTCAGCGGAGACGTTCTCCTCTTTGATTGGTGGAAAGAGATCTTCAACCGACCAGTTGCCGACGTATTCGACCAGGCGAGCACCGTGGTTGAATAGAAGAGCACTCACCTCACCAATGTGCTCACGTTGTGGCACATAGAGAGAAATGATAGCAGACCCCTGACGCGCCGAGGCTTCGAGCAGTTCACGTAAAGATCCCTCATCTGCCGTGACTTGTAACCGATGAATAATCCGCCAAAAAAGCCCTTCCTTCCGCAAGCGCTCCCGGAAAGCTGAAGGGACATCTTGACTGGGAATCAACGCCATATCTTCCATATGATACCCAGCATCCCCAAGTGCCTGGACGGCTTGTTCAGCCTCCTGTAAGGAGTCGAACACCCCCACCACATGCTTGCCGGGAACGGGGAGTGCCGAACTAACATGCTGAAACGTCATGTCTTTTGTCATCAGTTAACTCCTTATCGATTGTCGCTTACCGAATCCATTGCCTGAATGAGTCCTCCGAGGTAACGATAGGTAGGGCTTTGCAGCCTTTCCCGGGTTCCAAACCGCTCGAAGCAGGATTGCGGGCCACAACTCAGGTGATGCACCTCGTCTTTGCTAGTACTACTCTAAGGAGGAAGCGTCATGAAAGCGCAATGAGCATCGTCATGGGGAGTGTATGTCTTACAAACATCGTCGATAAAGCTGCTTCCTGACATCGTAGACAAGCAAACAAAAAGGAAAACGAATTTTTGTACTTTTCCTATTT
>WNFT01013715.1_pt1 | contig 10021 bp, 10 predicted proteins | sample 5400191 | NCBI WGS metagenome assembly WNFT01 (sample SAMN13153359, study PRJNA577476) | soil metagenome | isolation source: 80 cm saprolite under Madrone tree | place: USA:California | collected 2016-06-14 | reverse complement strand
ATTCCTAGATGGTTGAAGTTCCATGCGGAAGCTCGTTCTCAACGGGCGCTCCCCCGATTGAAATCGGGGGATTCCACTGCAACAAAAAGCTGCCCGCGACGATCCGCGGTTGCTACAACCGCAAGAGGCGACCATTGTTGCGTGGTTGTGTCCCCGCGATATGCGTGAGGCTCTGAGGTTGCCAAGATCCCTCCACTACGCAGGCCGCGCACACAAACCGTGCGCAAGAAAATGCGGCCTGCTCCGGTCGGGATGACAGATTTTTTCGCGCGCGACTTTGGGGCATGGTTGAAACCGTGCCCTGACGAAATTCGCGGAGCCCGCTTCGGAAAGCGGGCGCTACATATTCAAGAGCGAATTAGGACGGGCGGGGTATGCTCGTGGGTGCGAGCGGCGAGAGCGGAGTATTTGTCCCATTTTTACGGCGTACGTTCTGACGGGAGTAGTGCTGTTTGTGCACCTGCTTTGGTGCGGATGGGCTTTGCTTGGCTGGGCCGTGACGCTCGGCCGCCCTCGTTTGCGGGCACTCCATATCGCTTCGATTGTCTACACCATGGTCATCGAGTTGGTTCCTTGGCCGCCGTGCCCTCTCACTGTGGCTGAAATGTGGCTGGAAGCTCGCGCAGGGATCGCGCCAGCGCATGAACCGTTTCTGGTGCGTGTAGTCGATGCGATTTTGTATCCGGATTTGCCGGAGTGGCTGGTGGTTGGCGGCGCGGTGGTTGTGTGCGTGGCGATCCTCAGCGTTTACCTAAGGCGCTATGTTCGGCGGACGGCGCGTGGCGAGTGGTGAGGTGATAGGCGACCATCGCGCCCTGTCGCGACGTGCGTTCCGGTCCGGCGCCGATTTGCTTGTGTTGTTGGATTGTTGCTCATCCGGTCACAGGCTGAAGCCTGTGCCACTGGAAAAAGGCGAAAAGCAGGTCCCTCGGCTGCGCTCGGGATGACACGGTTTTTTGTGAGCGATGTTGCGGCACGGTTGAAACCGTGCCCTGACGAAAACCAAATGCAAAGGCTGCCCGCTTCCGAAAGCGGGCGCTACAAAGGCGGAGACGACAAAAGCGAAATTCAAAGTGGCCGCGACACCTCGAGGCTCAGTGTAAACGGTCGCGGCCGGTACATATTCAAAAGCGGATCAGGACGGGCGCGGTATGCGCGTGGGTGCAGACGCCTGGAATACTTCACCATTAGGTGGAATACGTTAGGAATTGTGGCGATACTGGCGGGGGCTGTGGCGGGAGGCGTTTCTCTGGACGGTGGCGGCACCCGGCAAACCAAAGTGGACAAGAATGTCCCACCCTTTAGAAAATCGAAAGGGTGGGACATCCGCCAAACCAAGAGCTAGCGGAGGTTCGGGGCTAGTCCCTTGCGACCTTTTGCGCCATGTACAGCAACAATTTTTGGTCGTCGGGTTCCATTTTCGCAAGCAGCCTACGCAGCTTGGAGAAGTAATCGGCTTCGCGGCCGCTGCTGCCGAATTCGTCATCCTTCGAAGGTTTCGGCTTGCTCAATCCTGCTGGAACTTCACCAGCATGGAACAGACGGTACATCGGGACTTCGAGAGAGCGTGCCATCTTTTCCAGAGTCTCGATAGCTGGAACGGTATGACCGTTCTCAACGCGAGAGATGTAGCATCGCAAAAGTCCTGTTCGCTTTTCGATGTCGCCTTGTGAAAGATTCTTCGATTCGCGCAATTCCTTCAGTCGATTTCCGATCACCATGATGGTCTCCCAAAACAACGCATCATTGAAACGCAGTTGGCGGGATTGTGCAACTTTTTTTGACGCCAGGTAGTGGTCAGTTTCAGGCTCCTAAAGAGAAAAGCGAAAAGCAGGTCCCTCGGCTTCGCCGGACGGCGCAGGGCGAGTGGTGACGTGATACGCGACCATCGCGCCCTGTCGCGACGTGCGTTCCGGTCCGGCGCCGATTTGCTTGTGTTGCTGGATTTTTGCTCGTCGGATCACAGGCTGAAGCCTGTGCCACTGGAAAAAAGGCGAAAAGCAGGTCCCTCGGCTGGGCTCGGGATGACACTGTTTTTTGTGAGCGATGTTGCGGCACGGTTGAAACCGTGCCCTGACGAAAACCAAATGCAGAGCCTGCCCGCCTCAAAAAGCGGGCGCTACAAGGGGAGGTGCGGCGAAGCAAAGCGGCAGCGCCGGCCAGGGTTTGTCCTGGCCGGCGCTGGCTTTGTGCTAGTGGGTTTGTTGGTGGTGGTTATCGATCTGTGTCTTAGTCCTGCCCGTTGCCGAAATTGAACAGGTCGAAGAGGTCGCCGATGGCGGGCATGTTGGATGGGATGTAGGGATTGTCGTCCCTAAGGCGCGGGTTGGGCAGATTGTCTCGGCTGCGGTCGCTTAGCGTGGTGTTGAGCATCCAGTTGCGTTCGATGAACTTCACGAAAGACGAATGCTCGTTGTAGACGTGGCTGATATGACCGCCTTTGGAGAAGGGCGAAACAGCGATCATGGGAATGCGCGGGCCGGTGCCGAAGAAATCGACTGGCTGGATGAAGCCGGAGTCGTAGTAGCCGCCGCCTTCGTCCACCGTGACGAAGATGGCGGTCTCGGCCCATTGCTTGGGATTGGTTTGCGCGAGCTCGATGATGTTTTTAGCGAAGGCTTCGAAGAGACCCCATTTAGAGGAAGCCGGGTGGCCGTCAAGCGCGCCGTCTGGCTTGACATAGGAGATGCTCTTCTGCGTGGTCGGCGGAACGACAAGACCGGACTGCAACGTTCCTTTGGGAGTGAAGGCAGGGTTGACGTTGACGGCCTGGAAATATTGGCCGGGGCCGCAGTTGGTCGACACCTTGTAGGGAAGCGCGTTCAGATAATTGGTGATGGCGGCGATGCCGGGTTGCGCCTGGTCGTTGCAATTGAACCATTGGGCGCGGTGGGTGTAGAGGTTGAGCGTTCCGGGCGCGGGATCAGGATTGTAAATGCGGTTGGCCGGAGGCATTGTGGGATTGCCGTTACCATCGCTGAAAAAGATCTGATCGGCGAAGCCGAGCGGCTCGCTGTCCGGGCCGGTGCCGCCATGGACGGGCTGATGATAATTGTCACTCATGGTGTAGGTATCAGCGAGAGACTTGAAAAGAGGCGCGTCGCCATTCTGCACGTTGAAGAAGGCCATGGTTTGTCCGGTGTCATGCGGCGTACCTCCCGGCGGCGTTCTGTAGGTTGTGGTGACCGCGGACTGGAGATCGTGGAGACAACCGGTCGGGTTGTCCTTCGATACGTGTTCGGCGTCGATTGCGCAATCGACTTGCTGAACCATCTGGAAATACTGGTGAATGGTGTCGCCAGTGTAGGCGTCAAAGGGCATAGCGGGGCCGGTCAACTGGAACGGTCCCGGGGGAAGATTGTTGACGTTGGTGATGCGGGTGTCGGGGCCGAGGGCGACGCCCAAGCCTGAGCCACCGGTTCCGAAAAGGAATTGATCCTGAGGCGGCAAGCCAGGATCACCGCCGGGCAGGCTCAAGATGCCGATCGCGGGCGATACCGGGCCAACACCAGCGAGATCGGGCGGCGGCAATGTGGGGTAAAGCTGCTTGTTGGCGCTGCCCGCGCTGCTGAAGAATTTGCCGCCGTTAGGCGCGGACGTGATCTGGAATTGGTGAGCCTTCGCAAAATTGGGGCCCGGGGAACCATCGGCGTTGACGATGCCCTCGGAGAGAAGATTGAGCACGCGCTCTCCGCGATGGTTTGGCACGTAGGTGGCGAAAATGTGATCGAAACTGCGATTTTCGCCAACGATGATGATGACGTGTTTTATCGGGCTGGCGGTTTTGACGCGGTCACCTGCCCTGTCGGGCTCATCGTTGCCGTAGCCAACCGGAACGTAAGTCAGCATCGAAAATGCGAGTGCTGTTGCGCATATCGATGTGCTCAGCCGCGGTTTCCTTTGCTTTGGATTGCTGTAGGACATGTTTTCTCCTTGGAGTGGTGGTAGGCGGGCCGCTCTGTAGATAAGCTTCCGGGATTACATGCTTGTGTGCGCGCTATTGAGGGCAGGTAAAAATTTGTAAACTCACAAAAGACGGAATTTTGCGGAAACTTCTCAAAGATGGCGCATTGGATCTCAGGGAACCACGAAGTTCATCATGGTTGCGAACGTTGTGAAGAAGAGAATTTGCGTGGATGAGGGAGTGGTGCGAAACGCGCGTTTCGGAAGTGGAAAATTTTATGGGCCTAATGTTCGGACGGAGACGATGTAGTACTCGGTTTCGCCGAAGCAGGCGGTGGGTACGCCTTTGTGTTGCTCGTAGGATAGCGCGACGCGCTGGCCGGCGGCGTCTTGTATCTTGCGGGCTACGGCATCGTCGCGCACGCTGAATGTGAAAAGCTGCGGAGCGGTGCCGGGAAACGTGCTCATGGCCAACTCGCCTTCCCACGTCTTGCATACCCAGCCTTTTTCGGAAATTTTCTGGACGTAGCCGGCGCGCTCGCCTCTGGAGTAGGAAAAATGAAGCGTGATCCAGACCCACGCGGCGAACAGGCACACGGGTAGAACGACGACGAGCACCAGCAGGAATAGCCAGAAGAGACCTCTTCGCGGCGGAGCGCTTGTGTTAGGAGGGATTGCACCGTTCATGCGGAGGAGTCTACTTGCGTCGCTTCGGTCTGTCGAGCGTGCCTATGGAGCGCTAGAAAAATAAAGCTATAGAAAAGAAGAAGCCGGGTGACCCACGGCGCGGGCACGGCTGTGCCCTACAGGAGAAGCGAAAGCCGGGCGACCCACGTGCCGCGCATCGGCGCGCAGCCCGCATCAGAAAGCGGGCGCTACAAAACAGAAGCCCCACACGCAAAGTCGGCGTGTGGGGCACCCAACTCCCATCTCGTAAAGAACAGGCAACGAGCGAAAAGCAGGTCCCTCGGCTGCGCCTGCCTGCGCAGGCAGGCTCGGGATGACACGGTCGCGTTGCTCGTTGAAAAACGCGACTTGTCCAATCACCAGCGGGAGCGTGCGATCGTCAGAGCGGCTCCGGAGTCATCCGCGACGCGCGTTACGGTGCGGGGACGGCTACGCGGTTGCCGGGGACGATTTGGGGTTGGTAGGCGAAGACTTCGCGGCTATTGGGGTCGACGAGGACCTTGAGCCAGTTTACGTCGTTGGTGCCATTTTCCTGATGATCGCCAAAGGTTTCGACGCGCGTGAAATTTTCGAGGCGCTGGCCCTTGGCGTCGAGGAATGGCTTATCGATGCGGAAGTAGTGAGAATCGCCGTGGACGTAGGCGACGGGCTTCTCGAAGGCGACAACCTGATCGCGGAGCGCGAGGAGGAAGGATTGGAAGCCGTCGGCCGCGCCGTCGGTTTCCGCGAGCGTCTTGGGATCACGGAGCGGGGCGCGCGTGCCATCGGTGAGGTCGAAGCCAGGGTCGGCCTGGGTGATAAACATGATGGCCGCGGAGTGCCGCCTGCGGGCTTCCTCAAAGGTCTGCTGCATCCAGAGGATGTCGGCCTGGTTGCGGGCGGCGAACTCGGCGGGGTCGGGCGCGGTGTCGCAAAGATTGTTGCAGGAGCCCTGGATATTGATGGTGGCATAGGTGACGCCGCCGAGGGTCCAGCGGCGGTTTTCGACGCAGGCGACGGGGCCGTTGACGCCGAGGCAAAGTTTGTCGGTCTGCACTTCCTGGTGAAGCTTGTGCTGGCCGAGGGAGAAGGGAGTGCTGAAGAAAACCTGGCGCTCGTGATCGAGACGCTCGCGAGAGGAGAAGCCGCCGTTGGAGGGGCGGTCGCAATCGGTCCAGTCATTGTCGCCGGGAGTGAAGATGGCCGGCGCTTGCAGCGAATTGAAATAGCCGAGCGCCTGGACGTATAGGGCGTCGGTGCAGGTGGTGACGGTGACCGAGCCAGGCGTGCCGTTACCGGCCTTGAGGTCGCCATCGTGCGCGGTGAAGGCGAGATCGTGGCGATTCATGTCGGCGATGAGGTTGGGAACGCCAGTGAGGGCCTGGACGTCAGAATAGGGGAGGTCGCCCCAGAGTCCGATGGCGTAGGTGCGGCGGTCCTGATCGTCGTCGGGATTGTCATCGCGTCCGGCCGGAGCCGCGGCTAAGGCAGTGGCGGCTGCCGCGAGAATCAGGACTGCGACGGCGAAAGCGGCGGAGAACCGGAGCCGCATCGCTCGCGATTGCTGGCGTGCAAGGTGTCGTCCCTGGTGCGATCGAGCTTCATTTTTCATATTCGTACACGTCTCCCTTTGTAGTCAGATAACGGCTGTGTGGCGATATTGCCGAACAGAAGGTTTTCATTCGTCGCGATCACTGTAACCACGCTCGCTGGGCGCAAAGGCGATTCCGCGGAGGACTTCACCGGCGGCGGCGATTGGTTTTCAAACGTGTTCTCCTGTAGAAAGCGGGACACAATCACACGTTTGTTGGGATCAAGAGTTAAAATTCAGAGAAAATTGCGTGAATTGCCGGTGAGGACAGGCTGGCGATGCTTCGTATTCGGCAGGGCCTGCGGCATGTACTGTCCGGCACAGCTTGCTGAGGTTTGCAACTTTAGGGAGCAGCGTGGGTTTAGCTTGAGAAAGGCGATCGTGTTTGCAGGCGTTTCTCGAACGAGGAACTGTATGAAGATTCATAACCGGCCTGGCGTTTGCGCAGCGCAGGTCCGGACCAGTGGGAGGTCGCTCCTTTCCGTTTTTCTTTCCGTTGCTTTTGCATTCCCCACCAGAATTGGCTTGCCTGCGCTTGCTGAAGACGGGCACGGCAGTGCCGTGCGCCTACACGGCGCGACGTACTCCGCGAAGGACAAGAAATCGAAACAAGATGCGGCGCTGAAGGGATTGCCGATTACGGAGTTGAACGCGGATGAGGCGATTTTGCATGCGCTGAACCGGCTGGCTTATGGGCCGCGGCCTGGAGATGTGGAGCGCGTGCGGCAGATGGGATTGGCTAAGTGGATCGAGCAGCAGTTGGATCCGAATGCGATTGATGATCGAGTGGCAGAGGCGCGGCTGGAGCAATTCCCTACCCTGCGGATGTCGACCGCGAAATTGCTGGCGGAATATCCGCGGCCGAAGCAGCAGGAGAAGCAGGCGGCGGCTCGAGAGGCGCGATTGGAGCAGCGGAGGTCGGATGCAGCGGCAGCTACGGTTACAAGAGATATGTCTGGTAAGAACGGCCAGGACGCGGAAAGTGGGCAGGCTCGCCAGGACGGGAAGGGTTCGCAGGAGCAAGAGCCGGGTGCGGATGGCGCGGAAAGCATGAAGGACGAGACGAGTGTCGCGTCGCCGATGAAACGGGCTGTGACGGAGATGAATGCGGCTACGCGCGGCGCGGGAAAGCGCGATTTGTTGGGGGGCGGCGATCCTAACGCGGTGCCGCGGGCTATTGCCGACGACAGCAAGCGACCGCAGCGCGTGGTGGAAGAATTGGCGATGGCGAAGGTGGCGCGGGCGATTTACAGCGAGCGGCAGTTGCAGCAGGTGATGGACGATTTCTGGTTCAACCATTTCAATGTGTTTGCTGGGAAAGGCGAGGATCGCTGGTTCCTGACGAGCTACGAGCGAAACGTGATTCAGCCGCACGCGATGGGTAAATTCAAGGATTTGCTGACGGCTACAGCGAAGAGCCCGGCGATGCTTTTTTACCTGGACAATTTTTTGAGTGCCGACCCGAGAGCGCCGCAGCGGATCGCGGCGGAGCGGGCTTCGCGGCAATACCGGCGCGGGGGATTTGGCCGGTCGTGGCCGCTGCGCGCTCCACAGCAACAGCAACAGGCGAAGAAGAATGTACGCGGGCTGAATGAAAACTATGGACGCGAACTGATGGAGCTGCACACGCTGGGCGTCGATGGGGGATACACGCAGAAAGATGTGACGGAAGTGGCGCGGTGCTTCACGGGCTGGACGATTGATAAGCCGCGGAAGTATGCGGATTTCAAGTTTGATGAGCGGCTGCACGATCCTGATCCGAAGATTGTGCTGGGGAAGAAGATTCATGCCGGCGGAATGAAGGATGGGGAGCAGGTGATCGAGTTGCTGGCGCGGCACCCTAGCACCGCGCGATTTATTTCGACGAAATTGGCGCGGCGTTTTGTTTCGGATACTCCGCCTTCCTCGTTGGTGGAGCGGATGGCAAAGACATTTGAGTCGAGCGACGGAGATATTCGCGCGGTGCTGAAGACGATGATTTACTCACCAGAGTTTTGGTCGCGCGAGGCTTATCGGGCGAAGATCAAGACACCATTTGAGTTGGTGGTGTCAACGGCGCGGGCGCTGGGCAGCGATGTGGACACGCCGATGCCGCTGGTGCAGTGGACGGGGCGCATCGGGGAGCCGCTTTATCAATGCCAACCGCCTACCGGGTACGCGGATAAGTCGGATGCCTGGGTGAATACTGGGGCGCTGCTGAACCGGCTGAATTTTTCGCTGGCGTTGGCGGGAAATAAAGTACGCGGGTCGCGAAGCGATGTCGGCTCGCTGCTCGGGCCGGAAGCGGACGGCGACGCGAAGGGCGCGCTGACTCGGGCTGTGCAGGTTTTTCACGGCGGGCAAACTGCTGCGACTACGGTGGAGACGCTGGAGAAACAACTCGAGAATCCGCAGATCGTGCAGGCGAAATTGGATGATCCGGTGAGACGCGTGGATTTGGGAGTAGTGGCAGGGCTGGTGCTGGGGGCGCCGGAGTTTCAGCGGAGATGAAACATGAGCCATGAATGTTGCGAGGGAGTTCGCGGACTGAAGTTTTCGCGGCGATATTTTTTGAAGCGCGGCGGGATTGCGCTGGTGGGAATGAGCGCGATGCCGGCTTTTTTGCAGCGGGCTGCGGCGTCTACGGCGACTTCGAACAAGAAGCAACTTGTGGTGCTGTTTCAGCGCGGAGCGGCCGACGGATTGAACATCGTAGTTCCCTTCTCTGAGCCAAATTATTACCGGCTGCGGCCGACGATTGCGATTCCACAGCCACGGCGCGGGGGCGCGGATGCGGCAATCGATTTGGATGGATATTTCGGTTTGCATCCGAGTTTGGCTGAACTCGAGCCGCTATTTCGGAAGGAGCAGTTGGCGATTGTGCATGCGGCGGGATCGCCTGACCCGACACGATCGCATTTTGACGCGCAGGACTTCATGGAATCGGGAACGCCCGGCGTGAAATCGACAGAGGATGGCTGGCTGAATCGCGCGATGGAAGCGGTGCCCGAAGAAAATGCTTCGCCGTTTCGCGCTGTGGCGATGGGACCGAATCTGCCGCGCATGCTGCATGGGAGCGCTTCGGCGATAGCGCTGCCGGATTTGCGGCAGTTCAAGGTGATGCCGCAATCGGTGACTACGGCGGCTGCGGTGCAAGGCGGATTTGAGGCGATGTACGCGCAAACGGTGGATCAGGCGCTGCACGGGACGGGAACGGAAACTTTCGAAGCGATCGACATGCTGCGGAAAGTTGATCCGGGGAAATATCCGCCGGAACATGGCGCGCAGTATCCGACGAGCCGGCTGGGGCAAAGCTTGCAACAGATCGGGCAATTGCTGAAGGCGAGTATCGGAGTGGAAGTGCTGTTTGTGGATTGCGGCGGCTGGGACAATCACGTGAATGAAGGCGGCGTGCAGGGGCAGCTTTCGAATTTGCTGAAGGATTTGGGGCAAGGCCTGGCGGCGTTTCATCAGGACATGGGCGACCGGATGCAGGACGTCGTTGTGGTGACGATGAGCGAGTTTGGGCGCACGGCTAAAGAGAATGGGAATCGCGGAACGGATCATGGGCATGCGAATTGCATGTTTGTGATGGGCGGCGATGTGAGGGGCGGGCGGGTTTATGGTGCATGGCCGGGACTGGCGGATCATCAATTGAATGAAGGGCGCGATTTGGCGCTTACCACGGATTTTCGATTGGTGCTGGGCGAGATTCTGAGCAAGCATAATGGCGTTTCGGATTTGAACGCGGTGTTTCCGGGGTTCGAAAATAATCCACGAAAATTTGCGGGATTGATTAGAGGTTGAGATCGGACAGCGCCGAGTGTGCTGCATCCTCCGGTCGGGATAGCACTCACATCTCGGTTCATTTTTCCAGACGCC
>WNFT01006922.1_pt1 | contig 10021 bp, 4 predicted proteins | sample 5400191 | NCBI WGS metagenome assembly WNFT01 (sample SAMN13153359, study PRJNA577476) | soil metagenome | isolation source: 80 cm saprolite under Madrone tree | place: USA:California | collected 2016-06-14 | reverse complement strand
CCTGCGTGCCTACGTCGCGTATTTCAATCGGGTACGACCACATCAAGGCATTCATCAGCAGGTTCCGGAAAGGGAAGTCACCTGCATTCCATCAGCTCAGCCTGATGAACGAATCATCTCAGTACCGGTCCTGGGTGGATTACACCACGAGTACCGAAGAGTGGCCTGAGCACTTCAAAAGATAAGCCATAATACCTGAAGAGATTGAGTTCCGCATACCATCGTGTTTTTGAAGTGCCTGAAAGAACCTTCCATCCTCTCGTCTCTCACTGAAGAAGAGGTTGAACAGCGCATATGTCTGCATGATGGATGGAGACACATGAAATGCCCTGGCATCCTTTCATCGGTGCATGTTACATCTCCTAGAAAAATGAGTAAACCAAGAGCAAAATCATCGATTTAAGAACGGATGTCTCAAGTAGCCAGCACAAGGTTGATAATTAAGAGTTTTTTACAAGATCATCACCAAAAAGATATACTTATATAGAAGTTCTTATTTTCAATTTCTGCACTTATGCAAACAAGAAGGCTGGGATGAATCTATGTCCTCGGTAACCGAGTCAATAAGCGCTATTGAAATCTTTTTATCTTTCACTCATGAAGATATGGCATTGCGAGGTGAATTAGAGAAACACCTGAATATTCTTAAGCGTCAAGGTCAGATTACTAGCTGGTATAATCGAGAAATACATGCAAACGGGGAATGGGCTCATGAGGTGGATACACACATCAACGAGGCTCGGATTATTCTGTTACTAGTAAGCCCTGACTTCATGAACTCTGATTACTGTTATGGCCCGGAGATGGCACGGGCTTTAGAAAGGCATAAAGCTGGAGAAGCACGTGTCATCCCTATCATTATTCGTCCCGTCTATTGGGAGGATGCCCCGTTTAGCAAGCTCCCGGTTTTACCAGTAGGTAAAGAACCCGTCACAAAATGGCCCAATCTTGATGAAGCATTTTTAGGTATTGCAAGAAACATCAGCAATGTCGTCAAAGAACTTCTCGCATTTAATAAGATCACTGATGGTGCTTCTCACTATAAAAATAGGCGCTATTTGGAGGCACTGGAGGACTATGAACAGGCTCTCCGTCTCGACTCCGACAATGTGCTCGCTCACAATGGGAAAGGTAACGTCCTTTACGATCTCAAGCGCTACGAGGAGGCCCTCGACGCCTATGAGCAGGCTGCCCGCCTCGACCCCGACAATGCTCTAACCTACTATAATATGGGAGCTACACTTTATTATCTCAAGCGCTATCAGCGCGCACTTGAGGCCTACGAATTGGCTATTCGGCTCGATCCTAGCGATACATTAGCTTATCATGGCAAGGGTAATGCTCTCCGACGCCTTAGCCACCACCAGGAGGCTTTGGAAGCCTATGAACAGGCTATCCGGCTCGACTCTAATAATGCTTTGGCTCACAATGGAAAGGGCAATGTCCTTTACGACCTCAAGCGATACGAAGAGGCGCTCGAAGCTTATGAACAGGTCATTCGACTTGATCCCAATAATGCTCTAAACTACGACAATATAGGCAACGCGTCCCGTAATCTCAAGCGTTACATCGGCGCTCTTGTTGCATATGAACAAGCTATTCGGCTTGCGCCTCTCTACGCTCCTGCTTACTATCATAAAGGGGACACTCTACGCAATCTCTGGCGTTACAACCAAGCTCTTACCGCGTATGAGCAGGCTATTCGACTTGATCCTGAATATGCTGTCGCCTATTTTGCCAAGGGCACTACTCTCTATCTTCTCAAACGCTATGAGGAGGCTCTCGCTGCATATGAGCAGGCTATTCGACTTGATCCTGAATATGCTGCCGCCTATTTTGCCAAGGGTGAAACGCTCTACCGCCTCAAACGCCATGGGCTGGCTCGCGCCGTCGCTGAGCAGGTCATTCGCCTTTCTCCTAAATATGCAGCCGCTTATAATCTCAAGGGCAATGCGCACAGCCATCTGCACCACTATAAAGCGGCTTTGAAAGCTTATGAGCAGGCTATTCGGCTCAACCCTCACTTAGCTTCTGCTTATATTGGCAAGAGTGATATGCTTTACAATCTCAAGCGCTATGAAGAGGCCTCACCCGCTTATGAACAAGCAATAATTTATAATCCCAAAAATATCTCTGCTTACATTGGCCGGGGCAACGCCCTCTATCGTCTTAAACAATATGCAGAAGCCGTGCGCATCTTCGAGCAGGCTATTCAGCTCGATCCTGACAATGTTGCTGCTCATATAGGCAGTGGCGACGCTTTCCACGGTCTTAGACGCTATGAAGCGGCTTTAGAAGCCTATGAGGAGGCTCTTCTTCTCGACCCTGATAATGCGCTTGCTCATGACGGCAAAGGTAAAACGCTCTATGATCTCAAGCGTTATGAGGAAGCCTTTGAGGCCTACGAACAGGCTACTCGTCTCGACCCCGGCAATGTCTCTACCTATCTCAATAAAGGCAACGCTCTCTACGACCTCAAGCGCTACGAGGAGGCCCTCGCAGCTTATGAACAAGCTTCTCGTTTAGCTCCTCGTGAAGCTGTTGCTCATTATAAGATGGGGCTATCATTCGAAAACCTTAAACGTCATGAAGAAGCTTTGATCGCTTATAAGCAAGCGATGCAACTTGATCCCTCTTCTATAGAACCGGCAGGACCCCAAAACCTCCTTGTAAGAATCAAAACTGTGCAGGAATTTCTCATGAAGGCCGGTTTTGATTTCGGCGATACATTTGATCCATTTGCGCTCGGCTTTCTAGCCATTACTAATGCATCTATGTGGCACGAGCGTTTTCCAACGGGTGTGTATGTGCGCATTTTATTCGATCGCGCTCTTGATCAAAGTACTGTGCAGACTATTCATCTCGTGGCAAAACCGCTTAGCAACCATGTACTTGTTCCCATTGATCAACAACCGGCCATGAGCGGGTGGGCGGCAATTTTTGGGCTGAGGTTAGAAGAAAAAGAGCGCTTCTTTTTTCTCCCAATAGCAGAATCCTTAATGAAAGATGGTATCGCCTCAAAGAATGAGCGCCAGACATTGAGTATTTACATCAACAAACAACTAGGAAAGGATTTTGATCCCTATGATGACCGGTATCCTGTTTTCGATGCAGTCAGTTTTTTTGGCCGGGAAAGTTTAACTGATGAAATAATAAACGCGCTCAAGCTCGGTCAGAGTTTAGGTCTCTTCGGCCTGCATAAAATGGGTAAAAGCTCCGTCTTGAAGAGACTTCAAAAGAAAGCGGAATTTCCTACCTCATATGTGTATCTGAGCAAGGGCGATAGTTTGGAGGGTATTTATAAACGCATTCTAGAAAGTTGGTCGGCGGACATACATATCAAATATCCAGGCTTAAAATGGTCTGTGCCCGAGATTACAGCAGAATCCGATTTAAAGATGGCTTTTGACTCGGCAACTAAGAATCTCTTAATGCTACTCAATGATGTTACCAATACTCCTCTGTTAGCGGTCTTTTTAGATGAGATCGAACATATAGTGCCTTACCAAGTCGGAGATGAAGATACTTTACAACTCTACATAGGCCTGATGGACTCTCTAAGAGGATTGCAGCAAGAAACGAATAATTTATCTCTTCTCATTGCAGGTGTTCATCCAAACGCAGCCAGGCGTAACTACTTCTGGGGAGACCAAAAAAATCCGCTGCACCAGGTTATCTCAGAACGATTTTTATTGCCTTTAGATAAAGAAGATTGCAGTTATATGGTGCGTAGCCTAGGACAACAAATTAATCTGACCTATGATGATGAGGCATTGGAATATGTTATTCGAATGAGCGGAGGTCATCCCTTTTTAGCACGGCAGCTGTGTAGTCAGGCTTATAAAAACCGAGGTAGCGTAGATACCATTTCTATTCAGACGATACAGAAAACTGCTCGCGATTTTGTTAATAATCCAGCAACGGCATCTTATTTTGACGATAACGCGCTCTGGGGCGAGTTAGGCAAGCAAGATATATGGGGGGAAGATATTAGTCATGCAATTCATCAAGTATTGGACTGTCTGGCTGCATCACCAATTGATTTAGCCCAGTCTGAAATATGCCGCTCATTAGATAGAAGGGTCAAGGAGAGGGCTTTAGCTGCACTCTCTGAACGGGGAATAATTAGTACTTTAACCAGTACTGAGCATTACCAAATAACTTTTGGTTTGTTTCATGATTGGATCCGATTACATAAATTGGGAGTGGAGTAGTATGCTGAACCCTTTCAATTTTGGGAATCCAGCTCCCCCACATCAAATGGTGGGGAGATGGGATCAAGTCAAAGCCATAGCACATGATCTTATTAACCCTAGCGGTCATTCCCACATTATTATTGGTGGACGCCGATTTGGTAAGAGCAGTTTTCTCGGGTCGTTAGAACACTTTCTGCTTAAACAAATGGAGCCAGAAGAACCAGGTGCTTGGTATGTAATTCCTATTCTGGTCAACTTGCATAGTCTTAGCAGAGATTCTGAGGAAGGGGTGTTTGGCCTGATTGTAAAAACGCTTTACAATCACTTCGATCCGTTGCATGCCAACAGAGCTTTCGGAGCCCATTTTCATTTAACATTGGAAAAAACCCTGCTCTATTCCTTCGTTCAAAGTAAACAAAGAGGATGCGATCTGGACGAATTCTCAGAGATCCTGGTCGAATTTCTGGATCTATTTAGTAATTCGTATGGATTTCTGCGCCTGATATTTCTGCTAGATGAAATAGAAGTGGCTCTGGAGAGGGATTGGACTGAAATATTTTTTAGTCAATTGAGGTCTTTGATTTATCAAGGGCCTCTTGCAAACCATATACGATGCGTAATTGTCGGATCTTCCAGAGTTATCGATGTAAGGGAGCAGGGATCTCCCTTGCTGAATATGTTGAACATAACCTATCTGAAAGCTCTGGAGGACAAAGATATTCTGCAAATTATCAACTGGGCAAGTGGAGTACATTCAAATATCGCCAGGGCCGTGATTGAGCAGTGCGGTGGCCATCCTTTTATTGCGCAATATTTAATGTACCACTTATGGGAAGTCGGCGCATCCAAAGCAACGGTCTCATTGGTTACAGGATTGGTCAATAAATTTATTCACGAGCGTGAGGCTGATTTAGAGCAATGGCGTACCGAAATCGGTCAAACAGGTGAGTTAGCTTATAAGATTTTATCAGAGTCAGCTACTTGGTTGACAGAAACGCAAATACGACAACGGATAAATACTCCAGATAGTAAGGTTGGACGTGGTTTGACTACCCTCTGCTATCATGGTTTAGCTGTTCATGATGGTACATGGAGCAAATACCGCTCAGTCGGTGTATTATTCAAAAGCTGGTTCCAAAGGAATGTCCTTCCTTCTTTGGACGCTACAAAGTTGTCAATCACTTCAAGACAAGATATCTCAAATCAGGGACACAATACTTCCTCAAAGAAGGCAAACGCCGGAATGAGTGGTTCGTTAATCATTCACAAGCCTCCACGTAGCCGGGCTTTCATCAGTTATAGCCATAAAGATGAAAGATACCTGAATGAGCTTCAGATCCATTTAGCACCTTATATCCAGCCAGAGATAATAGATGTCTGGGACGATACTCAGATTCTTCCAGGTGCAAAGTGGCGTCAAGAGATTGAAAAAGCTCTTAATTCTACAAAAATCGCTGTTTTACTAGTCAGTGCAGACTTCCTGGCATCAGAGTTTATTAGAAACGTTGAGCTACCTACCCTATTAACCGCTAGCGAACAAGAGGGTGCAACCATCTTATCTGTACTTCTGCGGCCCTGTGCCTTCACTAATACAGCTATCGGACAATTCCAAGCCGTGAATACTCTCTCCACCCCGTTGAGCAAGATGAAGCGAGGAAGGCGAGACGAGATATGGACTAAAGTGGCCGAACTTGTTAGAGAAGCATTGCGCAAGAAATGAGTAGAAATTATTGATCTTCTACGCCTTGGGAGATATACAAGCACGTTTGAAGTGTTTGTGTTCCTCCCAAGGCATCAAGCAACGGTACGACTTTGTTTACTGGAGAACGACTTTATTTACCAGGGAACAACTTTATTACTCTTCCACAACAAGTTGACGCCAAAGGAGTCACCCCTACTCCACCGTCACCGACTTCGCCAGGTTCCTTGGCTGATCCACATTGCAGCCTCGCGCAACCGCCGCGTGGTAGGCGAACAACTGCAACGGAATAATCGCCAGCAATGCGCTCAGCACCTCAAGCGTGGCAGGTACATACAGCACATCATCCGCGTGCTGACGAATGACATCATCACCCTCCGTCGCAACCGCTACCACGCGCGCATCGCGGGCACGCACCTCCTGCATATTGCTCACCACCTTTTCATAGACATGTGAGGCCGTCGCAACCGCGATCAGGGGCGTGTCTGGATCGAGCAGGGCAATTGAGCCATGCTTCAACTCACCGGCTGGTAATCCCTCGGCATGAATGTAGGAAATTTCTTTGAGCTTGAGCGCGCCTTCCAATGCTGTGGGGTAACCTACCCCGCGTCCGATAAACATCATGCTGCTGGCATGCGACATGCCTTTCGCCAAAGGTGCAATGATATCATCGGGACTCGCGGCCCCGTCCAGTATCTGCTGCACCTGGTCGGGGATGCGTTCCAGGGCAGCGAGAACCAGTCTTACCTCTTCTTCCGCCAGTTTCCCATGCTGCTGCCCCAGATAAAGGCCCAGCAGGTACAGTACATTTACAGAGGTCACAAACGTTTTCGTCGCCACCACGCCGATCTCCGGTCCCGCTTGCAGGTAGAGTACGGCGTCGGCAAGCCGTGTGACGGCGCTGGCAACAACATTGGTGATGGCAATGACAGGCGCTCCTTGCTCACGCGCCTGCCGGATGCCTACCAGCGTATCCGCCGTCTCGCCCGATTGCGTCACTGCAATGCAGAGCGTATCCGGCCCCAGGATGGGATCGCAATAGCGGAACTCGGCAGCCGTAATCGTCTCCACCGGAATGCGTGCCCAATGCTCGATGGCATACTTGGCCATCAAACCAGCGTGATACGATGTCCCGCAGGCTACGATGACAATGCGGCGTATGTTGTCCAGCAGACCAGCCTGCCGCATCTGCTCCAACTCGGCCAGGTGCAGCTGACCATCACGAACGCGGCCTGTCAGAGAACGGCGCAGCGCATCCGGCTGTTCGTATATCTCTTTGAGTACAAAGTGTGGATAGCCGCCTTTCTCTGCCGATTCTACGTCCCATTCAATCATCAAGGGTTCCCGTTTCACGGGCGTTCCATCGGCTCTGCTAATCGAGATGCCTGTGGGACGCAGTACGGCCATTTCACCTTCGTCCAGGACCAGTACCCGGCGTGTATGCTTGAGTATGGCAGGTATATCCGATGCCAGGAACTGCTCTCCCTCGCCTACTCCGGCTATAAGTGGGCCGCCGCCATATCGCGCTCCAATCAGCAGATCGGGCTGCTCCGAACTTACAACGGCGATGGCGTAGGAGCCATTCACGGATTGCAAGGCCAGGCGCACAGCCGACTCAAGATCGTGCTGTGCCTCACCGAAGTAGTAGCGCTCGACAAGGTGCGAGAGGATTTCGGTGTCCGTTTCTGAGCGGAATGTATGCCCTTCGCGTTCCAGTTCCGTACGCAAGTCGGTGTAGTTCTCGATGATGCCATTATGTACGACCGTCAATACGCCGCTACAATCGGAATGGGGATGGGCGTTGATGTCGTTGGGGCGACCATGAGTGGCCCAGCGTGTATGACCGATACCCAGTGGTCCCAGTCCCGGTCGTGAACCATTTTGAACATCGTCTACCAGGTTGGAGAGTTTGCCGGCGCGGCGACGTACCGCGAGTGTGCCTGTGGAAGTAACGACTGCAATGCCCGCGGAGTCATATCCGCGATATTCGAGTTTACTGAGGCCTTCAAGCAATATAGTAGTAACATCGGTGCCTTTTGGCCCGACGTAGCCTATGATACCGCACATGTGGTCGGGTATCCTTTCTTTTTGAAGCAGAAGAGAATTGTGAACATCTGCTACATCACTGATAGCCCTTTGTTCCAGTCGTTGCCGGTTGGGTTTGTATGCTATCTTCACAGGGTAGTGACATACCCTGGAGGCTCCCCGCTGAATGTCCGAACAGCCTCCACCTCGTCAACCGGAGCTTCCTCCTATAGCCCGGCCCATGCGCTACTAGTTGCGACAATATCTATCAGACAGTATATCATTACACACGATTTTTTAATGTGAACGGTGTCACAGGTACTATTAAGGACTATACGTAATCCGGTAAATCATCCCACCCTCATCGTCACTGACATACAATGCACCCTCCGGTCCTATCGCCAGCCCTACCGGGCGTCCTGTGGCACTGGCATTGTTCACGAGCCAGCCCGTAGCAAAGTCTCGATCCTGGCCAGCAATATTGCCATGGCTATCCATTGGTATAAACACAACCTTGTAACCTGTCGGCACGCTGCGATTCCAGGACCCGTGAAATGCTACGAAAAGTCCGTGATATTGTTGCGGAAACTGATTGGCATTATAGAATGTCAGGCCGAGAGGAGCCGAATGGGCCTGCATTTTGATCAATGGTTGGACAACGCCATTGCAGTCTCCCGGGTGTCCATAGTCAGGATCGATGATATTTCCTGCCTGGCAGCGTGGCCAGCCGTAATTGCCACCATCCCGCAATGCGTAAACTGTTTCTGGCGGCAAGTTATCGCCCATGTAGTCGCGCCCGTTATTCGTGACCCATACCTGGTTGTTCCAGGGATTGACAGCCATTCCAACCGCATTACGCAGCCCCCGCGCATATAGACGTCCTCCACTACCATCGAGGTTATAGACCCAGATAGCCGCGCGCTGCGGGTCTGACTCGATACATACATTGCAGGTCGAGCCAATGGAAACATAAAGCTTGCCATCAGGGCCAACCAGAACCGTACGCGTTGAATGCTGCCCACCGGTAGGCAGATGCGGCACAACCACCTGCTTACTCACCACCCTCAGATTCGCTCCCAGCGTGAAACGGCTGATTTGTGATTGCTCCCCAACATAGAGCGCCCCTTTATAGAAGACCAGGCTGGTGGGATCATTGAGGCCAGTCGCTATCACCTGCCTTCTCGCGGCTTTGCCACTATGGTCGGGATCAGGAAGCGCCACAATACTTCCCGTTCCACGTTCCGCTACAAACAGCGTCCCATCAGGACTGAATGCTATGAAGCGCGGTGATGAAAGGCCGGAAAAGAAGACGCTGGCATGAAAACCTGGGGGAAGATGTAAACTGGCAATCCCGGGATTGGAACTTGCCTGGTGAGAATTCGTCAGCAGTTCAAAAATCGCGAGACGCTGGCTATACAGTATTCCACCAAGCATGATGACGACAACCAACAAAACAATCAGTGTTGCTTGCCAGTGCCTTTTCAACCAGTTGGGGCGTTTCGGTTGAGTTTGTGATGTGTCCTTTATCATTGATATCATCGTTTCTCGTATGATATGGGTTGTTTTGTCATAAAGAACTATAGCGGGGGAGAACGTTGCGGGTCAAGGTTTGCAATATATCTTTCTCAATCGGGACGAAACTATACAGCACTCAAGTGCCACGACAAGCGACCTCAAAACATAGAAGAGCAGACCGAATTCCACTACACTATCTGCGGGCCTGTCAGTACCCGCGAGGGGCACCCTGGGTGGGGGCGGCTTACAACTTTCCGGGAAGAACAACGTATCTCCTGTGTAAGCTTGAGTCTTGCAAGTCAATGACCTCCCCAGAGAATGGGGAGGCTTGTGAGAGTGAGTCTCTTGCAAGCCGGATTGACCAGACTCAGTCTCAGAGCCAGCCAGGGCGAGGAAGCGAGCGCCTTGACTGGCAAAGAAGAGGCTACGATACAACTGAGTGTTCCCGTTCGGACCCTGGTGTGCTACCCCAGCACCAGGCGCTCCAACTCCTGGCCTAACCAGTGGTGCGGTCAGCCACCGTGGCCAGGGGAAAGTACCGCGTTGTATCTGTGTCGAGGGGATCGACTTCTACTCCGAAAGGAGC
>WNFT01006920.1_pt1 | contig 10022 bp, 7 predicted proteins | sample 5400191 | NCBI WGS metagenome assembly WNFT01 (sample SAMN13153359, study PRJNA577476) | soil metagenome | isolation source: 80 cm saprolite under Madrone tree | place: USA:California | collected 2016-06-14 | reverse complement strand
GAAGTTGGGGTTGGGGCGTTCCGGCGCTTGGCTCGGAAATGCGATCTGGATCTCCTCTATCGCGTGGCAAAATCAGATTCGCTTGGACGCAACGCAGAACACGTTCCACGAGAGAAGTGGTACACGGCAGAGGCGCAAGAGTGGTTCATTAATCGCGTGCGCGAATTGGATTTGGAGCAGGGCACGCCCAAACCTCTCTTATTGGGACGCCATCTGCTTGAGATGGGACTTGAGCCCGGCCGGCGCATCGGCGAAATCACGCGTGCGATTTACGAGATGCAGCTTGATGGACGCGTGCAATCGCTGGAAGAGGCCAAAGCCGCGGCGAAAGAACTGCTATCCGCAGATTACGCAGATAAGAGGAACAATTGGTAAGAGAGCGAGCAAGAAAACGAGTCATTAACATTGCCGAGTTAGTTTTTCCGAATCGGTGTAATCGGCGTAATCTGCGGATTAATCTGTGGTTGCTGTTGCGTCACGCAATGAATCGTACCCATGCCCCAGACCATGGGCTCGCAATTAATTGCGATGATGCGGCGGTTAGGGAAAACCGCTTGCAGAGTTTTCAGCGCTCGGGAGTCGTTCGCGTGGCCGAAGATTGGAGCCAGGACTACTTCGTTGGCGATGTAGAAGTTCGCATAGCTGGCAGGCAAACGATCAAGATTGCGACCGCTGGAGCTCGAGCCGGCGACGAGTCCGGGCATCGGCAAAGTGACAATCTCGAAAGGACGCCCCTGTAAGTCTGTCATTCCTTCCAACCGTCTGAGGTTGTCCCGCAGAATTTGATAATTATCGTCAGCAGGATCATCTTCTATCGCGGCCACGATCGTGCTCGGTGAAACGAAGCGGGCAATGTCGTCGATGTGGCCGTCCGTATCGTCGCCAACGATTCCTTCCCCCAGCCACAAAACTTTCTCGACTCCTAAATAATCTTTCAAATACTGTTCGATCTCGTCGCGAGAAAGCTCGGGATTACGGTTGGGGTTTAGCAGACACTGCTCGGTAGTCAGCACCACGCCGGCGCCGTTGACTTCGATTGACCCGCCTTCCATCACGATGCCCGGCTCGAAGCGACGCGCGTTCGCAACGCTTTCCAAGAGCGAAGGAATCGCATTGTCTTTCTTAAGCTCTTCATACTTATTGCCCCAGGCGTTGAAGATCCAATCGTTGAAAGCGTGATGTCCGACAAACTTCAGTTTGTCGTTCACTCCCACCACTGAGTCTGCGACAAACTGAAGTTTGTCGGACATTGGCGAGTCATTGATTAGGAAGTTCGGCCCGTAATCCCGTATCCACGAATCAACCGTAGCAATTTGATGAAAACGAATATTCTCGGCGGACGCGAATGTGCAACGCTCGCGCACGGAGGCCTCGGTTGCTGCGTCATCGACTAACAGATTGACAATCTCATACGGCACCAGCGCAGCCATCATCTGAAGATAAATCTCTTCGACTTGTGGCACGCGATGGGGCCAGGTTTCAGGATCCTTGGGCCAGGACAGCCAGGTCGCGGCGTGGCGATGCCACTCGGCAGGCATGCGGTAACCGAGTTGAGCCGGAGTCGGTGAGTTCATTGCTCACTGGAGGCGGGTTCGACAAAGCGGTAGGCGAGCGCGCTGTAATAATCGATGCGCCGATCGCGCAGGAAGGGCCAGTTCTGTCGTGTCTCGTCAATCTGGTCTATGTCGCAATCGACGATCAGTACTTCTTCTTTATCGCTGGAAGCTTTCGCGATGATTCGCCCGAACGGATCGGCCACGAATGATTGGCCCCAGAAGTTCAGTTGTCCCTCGTGACCGACCCGATTGACGACGGCCACAAAGACGCCATTGGCAATCGCATGCGCGCGCTGAATCGTTTCCCACGCCGAAAGCTGCGCACGGCGCATCTCTGGCTTTTCATCCGGCAGCCAGCCGATGGCGGTGGGATAGAAAAGAAACTGCGCGCCTGACAGTGCAGTCAAACGCGCGGCTTCGGGAAACCATTGGTCCCAACACACCAGCGCGCCAATTTTCCCATACTTCGTTTCGTGCGTTCGGAATCCCAGATCACCGGGCGTGAAATAAAACTTCTCGTAGTAGAGAGGATCGTCGGGTATGTGCATCTTGCGGTACTTGCCGGCAATCTTTCCATTCGCGTCGATTACCACCGCGGTGTTGTGATAGATGCCGGCCGTTCGCTTCTCGAAGACCGAAGCGACGATGACGATCTTTTTCTGACGTGCGACCTTGGTCAGCGCTTCTATTGATGGACCAGGAATAGTTTCAGCCAGTTTGAAGTTTTTGATGTCTTCGTTCTGGCAGAAATACTGCGAGCGGAAAAGCTCCTGTAAACACACAATCTGCGCGCCTTTCTTAGCGGCCTCGCTGATTCGCCCGATGGCTTTCTTCAGATTCCCTCCGGGCTCGGGCCCACAACTCATCTGAATCAAACCGACTGTGACTACGTTTGTCCCTGGCATTCAACGATGAGTATACCAAAGCAGTCTGGCTACAGGGAGTCATTCGCGCACGTGAACGAGGCCAAGCCGTTCCAGGTACACTCCCTCTCCCTTTGCAAGAGGGTTGGGGTGAGGGCGCAGCTGACTAACGTGAAAAAGAACACTCCTCCTTTGCTTCTTCGGTCCGATCGGGGAAAAGGTAAAAGATAAAAGTTGGAGGGCGTTCCATCGCTAGGCCCTCACCCCAGCCCTCTCCCAAAGGGAGAGGGAGTTTACCTGCAAATTCTTGCCAGGCCGCGCACTGACAACTAGTCACGGCAAGTAAGATGATATGATTACCCCGCGCGATTCTTGACCCATTTGATTCCGGTAAAGTTTTTCGGATATTTTCCAGTGAACGAACCAGACCCAAAAATATTTAGCGCGCTCGATTCGGAGCGGCGCGGCACAAGCTCGGAAGAAGTTGTTGCCAGGCTACGCGAGATGGTCCATCGCGGTGATTTGCGTCCCGGCGATCGTTTACCCGCGGAGAGGGAACTGGCGAAGCTGCTTGGGGTCAGTCGTCCCACTCTACGGGCGGGCATCGGCTCGTTGGCGGCGTTGGGTGTTTTGCAATCGCGCCAGGGCGCGGGAACTTTTGTGGTCAATACCGACGGCCCGCCTGCGCTCGACAGTGGTCCGTTGCGCATGATGGCGGCGTTGCACGGATTCACCACAGCGGAAATGTTCGAAGCGCGAAGGGCGCTCGAGATGGCCATCGCCGGACTGGCCGCCGAGCGCGCAACCGGAGACTACATGGCGACAATGGCGGAAGAAGTTGCTGGAATGTTTGCCTCGCTCGATGAACCCGAACAATTCCTGATTCATGACATGCACTTTCATCAGACGGTGGCGGCCGCATCGGGAAATCGCATTCTCACGGCGTTGATGAATATGGTGGCCACGATTCTTTTCGACGTCAGAAGCAAGACGGTAAAGCGAGCGACAGACTTGAAAGAGTCCGCGGAGATGCACCGGCGAATATATCGCGCGATTCGTCAACACAACTGGCAAGAGGCGCGTAGTGCGATGCGCGATCACCTGATGCTGGCCCAGAAGGCGCAAGAAGAAGAGATCGATCAGAACCCAGGGGATACCGGATTGAGTTCCGCCCTGAATGCCGTAGTGAATAGCGAATCGGCCTAGCCGCACCTATTCAGTTTGCAAAACTCTCCGAAGACCGACCACAACGGCTGTTAGAGCAGCCAGGCTAGTAGAGGTAATACCAATATCAACGCGTGGTGCCTTCGGGTTAAGTTTCCCAGTGCTAGCCAAGGCCTGAGGAGATGCAATGAATTCAAAGCGAATCGCATCTGACGAGCGCTTGTCTAATCCCATTGGGTATGATTAAATCCGGAGTCGAACATCAATGTGGTTTAACCACTTGTTCGATAATTGGTATGTCAGTGGCTTCATACATCGAGGAAATCGCGAGGGTCGCCGACTACGCGATTATTGTCGATCCACGCGATAACGTAGCGGTCGTGAAGACCGAAACGTCGCCGAACCTGGTCGTCGCGCTGCCGGATGAACGCGTGATTTCAATCAGAGCCTCGATTCCTCCCGGCCATCGCTTCGCCACGAGAGCGATTCCGCACGGCGACTTCGTTTTGCAGTTTGGCCAGCCTATCGGAACCTCGCTCGGCATTCGCGAAGGCGAGATGATTTCGCACGATAACATGACGGACGATGTTCCGGTCGTTCGCGATTTGCCGGAGGATCTCTACGTACCTCCGCCCGTTTACATCCCCGAAAATGAGCGCGCAACCTTTCTCGGATTTCGCCGGCCCGATGGGCGCGTGGGCACGAGAAACTATGTGCTGATCGTGCCGACTAGCATGTGCGCCAGCCATGAAGCACAACAGATTTCCATGATGGCCGAGTTCGCTTTGTACAATCGGCAAAAATATCCGAACGTCGACGGCGTGGTGGCGATCCCGCACAACAAAGGTTGCGGTTGTCAGGAGGGATCGACGATCGAGGTGATGCTCCGCACGCTCTCGAATTATGCGGATCATCCGAACGTCGGCGGGGTGATTCTCATCGATCTCGGCTGCGAGAAGACGAACCTGGCCAAGGTCGAGCAGTATCTACTCAACCGGCAAAAATCCTTCGACAAACCGGTGGCCAAAATTGGCATTCAGGAAGTGGGCGGCACGCAGGCAACGATCGAGCGCGGCCTGAAAGACGTCGAGCGCATGTTGCCCGAAGTTAATCGCATCGAGCGCGAGCGCGTGCCCGTCAGTGAAATCGTGCTGGGAGTGAAGTGTGGAGGATCAGACGGTTTCTCTGGTATCTCCGCCAATCCTTCGTTGGGGCGTGCGGCGGATTTGTTGGTGCGCTCTGGCGGTACAGTCTTGATTACCGAGGTGCCGGAGTTTTGCGGCGCGGAACACATTCTGGCCAATCGTGCGAAGGACGCGGAGACTGGCCGCGCGGTTTACCGCATGGTCGATTGGTACAAAGATTACGCGTCGAAATTTGGCGCCGTGCTTAATCAAAACCCGAGTCCCGGCAACGTAGCGGGTGGCCTTCTCAACATTACTATTAAATCTCTGGGCGCCATTGCCAAAGCCGGAACCACGCGAGTTGAAGGAGTGGTCGAATACGCTGAACGCCCGCATGGGCGTGGACTCAATCTCATGCAAGGTCCTGGATACGATCAAGAATCGACACCGGGATTGGTTGCCGCCGGCGCGACCTTGGTCGTATTCACGACTGGCCGCGGCACGACGATCGGAAATGCGATTGCGCCGGTAATCAAACTGGCTTCAAACACGCCGGTCTTCGAACGCATGTCGCGCGACCTCGATCTTTCGGCAGGTGGCGTCGTCGACGGAACCGAAACCATTGACGAAGTCGGGGCCCGCGTGTTCGACCATGTTCGCCGCGTGGCCGGCGGTGAGACTCTCGCTCTGGCCGAAGAAAACAAGCATCGTGAGTTTCAGTTCTGGGCAGAGCAGACAGTTTCCCTCTGAAGCTATTCTGCCTGGCAATTTATCTGATGAAGCCAAGGCAGATGCGAAAATGGATCGCGGCGACGTCTTTGATCGTAATGGCCGCGTCGATCGCTTTCCCAAAGGGAGAGGGAGTCTCAGCGCGATTTAGCTACAGATTCTTCCCCCACTACCCGCGCCATCATCTAAAACAAGTACCTCAACCAATCGAAATTGTCGTCGCGACGGATGGCAGTGGCCAGTTTAAGTCTGTCCAGGACGCCATCATGTCAATTCCTTCGGGCAGTCCCACCAAACCTGTCGTAATTCACATCAAGCCCGGCATCTACAAAGAACTGATCTATATCCAGCGAGAGAAGCGTTTCTTCCATTTGATTGGCGAAGACCCCGAGAAAACGATTCTCACTTTCGACCTCCATGCGAATATGATTGGTCCGAACGGCAAGTCGATCACCACCTTTCGCACGCCGTCGACGGTAATCGATGCAGACGATGTCACTGCCGAGAACATAACTTTTGAAAATTCCGCTGGTCCCGTCGCGCAGGCACTGGCAATCCGCGTCGATGGTGATCGGGTAGTGTTTCGTCACTGTCGCTTTCTCGGATGGCAAGACACGGTGTTATTGAATCGTGGCCGGCAATATTTCGAAGACTGTTATATTGCCGGCCATGTTGATTTTATTTTCGGGGCGGCGACCGCCTGGTTCGAACGCTGCCATATTCATTGTCGGAAGAGTGGATACCTGACTGCCGCCTCGACCTACGATTATCAACCTTTTGGTTTCGTATTTTCGCATTGCCGAATCACCGGCGAAGCCGAGGCGAAGACTTACCTCGGACGGCCCTGGCGAGACTTTGCCAACGTAACGTATCTAAATACTGAGATGTCCGGCGTGGTCCGGCCAGAGGGCTGGCAAAATTGGAACTTGCCGGAACGTGAAAAGACTGCGCGCTATGCTGAATTCAACAGCACCGGGCCGGGTGCGAAAACCAGAGGGCGCGTGTCGTGGTCGCATCAATTGGTGAAGTTGCAAGCGAAAGCGATTACAATTACGAAAGTTCTCGGCGGCGCGGATGGATGGGACCCTTTGGCCAAGTGAAATGTAGTTCCTTCACAGATCGATCACCAGAATGAAAAATTCATCAAAGTCGAAGAGCGGAGCGAATAGGTCGATCGCGCCAGGAAGATCTTCAAAGCTTCGGTCGGTCGCTCACCAACCATTCAGCCCCAGGTCAGTAGCGAAAGCCTCGCGAATTCGCGACGCAGTTACTGTAACCAGCGTCTGTCCTTACTGCGCGGTCGGATGCAGCCAATTGGTCCATGTCAAAGGCGGCCGGGTCATCAACATCGAAGGCAATCCCGAAAGTCCCATCAACGAAGGCACGCTCTGTCCCAAGGGCGCCAACACGTTTCAGTTAACTGTCAATCCGCATCGTATAACGAAGGTGCTCTATCGCGCGCCGTATTCCGATCATTGGGAAGAACGCCCGCTCGATTGGGCGATGAACCGCATTGCTGATCGCGTGAAAGAAACCCGCGACGCGGATTTTGTCCGAGAGCGTGACGGCAGAAGTCTCAATCACGTGACGACGCTGGCGTGTCTCGGCGGCGCGACGATGGACAATGAAGAGAATTATTTGATCAAGAAATTCTTCGGCGGCGGTTTGGGAGTTGTCGCGATCGAAAACCAGGCCCGTATATGACACAGCGCTTCGGTGCCCGGTCTGGGCACCTCGTTCGGACGCGGCGCCGCCACAACTTTTCAGGAAGACCTGCAGAACAGCGACTGCATTCTGATCATGGGATCGAACATGGCCGAAGCGCATCCGGTCGGTTTTCGTTTTCCCATGAAGGCTCGCGAACGCGGCGCTAAGCTGATTCACGTCGATCCGCGGTTCACTCGGACTTCGGCGATGTGCAATTTGTATGTTCCGATTCGCGCGGGCGCCGACATCGCCTTTCTCGGCGGGCTGATTAACTACGTGATTCAAAACGATCGTTGGTTTCGTGAATACGTTCTGGCTTACACGAATGCAGCTACATTGGTTTCAGATGAATTCATCGATGCTGATGAGCTGGGCGGCGTTTTCAGCGGCTATCACGCTGACAAAAGACAGTACGAACCCGAGCGTAAGCGCTGGGATTATAAAGGCGAGGCGACAAACATTCCTGATACGGAGACTCCACCGGAGATTAAGAGCGAATCGTGGAGCGCGAAGGCTGGATTCATTGAAAACCCTGGGCCACCGAGCGATCCCACACTGCAAAATCCAAAATGCGTTTTTCAGATACTAAAGCGACATTTCGCGCGCTACACGCCGGAGATGGTCGCTTCGATTTGCGGTTGCAGCCGTGAAGACCTTGTCAGGGTGGCGGAAGCGCTTTGCGAAAATTCCGGACGTGAACGGACCAGCGCAATCGTTTATGCAGTTGGTTGGACGCAGCACACGACGGGTGTGCAGATGATCCGGGCCGCGGGAATTCTGCAACTCTTGCTCGGCAACATCGGCCGTCCCGGCGGTGGCATCATGGCAATGCGCGGCCACGCCAGCATTCAAGGCTCGACTGACATTCCCACGCTCTACAATCTGCTGCCGGGCTACATTCCGCAACCGAGCGCGCTGCGCAATCACAGCACGCTCGAGGATTATCTGGAACAGGAGCGGGTGGATAACGGCTACTGGTCTAACTTTCCTAAATTCATGGTAAGTCTGCTGAAGGCCTGGTACGGTGACGCGGCCACGAAGAGAAATGAATGGGGATTCAAATGGCTGCCAAGAATCGATAAAGACTATTCACAGCTTCCGCACTTCATCCGTATGGCCGAAGGCAAAGTCAAAGGCCTGTTTCTGTTTGGCCAGAATCCGGCGGGCGGTGCGCCCAACGCAGGATTGAATCGCGCGGCGCTGCGCCAGCTCGATTGGCTGGTGGTGAGGGATTGGTTCGAGATCGAGAGTGCGTGCTTCTGGTACCGCGGTCCCGAACGTCCCGATCCGAAAGCGATCAATACGGAAATCTTTTTCCTGCCGGCGGCCGCTGCGGCTGAGAAAGATGGCTGCTTCACTAACACGCAACGCTTGCTGCAATGGCATGACAAGGCTGTCGACCCGCCCGATGATTGTCGCTCAGATACCTGGTTCGTCTATCACCTCGGCAAGAAAGTGAAGGAACGGTACGCCGATTCTGAAGCTGAGCGCGATCAGGGTCTCTTGAATTTGACGTGGGATTACCAAAGAGACGCACAGGAAATTCTGCCTGACGGGCGACCGAGCAGAATTCACGACGAACCTGACGTTGAGAAAATTCTGAAAGAGATCAACGGCTACACCGTAGAAGATCGCCGGCAAGTGAGCGACTTCAAAGACCTGAAAGTCGACGGCAGCACCGCGTGCGGTTGTTGGATCTATTGCGGAGTTTTTCCTGCGGAAGGCCGCAACCGTGCGCGCTCGCGCCGGCGTGATCCAAACAATTACACGAGTCCCGATTGGGGATTTGCCTGGCCCCATAATCGGCGCATGATGTACAACCGCGCGTCCGCCGATCCGCAAGGTAAGCCCTGGTCCGAGCGAAAGAAATATATCTGGTGGGACGGAGAGCACGAGAAATGGACCGGACTTGACGATCCTGATTTCGATCCGGAAAAGGCGCCCGATTACCAGCCAAAAAAGAATGCCACTGGCATGGACGCGCTCGCGGGCGATTGCCCTTTCATCATGAAACCCGACGGCAAGGGCTGGCTTTATGCTCCTGCTGGAACAGTCGATGGGCCATTGCCGGCGCATTACGAACCAATCGAATCGCCGATTCCCAATCTATTGTACGAACAGCGAGAGAATCCGGTCGCCACGCATCGCGAGCATTCGCTGAATCCGATAGCCGCGCCGATGGATCCAAACTATCCCATCGTCGCGACGACACATCGGCTCACCGAGCATTATCTGAGCGGGCCAATGAGCCGCTTCAACAGTTGGCTTAATGAACTGCAACCCGAGATGTTTGTCGAGATTAGTCCGGCGTTGGCGGAAGAATACGGAATCAAGCATGGCGGCTGGATGGTCGTGGAAACGCCGCGCGCCGCGATTGAGACTCGGGCGATGGTGACGAATCGGATTAAGGAGCTAACCGTCAACGGGCGCTTGCTTCATCAGATCGGAATTCCATTTCATTGGGGCTATGCGGGCGAAACTGTGGGAGGAATCGCGAATGATCTGGCGTCTATAGTGCTCGAGCCCAACGTTAGCATTCATGAGGCGAAGGCTTTCGCTTGCCGCGTGCGCGCGGGACGGCTCGACGGAGGCCGCGCGGATCAGCCCTTGGTATCGCCTGCGCCTTGGCCCACTCGTGAGCGAGCGCCGGAAACGCCGGGATCTAATCAGCCCGAAGGACAATTCGGTAATGGCTGAGTTTACAGTCCAACCAGTCCAACCTTTAGGTTGCTGCTTGGCGAACCTACACAAGCTAAAGCTTGAACTCTGAACATTCGAAATCACGGTTCAGAGTTCAACCTTCAGGTTGCTGTCCACGCGGGCCACAAACTGAAGCGTGAGCTCTAAACTGATAAACAACAACCAAGAAATCTATGCTT
>WNFT01006918.1_pt1 | contig 10023 bp, 8 predicted proteins | sample 5400191 | NCBI WGS metagenome assembly WNFT01 (sample SAMN13153359, study PRJNA577476) | soil metagenome | isolation source: 80 cm saprolite under Madrone tree | place: USA:California | collected 2016-06-14 | reverse complement strand
CGATTTGCTACTCGGCGTGGAGGCGATTGCAAAATATATCGGTTTGGACAAGCGACAGGCGGACTGGCAAATCCGCAGAGGAACGATCCCGGTCACACGCATGGGCCGTCTGATTGTCGGCTCGAAAAGCGCGTTGCGCCGCCGCTTCACTCCCACCGAGGGAGCTTCGGCGTGAAAAATGGTCCACAAAAAAAGAAGAAGGCTCGCGGCCGCCGGAACGGCGCGCGAGAGCGCGGCGTCGAAGCTTTCGAGCTTCGTCGGCGCTCGCTCGGCCTTCACCCTGATTCGACAACGGCCGCCGATGTCGTCGCTCGAGCGGCGGGGGGGCGGGTCATGACCTTCCGCCTCAAGTCGGCTCTTCGACTTGAACGGCGAGGCGAACAGGGCCAGGAGGAAGCATAACAGAGCGATCATCGCCGCCGACGTTAGGCGATTCGGTCACGCAATCAATACGGATGAGGTTTCCGGTACACACAACAGGCATTGCCGTTGAGGAGCATGCTGCGGAGACTGGACGTATAGCCACGTTTCTGTTGGCACCGGTCGTTCTTGATCTAGATCGGCTCCTGGCGCAATCTTTCGCCAATCTGGAGGAAATGCCATGAGCCTGGCCGAACTGAGACCTGCCGCCGCACCGGACAATATTCCGACTGCCGACGAACTCATCATCCGCACTCGTGCGCTGACGCTCAGGCTGCGCGAGCGCGCCGTGAAAGCCGAGCGCGATCGCAACATTCCACAGCAGTCGGTCGACGAATACCTTGCCTCCGGCCTGATTCACACGCTCCAACCAAAACGCTGGGGCGGTTACGAGCACGACCACGAGGTAGCGTTCGATATCGCGATCGAGCTCGGCAAATCGACCTGCGGGTCTTCGGCCTGGTGTCTGAACTATCTTGCCGACCATGCTTGCATCCTGGCGCATTTCCCGGAAGAGGCGCAACACGATGTCTGGAGCCGAGACACGGCTGCTTGCATCGCGACCTCGGCGGCGCCGACCGGCAAAGTGGCTGTGGCGCCCGGCGGCTACCGGCTCGATGGCCGCTGGTCGTGGTGCAGCGGGCTGCGCCATTCGCAATGGATCATGATTGGCGGGCTCGTCTTTCGCGAGGGCGAAGATCATCCCGACATGCGGCTGTTCGTGGTGCCGGTGGCGCAAGTGAAGCAGGAGGATACTTGGTATTGTGCGGGATTGACCGCGAGCGGCTCCAACACCTCGGTGCTCGACAACGTCTTCGTTCCGGAGCATCGAAGCGTGTCGTTTGCAACCCTGCGCGATGCCTGCTCGCCGGGATCGAAGCTCAACACCAACCCGATCTACCGCACCCCATTCATCGCTGTGCATACCTATGCGCTGCTCGGGCCGGCGCTTGGGCTCGCGCGTGGCGGCTATGCCGACTTTGTGCAATGGACGCGACAGCGCTATCTGACCTACACCCAGCTCGCCATCGCCCAGCACGTGCCGGTGCAGATCCGGATCGCCGAGATCGCGGCGCAGATCGACGCGGCGGAACTTTTGGCGCGGCGGGCGCTTGCCATCGCCCGCAAGGACTACACCGGCATGTCACTGGAGACTCGGACACTGCTGCGGCGCGATTTCACCTACGCCATGCATTCGCTGCGCGCGGCGATGGACGCGCTGGTCAAGATTAGCGGGTCAAGCGGGCTGATGGACGGCAATTCGGTGCAGCGCTGCTGGCGCGACGTGCATGCCATCTCGTCGCACGTCGTCATGAATTGGGATGTGCCGGCGGAAAATTTCGGGCGCACCGAATTCGGGCTCGGCCTCAACCCGGCCTATCCGATGTTCTAGACACCTTCAATTCCAGCGCCAGACCCCGTAGGCGTGTCCGTTTTGCATCTGCGGGGCGACATAGTCCGGCTTGCGATCACCAATCGCACCCAGCATAGCGATCCAGTTCAGGAGTTCGCCGCCGACGTTGCCGGCCTTCAGCAACTGGTGCTGAGTGGCTTCGGCGATGAGCCGATCGATCTTCTGCTCCTCGAGATACTTGACGACGCGCATCGCCCAGTCCGGGTCGGGCACGCCGTCCGAGCGGCCGGGTGCCATGCGCGGGCCGCCGACTTCGAGCGAGAAGCTGCCGCTGCCCATGATCACGACCCGCAGTGCGGCCGGCCAGGATTCGATGGCATGGGCGACCGCCCGGCCAAGGGCATGGCAGCGCTGCGCCGAAGGGAGCGGTGGCACGTGCCCGCTGACGAAGAACGGAATGACCGGCACTGTCATGTCCGGCGTGAGGAAGTGCAGGGGCACGGTGACGGAATGATCGACCGAGTAGTTCTGGGTCATGCCGACATCAAACCCGGCCGCAACGACGGCCGAGCGAATGTGTGCGGCCACGTCAAGCATGGACGGCACGATGTAATTCGGCACGTCTTGCGGCTCGTCATTCGGCGCCTTGAAGCTCCTGTCGACGCCGACTGCGAAGATCGGCAGGCTGTCGAGAAAGAACGTGTTCAGATGATCGGTGTCGAACATCACGATCAGGTTCGGCCGTTCCGCAGCGAGCTGCGCTTTCTGGGCTCCAAATAGTTTTGCGATCTCGCAGTCGGGACCGTCGCGCTTCACGAAATGTGGAAAGATCGGAGTGTGCGGAACGCCGAAGCCGGCAACGATTTGCGCCATGGCACCAAGCCTAGGTTGGCCCTCGGGGCAATATTAGACGCGAGCACGGGATCCGTGCCGCCGGCAGTTTGAGGGCTGTGTCACGCTACCGGCTGCCCGACCTCGTCGACCTTCACCGCGCGCATGCGCTGGTTGTAGATTTTCACGTTGAGCCCGCAAACCTCGAAGCGCGCCAGATAGTTCATGAGGAACGCGTTGACGCCCATTCGATAAAGGGTGCCGACGTCGCCGGCGAGCAGCGCGCGCCGCTCATCGTCGCTGAGATCGAGTGGGGCGAGCGCCTTTGCCGGATCGGATTTCATCGCCGCACGGAAAGCATGGTCGCGCAGGACCTCACGACAGAGATGGTTGACCGCAAAAATGGACATGGTCGCCACGCTACGTGTTCAGATAGCTCTTCCGGTACCAGTCGTTGATCTCGCCGCCGGTGGTCACCCAGACCTCCTGGCGCGATCTGATATGGGCCAGAGCCTGATCGAAGTATTTGCTGCGATGCGGATGCCCGATCAGGAACGGGTGCAGGCAGATCGACATGACCCGGCCGGTCTTGGCGCCATCTTCATAGAGCACATCGAACTGATCGCAGATCATCCTGCCGAACGTCTCCGGCGCCTGGCCCTGGTCGAGGAACACGGGAATGTCGTTCATCTCGATCGAATACGGCATCGAGATCATCGATCCGGACTTCACCCGCATCGGATACGGCTGCTCGTCATTGACCCAGTTGCCGACATATTGGATGCCGTTCTCGGCCAGGATGTCGAGCGTGCGGTGGGATTCGCTCAGCGCGGGGCTCAGCCACCCGCGCGGCTGCGCCCCGGTGCTCGCCTTGATGGTGTCGATGACGTTCTTGATCAGCTCTCTTTCCTCGTCCTCGGACTGCCGATTGATCAGCGTGGAATTGTTGTTACCGTGGCCCATCCATTCCCATCCCAGCTGCTTGCCGCCCTCGATGATGCGAGGATAGTGCCGGCACACGTCGGAGTTCAGCGCCACGGTGCCTTTGACGCCGTGCTTCTCCATCACCTCCATCATCCGCCAGATGCCGACACGCACGCCGTAGTCGCGCCAGGAATAGTTGAGCACGTCGGGGACCAGGCTTGCGGTCACCGCGGTGACCGACGTGGACGGCCGGTCGAACAGAAAGTGCTCGATATTCGGGATGACCCAGACCGCCACGCGTGCGCCGTTCGGCCAGCGCAGCGGCTTGCGGTCGACGATGGCCGAATAAGGATAGCGGTCTTGCTCCTGGGGGCCCGGCGGAGCTTGCGACATAGCTCTGGTCCTTGTGCGCTCTACGCGTTCACGTTGTGGCCGACGGTGCGCAGGTACTGCAGCGTCTCGTCGAGCGAGACCACGTCGGCGTACTTGGCGTTGAGATCGAACAGGCTCTGCTCATGGGCGGCCGCCGATCGGTCACCGACCGCCTCGCGCACCACCATCGGCCGCAGCCCAGTCTGGACGGCGTCGACCGCGGTGGCGCGCACGCAGCCGCTGGTGGTGCAGCCGACGATGATCAAGGTATCGACGCGCCGGCTCAAGAGCCGCGACACCAGATCGGTGCCGAAGAAGCAGGAGGCGTACTTCTTCACCAGCAGGCTGTCGGTCTTGCGGAAATCGAGCCGCGGGTCGATCTTCACGCCCTCGCTGCCCCCCTTCAGCGTCACCACGCCCTTCTGCTTGAGTGCCCAGATGCCGGCATCCTTGAGGTCGGCGTCGCTGTAGATCACCGTCGAGAAGATCACCGGGATATCCCGCTCGTGCGCAAGGGCCAGCAGCGGCTCGATCGCTTCGATCTCCTTGTCGAGATTAGCGCCGAGCATCATCTGCGGATTAGTGAAGGCCTTGAGCATATCGATGACCAGCAGCGCCGGCCGCTCGCCGAAGCCGATCTTCAGCCCAAACCCGCGCTGCTTGAAGAATTCCGCGTCGCTCTGCAATGTCATGCTTCGGTTGCCCCTCTATGCGCCGGGCGTCGATGGTCCGCGTGCGGCCGGCCACACGGACAGGCTTCGGTCGCCTCAGTAGGAGCAGGCCTCCTCCCACTTCTCGACATTGGCCTTGGTGATTGTCTCGACCGGCAGGATCTCGTTCTTTGGCAGCGTCTTGCCGTTGAAGTGATCGGCGATCATCTCGGCCGCCTTGAGCCCGGTGCGGGTCGGCACCTGCGTGCCCGTGCTGTACTGCTCGCCGGCCTTGATCCCGGCAATGCCCTGCTTGAGGCAGTTGCTGCCGATGACGATCAGTTTGCCCTTCTCGACGCCGAGGGGAATGCCCGCCGATTTCGCGGCCTGCACGATGGCGGCGGCCTGGTTGTCGGCCATGCCATAGACGACATCGAGCCCGCCCTGGGCCGCAAATCGCGCGAACAACTGACCGGCGATGCGCTCGCTGAGGTCGGTCTGCCACTTGGCGTCCTCGACGGCCACGATCTGAGCCTTCGGATTGGCCTTCATGGCCTCGCGGAAGCCGGCGACCCGGCGCGGGCCGACACCCTCCTGTAGCGAGCCGGTGATGAGCGCGATCTTGCCGCCGTCGCGGCCGCCCTCCTTGAGCGCCTGCAACACCGATACCCCTGTGATGCGGCCGAGCTCGACGTGGTCCTCGCCGACGAAGCTGAGGTAGAGGTCCTCGGAGCCGTCGCGGGGCGGGGAGTTGACCAGGATCACCGGCACGCCGGCCTGCTTGGCGCGGATCAGCGCCGGCACGATAGCCTGCTCGGAGCCGGCGATGATGGCCAGCATGTCGAACTGGCGGGCGATGGCGTCGTCGACCTGCTGCGCCTGCAAGGCTGCGTCGAAATGCTGGCTGACCGTATTGACCTCCATGCCGAATGAGTTTGCGCGGGAGACAAAGGTCTTGCTCAGCGTGGCGATGAACGGATGCGTCGGGGACGTGACGAGAAACGCGATCTTCTTGCCTTTCGGAGTGGCGTCCGCTCCGGCAGAGATCAGGAACGACAAGCTAAGTGCAGTGATCAGCGCAACCGCTGGCTTCATCATGTCGGCCTCCCTCGCGGCACAACTCGTCATTTATTTCTAGGACGCGCGCCAAGGCGGCGCAACCGCCCCAACCGGGCGAGTAATGCGCTCCTAGCACATCGCGAGCAGTGCATGAGAGTGGTTCTGGACCTTCATTGGGAACGCGTTGGCGAGCCGAATAAAGCGCTGCGCAAGTGGGCGGCAATCCTCGGAGCCGCGGTCCCGGGTCAAGCCGTCGGCGAGCGCCGTGCCAATCGCCGCGCCACGATCAGCCGGCGCGCCAGGTCAGGACCATCCAGAACCGCCACCATCAGCAGCACGGCGCCCATGGCGATGTCGTTGACGAAGGGGGGCGCGCCCACAGCGTTGAGCCCGGAGCGGAGCACCGCGAGCGTCAGCGCGCCGGCCGCGATGCCGAGCGGCCGCCCGGTGCCGCCGCCCAGCGAGATGCCGCCGAGGATCGCCCCCGCCGCAGCCGGCGCGATGACATCCGACAGTCCCGCCGGTGACGCCGACGCAAGGCTGTAGCTGAGCAGAACCCCGGACAGCGCGGCGCACAGCCCGGAGAACGCGAAGATGCCGATGATCAGCACGTCGACCTTGACGCCGGTGGTCATGGCGGCGCGGCGGTCGCTGCCAATCGCGATGATGTCGCGGCCCAAACGTGTCCAAGCAAAGATCATCGCTGCGCTGGCGAAGAAAGCAAGCGCAACCACGCTGCGAATGGAGAAGATACCGCCGAACCGCTCGTTGAGCAGGAGGGCGACGGCGAGATTGTCGTAGGGCAGCGAGCGGCTCTCGGTCAGCACGAAAGCGATGCCGACGAACACCAGCAGGCCGCCGAGCGTCACCCCGACCGACGACAGGTTTAGACGCACAATGATGAATCCCTGCGCGATGCCGGCGGCGAGACCGATCGCCAGCGCAAGGAAGAAGCCGAGCCAGGGATGCTGAGTGCCGGTTAGCACCGCGATGCAGCCGGCCATGCCGTACATGCCGACCACCGACAGGTCGAATTCGCGGATCATCATGGTCAGCCCGAGCCCCAGCGTCACCAGGCTGACGGTCGCGAAGATCTGGAGCGTGCTGTAGGCGGTCGCCGCGCTGAGGAACGCTCCCTGGCCGCCATCGAGCGCAGCGAGCAGGAGGATACAGGCCGCGAGGACGGTGAACGGCCGCCAATGTGGACCGGCAAGTTGGCGCCACGTGTTCATCGTCCGCTGCCGCGCGCCTGCAGCACGATGACCGCGAGCACGATCAGTCCGGCGGCCAGATATTGCCACTCCTGGCGCAGCCCCTTGAGCAGCAGCATGACCTGTACGGCTGCGATGACCATCGCGCCCGCGAATGTTCGCAGCGCCGATCCGCTGCCGCCGCCGATCGCCGTGCCGCCCACCAGCACCGCCGCGATGGCGTCGTAGTCGTAGGCAACGCCGTAATCCATATTCGCGGAATCGTAGCGAATGGCGAGCATGATGCCCGCGAGCGAGGTAAAGAAGCCGGCCCACAGATAGGCCCCGGTGATGGTTCGCCAGGTGCTGACGCCAACCGCTTCCGCGGCACGGAAACTCGATCCGACCATGAACAGGTTCCGCCCGAACCGCGTCGCCGAGAGCATGAACTGCGCGATCACGGCGGAGACGAGGAATACGACAAACTCGATCGGGACGCCCGCGATCTTGCCCTTGGCCAGCGCCGGGACCGTGCCCTGATCGGCGTAGATCGTGCCCTTTTCCGAAAATACTTGGGTGACGCCGTAAATCAGGGCCAGCGCGGCAATGCTAATGATGATCGGATTGGCGCGGACCGAGCCGATCAGTAGTCCCTGCAGTCCGGTCAGCAGCGAACCGAATACCACTCCGACGAGCAGACCCGCCCCGAAGCCCAGCCGGTTTGCGGCCAGGATGAATACCATCGCCGTTACGCCGACGGTGGCGCCCAGCGCGAACGACATGATGTTGCCGCTGATGGTGATGAGCGTCATACCGATCGCCACGCAACCGATGAACGACACCGTGGTGAGCAGCGCCAGGATGCTCGGCCCGGCCAGGAAGCCGGGCGTCGCGAGGATGACTGCGACCAGGATGACGATGCCGATCGTCTGCAGCCATGCGAACAGGCGAGCCCGATCGAGACGGGTACGCGCGCCGGCCCGCACAGCAACATCGGTACCCGCGGTAGAATTTTGGGTCATGCAACCGACTGTATGGGATGCGTGATATGCGTGATATCGGCAAGAATCGAAGCCATGGCGATATCGTCACCCTGGTAGCGTGCGACCACGCGGCCGCGGTACAGCGTGATCACGATGTCGGCGATGCCGACCACCTCATCGAGATCGGACGACGTCATGACCAAGGCCGCCCCGAGATCGCACAGCTCCTGCATGATCCGATAGATCTCGGCCCGCGCGCCGACGTCGATGCCGCGGGTCGGCTCGTTCATCAGCAGCACGCCGGGCTGAGTGCTCGCCAGCGCGCGGCCGAACAGCAGCTTCTGCTGATTGCCGCCGCTGAGCGTGATCGACTGCGATGTCAACCGGTTGCGATCGACGCCGACGCGTTGCGCGAGACTGGCGCCGATCCGGCGCAGCTCTCGCCACGAGAGCACGCCCATCCGCACGCCGGCATCGAGCCGGCTCGCTACCAGATTGTCCAGCACCGTCAGCTGCGGGAACAGACCCTCGGCCGCGCGGTCGTCGGGGATGAAGAGCACATTGCGCCCGACACAATGCGGCACCGAGCCAAGGCGCATGGGCCGGCCATCAACCATCACGTTGCCGGTCGCCGAGGGGACGAGACCAGCCAGCGCCCGCGTGATCATGTTTGCGCCGGAGCCGATCTGGCCGGCGATGCAAACGATGCAGCCGCGAGGCGCGACCATAGAGAAGTCGTGCACCGCACTGGGCACGCGCAGATTGTTGACGATCATGCGGGCGCCCCGGTCCGCCCGCGCGGCCGCTTTGGGATACATGTCATTGAAAGAGCGCCCGAGCATCAGCTCGACCAGCTGCGCCCGCGTGATCTCGCTGACCGGGCCGGTCGTGACATGCGCTCCGTTGCGCAGCACCGTGACTGAATCGCAGAGCTCGAAGACCTCGCCGAGCCGATGCGTGACGTAGATGATGGAGCGGCCTTGCGCCCGCAGACCCCTGAGGATGCCGAGAATGCGATCGATGTCGGCATCGGACAGCGTCGCGGTCGGCTCGTCCAGGATCAGCACCCGCGCGTCGCGAGCCAGCAGGCGCGCGATCTCGATCAGTTGGCGCTGACCGATGGTCAGCGAGCCAACCGGGCGATTGAGATCCCAGTCGGCAAGGCCGAGCGTCGCCAAGGCCTGTTGCGCGCGCAAGCGGAACTTGGCCCGCCGGTGCAGAAACGGAACCTCGGCGCTGCCAAGCCAAATATTGTCGAGGATCGACAGATGCGGCGCGAGGCTGAGCTCCTGCGCCACTAGGCCGAGGCCCAGGCCTTGTGCCTGCTGCGGGGAACGCATGACCTGCGTTTGACCGTCGATAGCGATCGAGCCGCGATCCGGCGCGACCAGCCCCATGAGAATCTTGACGAGCGTGCTCTTGCCCGCGCCGTTCTCGCCGCACAGCGCTCGAATTTCTCCGCGCCGAAGCGAAAATGAGACATCTTCGAGCGCGGTGACGCCCGGATAGGCTTTGCTCACGCCCCAGACCGACAAGACCTCCTGCAACAGCCGTCCTCCCCGCCCAAACCTCGAACCCGCTGCATCGGCCGCAGCCGAGGGCCGCCGTCAAATAGGTGCAAGGCGCGTCAGCCTACGCATCTGTAGTCCCTGTCCTTCCCGAAAAATCATATCCGCCCGCAGCGATGGTGCAATCCATGGGGTGGTCACAATGGCTCCGAATCGTTGGACGGAAATGGATGAGCTGGCGTACTTACAATGCTATGTCGAGCGCTACGACGCCTATGAAGACGTCCTTGACCGAGGTAACCTTTGAATTGATTGAACCGAGTCTCGTGCGCATCGTAGAGCACATTTTTGACCCGCGTCAGAACTTCCGCCCAAGGCACCGCGGTGCCGAGCCGCCAGCGCGACGATAAGCTTGCGGTGGACCGCCGCTAGCGGGCCCGACGTCACGATCATTCCGTCGCTCGGCGAGCGGACGAACGCCGAGACGTTCCGCTCGATGTCGGCGGCGTCTCGCACACTGAGCGGCACGAGACTCGACGCGCAGCGTCGGCGCCATCGCCTGGAGCACGGCAAATTGGGCGACTGCGGCCGTGACCTGAGACGCTGAATCACGTGGAGCGATCTCAAGCGACTACCTGTGTATGCCGAAAACCTCGTCTCGCACTAATCATTTAGCCGTTATCGCGCTCTACGAGTTGCGCCCTGAGGTGCGGCTGCGCGCTTCGGCAAAAG
>WNFT01010678.1_pt1 | contig 10025 bp, 9 predicted proteins | sample 5400191 | NCBI WGS metagenome assembly WNFT01 (sample SAMN13153359, study PRJNA577476) | soil metagenome | isolation source: 80 cm saprolite under Madrone tree | place: USA:California | collected 2016-06-14 | reverse complement strand
GCCGGAAAAGAGCGCGACCTCCGGGTCGTGCAAGACTTCGCGGGATAGAACATGTCGATCTTTCGCTGCGATGTAGGGAAGGTTCGCAACAATGAGATCGAATGTTTCATCAATATCTTCGAGGAGATTGCTTTTCTTAAAATCAACACGGTCATTCAAACCAAGCCGCTTAGCGTTTTCACGCGCGAGCGCGAGGGCATCTTCGGAAATATCGACTGCAAAAATCTCCGCCTCGGAAAATTCCTTTGCCAGAGTGAGGACGATCACTCCGCTGCCGGTGCCAACGTCGAGCACGCGGAAATTAGGACTTGGAAACTGGAATTTCGAAATTAGCAACTCGACAAGTTGCTCCGTTTCAGGTCGGGGAACGAGTGCGCGTTTGTCGCAGAGAAATGTACGGCCACAAAATTCCACTGTGCCGAGGAAATGCTGGAGCGGTTCACCCTGGCCCCGGCGCCGGACACGTTCACGCAGGAGCGCCAACTCCGCTTCGCCTAGATCGCGCTCGAATTCGAGATAAAGCTCGATGCGCTTGCACCCCAGAACCTGCGCGAGCAAGTGCTCTGCATTCAGGCGGGGACTGTCGATTTCCCGCTTCTTAAAATACGCCGTGGTCGACTCCAGCACGTCAAGGACCGTCATTCCTTTGATAATGGAGAAAGGCGCGCTGCCGCGTTCCAAATCAAGACGCTGAAAGCGCAGCGCTTTCCACAACATCTCCAAGTCGCTCTTTCACACCGGCCGCCTGAAGCGCTCGAATCAACTCTTCAAGATCGCCATTCATCACACGATCCAAGTTATAAAGCGTTAAACCAATGCGGTGATCGGTCACGCGATTCTGCGGAAAATTGTAGGTGCGGATTTTCTCTTCGCGCCCGCCGGTGCCAATCTGGCCGCGACGCTGCGCACTGTATTTCTCCGCTTCCTCCCGCTGTTTCCGCTCGAGCAAACGTGCCCGGAGAATGCTCAGCGCTCGCTCCTTATTTTTGATTTGGCTTCTCCCGTCCTGGCACCGCACGATCGTTCCTGTGGGAATGTGCAGAACTTGAACCGCGGAGTCGGTCGTATTTACGCCCTGCCCGCCTGGGCCGCCCGCTCGCGAAACTTCAATGCGCAAATCATCGGGCTTCAGTTCAACATCGACATCTTCCGCCTCCGGCAGCACTGCCACCGTCGCGGTCGACGTGTGGATGCGACCCTGCGCTTCAGTGGCTGGCACACGTTGCACGCGATGAACACCGCTTTCGTAACGCAGCTTTCGAAAAACTGATTCGCCGGAAACGCGGAAGATCACTTCTTTTAGTCCGCCAAGCTCCGACGGACTCGATTCGAGGTCCTCGGTTTTTAATCCGGCGGATTCGGCGTAGCGATTGTACATCCGGTAAAGATCGGCGGCGAAAATCGCCGCTTCACTTCCACCCGTACCGGCGCGAATTTCCACGATCGCATCTCGATTCTCATTCTCGTCTGGTGGAACCAGACCGACTTGAATCTCGCGCTCAAGATCGACAACGCGTTTTTCCAAATCGGGAATTTCGTCATCAGCCATTGCTGCCATCTCGACGTCTCGCGAAGTGGCCAATTCACGGTTGTCGTCCAACTGGCGTCGCGCCGCTTCAAGTTCGTTCCAGCGTTCGAGGAGTTGCTTGACGCTCGCATGTTCGCGCATGATCTCGCCGGCGCGCTTGCGATTATCAAAGAGATGCGGATCGGCGATGTCGCGTTCGAGTTCTGCGAAACGTTCGCGTTTGCGTTCGATGAGCAGATTAATATCCATAAAAATGCAGGGGCATCTGTGTCAGCCGCACATAGAAGCAGGCGTTTGCCGCGGCGAACGCCTTTACAGCGATCTAAGCTTTCATTTCGGCTCGCGCCGTTTTGGTGCTGCCGTAACGGCGGGTGAACTTTTCCACGCGTCCGGCGGTATCGACGAACTTTTGTTCACCCGTGAAAAATGGATGACAAGCGGCACAAATACCGATCTTAATATCACGGCGCGTCGAGCGCGTGTGATATACCACGCCGCACGCGCAAACGATGTCGGTCTCGTAATACTCTGGATGAATGCCTGCTTTCATTTTCGGAAACGAGCGCGAAATGTAATCGCGGGGAACTGCTCGCGCAAGAGATGAAATCGAGCGACGGATTGCTTGCTGCCTGGAAACAAACTGTCGCCCGCGCGAAAGATTCGCCAGCGATCTTTAACACGCGCGGGGAAGTCGCGCGAAGATTTCCCGATATCGAAGAATGTGCGTGCGATTTCGAGACGGAAATCGCCGGCTTCGCCGAGGGTAGTGTGGTCGCGCTCCAAATTGGCAATCATGAAGACTGGCCGTCGATCTTGATCGCTTGCTTGCGCAAGCGGCTGGTTGTCCTTCCGCTGGAACAATCGATCAGCCATCAACAGCGCAGCGCGGTATTGTCAATTTGCCGCGCATCTGCACTCGTGAGCTGCGATGAGATCGCTCCGCACGTCCACAAGATCGACAATACTTCACCAAATTGGGACGGAGAAGCGCCAGCGCTTTTGAAATTAACTTCCGGCACAACGGCCGCGCCGCGGGCCGTCCGCTTTCGCAGCGACCAACTGCTGGCCGATTGCAATCAGATTTGTGAGACGATGGGAATCAGCGATGTCGATCTTAATTTCGGCGTGATTCCGATTTCCCATTCCTACGGATTCAGCAATTTGCTCACGCCGCTGATCGCCCGCGGCGTGCCGATGGTGTTGAGCCGCGAACGGATGCCACGTGCTGTGCTCATGGATCTTGCCCGTACTAACACGACCGTTTTCCCAGGAATGCCCGTTTTCTATCAAGCCTTCTGCGAAATGGAAAATGTCCCCGCCCTGCCCAAGCTTCGCCTTTGCATTTCAGCGGGTGCGCCGCTCGCGCTCGCCGTCGCACGGCAGTTTCAAGATGAATTTAACAGGCCGATTCACTCGTTTTACGGTGCGTCAGAATGCGGCGGGATTTGTTACGACCGAGACGCCTCTCCTGCGATCAAAGGTTTTGTCGGTAAACCGATGACGGGTGTCGATCTTGAGATTATTGATCCAACGGCGTCTGCGAGTCAGATTCGCGTGCGCAGCGCCGCGGTGGGCGACGGTTATTTTCCGGAATCGGATGAAGAAAAACTTAGCCGCGGATTCTTTGTTCCCGACGATCTGTTAACGGAAACGGAGAATGGATTTCAGATCGTCGGCCGAATTTCGGATGTGATTAACGTCGCTGGGAAAAAAGTGAATCCGGTGGAAGTGGAAGCGCATTTGCTGCGCTTTCGTGGCGTGCAGCAGGCGGTTGTGTTTGGTCGCGCATCGGCGCTGCGGAATGAGGAAGTGGTGGCATGTGTGGTCGCATCGCCTGGTGTGGACGAAGCCGATCTTTTGGATTTTTGCCGAAGGGCATTGAGCGGGTGGCAGGTGCCAAAGCGGGTTTTCATTGTTGATGCAATTCCGGCGAATGAGCGCGGAAAAATCAGCCGCCGCGAGCTCGCACGCCGTTTCGCGGCGGGCCAAGAGAGATCGGTATTGCGATGATTGGGTTCTTGAATAAAGCCTTTATATTGCATTCGCTTGTTAAAAACCTGGAGGACAATTATGCCGAAATCATCGGGCGAACCGAAATCAGAAGCTTTAGACGAAGCTTCGAATCGGGAAGACGTAGATCAAGCTGACAGTCGGCCTGTTTCAGAGGAGGAGGAAACTGCTTCCCAACAGCCCAGCATGGCCGCGGAAGCCCCCGCCCAGTCCCAGGACTGGTGGAGCGCGTCGCCGTCCACGCCGGATTGGGCTCACCTCGCCGCCACCCCGAGCATCGATGTCGATCTTCCGAAGGAGTCTGGCACGGCGGATGTTTATTTTTGCGGGCACACGACTTTATTTCCCTTGAACCGCGCGCTTCAAGCGATCGCAAAAGAGAAACTGACTGGGTCGCTACGTTCATTTTGGGATCAGGAGCCAATCGATCTTCTGGCGCAGAATGGCGAGATTCTTTTTGCCACGACCCGAGATTCCGAACGCTATTGTCCTGACACGCCAGCTGCTCTTGCCGATGTCGATCCAGAGATAGTTGCTAAAGCACGCGCCGAACAGTCCAAAACGGGGGCCCCGCTTTTCCTCACACTGGTACGGGAAGAAGCCATCACACGCCAAGCTGCTGCGGAGTTGGCGCAGCATTATGGCCAAAAGCTCTTCTCACAACTTTGGCCGGTCCCGCGCGTATGGCTCATGTTCGAGAAAAACCTGGAACTGCCCGGTGGCGGTGGCGAGGTAACTCCCGAGTCAGATGTCGATAATTGGGCATTAGAAAGTCTGCGTTTCGTTCAAGATCTCGGAGACCACGTAAGCTTCGACCCGCGCGCCATCCCGGCTTACACGAAAGACGGTTTCGAGCGGGTCCGAAAACTTCAGTTAACGTCGGATGAGGCTCAATTCGCTTCGCAATTCAATGGCGTCCGATCCATTCAGCAAATTGCGAAGAATCTGCGACTCGATTTGAAGGTTGCCCGTTTGATGCTGTTTCGTTTCATCGCGCTTGAAATCGTAGAATGCTGGCCTGCCAGCACGGCGACAAAACCGGAGCGCAAGAGCATCTTCCAACGTTTCCGCCGATCGATCGGCCTCGGCCGTTAGTATTTACCGCCGAAAGCGGCGGTCGCGCATGAAGAGAAGGGTCCTCGTCGTCGATATCGGCGGCACGCACGTGAAATTGCTCATGTCGTCGCGCAACCAGCATAGATTTGCTTCCGGGCCGCGGATGGGACCGGAAGAAATGATCGCGAGATTCAAAGAGACTGTGGGCGAGTGGAAGTTCGACGTCGCTTCAATTGGCTTCCCCGCGCGTGTGCGGAAGGGGAGGATCACAAAAGATCCAAAGCATTTGGGCAAAGGCTGGGTCGGCTTCAATTTTGCCAAAGCGCTCGGCAAACCCGTACGCGTAATCAACGATGCGGCCATGCAAGCACTCGGTAGCTATCATGGGGGCGGACGCATGCTTTTCCTTGGACTTGGGACCGGCCTCGGCTCTGCCCTTGTCTGGGAAAAGACCTTATTGCCGCTCGAGCTCGGCGATCTCCCTTATCCGGAGGGGAAGATCATTGAAAATTATCTCGGCGTTCCCGGGTTGGAGTTGCTTGGTCAAAGAAAATGGAAACACGAAGTAATCTACGCTGTCAGGCAATTAAAGCGATCGTTCATTGCTGATTATGTCGTATTGGGCGGAGGCAATGTCAGACGGCTCAAAACGGTTCCGAGAGGCATTGAGAAGGGGCAAAACGCAAATGCATTTCTGGGCGGCATACGTTTGTGGAAAACCAAACGACACTCGCGCGAACTGAAATGGCACGTGCTTTAACGGCGCGATGTACGTTTACAGAATATTTGATCCGTTTCGGCGTGTCCAATGTCCGAGACTGAATAAACCCGCTCCGCTCGGTGGGCCGAACGGGATTCTTGAAGGGGACTTCCAAATACAGAGTCAAGGTCCTTTGACGTACTACCTGTTCGCTTGGAATTGCAGACGCGCCAGACTTAGGATTGCGAAATCATCGATTTCGAAACGTCGCTTTGCATTTCAAAGCGAAAGCGTTTTACGAAGAGAAAACAGGTTTTTGATGTGAAATCATCGCGGTCGCGAATGGTGAGTAGAATACGCCTCGTTCTAGCACAAATTCTAGCACACAATTTGGATCCCTTGTGTTGTGGATGGCAAGAATTACTCAAGAAGGTAGTGTCGCAGGAGGCTTTGAGTCTGCTTGCTTCGGTCTATTTCCTGTACGCTTTTCGAAGACCAATGACCCTAAAAAAGGCACGGGGAGTGGCTCCCCCGTGCAATCAAGGAGGTCAGTCGATTTTCACCGAGGCATAGGCGGCTTCCGAGCGAGACACCTCGAAGTATCCCGCGCCCGTATTCCGGCAGTAGAACTTCCAATACCCTCCATTCTGCCGGAGCCGTTCAATCGCCGGTTTCGCTTGCTCCGGCGTCATCTTCTGTTTCAGCGTCAGCGGCTCCTGGCCGTTCAGCGGCCGATCCGGCCACGCGGCCGTACCCGGCGGCACATTACGAACATAGCCGCTTGGCGCGCCCGCGGCCCTGACGGTTCTGCGAAACCCCCGCACGAAAAGATGGTTGCCGTCGTAGTTGATTAGAAGATTGGGCGAGCCGTTCACGATCAGCGCGTAGAAGGGTCCCTCTGCCGACGAATGCGTCTGGCCGGCCAGAACGATGATCAACGCGAGCAGGGTAATCAGAGCGCGCACTCTCGATATTCGGTTTCGATTACTGCTTCGGCTAGTGGCGCGAAGAGTTTGGTCTTCGGTGGCTGTTTCTATCCTTTGCATATTCATGTTCGATTTGGTTCTGGTGGTTTTGTTTTGCATGGGAGAACGAAGGGGGCGATGCGAACGAGAATCGACTCGGATTTTTGGTCGCCCAATCGCGATCATCCGTCCGCTATCACTCGGAAGTCATTGATAGGAATTTGCTTTTTCACGGTGAACCGGAGGATAGCCGTCCAGGGAACGCGGGGACAAGGAAAATGTTCCGCAAGTCCGCTGTGAAACCCCAATGCGGCGATCCCAAGCGATCTTATCAGAATAAGCACCAACCTTTCACCAACCCAAAACCCATCCGCAATCGGAGTCCGGCATAATCTCGGCTGTCGCAGCCCGCGAGATCAAAACGGGGCATCGCCGCTAATGGCTTAGCCCAAAGAATGCTTTCTGCCGCACCAGCTGGTGAGCGGGTGCTCAGTTTGGACTTCGGCCAGCAATTTGCTGAATTTTGATGACGACAAACTCGGCCGGTTTGAGTGGCGCGAATCCGACAAGAATGTTGACGATGCCCTCGTTGATATCGTTTTGCGTGGTCGTTTCCTTGTCACATTTTATAAAGTAGGCTTCGCGCGGCGTCCCGCCCTGGACTGCGCCTTGACTGAAAAGTCCGTGCATGAAGGCGCCAATATTCAGGCGAAGCTGCGCCCACAGCGGCTCGGCATTGGGTTCAAACACCGCCCACTTGATGCTCCGAATTAAGCTCTCTTCGATATACAGGGCCGTCCGGCGCACCGGGATGTATTTGAACTCCGAGGAGAGCCGGTCATCGCCCGCCAGTGTCCTTGCACCCCACGCTACGGTGCCGGAGAGGGGGAACTGACGCAGGCAGTTGATGCCGCGCGGATTCAGCAATCCGTTCTCCGTGTCAGTTAGTTTGTATTCAAGCGCCGTGACGCCATTCAACGTCGCCTCGGTTCCAGCGGGAGCTTTCCAAACGCCGCGAGTGGCGTCGGTGCGCGCAAACAGACCCGCGACCGTGCCTCCCGGAGGCGACAGCCTCAGCGAGGCGTTGTTCAACGGATCGGCGATCTTGATCCATGGGTAATACACCGCTGCGTTCCGCGATCGTGTCAACTCACCGCTCTCGACCCGTTGTCGGATCTCCTCTGGCGTCTCCGCCTCTCTCGGCGAATCAACGATGAGAAAAGCCCGCCGCTCCTCACAGTATTCCGCCGCCATGACGAGCGCGGGCATGGTTACACCCGGAAGGACCAGCAAATTAAACAAGTCCACCGAATCCAAAGCGCGGATCCCATCACGCCAATGTTCTTCGGTTGGGTTGTCCGGCACACGCAGCACCCACGCCTCAATACCACCATTCAGGAAGAATTGACGCACCGAATACCCCAGCTCCCTTTCGGGGGTCAGTCCGCCAAAGTTCCGTTCGAAGTCGGCAAAGGTGAGCAAATGCACAGGTTGATTCAACGCCCCTCCGGCAATCGTGCCGATGAATGCCGTGACGCTCGTCTGCACTCCCGTAATCGCGCGCACGCCGCTTGGCACTTCCTCCAGGTAAACACCAGGGTAGGTCAGCGTGGGCATGATATTAACCTTTCGATTTTAACTGCATTCCGACACGAATGTTACTTTCGGTTGTGTCGATTTCGCTAATGCGGAGTTGGCAACCAAACCGAAGCGCCCACCTTGGGCAATGAACTGGCTACTTTTTTAGGAACATCACACGGAACACAAGGCATCGCCCATTTGGAGGTGAGACCGGAGATGTCCGGCACCTGCACCATCAATCGACCAATCTGCATCGGGTCAATGTCGTCGATCACCGAGCCACGGTATTTGCCAAAGTATTTCTTATCTGTGGCCTTCGTCGGCCCAACTGTGTTGGCGCAGCAACCGCAGGATTGGTCAAGTTCAGTTAACGGTGAGAACTGGGGACGGCAGTCTTCCGTGACTGCCACACTGCCGTCGCTAAACTCAATGATCGCGAGGCGGCAGAAGTGATGAACGATGCCGTGCGGTAATCGCGACACTGGATTGGGCGACAATGCCGTGTCTTGGGGCCACTCCACGTTACCCGTGGGCTCTCGGGCCGGGATCATCCAGTAATCGCCAGTCCTGTAGGTGCCGTTCTCAAACTTCACTTCCACTCCATCTTCCAAAGGGAGGAAATGGTCGTTGCCTGCTGGGACGGAAACGTCCGGCAACCCGGGCGAATCCCAGCGGCGCACTTTGGCGTGGCGCGCCAGGTCCACATCGCTCGGTGCACCCGGCGGAATGGCGTTCGCCGTGTCCACCGTTAGCACAAGGTCTTCCACCTTCGTGACACGCGCCAGCGTTCCAGGCAGGGCCAGCAAGTCGTGCCGGTCGTCCGTGATTTCGATCCACTGGCCAGGACCGAATCGCAAATCAGCACCGTGGCGTCCTGTCGTCAATTTGATCTTGCCGTTGGCGATCGACTGAACGGCCGCGACAATCGAGGCGTTATCGCGCGACCACTTGAAAGTCGGCGCCGAACTACCGCCTCCAAGCTCGCCGGCGTTGTGAATTTCGACGCGGTAAAGCTGATTCTCCAATCGACGATAGCCGGCCCCTGGTTTGGCTCGCGCGCTTAACCGCGCGCTCGGCGCAATCAGTTTTTCCCAAGCCTCTAAATCATCTGCGCAGGTCACCGCCGTACCGACGTCGCCAATGCGTAGGGTCTTCACCTGCCAAATTGTTTTGGTGCGCGTTGCCGTATCAGGCCCGCCGAGGGCCACTTCGCGAATCTCCGCATCGTCCAACGCGGTCAGATGGCGCTGCCAAACATCGAGGTAAACGAGATAACTTCCTGAGTCTTTGATCGAAGTGGTTCCGGGCAAATCGGATTGCTTGGTGAAGGCGGCCGGTCCCTCATTCTGACAAAGAATCCCGTCTGCATAGAAGCGCCCCGCTCCGATGGTGAAATCGCCGTCGCTTCCGTTTGAAATTTTAAATCCCGGATTGTACTTCGGCGCGCCGCACAGGCCGATCACGTCCGACGCTTCGGTCTCGACACGATTCGTCGCGATGTCGATTTGTTCATTCCAATCGGCATCGAGGTCCACCCGGCCCTGCTGCTTGCGCACGCTGCTGTAATGTTTTTCTTTTCTAAACGTCAGTCGCGTAAAGTCGCCTCGCATAGTTGTCCTTTCAGGTTGCGCAAAAATTCCACCACGACTACTGATCGACGTGCAACGCCATCACCGGGTGAATTTCCCAAGCGGCGTATCCTTTCTGATTACTTCGTCGATTGGAATGATTCGCTGGCGCGTGATCGACGTCAAAAAACGCTTTGCCCGTAACGGTGATTACGTGCCGCTCGCGGATTGTCAGTACGGCAGAGCTCTTAAAACGAAAAGGAAACTTCCGAGTCGTCCAACCAAAAACAGTTGTCCGATACTTGCACCACTTTGGGCCGAGCGGAATTTCCGCGCCCACGGTTCCGACTTTGTTTCCGGTCGCGTCTCTTAGCGCGATGTGAATATCGCCGTCTGCTTCGACTCGCAGATCGACAACGCGGCCTGTGAGCTTGTACCACTTTTGCTCAGAGGCTAATCGTGTTTCCGTCTTGCGCGTCAACGGCACATTCGGTCCCGGACCTTTCCATTGGTAAATCTGCGACGGGGTAACGGACGCAACACCGAGAGAAAGAAAAGGAGCAGGCGCGAGGTCAGTCTTGGGCGTCCAGCGATCTACACCGTGTTGACCTTGGACA
>WNFT01006915.1_pt1 | contig 10025 bp, 6 predicted proteins | sample 5400191 | NCBI WGS metagenome assembly WNFT01 (sample SAMN13153359, study PRJNA577476) | soil metagenome | isolation source: 80 cm saprolite under Madrone tree | place: USA:California | collected 2016-06-14 | reverse complement strand
TTGGCGCGCATAACTGTCGGGATCGTCGCCGCCCTCGCTGCGCTGGGTCTGATGATTGGCCTGGTGCTGGTTTTCGGCCAGCAACCGTTCCCTCGATCAACCTTCGAATACCAGCAATATCGGGAGTTCACCGGCCTCGTGGAAGCGAATCCGTACCCGGCTCTGCGGGTCGAACGGCCTGGCGCGCCATCCGAACGCTCCCCGTACTCCCGCTATCTGTTGGTTGCTCCAGGCAAGCACGGCGCAGATTCCGACGTCCGCGGCTTCGTGGGCAGGCGCGTGAGCCTGCGTGGATCTCTGATCTATCGCGATGGCCAGACCATGATCGAGCTGCTGCCCAGCTCGCTAACGCTCCAGAGTTCCACGCCGCCGAATCAGCCGGAAGAAACACAATTGGGCGAGGTCACGGTCGTCGGCGAAATCGTGGACAGCAAGTGCTACCTGGGCGTGATGAATCCCGGCCGCACAAAGGTCCACCGTGACTGCGCAGCCCGTTGCATCAGCGGCGGCACACCGCCGATGCTGGTCACCGGGGATGCAAGCTATCTGATGGTCGGTACGGATGGTAGACAGCTAAACCAGGAGGTATTGGACCTGGTGGGCGAGACCATCGAAGTCCGTGGGATTGCGGTGCGCTCCGGCGAAACACTGAGCATCAAGTCCGAGCCTAGCGCGTATCAGCGCGTGACCGGCATCACATCCATGGAGTAGCGACATGCAGTTAGCCGTGCGCCGCGCTGCCCTTGAGAACGATCTTCGACGAATCGAAATCCGGCGCAGTCCCAAGTCCGAATGCTGTGAAATTGGCGAACTTCGCCAACCCGACCACCGACACGGTCTCCAGGATCTGCTCGTCACTGAAACCGTAGGTGCGCAAACCGTTGATGTCGTCGGAACCGACTTTCGTCGCCTGGTTGTTCAGCTTGGCCGCAAAGTTGAGCAGCGCCTTGAGCCTCACCGGGATCTTCGCAGCCGTGTAGTCGATGGCAATTTGCTCCGGCTCAGGTCCTTCAATGCCGAGCAGGCGCACGATCTCGCAGTGTGCGGTCACGCAGTAGGTACTGAGATTCGCCGCCGAACACACAATAAATATGTATTCCTTTTCTCTTCGAGTCAGAGCGCCTTCCTTGACTAGTATGGTGCCGACCAGTTGGACTTCGGCCTCAATCAGGTCAGGCCGCATCGTCTGAGCGCGAAACAAATTCGGGACGAAGCCGAAGGTGTTCTTGATCTGTGCGAAAAGCGGAAAGTTGTTCTCGTCTAACGGTTCTTGGCGAAGATAGCTCATGGTTCACCCATTTTCCCACTTTAGGGGAAACCGCGCTCCGATCCCAAGCGCTACCATCCGGTCAAGCTGATCAACAGCCGTGTTAACACCTTGTTAACGACGTGCGCTGCGAATCCTTGCCATGATCCTTTCTGCAATGGGCTTGAAAGCAGCCTCGGGAAGATCGAAGGAGCCGCTGTCTGTGACTATCTTGAGCGTTTTGCGAGTCGAGTCCAAAACCACCTGGCAGGTTTTGCAGTGGGAAAGATGATTCTCGAGCTGTAAGCGGACATCGGCCGCAACCTCCCCATCGAGGTAATTTGCGATCTCCGCCATAAAGTCCGTACAGCTAATCACACCGTCACCCCTTGTGCGCCGCCGGTGAAGTGGGGCGACAGCGCTTCCCGTACCATCAGACGTCCGCGCAGGTGGCGGGCCTTCAGCGCCGGGATCCCAAGGCCGAGGGCTTCCGCAGTATCCTCAATCGAAAGCTGCTCCAAATCACGGAGCACCACCACCACGCGATATTTGGCGGGCAGCTTCATTACGGTCTTCTCGACTAATGCGCGAATTTCCGCTTTAGAGCACAACTCCTCCGGATCATCAGCCCAGGCTCGGACCTCCCGCGGGCGGAAGCCTTCCTCCGATGCGCTGACATCATCGTCCAAGCTCTCCAAGTGCCTTCGTTCGCGCAGACGCTGGAGACCGGTGTTGCCGGCAATGCTCACAAGCCAGGTGGAGAACTTCGAACGCTGCTGAAAGTCGCCGAGGTGCTGAAATACCTTCAAAAACGTGTCCTGCATCGCGTCGCGAGCCTCATCCTCGTTTCCTAAGATACCGACCAAAGTCCGGTAGACGCGACGGCTGTGGCGGTTGATGAGTTCCTCGAATACATCCAGGTCGCCATTCCGTACTCTGGCCACTATCTCGGCGTCCGGGTCGACTGGCCGCTCTGCCAGGCTAGGACGGTGTGCGGGCGCTGAAAGATGCGCTATTTTCGCTGGATCGGGCCGAAACACGCGCCGCGGAGCAAAGTCCGGCGTGGCGCCCAGGCCCATCTGCAGTGTATTGAGGAAGTTAGTGAGAGACGTCATCGCCACCGCTTCCAGGATCTGCTCTTCGATAAACCCATGGCTTCGAAGCGCCTCAATATCTGAGCGGCTAAACATAGAAGGCTGCACAGCAAGCTTCAATGCGAAGTCCAGCAGCGCCTGGTCGGCTTCCGCCAGGCGAGCTTGGTGGTGATCTGCCGCGATCTGGTCCGAATCCTCCGCTGCTACACCCAACGTGCGCAGCATCTCGCCGTGGACAGCCACCGAATAAGTATTTAGGTTTGCCGCAGAGACGGCCAGCAGAATGTACTCTTTTTGCAACCGCGTCAGGACATCGCCGGTGAGCAGCACCGTGCTAATCGCCGAAGCCTCTGCCTCCAGGATGTCCGGCCGTAGCGTCTGCGCGCGGAAGATGTTGGGAACAAAGCCGAACTCATCGACGAAGAAGGCAAACGGAGGAAAGTCGGCCGGATTGCGCTCAATAGCCCGGAGATACGGGCCGGAGCTGCCCTCCGAACTGGGTTTAGCAAAAAAAGGAGATGGTCCGATCGCGGGAATCTGCCTGGGCGTGAATTCCGGCGCCGCTCCCACGCCGGTCGAGAGCGTGCACAGGAAATTTGTCAACGCAGTGGTCAAAATCGCTTCCAGCATGGACTCGTCGGTCCATCCATGGGCTAGGGCTCCGGTCACGTCGTCCCGCGATACGAATGGGCCGATGGTGCCAAGTTTGAGGGTGAAGCTTAACAGATCGGTATCCGCCGGCGAGAGTCCGGCCTGCGCGTAGTCCCCGAAAATCCGGTCGAGTTGCTGTTCCGGCACGCCGAGCAAACGCAACATCTGATGGTGTGCGGTAACGCAGTAGGTATTGCGGTTCGCCTGCGCCAGGGTGAGGGTAATGTACTCTTTCTGAATTCGCGGAAGGGCCTGCTCCTTCAGGACTATGGTGGACAAGAGGGCAGCCTCGGCCTCGATGAGCCGGGGCAGGATGGTCTGGGCGCGAAAGACGTGGGGTACGAATCCAAATTCGTCCAGAAAGGCAACAAACGGCGGAAAAGATGAGCCTAGCTCCTCCTCCCGGAAATAACCCATGTATGCGGTATTCTACTCCCCTCTGAATGGACCTTCAATTTCGCCCTGCCGAGCGCCCGAGATTATTTGTATCTTTTCCCTGACTGCTCCGTCATACCCCACCGGATGGCTTCACAAACCCAGGATGCTCAGCTACTCGCTGAATTCGAGGCGGAAGCCCTCCCGCATATGAACGATCTGTTTCGAACCGCGCTCCGTCTCCTGCTGGACCAGGGCGAAGCCAACGATGCGGTTCAAGAGACTTATCTGGTTGCCTGGAAGACCTTCCACAAATATGAGCGTGGAACCAACTGCCGAGCATGGCTATTTCAAATTTTGTTTAACGTCGCGCGGCACGAGCGCCGGAAGTGGTTCCGGTTTCGAACAGGCAAGGATGAGGACTTCGCCGAGATGCAAGTGGCTGCTCCTCAGCCTGTCCCCACAGCCCTTACGGACGGCGAAATCTTGGCCGCTTTGGACAAGCTTTCCATCCCGTTCCGAGAGGTGTTGATGCTGGTGGACGTCGACGAGTTCTCGTACAAGGAAGCCGGTGAAATCCTGGGAGTTCCGATCGGAACGGTTATGTCGCGATTGAGCCGGGCGCGTACGCTCTTGCGCGGTCAACTCGCCGATGTAGCCCGGTCTTACGGCCTCTCGACGGCCCAAGTGTGAGCATTCCGGGGGCTGTGGCCGCCACCCCAGCCTGACCTCCGCCCGTAAGCCCATCTCAACCTGGACCTTATCCTGTTGCCAAAAACACCTTGATTCGGGAATAATCAGGCACAGGTCTGGGATTCCCTGTTTGAAGGTGCGTGGAAGGATCCAACACGCAGCAATGAAGGACGCCGACCGTTACGAAGGACAGAGCGCATGAATATCATCCCTTTTGGAGACAGTGCCTGCGAGAGGACGCGCAGATACCTGGATTCCTACATCAACAACGAGTTGCTTGCGGAGACCCACAAGGAAGTCTTGCGCCATCTGGAGACCTGTTCAACCTGCTCGGCGGAATTTGAGGCACGTTCGCGCCTGAAGGTCCGGCTGAAGTCCGCCGTGGAAAGCCAGAGCGTGCCGGCGGATCTTCAATCGAGAATAAGAGAAGAAATCCATCAATACGGATCGACGACGGCTTCCTCCGCCGGCTGGCCGAGGTGGGCGGCTGTGGCCGCAGCGGTTCTCCTGGTTAGCGTTGGGACCTGGGTCGCCCGCGGGCGCCGAAGCGGGGATATCTACACGGATGGCCCCGTTCAGGACGCGTTCATTCAGAAGATTTCTCAAACGGTGTCCATGGTCCTGCGAGTCGGCCTGCGGGATCATGTCCATTGTGCGGTGTTGTCGGGGATTCCCAAGCATCCGCCGACGCTCGAAGAAGTGACCAAGGACATGGGCCCAACGTACAAAGGGCTGGTTCCTTTGGTCAAGGCAAGTATTCCGGCGGACTACCGCATCGTCATGGGACACCAGTGCGACTATGGTGGCCGGACCTTTGTTCACTTAACTATGAAGAGCGGAACCAACCTGATGTCGCTGGTGATCACTCGTAAAGAGCATGGCGAATCCATGGAAACGCTGGCTCCAACGCTGCGCACCTCGGGAGTGCCGGTCTATCAGGCAGCCGCCCAGAGTTATGAAATCGCCGGCTTTGAAACAGAGCAGTACCTCGCATTCGTGATTTCTGATCTCAACGCCAATAACAATCTTCAAGTCGCGAGCAACCTCGCCCCCTCCGTACATTCCTTCCTGGCCAAACTGCAAGGCTGATGCAACGCGGGTACCTCCGACTTCGAAGGGCCTGCGGCTCTTTGTCACCATACCTCGCAAACTCTGGCCGCAAAAATTCCTGGAATAATTTCCCCCGGATGTGTCCTTTGGTGATGCACCGCAAAGGACACACATGACACGAGAAGAGCTCAGACTCAAAGAGACACGCAAAAAGCGCGCGCACTGGCAGCGCTGGGGTCCTTACCTGAGTGAGCGGGCCTGGGGCACGGTCCGTGAAGACTATAGCCCGCACGGCAACGCGTGGGAATATCTGTCGCACGATCACGCCCGGTCAAGGGCTTACCGCTGGAATGAAGACGGCATCGCCGGAATCTGCGATCGCCACCAACATATATGCCTTGCGCTGGCCCTGTGGAACGGGCGCGACCCCATTTTGAAAGAACGGCTCTTCGGTTTGACTGGAAACGAGGGCAACCACGGTGAGGACGTGAAGGAATGCTACTTCTACCTGGACAGCACGCCCACGCACTCCTACATGAAGTATCTGTACAAATACCCGCAAGCCGCGTTTCCCTATTCACAACTCGTCGAAGAAAACCGGCGCCGCGACAAGCACAGCCCCGAATTCGAGCTGATGGACACGGGGGTCTTCGCGGACAACCGTTATTTTGACGTCGTGGTTGAATACGCGAAGGACGCTCCGGAAGACATCCTGGCGCGGATCACGGTCACCAACCACGGCCCGGACCGCGCCGAATTGCACTTGCTGCCGACCGTCTGGTTTCGCAACACGTGGTCGTGGGGAAACGACGGCGAACGTCCCGTGCTCCGCAAAGAGAGCGGCGCCGAGCACGGGATCGAACTCGAACACGCGAATCTCGGACGCCGCAGTCTGACTTGCGAAGGTGCGCCAGAGCTACTGTTCACCGAGAATGAAACCAACCTCCAGCGGCTGTACGGCTCACCGAACGGTTCGCCTTACGTCAAGGACGGCATCAACGAGTATGTCGTCCATGGCGCTCACGATGCCGTCAACCCCAAGCAGATTGGAACCAAGGCGGCGCTGCACTACGTTTTGTCTCTCGCGCCTGGCGAAACGCAATCGGTGCGTCTGCGTTTGCGACCATCCACAGCGAGCCGAGAATCATTCGGCGAAGCCTTTGACGGGATCTTCGCAGACCGCATGCGCGAAGCCGACGAGTTCTATTCGACAGTGATTGCGAGTCATCTCTCACCGGATGCCCGGAACGTCATGCGTCAGGCCTTTGCCGGAATGCTCTGGTCCAAGCAGTTCTACCACTACGTGGTCCGCGATTGGCTCAAAGGCGATCCGGCGGCTCCGAATCCGCCTTCCGAAAGGTTGAACGGACGCAACCGCGATTGGTCCCATCTCTACAACGCCGACGTCATCTCGATGCCGGACAAGTGGGAGTATCCGTGGTACGCAGCCTGGGATCTGGCTTTTCACTGCCTTTCGCTGGCGCTGGTCGATTCCGAGTTTGCCAAACAACAGCTCGTTCTTATGACGCGCGAGTGGTACATGCACCCCAATGGGCAGCTTCCCGCGTACGAGTGGGCGTTTGGCGACGTCAATCCGCCGGTGCATGCCTGGGCGGCGCTGCGCGTCTACAAGATCGAAAAGAAGCGCCGTGGCGTGGGTGATCGCGCATTTCTCGAGCGGATCTTCCACAAGCTGATGCTCAACTTCACCTGGTGGGTAAACCGCAAGGACAGCGAGGGCCGCAATGTTTTCCAAGGAGGATTTCTGGGCCTGGACAACATTGGAGTGTTCGATCGCAGCGCGCCGCTTCCGACCGGCGGCCACATCGAGCAGGCCGACGGCACCGGTTGGATGGCGATGTATTGTCTGAACCTGCTGGCCATTGCGATGGAACTCGCGAGCGAAGATCCAGCTTACGAAGACGTCGCCAGCAAGTTCTGGGAGCACTTCCTCTACATCGCCAACGCCATCAACCACCTGGGCAGCGACGGCAAAGGCATGTGGGATGAAACCGACGGTTTCTTCTACGACGTGCTGCACATGCCGGACGGATCTCACGTACCGATGAAGGTTCGATCAATGGTTGGGCTGATTCCTCTGTTCGCCGTGCAAACTCTCGAACCGCACATCTGCGACAAGCTGGAGGGCTTCAAACGGCGTTTGGAATGGTTCATTGAGCACCGCAAGGACCTGACGCGAAACGTGGCATGTATGCACACCCCGGGCGTTGGGGAGCGCAGGCTGCTGTCTATCGTCGATCAGGAACAACTGCGCAAGGTTCTAAAGGTCATGCTGGATGAACGGGAATTCCTCTCGCCTTACGGTATCCGCGCGGTTTCGCGCATCCATCATGAGCACCCGTACGTGCTTTCGGCGAACGGCATGGAATACCGCGTCAACTACGAACCCGGTGAGTCCTCAACCGGACTCTTCGGCGGTAATTCCAACTGGCGCGGCCCCATCTGGTTTCCGGTGGACTACCTGTTGATCGAGTCACTGCAGAAGTTCCACCACTATCTGGGCGACGATTTCAAGGTCGAATGTCCCACCGGCTCCGGCCAGATGATGACGCTGTGGGAGGTGGCAGCGGAACTGTCCCGGCGCATGACGCGCATCTTCCTGAAAGGGGACGACGGCCGGCGGCCAGTGCACGGAACGAATCACGTGTTTCACGAGGACCCGAACTGGAGTGACCTCGTCTTGTTTTACGAGTACTTCCATGGCGACAGCGGAGCCGGAGTTGGCGCTAGCCATCAGACCGGGTGGACCGGGCTTGTCGCCAAGCTGTTGCAACAGAGTGGTGGGCCGGTGCCAGGAGGCGAGGCTTCGCGTGAAGAGAATCAGCGGATTCGCGTCCGGGTGAAGGCGCCGCAGTTAGAAGGCGTACTGCAAGAACGCTAGCCTCGCGCGGGCCGGCGTATCCGGGCATCCAGAAACCTCCGGCCCAAGCCGGTTATCGAGAGGCAATCATGCGCCGAATTAATGAGACCATCTGCCACAACCTGGACATCGCGTCCCGTCGCGAATGGCTGGAGACGAATGGAATAGGCGGTTTCGCTTCCTCCACTATCCCCGGGTTGAACACTCGCCGCTACCATGGCCTGCTTGTGGCAGCGACCAAGCCTCCCGTGGGCCGTATGGTGCTGCTCTCCAAACTCGAGGAGACACTCGTCGTGGACGGTCGCCGGTTTGAGCTATCCTGCAATCGCTACCCAGGTGTTGTGCACCCGCAAGGGTACTTGCACCTGAAGGAATTCCGGCAGTATCCCTTCCCTGTTTTTGTCTACGAGATCGAGGAGCTTGAGCTGGAAAAATCGGTCTTCATGGTGCATGGGGAAAATACCACCGTGATCCAGTACGAACTCCGAGGCGCGAAACCCGACACTTGCACGCTCGAGCTGCGCCCGCTGATCGCTTTTCGCGACTACCACAGCACCACGCACGAGAACGGAGCGCTCAACCCTTCTCTCGAAATCGAAGCCGGGTCCGTAAAAGTCGCACCGTACCGGGGGTTGCCACCTCTGTACTTGGCCCACACCACCGGCGATGTGCAGCAGACCGGAAGCTGGTACCGCAACTTCGAATACACCATCGAGCAGGAACGCGGGCTGGATTATCAGGAAGATCTGTTCAATCCGCTAGTATTCACTTTTGATCTAAACCGGAATGCGCGGCCAGCGATTGTCGCGTCGATCTCGCCGCAGATGGCAGATTCGGCCGAGGCCTTACGCAAGGCCGAAGTCGAACGCCGGCAGAGAGTGCTGGCAGCCGCGCCATCCGACGATCCGTTTGTCCGGCAACTGGTGGAGGCCGCCGATCAATTCATAGTGAGTCGCGGCGACCAGAGCACGGTCATTGCCGGTTATCACTGGTTCAGCGATTGGGGACGCGACACCATGATTACGCTGCCAGGCCTCACGCTGGCCACGGGCCGCTACGACATTGCGAAAGGAATTCTGCTGGCTTTCGCTGCCAGCGTGGATCGCGGCATGCTGCCGAACCGGTTTCCGGACGCGGGCGATACCCCGGAGTACAACACTGTCGATGCCACGCTCTGGTTCTTCGAGGCAACGCGCGCTCTGGTGTCGCGAACCGGCGACTATGAGTTCGTCCGCACCAGGCTCTATGACATCTTGGCGGATATCATCGCCTGGCATAAGCGAGGCACGCGGTATGGGATTCGTGTGGATAGCGACGGGCTATTGATGGCCGGCGAGCCCGGCGTGCAATTGACCTGGATGGACGCCAAAGTCGGCGACTGGGTGGTCACGCCGCGGCACGGTAAGCCGGTCGAGATCCAGGCACTATGGTACAACGCTCTTCGTACCATGGAGCATTTCGCCGGAAAATTCGCGCGTGAGTCCGATCGTGGGCATTACCAGGAGATGGCCGACCGCGCGCAACAAAGTTTTCCCGAGCTGTTTTGGAACGCGTCGACCGGCTGTCTCTACGATGTCGTGAACGGCGACATGCGCGATCCTGCCATCCGTCCGAACCAGATTTTCGCTGTAAGCCTGTTCCACAAAATGCTGCCGCAAGAAAAAGCCGGGAGCGTTGTGAATGTGGTGGAACGAGAACTCCTGACACCTTATGGGTTGCGCAGCCTGGCGTCCGGTGATCCGCAGTACCGCGGCCGTTTCGAAGGGAATCCTCACAGCCGCGACAGCGCTTATCATCAAGGCACCGTATGGCCATGGCTTCTTGGACCGTTTATCACGGCCTACTTGGAAGTGAACGGCCGGTCCGCACAGGCTCGCAAACAAGCAGAACACTGGCTGGCTGAGTTCCGTCGGTTTATCGAAGAAGATGGCCTGGGACAAATTCCAGAGGTGTTGGACGGCGATGCGCCCCACAGGGCAGGCGGCTGCCTGGCGCAAGCCTGGAGTCTGGCGGAGTTGCTGCGCACATCCGTGGA
>WNFT01006912.1_pt1 | contig 10025 bp, 9 predicted proteins | sample 5400191 | NCBI WGS metagenome assembly WNFT01 (sample SAMN13153359, study PRJNA577476) | soil metagenome | isolation source: 80 cm saprolite under Madrone tree | place: USA:California | collected 2016-06-14 | reverse complement strand
GCGTAGTCCGTCTCCTTGCGCGCGGTGCGGTGGGCGATCAGGCGCGGGAGCAGGTACGGCAGGCCGTTGACGACGCAGCCGTAGGCGAAGAACGGGAGCCCGACCGCGGCTTCCCAGGAGCGACGCAGCCGGGTGCGCCGGGCGGTGCGCTCGCCGCGGGCGCGCACTGCCTGGTCGCGCACCCGGTACGCGGAGAGCAGGCCGCGATAGCGCTGCACGCCCGCCCAGAGCCGCTCCACCCGCTCGGGGTCACGCTCCTCGAAGTGGGCGACCGCGTCGGCGATGGCCTGGGAGAGGCGCAGCGGATCGATCTGCCGCCCGCCCAGCCCGCGCTCCTCCTGCAGCTCCCGGATCAGGTCGCCGCGGTAGATCTGCTCGAGGGCGCGGACGAGCTCCTGGCGCTCGGGGCGGGCCACCTGGAGAATCTCCGCCTCCATGCCCGACTGGATCGTGGTGGTCAGGGCCTCCACCGCGCGGCCCGGATCCTCGCGGTGCACCGCCGCGTACGGGGTCACCGGGATCGGCTCGCCGAAGGAGACGCGCACGCGGCTCCGGAACGACTTGCGGGCGTCGAAGCTCAGTCCGACCGGAATCACGGTGAGGGGGCCGCCACGGGCTGCGGCCTGGTAGTCCAGCGCGATGCGGGAGGCCCCGGTCTTGATTCGCTGCACGCGGCTCTCGGAGTGGGTCGTCCCCTCCGGGTAGATGCCGACGAGCCGCCCGGCCTCGAGCGCGCGGAAGCAGGCCGCGAAGGCGTCGGCGTTCCTGTCCATCTTGGTGGGATCGTCCTGCTTGCGATAGACCGGGATGGCGCCGCAGGTCACAAGGAATCGGGCCACCAGCGGGTTGCGGAAGAGCGCGGCGGTGGCCAGGTAGTGGACTTTCCGGGGAAGGACTCCGCCGACCAGGAGCGAGTCGATCAGGTTGTTCGGGTGGTTGATGCACAGGAGCACGGGGCCGCCGGCGGGCACCCGGTCCGCATGGATCACCGAGACGTCCTTGAAGAAGAACCAGAGCCAGAATCGGCTAACCATCCGGACGCACGCATAGAAACGATCCATGCGCTCGGGGGGCTGGGCGGCGGGCACCTGGAGGCTCACTGGCCGAGGAACCGCTTGAGCGTGCCCGCGAAGAGGGTCGGGCTCTCGACGGGCCGGCGGCCGGTGAAGTCGACCCGGGTCCCTCGCTCGGTCGCGTGATCTCCCGGATCGAACCGGGCCACCACGGTGACCGCCTGGGCGTTCGCCCGGAGCGCCAGGGTCTCGCCCGCGCTCTCGTCGCCCAGCCGGGCGATGATCACGTAGAAGCCGTCGGCGTCGGTCTCGCCCAGGTAGGAGAAGCCGGTCTTCTCCCGCGAGAGCTCGACCCGGATGCCCGGGCGACCCCGGCCGTCCGGGTCGGTCACGTAGCCGAGCACCGTGTAGCGGAAGGCGACCGCGTGCTCGGCGTGGACCGGCCGGACGTTCGCGGGCAGCGGAGAGGTCAAGGCCACGACCCCGGCCAGCAGCAGCGCCCGGACCCCGGCCCGGCGGCCCGTCACCGGGGTGCTAGACCGCGATGTCGGTGGAGCGGATGCGCTTCACCCCGACCTTGGTCATCTGCTCCCACGCCTTGCCGAGCGAGCCGTTGGTATCGATGCCGCGGCAGGCGTCCTCGATCACGGAGGCGCCGAGGCCCACCTTGCGGGCGTCGAGCGCGGACCAGCACACGCAGAAGTCGGTGGCGAGCCCGACCAGGTAGACCTGGCGGAAGCCGCGGTCCTTCACGTAGCCGGAGAGCCCGGTGGTGGTCTTGCCGTCGGCCTCGAAGAAGGCGGAGTAGGAATCCATCTGCTTGCGATAGCCCTTGCGGATGATCAGCTCGCCGTGCGGGATCTTGAGGTCCTTGTGGAGGTCGGCCCCCGGCGTGCCCTGCACGCAATGATCCGGCCACAGCACCTGGGTGCCGTAGGCGAGCTGGGTGGTCTCGAAGGGCTTCTTGCCCGGGTGCGAGGAGGCGAAGGAGATGTGACCGGGGGTGTGCCAGTCCTGGGTCAGGATCACGTGCTCGAAGCCGGCCGCGAGCTGGTTCACGAGCGGAACGATCGCGTCGCCTTCCTTGACCGCCAGCGCCCCGCCCGGGATGAAGTCGTTCTGCACGTCCACGACCAGGAGCACGTCGCGGGGCCCCGGCTTGATTTTGGTGCCCTTGGGCGACGCCTGCTGCGCGCCCTGGGCGTGCGCCCGTGTCACCCCGGCGGCCGCCGTCGCGGCCAGCGCGCCCGCCATCGTGCTCTTGAGGAACTCCCGGCGATCCGTGACCATGACGATCTCCTCCTTCGGCCCCACGAGTGGACGGCTCGCCGAGAGTATAGTCCCCCCCGAGCGATGGAGGCCAGAGGCTGCCCTAGGGCTTCACCGGCTCGATCACCACCGCGGTGCCGTAGGCGAGGACCTCGGTCACCCCGGCCGCCACGTCGTTGGCGTCGTAGCGCATCGCCACCACCGCGTTGGCCCCCATCTGGGAGGCGTGCTCCAGCATCAGCTCGAACGCCTCCTGGCGCGCCCGCTCGCAGAGCTCGGTGTAGAGCGTGATGTTGCCGCCGAAGAGGGTCTGGATCGTGGCCCCCAGGTTGACGATGAGGTTGCGGGAGCGAACCGTGATGCCCCGGACCACACCGCGATGGCCCACGATGCGGTGCCCCTCGAACTCGAGTCCGGTCGTCACCCACTGCGGATGCACGGGCATCGCTCAGCCCACCACCGCGATGGCTTCGATCTCGATCAGGCACTCGTCGTCGTAGAGGCCCTTGACCTCCACCAGGGTCATGGCCGGGTAGTGGCGCCCGAAGTAATCGCGGTAGACCGCGCCGATGTCCCGGGCACGCGTCTTGTACTCGCTCTTGGACAGCACGTAGATCGTCATCTTGACGATGTCGTTCATCTGCCCCGCGCGGGAGACCAGCACCGCCTTGAGGTTCTCGCACACCTGGCGGAACTGGGCCACCAGGTCGCCCGCGCCCACGACGTGGCCCCCCTTGTCGACCGCGACCTGGCCCGCGATGTAGACCGTCTTGCCGCCCTGGGTCTCCCAGCCGTGGGAATAGCCGGCGGGCTTGACGAGGGTCGGCGGGTTGATCGCCTGCGTGAGCTTGGGCATGGGTTCCTCCCTGGAGTGAGAGTTAGCCGAACGGGTCCCAGGTCGTGACCTTCTCGGGCGCGACCCGGTAGATCCGGCGCACCTCGCCGGGAAATCGATAGCTGTCGGGATAGCGCTCGCGGCCGAGGTAGCGGCGGGCGAGCCGGTCCAGGTGAAGGTCGGCTCCGGTCTCGGTGATCTCGACCACGCGGCCCCGCTCCGCGACGTAGCGGTTCGGGTTGTCCGGGTCGGCGATCTCGAGCGCTACCTCCGGCCGCTCGGCCATGTTGAGGTCCTTGCGCCGCCCCGCGGCCGAGTTGATCAGCACGTGCCGGCCATCGTAGTCGACCCACACCGGGGTCACCTGGGGCGTGCCGTCCGGCATGAGGGTGGAGAGATGCCCGATCGCGGGCTTCTCGAAGAGATCCAGGAACTCGGCGGGGATGGGCCCGCCCTCTGGCCGGCCGCGCCGCCAGGCATCGTGGCGGGCCGCGAACACCGGATCCATGCGCTTGAGCCGCTCGTAACCGATGCGCCGGCTGCGCATCATGTGCTTGTAGGCGAACGGCACCGGCTCGAGGCCCAGGTGCGGCTCGACGCCCTCGAGCCACTCGAGGCTGCGGAGCGCCGCCTCCTGGAAGGCGTCCACCACCGGCTTGCGCGCGGCCTCGTAGGCGGCGAGCGCGGCCTGCACCGGACGCCCCGGCATCTCGAGGGCGGAGGCCAGCGCGATGGCGTCCTCGAGGGCGAGCTTGGTGCCGGAGCCGATCGAGAAGTGGGCGGTGTGCGCGGCGTCGCCCGCCAGCACGGTGTGTCCGTGATGCCATCGGCGGTTCTTCACCAGCGGGAAATTGCGCCAGCGGACGAAGTCGTTGGAGAGCAGGGGCTGCCCGCCCAGATCGTCCGCGAAGACGCGCTCGAGATAGCGACAGGTCTCCGCGTCGGAGAGCCCGTCGAGCCCGGTGCGGGCCCACGTCTCGGGCGGGCACTCCACGATGAAGGTGCTCGTGGTGGGGCTGAACTTGTAGGCGTGGGCGATGAAGAGCCCGTCCTCGTTCCGGCGGAAGATCATAACGAGGCCGTGGAAGAGGCGCGAGGTGCCGAGCCACACGTAGCGGTTCTGCCGCACGTCGACCGAGGGCTGGAAGAAGTCGGCGTGGACTCGGCGCACCAGGCTGTTCGCGCCGTCGGCGGCCAGGAGCAGGTCGCAGTCGTCGAGCTCGGCCGGATCGGCGACCGGGGTGCGGAAGCGGAGGTCGACTCCCACCTCGCGGCAGCGACGGTGCAGGATGTGGAGGAAGGTGAGGCGGGCGATGCCGGAGAAGCCGTTGCCGTGGATGGAGACGGTCTCGCCCCGGTGGACGACGTCCACGTTGTCCCAGGTCTGGGACGCGGCGGTGATGGCGGCGTAGGTGGGCTCGTCCCGCTCGCGGAGGAACGCCAGGGTGCGGTCGGAGAAGACGATGCCCCAGCCGAAGGTGTCGTCGGGCCCATCGCGCTCGATCACCGTGACCCGGTGCGACGGCTCGCGCCGCTTCGCGAGGAGCGCGAAGTAGAGCCCGGCAGGCCCGCCGCCCAGCACGTTGATCTTCACTCTATCACCAGGGTCTCGCCGGTGCGGCCGTCCGCCGCGGGGGAGACGAGGGCGAGCACCGCGGCGGCCACCTGCTCGGGACGGATCAGGACGCCGGAGGGGTTGAGACGGGCGAGCGCGTCGAGGGAGTGGGCCAGCGGCTGACCGGTCCGTCGGCTGATCCGCTGCGCCGACCGCTCGGTCAGGTCGGTCGCCACGTAGCCGGGGCACACCGCGTTGACGGTGACGCCGCGGCCGGCCGTCTCGGCGGCGATCGAGCGAGTGAGGCCGACCAGGGCGTGCTTGGAGGCGGTGTAGGCCGCGATGTAAGGCGCGCCGGCCAGGCCCGCGACGGAGGCGATGTTGACGACGCGGCCCCAGCCGCGCTCGAGCATCCCGGGCAGGAGCGCGCGCATGAGGACGAACGGGGCGGTGGCGTTGACGGCCAGGTGCCGCTGCCAGAGGGCCAGATCGGTGCGCCCGAGAGGCTCGGCTTCCGCGACGCCCGCGTTGTTGACCAGGATGTCCACCGTGATGTCCTCGGCGCGGAGTCGATCGAGCGCGGCCGCGATGGCCTCGGGATCGGCGACGTCCAGCACGCGGGGCCGGGGCGCGAGCCCGCCCGCGTCGACGACCTCGCGGGTCACCGCGTCGAGCGCCTCGGCGGTGCGACCGACCAGCACCAGATGGGCGCCGGCGCGCCCCAGCGCGAGGGCCACCGCGCGTCCGATGCCCCGGCCGCCGCCGGTGACGAGCGCGGTTCGTCCCTCGATCGAGTCAGCCATGCACGGGAGGGGTCATCACGGGCACCCGGGGAAAGACGCGCGCTGAGTGGCCCATCCGCGCGCGATTATACTATCCGCGAAGCTGCTTCCGACCCCTTCCGCTACACTCCGGTGTTCTCCGATTTGGTCGGTACTTGCGCGACGCCCATTCCGATCTGATCCGATCCCGTTGGGGGCGTTTCGGAGGCAATTGTCCCCGGCGATGTCCCCGCGAGCAGCTCGCCGACTAGACTATCCCCTGGCTGGTCGGTGGTCACCACGTCGGCATAGCTATTCCACGTCGTGCTGACCCTCGAGTGCCCCATCCGGCCGGAGACCCACTGCACGGATCGCCCGCGGCTCAAGTGGGCGCTCGCGAACCAGTGGCGCAAACTGTACTGCGTGAAATGCGTGCCGACGCCCGCGGCCCGGAGCATCCGGTTCCAGCCGCTCCGGTTCTTCCGCAGCGCCTCCGAGGAGAAGGCCTCGCCGAGCACGAGCGCCTCGGCCGGCGCGGCCCCGAAGGTCCCGAACTCGGATGGGATGAGGATCCCAAGGGCCTCAGTACGTAGGCGTTGAACTCCGGTCTGCCCTGAGCGGCGCAAGTGGCTCCGCGTGCCACTACTGCGTACCCTCGGCCCCTGATGTGGGCTCTCCGTCCTTGACCCCTCCCACTCAGCAGACTACCCTCGTGCCACCTGTCCGACCGTTCCCGGCCCGGCCCGCTGGGAGGTCTTGCTATGCAGTGCCCCCGTGCCAAACGGAGAACCCACCCCAGGCAAAGTTCTGTCTGGAGTGCGCGTCGTTTCTGGCTCGTGGAGGCGGAGTTGCGGGGACTGGCGTGAACCTGACCCGAGCGCCGTGGGAGTGAAGCATGTCCATCACGAAGGCTGAGCTCATCACGGAGAACGCACGGCTACGGATTGAACTCACCGAGGCGCTGGAGCAGCAGACGGCCACCAGCGACATTCTGCGCGTCATCTCCAGCTCGCGGACGAACCTCCAGCCGATGCTGGACGCCATCGCGACCAACGCTGCTCGGGTGTGCGGGGCGTATGACGCGCAGGTCTTCCTGCGGGCGGGCGACCTCGTCCGTATTGTTGCCCACCACGGGCCTCTCGGGGCCTGGAGTAGTGAGCTGCGTCCGCTCAACCCGGGCTTCGCCTCGGGCCGCGCCATCCTCGCCCGTGAGCCGGTCCACGTGCATGACATCCTGGCCACCGAGGCAGTGGACCTTTCAGTGTCCAAGGCGGCGGCAGAGGGCCACGGGTCTCGCACTCTCCTCGCAATGCCTCTGCTCCGCGAAGGCGACGCCATCGGGTCGCTCACCATACGCCGTCGGGAGGTCCAACCGTTCACGGAGAAGCAGCTCGCCCTCCTCCAGACCTTTGCCGACCAGGCCGTGATCGCCATCGAGAACGTGCGGCTGTTCAAGGAACTCGAGTCCCGCAACCGTGACCTGACTGAAGCGCTCGAGCAGCAGACGGCGACCGGCGACATCTTGAAGGTGATCAGCCAGTCGCAGACCGACGTCCAGCCGGTCTTCGAGGCCATCGCGGAGAGCGCCCTGCGTCTGTGCGACGCCAAACACGGCGTGGTGTTCCTGTTCGACGGCGAGCTGATTCATCTGGCCGCCGTCACTGGCACGGAGCGGGAGGCCACCGAGGCTGCGCGCCGGAGCTTCCCGCAGGCGCCCGGGCGGGCGAGCGCGACGACGCGGGCCATCCAGACGCTGCGGGCCGTCGTCATTCCTGACGTCCTCGAGGATCCGGAATTCCAGCTGGCCGAGATCGGTCGCGTCACGGACTTTCGCAGTGTGATGTCCGTCCCGATGCTACGGGGCGGGAAGCCGATCGGCGCGGTCACCGTCACCCGGGCCGCGGCGGCGCCGTTCCCCGACGCGCAGGCCGCCCTCCTTCGGACCTTCGCCGACCAGGCGGTGATCGCCATCGAGAATGTCCGGCTTTTCACCGAGCTGCAGGCGCGCAACCGAGAGCTGACCGAGGCGCTGGAGCAGCAGACAGCGACAAGCGAGATCTTGCGCGTGATATCCAGCTCGGCGACCGAGCTCGGGCCTGTCCTTGATACGGTTGCGGCGAATGCCGCACGCGTGTGCGACGCTGAGGACATCGGGGTTTTCCAGCTCGATGGGGGCACATTGCGAGCGGGTGGCCGGTATGGGACCGGCCCAAAGCAGGACATCGGTAGCATCGCCCACATCCGGCGGGATCTGCTCCTAGGCCGGACGTTTCTCGAGCGCCGCACAATTCACGTGCATGACATGACAGCGGGGTTAGAGAGCGAATATCCCGGAATGCGAAGCACAGTCGAGCGCTTCGGCATGCGGACGATGCTCTGCACGCCGTTACTGAGCGGGGGAAAGGCTGTTGGGGTTATCGTCGCGGTGCGCTACGAAGTCCGCCCCTTCGCCGACAAGCACATTCGGTTGCTGGAAACCTTCGCCGATCAGGCCGTCATCGCCATCGAGAACGTGCGGCTGTTCACCGAGCTGGAGACGCGGACTGCCGCGCTGAGCCGATCCGTCGACCAGCTTACCGCCCTGGGTGAGGTCGGGCGCGCGATCAGCTTAACCTTGGATCTGGAGACCGTCCTGACTAGCATTGTCTCGCGGGCTGTCGAGCTGTCCGGCCTGGACGGCGGGGTGGTCTTCGAATACGAGGAGAGCGCGGAGGAGTTTGTGCATCGTGCAGCCACCGAAACCGGCGGAGCCCTTTCGGAGGCCCGGCGCTCGACACGGGTCCGCAAGGGGGAAGGCGTGGTCGGTCGGACGGCGATCACGCTGGAACCGGCCCAGGTGCCCGACATCACTGTGCCGGACGCCTTCGAGAGCCGGCTGCGGGAGAATCTGATCGCGTCCGGTGTCCGGGCCGTCCTCGCGGTGCCCATGGTCTACGAGGGTCGATTGATCGGATCGCTGGTCGTGTCGCGCAATCGGCCCGGCGACTTCTCGGCCGAGACCATCGAGTTGCTCCGGACCTTCGCGACCCAATCCGCCTTGGCGATCCAGAACGCGCGGCTGTTTCACGAGATCGCGGACAAGAGCCGGCAGCTCGAAGCCGCGAGCCGCCACAAGAGCGAGTTCCTCGCCAACATGTCCCACGAGCTGCGTACACCGCTCAACGCCATCCTCGGGTTCTCCGAGGTCTTGGCCCAGGGCATGTTCGGGGACGTCAATCAGAAGCAGTCGGAGTACCTCCACGACATCCTGGAGTCCGGGCGGCATCTGCTGTCCCTCATCAATGACATCCTCGACCTGTCCAAGATCGAGGCAGGACGCATGGAGCTGGAGGCGGCGGACTTCGATCTGCCGAATGCGATTGAGAACGCGCTGGTCCTCGTGAGGGAGCGGGTAATCCGGCGCGGGATCCGCCTGGGCAGCACCATCGACACGCGGCTCGGGATGATCAGCGGCGACGAGCGGAAGGTGAAGCAGGTCCTCTTGAACCTCCTGTCCAACGCCTTGAAGTTCACGCCCGAAGGGGGAGAGATCGACGTCACCGCCCGCCTACACGACCATCTGGCGGAAGTGTCAGTCGCGGACACGGGGATCGGTATCGCGCCGGCGGATCAGAGCACGGTGTTCGAGGAGTTTCGCCAGGTGGGGACGGCGGACAAGAAGGCGGAGGGCACCGGCCTTGGGCTGACCCTCTCCCGGAAGTTCATCGAGCTTCACGGCGGCAAGATCTGGGTGCAGAGCGAGGTCGGCCGCGGCTCGACGTTCACCTTCACACTCCCAGTGCGACCATGGCCGGCGAGCTGATCCTGATCGTCGAGGACAACGAGAAGAACCGCAAGCTGGAGCGTGACGTCCTCCAGTTCCACGGCTACCAGACGATCGAGGCCGACACCGCGGAGGAGGGGATCCGGCTGGCCCCGGCGACGCCGCCCGCCCTCGTCCTCATGGATATCCAGTCTGCCGGGGATGAACGGGATCGAGGCGTTGCACCACCTGCGGGCGGACCCCCAGACGCGCGCGATCCCGCTGATCGCGGTGACGGCCTCGGTGATGACCCAGGACCGCCAGAAGATCATGGCGGCCGGGTTCGACGGCTACCAGGCGAAGCCGATCGAGGTCTCACAGTTCGTGGCGGCGGTGCGTAACACGGTCGGTCACCCCGCAGTGGGGGATCGTCCGTGATGTTCACGCGCCCCCACCTCCCTGACGCGGGCGGATCAGGTGACCGAGTAGTGGACCGACGCGCATTCATTGGCACCTTGGCTGGCGGCCTCCTCGCCGCGCCGCTCGCCGCCGAGGCGCAGCAAGCGGCAAAGGGCGCCACGGTCGGTATATTGTCAACCGGCAATCCGCGATCAGCAGACATTTACCAGGCTTTGGAGCAAAGACTGCGCGACCTCGGCTACGTCGACGGCGAAAACCTCGCCATAGAGTTCCGTAACGCGGAGGGACGAACAGAGAGGCTTCCTCGTATCGCGGCCGAGCTCGCGCGTCTTAATCTAGATGTGATCGTTGTCGCAACCGAACCTGGCACCCGTGCCCTCGCCGCAGCAAATGCGAACATCCCAATCGTCCTCGTGTCAGTGAATTTTGA
>WNFT01006911.1_pt1 | contig 10025 bp, 6 predicted proteins | sample 5400191 | NCBI WGS metagenome assembly WNFT01 (sample SAMN13153359, study PRJNA577476) | soil metagenome | isolation source: 80 cm saprolite under Madrone tree | place: USA:California | collected 2016-06-14 | reverse complement strand
AGGGTTGACCGGAGCGGTTGCAGCTTTTATCCAACCTGCAAGGATAGCCGCTTGATCCGGCGGTATCTCCGCGAAACAAATACCCATGAATTGGTCCTTCAGGTTGTAAACCACAGTAGCGATGGTTAATAATGAAACGCCATTCTTCGTGATTTCCAGCAGAATCCGTGTGCCTTCTGAGAATGGCCCCTTCCGCGTTGATATACGACAACCACCTTCACTCAAATCAGTCGTTAGACCCTCAAGCTGCATTCCTGAGATCGTGTCCGTCGCCTTGATTCTTGCTACGAACGGGTATCTCGGGGCTCTCTTTCCAGTGGGAGCGGATTCCACGGCCACCTCGACTGTCAAGAATGATACCCGTCCGCTGCCTGCTTGTAACCCTGCGAGGCGTAACTCTCGCTCCTCCAACAACTTCCCAATCGGTTCGAACGAGTAACTCACCAAGAATATATTTCTCTTGGGAACACACCAATTTCGTGCTATCGTAACTCATGAAATTGGCGCACCAGCCTGCTCGCATGCACCACGCAGCCACTCTATCCCCTCCGCCCTCAACCAGTTGCGCATACTTCCCGTCGCTACGGGGTGGGTGTACCCTCTGCGCCCTCATTGCTCCGGTCTCAGCGATCTCTGTGTTGCGCTTTTTCCCGTCTTCGAGCGCTCAACCCCTTTGCTTCCTATCACATCCCTGCAACCCCAGCAGTTTCATGCGATTACGCACTCTTTTGCACAACGGCGCGCTGCCATCCCTCCTATTTTCAATGGCTCCCGCACTCTTTCTATCACCACGGGGGTATGGGTCCCCTTCGGCAAGCGGCGACAGTTTCCCAAGCTCAAGTCCGCAGTTTGGACCTGAGGTTTTTCGTCCCGACTCTCGCCAGCCCCACCATAATCCGGCTGCTGTTAGGGATTACGTTTGGAAGGCCCTGCACCGGGTGCAATCTTCCCGATTCGCAGCGTCTTGAAAATCACCGGCCAAAATTCCTTGGCCACGTTGCCGCCCGCAATAATCGCCATCTGAATTCCATAGCGGTCAAACGTTTTGCCGGTGGTCCGCTCCGCATCCGGGAGATACGTGTTGGACAAACCTTCGGCACCTAACGGGCCGAGCAATCCGGAGATATTTACGGCCTGACCGCCGGCGTCCGTAGGCGTGACCACCATGCGCTTCAGCGCGTGGGCGACGTGCTGCCCGAAACTGGCATGCGCGAGCGGGAAATACCGCGGATCATGGTGGAGCACGGAAGGCAGCAGAAACACTCCAAACATGTTCGTCGACGCGTTCAGCGCCATAGCCGCGCCGTAGCGTTTGCCGTAGGCCTCCCACCCTTGGCCGTAACCCGGCCAGGAATCGTTCGCCTGCGAGATCGCCGCGCTTACGGCCGTCGCGATCAATGCGGAGGGCGCGATGGTCACATCAGCAGCCAGCAAAAACTTCTGTCCGCTGTTCAGCGGCTTGGGGGTGTGGGCCAGGTCCGGGAAGAAGAACGACCTGCGGCTCAAAATACCCGCCGTTTTAGAGAACCCACCTTTCCCCTTCTCCTGTGGTGCACTCGGTTGCTGCTTCGGCATAGGAGCATCGGGAAGATTGGCGACGATGCGCTGCTGAGCTACCGAGGCGCTGCCGGTTACCAGCAAAGCGAACAGTGCAGCGACCACAAGGGAGAGTCGCGGGTGAGGTACTCGGATGATTAGTTCCACGTGGCCCGTCCTTCTTTCGTTGCCAGCTAACGTTCCGACCCAAATGGGGCGCAATGCGGTGCGCCTACCTTACTCGCTTGTCCTCCGCGCTTCAAATTATTTCTGTACCGTAGTCCATGTATTCCCGTCTGGGGCGTGTGCGGATCTGCCTCATAGTGCTCCTACGCCTCCCTTTGCAGCGGGTCTCTCCGGTAGAAGGGATTTGCGATGCCTGTGCTAATATTCCCCTCACCACAACGCGTTCGCGTTCACGTTGCCGTGCCTGCCGAGCCGGAGGTTGCTCATGAGCCGTACACTTCGCATCATACTCGTCATCGTTGCCGTCCTGATCGTTCTCGTTCTGGCCGCGCCTTTCCTTATTCCGGTCAACCAGTTCCGGCCCACCATTGAAGAAAAGGCTTCCGCAGCGCTGGGACGCAAAGTGGATGTTGGCAACCTCAGCCTTTCGCTCTTCTCCGGCTCGCTGGCCGCGGACAATTTGTCCGTTGCCGACGATCCCAAGTTCAGCAAGTCTCCATTCCTTACGGCGAAGTCTATCAAGGTGGGCGTTGAGCTGCTGCCTCTGGTCCTGCGCAAAGAACTCAACATTACGGCCATCGTTATCGACAGTCCTGAGGTTACGCTGCTCCGCAGTGCCGCCGGCGAATGGAACTACTCGTCATTCGGCGCCGCGGCTGCGAAGTCGCAGGGGAAGCAACAACCCCTCGGTGAATTTTCGGTTGCGAAACTGGAGCTGCGCAACGGCCGCATCATCATCGGTTCGACCAACTCCCAGAAACGCAGCACATACGACAAAGTGGATCTGACCGCCACCAACGTTTCGCTCACCAGCAAATTCCCTGTGACGCTCACCGCCAGTCTCCCGGGCGGCGGCGACCTCAAGGTCGACGGCACCGCCGGGCCTCTGGACCAGGAGAACACCGCGCTCACGCCGGTGAATGCCAAGCTGACCGTCAACAACCTGAATCTTGCCACCACCGGCATCCTCGATCCCTCCGCGGGGCTTGGCGGCCTGCTCGACCTGAACTCCACCATCGCCTCGCAAAATGGTGCAGCGAACGTAAGCGGCAGCGCAAAACTTTCCAAAGCTTTGCTCATCGCCGGTGGTTCACCCGCCGCCATTCCTGTCGTTGTGGACTTCAACACGAAATACGATCTGCGCAAGAGCCGCGGCGTCCTCGAGCCTTCCACGCTAAAAATCGGAAATGCCGTCTGCCACCTCAGCGGCACATATGAAGTTCCCGCGGATTCTGAAGGCGTCATCCTGCACGTCAAGGTCGAAGGGCAAAACATGCCCGCGAAGGACTTGGAAACATTCCTTCCCGCACTGGGAATTCACATGCCCAGCGGCGCGTCGCTGCAGGCTGGCACTCTCAATACCAACCTCGAGCTTAGCGGCCCCACGAATAAACTTGTCACCTCCGGCACCGTCGGTATGTTCAACGCAAAACTCGTAGGCTTCGACCTTGGCTCAAAACTTGCCGGTGTTTCTAAGCTCGTTGGGTTGAATACCGGCAAGGATCTAGACATTGAAAAAATGACCACCAATCTTCATATGGCCCCGACCGGGATAGAAGCGCAGAACTTTCAAGCTTTGGTCCCGTCGCTGGGCACGCTGGTAGGCAACGGAACGATCGACGCGAAAAACAATTTGGACTTCAAAATGGCGGCCACGCTGAAAAATGCCATTGGCGGGGCTGCGGGCGCTGCGGGGAACGCCGCGACGGGGGCTGCTTCGGATGCTCTTGGGGGCCTGCTCGGAAAAGTCTCGGGTAGTGCGGGTGGCGCGGCCGGAGGCCTCCTGGGCAATTGCAAGAATGCGAGCGGCGGCAGCGGCCCCACGCTCCCGTTCCAAATCAAGGGAACCACGTCCGATCCCAAATTTATTCCCGACGTGGGTGGCGTCGCCGCAGGCATGCTGAAGTCGCAACTGAGCTGTTTCGGCGGGGGTTCACAGGCCAAGGCTTCACCGCAGCAACAGCAGCAAAATCCTAACAACCCAATCGACGCCATCGGCGGCCTGTTCAAGAAGAAAAAGCCCTGAGCCTGCCGGTTTTCCCAGTTTTGCCAAACATTGTGGCCATGCCACAATGTTTGCATGCAAAATTCATTGCGCATCACCTTACTCCTTCTGACTGCGGCAAGCGTCCTTCCGAACAGCGTTGCGCAGCAGGCGCCGCCGGCACAAGCGCAACCGGCCGCTCCGCCAAAATCCCAGCCAGGCCCCGCTACCAAGCGCGCTCCAGCCAAAGCAGCCCCTCTCACCCTGAAGACGCAAAAAGAGAAAGCTAGCTATGCGTTGGGCATGAACTTTGGCAACGGGCTGCGCAAGCAGTCGATCGACGTCGACCCCGCGATCCTCGCGCGGGGCTTGCGAGACTCCTTTTCCAATGGAAAGACGCTTTTAACGGAAGACGAAGCGCGTGCCGTGCTGAGCCAACTGCAAAGCGAAGTGCGCAAGAGGCAGCAGGAACTGGCTCAGCAACTCGGCGATGCCAATAAGAAACAAGGGATGGCGTTTCTCGAGGCCAACAAGACCATGGACGGCGTCGTGACGCTGCCCAGCGGTTTGCAATACAAGGTTCTCCAGGAGGGCACCGGACCAAAGCCGGCGCCCACGGACACCGTCATTTGCAATTACCGCGGCACGCTTTTGGACAGCACGGAGTTTGACAGCTCCTACAAGCGTGGCCAACCCGCTACTTTCCCAGTCGCGGGAGTGATCAAGGGCTGGACCGAGGCGCTGCAGCTCATGTCCGTAGGATCAAAGTGGCAGCTCTTCATTCCCCCGGAATTAGCCTATGGCGAACGCGGCTTCGGCGGTCAAATCGGCCCCAACGCCACCCTTATCTTCGAAGTCGAGCTCCTATCTATTCAAGCCAAAGACATCAAAAAATAATCGCTGGAATTGTTATCGCGGACAAACCCTAGCCTTTTATTTTTCCTTACGTCGAGCTTCTAGTCTCGAACCTCCGCTCCTATTCATACCGCAGCGCCACCATCGGATCGACTCTCGTCGCCCGCCGCGCGGGCAGCCAGGTGGCCAGCAGCGCGATGGACGCTAGCAATATCGAGACACCCATGAACGAAACCGCATCCAGCGAGCTCAGACCGAAGAGCGTCGCGGTGAGCAGGCGCGATACCGCCGCCGCCCCTGCAATGCCACCCAAAATCCCGGCGGCAATCGGTCGAAAACCCTCGTGTACGACCAGCCGCACTACCTGGAGGTCCTGCGCCCCAAGCGCCATACGAATGCCGATTTCGCGCGTGCGCTGCGCCACGCTGTAGCTGACCATGCCGTACACACCCATGCACGCTAGCAGCAGTCCCAGTGACCCCACGATGCTGGCGAGAACTCCGCCGATCCGCGACACCACGAAATACGGATCCATGGAGACCATCGTATTCAGCGGAGCGGCGATGACCGGAAGATTGGCGTCCAGGCGGCGGACCTCATGGCCAATCGCCGGAAGCAGGGGCCTGGGAGCGCTCCCGGTGCGCACCAGCAGGGTGCTGGTCCATTGACGGCTTTGCGAGAGCGGCAAGTACAGATACGATTCGTCGATCTTGCGCAGATCCAGGCTGCGCACGTCTCGGACAATGCCGATCACCTCGCTGCTGGCAATGAAGGGATCGCTTTCACCGGGATAGGACATCGTGCCCTTGTCGGATCCGATTCTGATGCGCTTGCCGATCGCATCTTCGTTTCGCCAGAAACGCCGAGCCGTGGCTTCGCTGATCACCACTACCGACGCCTGTCCCTCAGCCTCCCGCACGGTGAACAGCCGCCCGCGAACGATGGGAATGCTCAACGTCTCGAAGTAATTTGGCGTCACATAACTGTAGCCGGCTGCTGGCGGTTCGCTTCCGTTCGAATCAGGGGCAGGGGGCGCCGCACCCTCGGGAGCAACTGACACCCATCGGATACCGCCGACAGGACCGCGAGAAGCTTGCGCCACGGACTGCACGCCTGGAAGGCTGGCGATTCCCTGGATGATGTCGCGATTCAGTTGCAACAATCGCGCCTGGGAGTAATGAAGATTCGCTGGATCGTAGCTTTCCAACGAAACGACGTGGCGCGTCTCGTAGCCCGGGTCAATCTTCAGCGCGCGTTGGGAGCCGCGCAGCAGCAGCGCGGAGCTAATGAGTAGAACAAGACAAGCCGTCATCTGTCCGGCGATCAGTACCCCGCGCAACCGCGAGCTGCTTACGCGCTGCCCAAATGCGCTGCCCTCTTCCTTCAACGCGGAATTCACGTCCGCCCTCGACGCCTGCAGCGCAGGGCTTAGGCCAAATGCGATTCCTGCACCGCAAGAAACCAGAAAAGTGTAAGCAAAAATGCGCACGTCAGGAGTAAGCTCGAGAATAATCGTTCCCCAAAAAGAAGGAAGAGCGGAAGTGATCTGCAGGATCAAAAGGTGAAGCATCCAGCCGCCCAGCGGCAGGCCGATCGCTCCTGCAAGAAGCGCGAGCAACATGCTCTCGGTGAGCAATTGCCGCAACAGCCGCCATCGACCCGCGCCCAGCGCGAGTCGCACCGCAATTTCTTTGCGTCGCGCAACGGCTCTGCCCAGTAAGAGGCTCGCGACGTTCGCGCAAGCAATCAGCAGAAGCAGCGCCACGGCGGACATCGCGGCGGCCACTACACCCCACATCTCCGGTTCCATGGCCGCCAGAAAGTTGCTCGCGGACAGAACCTTCACGCCCCTGTTGCGTTCTGCTTCCGGATAAGCTGCCTGCAACTGCTCGGCAAGAACATTCAGCTCCGCTTGCGCATCGGACAAGTGCACTCCCGGTCGCAAGTGTCCGTCTGCAAATCCAGCAGACATGAGCCGGTTCGCAAGGTCTTTCGCGGAAAATCCGAGGCTCATTTTGGCAGCAACCGGCGCCCACAGGTCAGGCACCGCCGGAAGCCCTGCCAGATAATTGAATGGGGTCACTCCAACAACGGTGAAGGCTACGCCGTTAAGGTGCAGCACCGAGCCGACGACTTTCGGATCCGAGTGAAACCGGCGCTGCCAGAAGTTTCCACTCATCAGTACAACAGGTGCGGCGTTCGGTTGATCGTCCCCAGGCGAAAGAGTACGGCCCAACAGCGGCGTCGCTCCGTACATCGGCAAGTAATTCCCAGAGACAAAATCGCACCCGATGGGCTGGGCGCTGCCCTCGAGGAGTTGCGGCAACTGGAAGCCAACAGCTCCGGCAACGCGCGATGAACCTTCAGGGCCGGTCGCCGGCAGATCGCTCGAAGTCACCGCGATACCGTAGGCGAGCAGCGACAGGTCCGAAAACGATTTGCTGTCGTCTCTAAAATAAATGTAATCGGGATACGACACGCCGCTGCGCGCCTCGCCAGGCGCAGTGCGAAAAACAGACACCAGGCGTTCCGGATCTTTCACCGGGCGCGGGCGAAGAACGAGCGCGTCGAAGGCAGTGAAAATCGCCGTGTTCACCCCAATCCCGAGCGCCAAAGTCGCCACGGCCACGACCGTGAAAGCTCGGCTTTTGCCCAATACGCGGACGCCGTAGCGCACGTCTTGCACCAGCGTATCCAGCAGTGGCAAGCCGCGGCGTTCGCGATACATCTCCTTCGTTGCTTCCACGCCTCCCAGCTTAATCAGCGCTTCCCTGCGAGCCTCGGCCTCCGTCATTCCCGCGCGGACGTTGTCCGAAACGTGCATTTGCAGGTGGCTTTCGAGTTCCTCGCTCAGTTCTGTGTCGCTATGCCCTCTGCGGAACATGGCCCCGAGCCGCAACAGCCACGCGCGAAGCGCCCTCATGACTTTTCCGGGCCTAGAGTCAGGATAACCATTCGTCTCGCCCTCCTATAGGATAACCATATCACACGCCACTAGCCCTATGGGATGGCAATAGAAGAGACAAAACTCGCCCCCGTTTTGTTTCCTACCTTTTCCGCTTTTTTCCCCCGCGAAGTACTCTCGCCAGCGCCGCTCTCCGCGCTCCTATCTCCTTGACTCTTCTGCAACTTCCCACTAGCCTCGTGCGTCTACACAAACGTTGGTGGCTGGATCGCGTCTTCCGCGCTGTCCAAAACTAAGGAGTGCGAATGCGTTTTTCGTTTCAGAGGTTGAGGTTTGCGCTGGTGGTTGCCGCGGCGGTCGGCGCAGCCTTGCTTGGTTCCGCTCGCGCCGCCGCGCAGGGTGGTGAGCCGCAATACTTCGCCATCCGCGGAGTCACCGTCGTTCCCGTCTCCGGCCCGCGCGTGGAAAACACCACGGTCATTATCTCGCGCGGCGTCATCAAGGCTGTCGCCAAAGACGCCGCCATTCCCGATGAAGCTTGGGTTATTGAAGGCAAAGGCCTCATCGTCTACCCCGGCTTCATCGATTCCTTCACCGATGTCGGTATTGCACTCACTCCCGCTCCCTCCGGCGGCGAAGCCGGTGCGCGTTCGCAGCCACCCGCGTCGCGCGGCCCGGAAGATCGGCCCGGATCGACACCCTGGCGCAGCGCGGCCGATGAAGCCAGCTTGAGCGACAAGCGCGTCGAAACCTGGCGCTCCGCTGGATTCACCACCGTGATTTCCGCTCCGAAGGGTGGCATGTTCCCCGGACGGGCCGCCTTGTTGGACCTCGCCGGAGAGCGCAATGGCGACATGGTGGTAAAAACGCCCGTCGCCGTTCCGGTGTCTCTGCAGCCCGCGGGCGGCTTCGGCAGCTTTCCCGGCTCGCTGATGGGCTCAATCGCGTACGTACGCCAGGTCTGGCTGGACACCGACTGGAGCACCAAGGCCCAGGCTATCTACGAGAAAAATCCGCGCGGCGTAGCGCGGCCGCGCTATGACCGCACCGAGGAGGCTCTCGCCGATGCGCTGGAAAATCACGCGCTAGTGCTCATCCCTGCGAATAATGCCAGGCAGATTCGCCGCGCCTTGGAGCTTGCTGATCGCTGGCACGTGAACGGCGTGCTGTACGGCGGTCAGATGGGCTACGAAGTTGCCAACGAAATCGCCGTCAGGAAAATTCCCGTTCTCATCGACCTGAAATGGCCTGAGGCTGATAAGGACGCCGACCCCGATGAAGTCCCTTCCCTCAAAACCCTGCGCCTTCGCGACCGCGCGCCTTCCTCACCCGCCGCGCTCGCCAAAGCCGGCGTAAAGTTCGCGTTCTATTCCGGTGCGATTACTTCGCCGAAAGACATGCTGAAGGCCGCGAAGAAATCCATCGACGCCGGACTTTCCCCAGACGCCGCGATTCGCGCCTTCACCCTGACGCCCGCCGAGATTTTCGGGGTCGCTGACCGGCTCGGCTCCATCGAAACCGGCAAAATCGCCAACCTGGTTGTCACCGATGGCGACATCTTCGACGAGAAAACTAAAATTAAATTCGTATTTGTCGACGGCCGCAAATTCACCATCCGCGAACCGGAAAAGCCCAAGGATGCTCCCAAGGGTGACCTCACCGGCAAATGGAAGCTTTCCTATACCACGCCGGAAGGGCCCGAAGAATCCACCGCCGATATCGCCATGGCCGGCGACGGCTCGCTTTCCGGCACGCTCTCCAGCACGCGTGGCAACGCCAACATCATCAGCGGCTATCTCAGCGCCGACAAGTTCAGCTTCACGATCAACATTCCCATCGAGGGTTCGCCTACCGATGTGCTCTTCACCGGCACTTTCGACGGCACTTCCATCAAAGGATCCATCAGCGTGCAAGGATTGGAGATCGAATTCACCGGCACAAAGCCCGGCGTTCACCAGATTTCCTCGGGAGGTGCCCAATGAAAACGGCAACGCTGAACTGTACAAGGCTGCTTATTTGCTCCGCGTTGCTCGGCCTGCCTGCGTCCGTTTTGGGCCGCGCCTCCGAAGCTACAGCCGCTGCCGCCGAATCCTCTCCCGCCATTTTGATTCAAAACGCCACCATCTTGACGGCCAGCCACGGCACCATCGAGCACGGCTCCATCTTGATCAAAGATGGAAAAATCGCCGACGTCGGCGCCTCCGTAAAGGCTCCGAAAGATGCGCAAGTCATTGACGCGGGCGGCCAGTTCGTCATGCCCGGCATTATCGACTGCCACTCGCACATCGCCGTCGATGGCAGCGTGAACGAAGGCAGCGTCTCCGTCTCCTCTATCGTCAATATCGCCGACGTGCTAAATCCCGATGACGTCGACATTTTTCGCGACCTCGCGGGCGGCGTCACCGTCGCCAACGTGCTGCACGGCAGCGCCAACGCCATCGGCGGCCAGACCATCGTGATCAAGCTGCGCTGGGGCCAGCCCGCCTCAAAGCTCCCGTTCGAAGGCGCTCTGCCCGGCATCAAGTTTGCGCTCGGCGAAAATCCCAAGCGTTCCAACAG
>WNFT01024150.1_pt1 | contig 10026 bp, 8 predicted proteins | sample 5400191 | NCBI WGS metagenome assembly WNFT01 (sample SAMN13153359, study PRJNA577476) | soil metagenome | isolation source: 80 cm saprolite under Madrone tree | place: USA:California | collected 2016-06-14 | reverse complement strand
TTGTTTATGAGTGCTGGGATAGCAATTCGAAAAGAAAGCGCGCGGTTTGGAGGGCGGCAACTGGGGGATCTGATTTCGATCGGGCCGGCGATGCTGCGGGATTTTGAATTGCTGGGGATTCGCAGCGTGGCGCAACTGGGGCGGCAGAATCCGCAGCGGATGTATGAAAAACTGGGGCGGGTGGCGAGGCAGCACCAGGATATTTGCGTGCTGGACACATTTTGCGCGGCGGTGGCGCAGGCGAGGAATCCGAGGCTGCCGGCGGAGCAATGCCAGTGGTGGTATTGGAGCAGGAAACGCAAGACGGGAAAAAAATGAAGAGACAGGATAACGCAGAGACGCAGAGGACCCGGAGACTCGCGGAGAAACCGAGGAGGCGGACAGCCCGGGCGAGGAAAGCGGCGTTGACGACGCCGGATCTGGTGCTGCTGAGCTTGCTGGCGGAGCGGCCGATGCACGGGTATCAGGCGAATCTGGAACTGGAGAGACGCGAGATACGGGACTGGGCGGGGATTTCGCGGCCGCAGGTTTATTACTCGCTCGAGAAATTGGCTCGCGCGGGGATGATCCGAGCTTCAGAGACGACCGAGCCCGCGGGGGGGCCAGAGCGCAGCACGTTCGAAACGGGGGAAAAAGGCCGCGCGGCACTGGCCGACGCCCTGGAGCGCGAGGAGTGGACGAAGCAGCGCGAGCGGCCACCGTTCCTGACATGGATGGCGCTTTCGTGGCAGGCACGGCCGGGAGTCTTCCGGAAGCAGTTGAGGCAGAGGCGGAAATTTTTGCTGAAGGAAATCGCGAGAGAAAAGAAAACTCTGCTTTCGATTTACGACGAGGTAGGCCACAAGTATCACGAGGCGGTATGGATGGTGGACTTAATGATCCAGCAGATGCGAACGGAAGTGCGATGGACGTACCGATTGGAGCGCGAGTTAGCGCGAAGGGCGCGGGCGTTCCATCCGCAGTTCGCGGAAGGATTGCCCAAGTGAAATTGCGCGCTCCAGCGAGGAATCCGGAATACGCCAGAGGATAAGAAAAACAGCCGTTGTGGACGCCGGCGGAGCGAAGCGCTCGGCACTGGAGGAAAGGCGGCCCGCCTACTGGAATTGCCTAGTGGATCCGTGAGGCCGTCTGTGGGTTACTTCGCCGGAATCAACATTGGCGAAGGTGGCGCAGTCCACGCCACAGTTCCTTCTTCATTATAGATTTTCAACAAGGCCCAGTCCGGACTGTCCGTATCGTTAACGACAGAGACGTGATCGTCGAGCCGATCAACAATTGGCGTCACGCTAAACCGCGCGCAAACTCTTCCTTCATGGTCTTTAAGGATGATGTCCCTAGCTTCTACGGTGTTGACGCGAAGGATGGACGGCTCGATTCGCTAAGCTGTCTTGGCTCCCATGGCGACGGCAGAGGCCGTAGATAAGGAAAAGAGGATAAAGGCGCGCTTCCAGCGGCGATTGCGGGCTTCTAGTTTTTCGATGCGCAGGACTAAGGTCTGAAATTCGGTCTCGGTCAATTTCATGGCACTCTCCCGCCGGTTGGGATGGTGGCAATCCTTAGTTGATTGGACGCGAAGAATCCGTGAAAAGTGAGCGTAAATGCCCTCGAACCCCGAACGTATGCGACGTTGGTACCAGTTTTAGGAAAGGTTGAGGGAGCCAGAGTAGGAGACGCGGGCTTTGCCGGATTCGCCGCGTTCGATGCGGCCGATGAGGAAGAATTTTTCGCGGTGCTTTTTCAGGTCGGCTTCGACGGAGCGAACGTTTTTCGGCGGGACGACGAGAATCATGCCGACGCCCATGTTGAAGGATTGCAGCAGATCGTCGGTGTCGATCTTGCCGATCTTGGCGAGATACTTGAAGATCGAAGGCACCGGCCACGAGGCCAGATCAATTTCGGCCTTCACGCCACTGGGTAATACGCGAGGCAAGTTTCCGGGGATGCCGCCGCCGGTGATGTGCGCGAGGGCGGAAACCCAGCCGCGGGCGAGGATGTTCTTCAGGGCGGGCGCGTAGCACAGATGCGGCTTCAGCAGTTCCGCGCCGATTTTATTTCCGACTTCGGCGACGTAGGTGTCGGGCTTGAGTTTGGCGACTTCGAAAACCAGCTTGCGCGCGAGCGAATAGCCGTTGGTGTGCAGGCCGGCGGATGGCAGCGCGATCAAGGTGTCTCCGGGTTGGACTCTCTTGCCGGTCAAAAGTTTTTTGCGTTCGACAACACCGACGATGAAGCCCGCGAGATCGTATTCACCGGGAGGATAGAAGCCCGGCATCTCCGCGGTTTCGCCGCCGATGAGGGCACAGCTGGCTTTGCGGCAGGAGCGGCTCATGCCTTCGACGAGCTGCTCGACGACCTGCGGATCGAGCTTGCCCATCGCGAGGTAATCGAGGAAAAAGAGCGGCTCGGCGCCCTGCACGAGAATGTCGTTGATACAGTGATTGACGAGGTCGCCGCCGACGGTGGAGTGCACGCCCATGGCCATGGCAATTTTGAGTTTGGTGCCCACGCCGTCCGCGCTGGAGACCAGCACAGGCTCTTTCCATTTTTTGCGGTCGAGCGCGAAGAGCGCGCCGAAGCCGCCGATGCCGCCGAGGACTCCGGGAGTGAACGTGCGGCTGGCATGGTGGCGGATGCGCTGCTTGGCGTCGTCAGCGACGGCGATGTTCACTCCAGCATCGGCATAGTTCATGAAGGACCCACTCGCTTCCGTTTTCACTGCGGGCGCACCGCTCCGCCCATCGTTCGCGTTGAGGAATTCATTCGAGCGCCACGGGGGGTTGCAACGCTTCTGGATTGCCCCGCAATTTTAGCAGGAACGACTAGAACGTGTGGAAGATTCGCTTCCAGCGCACGATGCCGGGATGGAGGAGCGCGTTGGCATAAGCGAAAAAGCGTTCGCGAATCTGCCCCGGCTCCCAGGCTTCGGGCGAAACATTCAGCGACATGTAAATCATGACGGGAGTGCCGATGATGTCGTTGCGCGGGACGCAGCCCCAGAAGCGGCTGTCATAGGAATTGCCGCGATTGTCGCCCATGGCGAAATAACAATTGTCGGGAACGCGATAGGGAAATTTGATATCCGTGTAGCCGGGCGGCGCTGAACCAGCCGGGGCTGGTTCGCTCGTGCCGATGGTGTATTTTTCGACGAGTTTTTTGCCGTTAACCCAGACGGCGCCGTCGCGGAGATCGATAGTGTCGCCGGGCAGCCCGATGACGCGCTTCACGTAGTCCGGTTGATCGGGGGCGAAGGGCGGCTTGAAGATGATCACCTGCTGGCGCTTGGGAGTGCGCCACAGCGGCACGTGCCAATTAGTGAAGGGCACGCCCGCGTCGTAGCCGATGCGGCTCATGATGAGGTGATCGCCGATCAGCAGGGTGTTCTCCATCGAGCCGGAGGGAATGACGCGCGCCTGTCCGATCGTGCCATTGATAAGCAGAAAGGCGAGGCCCACCCAGAACCACGCGATGATCTCGCGTTGGATCTTGGTTTTCACCGGCAAGTTTGCTTCTTCCTGCTTGGTCTTTTTTTCAGTTTTCACTTTCCACCACCACCGGCCGCTCTGCGGGCACGGGTTCACTTTCGTCAGTATGAGCAGCTTCGCCGGATTTGCCGTTGGGAGCGCTTTCGCGCACCTCGAGCTGCACGAGGTCTGTCGGATAGACGCCTGTATAACAAGACGTACAAAACTTGCCTTCGGTATCACTGAGCGCGCGGCGAAGCGCGGGGAGGGATACGTAGCCGAGCGAATCGGCGCCGAGGAACTTGCAGATTTCTTCAGGTGAGTTCGATGACGCGATCAATTCTTCGCGCGTGGGCGTGTCCACGCCGTAGTAGCACGGGGAAATCGTGGGCGGGCAACTGATGCGCACGTGGACTTCCCTTGCGCCGGCTTCGCGGACCATACGGACGATCTTGCGGCTGGTCGTGCCGCGCACGATGGAATCATCGACGAGGATCACGCGCTGGCCATCGATCATCGACGGGATGCTCCTGCGCGAGGAGGCGTCCGAGCATCTCGCGGCTTTCGTTCACGGAGCGGCCAAAAATAATGCTGTCCGGGCGGGAGAAATAGACGTGCTCGAAAATGCACTGCTGGAGCTGCTTCTGAGGTGCAAAGTGGATGGACTCGATACCTGATTTAGAAATGCGCACCATTTCGCCGGGCTCGATCTCGCGGACGTATTGGGCATTGAGCAAATCGAAGGCGCAGGTTTCCGAGGCCACTAACCATGAAACAAAGCCGCCGGGCGTGGTTAATTTTCCAAGCACGAGCGGTCGGAAGCCGCGGGGGTCGCGGACGGCGTAGAGTTCATCCTGAGTGAGCACGAGAAGGGAGTATGCGCCTTCGACTTGATTGAGCGCGTCGCCGATCGCGCCGGAAAGGCGATGAGATGGACGATGACTTCGGTGTCGCTGTTGGTCTGGAAAATCGAGCCGCGATGCTCGAGGCGGCGGCGCCACTCGGCGGCGTTGGTGAGATTGCCGTTGTGGCCGAGGGCAACTTTGCCTTTGTTGCAATCGATCATGATGGGCTGGGCGTTGAGGAGAGCTTTGTCGCCGGCGGTGGAGTATCGCGTGTGGCCGATAGCGAGGCTGCCGGGGAGTTGCGCGAGCACGCTGGGTTGGAAAATTTCTTCGACTTCGCCCATGGCGCGGTGAACGTATAGCTCTTTCCCGTCGCTCGAGACGATGCCTGCGGATTCCTGGCCGCGATGTTGCAGCGCGTAGAGGCCGAGATACGCCAGGTTCGACGCCTCCGGGTGGCCGAAAACGCCGAAGACACCACACTCGTCGTGGAAATGATCGTCGGCGAAGGCGAGCTTTTGCGTCATTTTGCAGTTAGCGTGCGTTCCAGCGAATGGGCCCAGGCGTCGCGCAGCGATTCGACGGAACTTTCGATCACCGCGCGCCCCTTATGTTCGATGCGGAACGAACTGTCGCGGGTGACTTGACCGAGCTTGCGCGCCGCCACGTTGTATTGTCTCGCAGTATCAAGAACGGCGGCAAGTTTTGAGGGAGCGACGGAGACGACGGCGCGGGCGCCACGTTCGTTGAAGAGGGCGGCTTCGGCGGGGGAAAGATCGTCGAGTCTGACATTTGCGCCTAGAACAGGCAGGGCAAGCCCCGCCCCTACGGAGGCGAAGCAGGATTCGGCGAGGGTGACGGCTAGGCCGCCGTCGCTGATGTCGTGGGCGGATTGCAGAGAGCTTTCAGCGGCGAGAGCAACGAGACAATCGATCAGACGTTTTTCGGCTGCGAGGTCGATGGCGGATGGTTCGCCAGCGACGATGCCGGCGATCGTTTTGGAGTATTCGGAGGAAGAGAATTCGCGGGCCAGCCCCAATGTAGGGGCGGCGCTTGCCCCGCCCGCGAGAGACCCAAGGGTCGCCCCTACACCAAAACCATCTAGCAGAACGATCACATCGTCCTCATTGCGGAAGGCGATTTTCAGGACTTGGGAAGCGTCGTCGAGAATGCCGAGGACACCGATGACCGGCGTTGGATAGATGGATTTGCCGAGGGTTTCGTTGTAGAAGCTGACGTTGCCGCCGGTGACGGGCGTGCCGAGGGCGGCGCAGGCTTCGGCGAGGCCGTCGATGGTTTCACTGAATTGCCACATCACTTCGGGTTTTTCGGGGCTGCCGAAGTTTAAGCAATTCGTGGCGGCGATGGGGCGCGCGCCGCTGCAGGCCACGTTGCGCGCGGCTTCGGCGACGGCGTGCATGGCGCCTACGCGGGGATTCAACTGGCACCAGCGGCCATTGCCGTCGGTAGAGAGCGCGAGCGCGCGCTTTACGGTGCCGGTCTTCGGATCCTTGATGCGCACCACTGCGGCATCGCTCACACCGGGCCCGGCAAGGGTATTCGTGCGTACGCTGGTGTCGTACTGCTCGGTGATCCAGCGCTTGGAGGCAATCGCGGGCGACGCTAGCAGCTTCACGAAATTTGCCGTGAGATTCGTGCCCTCCTGGGCAAACGCGAACCAATCTTTTTCCGATTCGATGCGCGGCGCGGGCGCAGCGATGGGGCGATTGTAGACAGGCCCTTCCTCGGCGAGCGGATGCGCGGGGATCTCCGCGGCCAGTCGTCCGTTGTTGTTGATGCGGGCGATGCCACCTTCGGTGACTTGGCCGACGACGACGGCATCGAGGCCCCACTTCTTGAAGACGGCCAGGACTTCATGCTCGCGGCCTTTTTCGGCCACGAGGAGCATGCGCTCCTGCGATTCGCTGAGCATGATTTCGTAGGGCGTCATACCAGTTTCGCGCTGAGGGACTTTGGCGAGATCGATCTCGATGCCGGTGCCGCCGCGCGAGGCCATTTCCATAGTGGAGCAGGTGAGGCCGGCGGCGCCCATGTCCTGAATCGCGACAACTGCGCCAGTCTGCATGGCTTCGAGGCAGGCTTCGAGCAGCAGCTTCTCCATGAACGGATCGCCGACTTGCACGTTCGGGCGTTTCTGCTTCGACTCTTCGGTGAATTCAGCCGAGGCGAGAAGCGAAGCGCCGTGAATCCCGTCGCGGCCCGTTTTTGCGCCGACATAGATCACGGGATTGCCGATGCCTTTGGCTTTGGCGAGAGAAATTTCTTCTTTTTTGGCGATGCCGAGGGCGAGGGCGTTCACTAGCGGATTTTGCGAATAGCATGGCTCGAAGCCGACTTCGCCGCCAACGGTGGGCACGCCGAAACAATTTCCGTAGCTGCCAATTCCGCGGATGACGCCGTCGAGAATGCGGCGATTTTTCGCGGCGTCCGCTTCGCTGGTGTGCTTGCTTGCAGTGATCTCGCCGAATCGCAGTGAATCCAGGACCGCGATGGGGCGCGCGCCCATGGTGAAAATGTCGCGCAGGATGCCGCCAACGCCGGTTGTCGCGCCCTGAAAAGGTTCGACGTAACTGGGATGATTGTGCGATTCGATTTTGAAGGCGGCGACGAGACCGTCACCGATGTCCACGACGCCGGCGTTTTCGCCAGGGCCTTGCACGACGAGCTTCCCGCGCGTGGGCAGGCGCTTCAGGTGAACCTTGCTCGATTTGTAGGAGCAGTGCTCGCTCCACATCACGCTGAAAATGCCCAGCTCGGTGATATTCGGTTCGCGGCCAAGGATTTGCTGGATGCGCGCGTATTCCTCGCGCGTTACGCCATGCTCGGCGGCGATTTCCGGAGTGACTTTGATTTCTGTAGCCGCAGTTGCCATCAATGTTCTTTTCTACTCAGAATCAGTAAGATTCCATGCCAGTTAGTTTCCAACTGCCGTCTTCCTTCGCGAAGCCGAAGTCCATTTCTTCCGGACGAATTCCGAAACCGACGCTTTTGCTAGCGTCTTTATACTGGATCCGGATGTGCACCTGACCATCATTCTGAATTTTCATATCTTTACTGACGGCAGCATTTAATACGTCATGGTAGCCCAGAACTTCTTCGATCTCTCCCTTATGATGTTTTCTTCCTTTCCACAATGCGAGCACTGCTTTTCTCAAGCAGACTGAATCATATAATTCGCAGTAGGCACCCTTTTTGGCATGAAACTCTTTTTTGATTTGCTCCAGTGGCGTCGAGTCGCAATCGATGCCGAAACAAACACCTTCCTTCGAAGCTAAATTCAGAAAATCCTCAGGCCGCCCACTCTCCAAACTGAGGACCAGTTGTTCGGCGGCTCGTTTCAGATCCGGATCAACCTGATTGTCGATAGCCAGCTTCGTCGACGCTGGCGGAACAGGTTGGGGCGGCGCGCTTGGCTGAGAGCAGCCAACGAGCAACCAACTGAACGCAATCACTCGGTTAGTAAGCGAAATGTAAGCAGACCGCGACGACGCGAGCTTCAAGCTTTCACCAGCGCTTCGACCATTGAGCGAAAAATGACAAGGCCATCGGCGGAGCCGAGAGCAGATTCCACGGCGCGCTCGGGATGGGGCATCAACCCAGCAACGTTGCGCTCGCGGTTGCAGACTCCGGCGATATTGTGAACCGCGCCGTTGGGATTGCCAGTGTTGTCGTCGGAACCGTCGGGAGTGGTGTAACGGAAAATCACCTGGCGGTTCTTCTCGAGCTCAGCGAGCGTGGCTTCGTCGCAATTGTAATTGCCGTCGGAATGCGCGATGGGAATCTTGAGAATCTGGCTCTTGTGCGCGGCGTTGGTGAAGGGCGTGTCCGTCTGCTCGACGCGGATGTGCACGTGGCGGCAGACAAAACGCAGGCCACTGTTGCGCATCATGGCTCCTGGAAGGAGGCCGGCTTCGCAAAGGATCTGGAAACCGTTGCAGATGCCCAGGACCATGCCGCCGCTCTTCGCAAATTTTTCGACGGACTTCATGACCGGCGAAAACCGCGCGATGGCGCCGGTGCGCAAATAGTCGCCGTAGGAAAATCCGCCGGGCAGGATGACAGCGTCGCAGCCGGCGAGATCTTCAGATTGGTGCCAGATGAATTCGACGGGTTTCTGCAGGATGTTGCCGATGGCGTAAAACGCGTCGTGGTCGCAATTGGACCCGGGGAAAACGACGACTCCAAATTTCATGCGGTTGTAGCCCCCTGTTGGATTGCGGGAACTGCTATTTTAGCACACACGCGCGAGTCTGGACGGGAGAGGATAAAACAAGGATAAACAAGACGCGGAGACGCAGAGACCGTGGAGAAACCGGCTGTGAACTATCTGCGTTTGCGATTTCTCGAGGAACGTCGCGTCTTGCCTTTACTACGGCGCCGCGATGGCTTCTTTGGTTTTTCTACGGCGGCAAGTTCACGGCGTTTCTTCGCGGCCCAGCCGGGTTTGTTGACTTGGCGGCCGCGGGCAATTCCCAATCCATCCGAGGGCACGTTTTCCGTGATTGTCGAACCGGCAGCGATGTACGCGCCGTCCCCGACGCGCACGGGCGCGACCAGGGCCGTATCGCTGCCGATGAAAACTTTGTTCCCGATGGATGTCGGATACTTGTGGAAACCGTCGTAATTGCAGGTAATTGTGCCCGCGCCGATGTTGCTCTTCGCCCCGATCTTCGTGTCGCCCAGGTATGAGAGGTGCATGGCTTTCGTGCCTTCGCCGATGGTGCTCTTCTTGAGTTCGACAAAATTGCCGATACGCGCGCCGGCTTTCAAATGATTGTTTGGGCGAAGCCGCGCAAATGGACCAATGATCACGCGGTCATCGAGGCGACTCTCGGCGACCACGCAATGTGGTTCGACGGTCACGTCGTCGCCAAGAATTGCGTCGGTCAAAACGCTTCCTGTTCGAATGGTGCAGCGCGCGCCGATTTTCGTTTTGCCCAGCAACTGAACGCCGGGTTCGATAATGGTGTCTTCGCCCGCGCTCACCTCTGGATCGATCAGCACGGTCTCCGGCAACTGGATGGTGACGCCGTCATCCATCAGCGCGTTGCGTTTCCGTTCACGGAATACGCGGTCGACTTCAGCAAGATCCGCGCGGGTGTTGCAACCCAGCACTTCCCGCGAATCGGCGGCCACCTGCGCCAGCACCGTCTCGCCCTTGGTGTTCAGCACGGCGATGGCGTCGGTCAGGTACAACTCGCGATGCTTATTGTTCGGCTTCACCAGTGCCAGCGCGGGCCAAAGCTTCTCCAGTGTGAAGCAATAGATCGCCGAATTGATTTCGTTGATCTCGCGCTGCTCGTCGGTGAGTTGAGATTCCTCGACAATGGCAGAGACATCCGTTTCGGATTTACGCACGACCCGGCCGTAGCCTGAAGGATCGGCGAGCACCGCGGACAGAATTGTTGTGGCAGCATTTCCGTTCCGATGTGCAGCGGCGAGCGCCTTCAAGGTTTCCGTGCGCACGAGGGGCGCGTCGCCCGGCAGCACAACCGCAAACTTCGCTCGGCCTAGGGCACGCTTCGCGACTTGCATGGCGTGGCCGGTGCCGTTTTGCGGCTGTTGTAGCACGGTCAATGCCCCGAGTGGCTCGACCACCGCCGCGACCTGTTCCGCCTGGTGGCCTACAACGACCACGGTCTCGCGTGCCTTCAGTGGTCCGCAGGCCCGCACGATTTGTTCGACGAGTGTGCGCCCAC
>WNFT01007401.1_pt1 | contig 10026 bp, 11 predicted proteins | sample 5400191 | NCBI WGS metagenome assembly WNFT01 (sample SAMN13153359, study PRJNA577476) | soil metagenome | isolation source: 80 cm saprolite under Madrone tree | place: USA:California | collected 2016-06-14 | reverse complement strand
CCACCATCCCGAGATCGCTCGGGACGTCGAGCTTCATCGCGCTCTTGGTAACGTGCAGTTGAAGGGTCACGTCAGAACGCGGCCAACGCCTCCTCGGCGGTCCGCGTGATCGAGAACAGCGTATCGAGCTTGGTGAGCTCGAACAGCGTCTGCAGGTCAGCGTTGAGTCCGGCGAGCCGCAGCTCGCCGCCCTGCTCCCGGATCTTCTTGGAGAGCGACACCAGCACGCCGAGTCCGGATGAGTCTATGTACCCGGTTTTCGCGAAATCAATCACGAACTTGCGGGAGCCGTCCTCGAGCGCGTCGAGGACCTTTTGCTGAATCGCATCCGGATTACCCCTTCCGCGTTTGGAGAATGGCGATCGCCGCCGTGTTCACAATATCATCGGCCGTCGCGCCGCGCGACAGGTCCGCGATCGGTTTGGCCAGTCCCTGGAGAATCGGGCCGAGCGCGGTCCACCGGCCGAGCCGCTGCACCAGCTTGTAGCTGATGTTGCCGGCGTCGAGATCGGGAAAGACGAGCACGTTCGCCCGCCCACCGACGGCCGAGCCCTTGGCCTTGCGCGTCGCGACGTCGGCGACGAGTGCCGCGTCGGCCTGCAGCTCGCCGTCGAACACGAAGTCCGGAGCCGGCTGGCGGCCGCGCAGCTGCGTGATCGCGGCCTGCACGCGCTCGACGCGCGGACCTTCGGCGCTGCCGCGCGTGCTGTACGACAGGAAGGCCACCACGGGCTCATCCCCTACGATGCGGCGCCGGTCGCGCGCCGACGCGATCGCGATGTCCACCAGCTGCACCGACGTGGGCTCGGGCACGACGGCGCAATCGGCGAACGTCAGCACGCGATCGTCTTGGACCATGTAGAACGCGCCCGACACCGTCGCGATACTCGGCGCCATCCCCACGGCCCAGAGCGCGGCGTGAATCGTGTCGGCGCTCGGATAGACGGCCCCGCCCACCATGACGTCGGCCGCGCCGATGCCGACCAGACACGCGCCGCGCGTCAGCGGATGCTCCAGCGCCTCGGCGGCGGCGGCATCGGTGGGAAACCGGTCGGGGCGGCGGGCCCGCAGGTGACGGGCGAGAAACGGGGTGCGCGAATCCGGGAAGCGCTTCAGGACCTCCACGACCCCGAGGCCCTCACGTTCGACGCGCTGCGCCGCCTCCTGCACACGCGGATCGTCCCCTTCCGGGAAGACGACGCGTGGCCGCGTTTCCCGCGCCCGCTGAAAGACGCGGTCCAGGAAGCTCATTTAGCGAATTTGCGCTTCAGGGCCTGCTGCACCGTGGGATCCACCAGCTGCGAGACGTCACCGCCGAAGCGCGCGACTTCGCGCACGAGGCTGGAGCTGACGAAGGTCAGATCGAAGGCCGGCACGAGAAACACGGTCTCGATCTTCGGCGCGAGATTGCGGTTCATCAGCGCCATCTGAAACTCGTACTCAAAATCGGACACGGCCCGTAGCCCACGAATAATCACCGACGCCCCGACCTTCTTGGCGAATTCGGCGAGCAATCCTTCGAACGATTGCACCTCGAGCCGTTTGTCGGGGATCGCCTGCTTGATCAGCGCGACGCGCTCGTCGAGCGAGAAAAGCGGCTGCTTCGCGACGTTGACCGCCACCGCCACGATGAGCTGATCCACAAACTCCAACGACCGGTGAATCAGATCTTCGTGACCCTTGGTGATCGGGTCGAAGGAGCCCGGGTAGACGGCGATGCGTTTCATGGCGCGTACACGAACGTGATCGCCGTGTCGCCGTAGCGGCGCGTGTCGTCCCCCGGGAGAGCGCGGTCAGCGGAATGCTCGATGGAGAACGCGCGGGCAAACGGCGTCGCACGAAACAGCGTCACGAGCCGCTCGGCTTCGTCGCTCGCGTATGGTGGGTCGGCGAAGGCGACGTCGTACTGCGCAGGCTGGAGCCGCTCGGCGAACCGCAGCGCATCACTCCGGTGAATCGTCACGCGGTCCCCCACGTTGAGGGTCGTTGCGTTGTCACGAATCGCAGCCAGTGATGCTTTGCTGTGCTCAACAAAGTCGACTGAGACTGCCCCGCGAGACAGGGCCTCAAAGCCCAGCGCGCCAGAACCGGCAAAGAGATCCAGCACTCGCGCATCGGGAATCGACTGCTGCAGGATGCTGAACCAGGCCTCCTTCACCCGATCGCCGGTCGGACGGACGGTCCGCCCAGCGGGGGCCTTCAGCCGGCGACCCTTGAACTCACCCGCGATGATGCGGAGCAAGACTCGCGACCCGCGCCTGAATCGTCGTCCGGCCCTGCCAGTCGTCTCGCTCCAACCGAAAGGCCACGTCGAGCGGGTTCGTGAGCCAGTCTTCCGGTACTTCATCGGCCCAGCGAAAACCGATGGCCGGCAGCAAGCCCGAGCCATCGTCCAGCGTGAAGCGCAGGTGATTCGTCCCCACCCGGCGCGCGCCGACGGCGCGCGCATTGCGGACGCCGAACACCGGCGCGGGATTGCCCGCCCCACACGGCTCCAGATGCCGGATCAGCCGTTCTAGATCCGCGCTCACCTCGGCGAGCGGCAGCTCGAGGTCCACGCGCTGACTCGGCGCCAGGTCGTCGGGGGTGAGAAGCTCGCCCGCCACGCCCAGGAACGCAACGCGGAAGTCGTCGAATTTGTCGCGCCGGATGGTGAAGCCGGCCGCCATCGTGTGGCCCCCGTACTTCTCGAGATGCGTGCCGACCTTGTGCAGCGCGCCGTGCAGATCAAAGCCGGAGATGCTGCGGCCCGAGCCGCGGCCGAATTCGCCTCCCGCATCCCAGCCGATCAAGAACGTCGGCCGGCCATAGCGCTCGACGAGACGCGAGGCGACGATGCCGATCACGCCCGGGTGCCACGCCGCGTTGCCGAGCACGATGGCGGCGTCGGCCGGGTTCAGCGTCTTGTCCACGAGCTCGATCGCCTCGTCGAGAATCAGCTGATCCATCTCCTGGCGGCGCGCATTGATCGTCTCGAGCTCGCGCGCCAGCGCCGCCGCCTCTTTGGGATCCTCGGTGAGCAGTAGCCGCAGGCCGTCGTTCGCGTCCCCAATGCGGCCCGCGGCGTTGAGCCGGGGTGCCAGGATGAACCCGATGTGCGCTCCACGCAGCGGCTTGCCGCCGAGACCGGCCGTCTCGATCAGGGCGCGGAGTCCCACCCAGCGCGAGTCGGCCAGCTTCTTCAGTCCATAGCGCACCAGGATACGATTCTCCCCGACCAGCGGGACAGCGTCCGCGATCGTCGCGAGCGCGACGTAGTCGAGAAAGTGGAGCGGCAGATTAGGCGATAGGCCGAGCGCCTGGACCAGCGCCTGCGCGAGCTTGAAGGCAACCCCGGTGCCGCAGAAGTTCTTCTCCTCCGACGGGCAATCGGGGCGGCGCGGATCGAGCACGGCGTTCGCGGGCGGCAGCTCGTCGCCGGGAAGATGGTGGTCCGTGACGATCACATCGATGCCGGCGGCACGGGCGGCCGCGACCGCCGCGACGGCGGTGATGCCGCAATCGCACGTGACGATCAGCCCCGCGCCGCTGCGCTGTGCCTCCGCCAGCCCCGCGGGGCCGAAGTCGTACCCGTCGCGGATGCGATGCGGCACAAATGGATGGACCGTGGCGCCGGCGCTGCGCAGGATGCGGGTGAGCATCGCCGACGCGCACTGGCCATCCACGTCGTAGTCGCCGTGCACGAGAATCGGCCGGCGCTCGCGGACCGCCCGCGCCAGCAGGTCTACGGCGACCTCCATGTCGGCCCAGCGATGCGGGTCGGAGAGCCGCTCGAGGTCGGGTCGCAGGAACGCCTTCGCGAGCGAGGGCGAGGCAATGCCGCGTTGCACGAGAATGGCGGCGAGCGCGTCCGGAATATTCAGCTCCGACGCGAGCGTGCGCGTCGCATCCGGATCCGCCTGAGCGGTCACAACCCAACGAGGTGGGATCATTCCTTGGCGTACAATAACACGCCGCAGGCTTCGCACCCTTCGATCGTGGCGCCGCGCTGAATCAGCGCCTTGCGTTGCGTCGGGACCGCCGTGAAGCAGTTGCCGCACGAGCTGCCGTGCAGCGGATAGATGGCGAGCGGCGCTTTGCCGCGGCGGATGCGATCGTAGCGCGCCAGCAGCACGGGATTCACGGCCTTGCTCGCGCGCCCGCGCTCGAGCGCGGCGCTCTCACGCTCGGCGGCGATCTCCTGGCGCTTCGCGGCGATCGCCTCCCGCTGCGCCGCCTGCGCGTCGTGGATGTTCTGGAGCGCGTTCTCCGCTTCGGCGGTCTTGCGCTCCGCCTCGCCGACGGCATCCCCGGAGCGCATGAACTCCGCTTCCTCCTTGGCGAGCACGGTGCGCGCGAGATCGAGCTCCGCCATCAGGGTCGAGGCCTCCTTGGCGCCGCGCACCCATTCGAGCTTCTGGCGGCGCTGCTCCTGCATCGTCCGATAGCTCTGGATCTTCCCTTCCAACCCGCCCCGCCGGTCGAGCGCCGCCTGGATCCCGGCGCGTGCCTGCTCGACCACGCGCTCGGCCGCGGCGATTTGCTCGTCCAGCGTCCGCACTTCGGGCTCCAGCGCCTTCACCCGGGCATCGCAGCTGGTGACGGCGACGTCCGCGTCTTGCAGAACCAACAACGCCTCAAGATCCGGGTGCACCCTTCCTCCTTGCAGACTGAATGATTCCATAGGTCGGCCGCTTGGCATTGCGCTCGGCGGCGAGTCGCTGCTTCTCATGCGCGAGGTTCGCTTTCTCGTCATCGGTGGCGAAGGGAAGTGCGCGATTGATGCGCTCGATTTCGCGATCGAGGCGACGCGCCTCGAGTCGATTGACGGAGCGCTCGAAGACGACATCGGGCTGGTCGGTGCCGAGCCCTTCGGCTTGCAGAGACTCGTAGGCGCGGGCCGCTGCTTCATCGAGTCGATCGGGTGCGTCCTCGGCTAATGCGTCGAAAACCAATCGATACGGCTCGAATTCGAACTCCTCACTGTCCACGGCATCCGTGACTCGTGACTTCCACGGTTCGCCGGCCATCATCAGGAGTAGGAGTGATTTTTCCGCGTTGGAGGGCAGAGCGACGGTAGCGGACGGTAAGGGACGGTAAGGGACGGTAGGTTGCTCTTTGGGATCCACTTCCCGTTGCAGAACGTCTTTCCGTATTCCCGCCACCTCCGCTACGCGCGCGATGTATAGATCCCGCGTAATCGGATCCGCTGCCGCTCTGATCGTTGGCAATAACCGGTCCAGCGCTCTCCTTCTTCCCGGCAAGCTTCCAAAGAATCCCTTGCGATCCAGGATTTGAATCTTCCGTTCGAGCACATCCACCGAGTCTTTGAGCGCTTGCTCCAAGGCCTCTGCGCCCTGGTTTTGCACCAGCGTATCGGGATCCTCGCCCTCCGGCAGCGAGGCGACGCTCACGCGCAGCTTGTGGCGCAGCAGCACGTCGCCGGCGCGGAACGTGGCGCGCAGGCCCGGATCGTCTGAGTCGTACAGCAGAATCACGTGCGGCGTATGGCGCTGCAGCAGCGCCGCCTGGTCGTCGGTCAGGCCTGTGCCCAGCGGGGCGACGACCTCCTCGAGCCCGGCCAGCGTGAGCCGCAGCACGTCGAACTGTCCCTCGACCAGGATCGCCCGCTCGGCTTTGCGTATCCCGTGCTTGGCGAGGTGGAGGTTGTAGAGCAGCTGGCCCTTGTGGAAAATCGGCGTCTCGGGGGAGTTCAAGTACTTGGGCTCCCCTTCACCCAAAATCCTTCCACTAAACGCTACCACCCTCGAACGCAGGTCATGAATTGGAAACAGCAGCCGGCCTCTGAAGCGCGGGACCTTGGAGCCATCTTCCCGTTTAACGACAAGCCCGGCCTCGAGCAACACTTCTTCTCGCAACCCCAATCCTTTCATTGCGTCGAGGAACGCCGTGCCGCGCGGCGCAAAGCCCAGGCCCTGCACCTGCGCCTGTTCCATCGTGACGTGGCGCGACTCGAGATACTTACGGGCCATCTCGGCGTCAGGACTCTCCCGCAGCTGGCGCGCGAACCAGTCGGCCGCCGTGGCGACGGCGGCGTACAGCGGCTCGCGCGGATCGGGGCCCGTGGGACCGGAGCGCTCGGGGATCGTAATCCCGACCCGGCGCGCGACCTCCCGCACGGCGGTGGGATAGTCCATGCCGAGCTTCTTCATGAAGAACGTGTAGACGTCGCCCGCCTCGTGGCAGACGAAGCAGTAGAACATCCCCTTTTTCGGAATGACAGCGAAGTTGCGATGCGTGCCGCCGTGGAAGGGGCAGCGGCCGCGGTAGTCCGCGCCGGTGCGTTTCAACTCGACGGTTTCGCCGATAATGCCCACGAGGTCGGCGGCCTCGCGGACCTGTTCGATCACATCATCAGGGATCACGCGAACTCCGCCACAGTCACACCCTGGCCGCCCTGATTGGCAGGCGCGAATACAAAACGCTTGATGCGGGGGTCGCGCTTGAGCGCGGCCTGCACGAAGTCGCGGAGGGCGCCCGTGCCTTTGCCGTGAATGATCCGCAGGTAGGGCAGATCGGCGAGAGTCGCGTCGTCGATGGCGCGCAGGAGGAGAGGTTCCGCTTCCTCGATGGTGAGTCCACGCAAGGAGATTTCGCTCGTCGCGTCCGTCCTCACCCCCTGACCCCCTCTCCTTTCGGAGAGGGGGGACGCCGGAACGTTTTTCCGGCGCCGCAACTCCTCCAAATTCACCCATCCCGTTTTCTTTTCTTCAACTTCATCCGTCTTCTCGATGGCTTCCTCGACGATTCGTCTAGCTTCTTTCGCGGTTGCTTCGTTTACCGCCGCTCGCGCCTGGCCGAGCGCGGCTTCAACAGTCTTCCGCGCCTCGAGCAGATACGCCCGGGCGCGATCGCGCGCGTCCTTGTCGAGCGCCTTCTCGCGCGCCCGCAACTCGGCAGCGAGGCTCTCGAGATCGGTCAAATTCTGACGCTGCAGCTCCAGCTGCGCCGCACGATTGTCCAGGTCCGCCGCGCGGGCCTCGATCTCACGCCCGCGCGCCTCCACCGATGCGAGCAAGCGGTCCAGCGTCCGCTCCGCGTCAGGTACGCCCCGCTCGGCCTCCGCCAACACGTCTTCCGCAACACCCAGCCGGCGCGCGATCGCCAACCCGTATGACCTGCCCGGCACGCCCTTGAGTAACCGATAGGTCGGCGTCAGCGTCTCCGCGTCGAACTGCAGGGACGCGTTCACGATGCCGACGGTCTCGGCGGCCAGCTGCTTGAGCGCGCCAAGGTGCGTCGTCGCCAGCGTGATCGCGCGGCGGCGCGTGAGCGTTTTGAGCGTCGCGGCCGCCAGCGCCCCGCCCTCGGCAGGGTCCGTTCCGCTACCGATCTCGTCGAGCAGCACCAGGGAGCCGGCGCCGGCGCCATCGAGGATCTCCCGCAGGACGGCGACGTGGGCGGAGAACGTCGACAGGCTCGCCGCTATGGACTGGCGATCGCCGATATCGGCGAAGACGCGCGCAAAGATGGGCAGTGAAGAATGAGGGCCGAGCGGCGGAATGATCCCGCTGTGCGTCAGCAACACCAGCAACCCGAGCGCCTTGATGAGCACCGTCTTGCCGCCCGTATTGGGACCCGACACGAGCACGGTGAACTCGTCGGGCGCGAGCTCGAGATTGAACGGCACGGCGTGATCGATCAGCGGATGCCGGCCATCGCTCACCTTGAGGTGCCCACCGATCTCCGGCACAAACCCGTTGATCTCGACGGCGTACCGCGCCCGCGCGCAGAGATCGTCGAACGCGATGCACATCTCCCACGCCGCCGCGATCGCGGCCGCCTGGGGGCGCAGCAAGTCGGTCAGCTCGCGCAGGACGCGCAGCACCTCGCGCAGCTCGGCGGATTCCGCCGCGCGCAGCTCGTTGCCGAGCTCGATGATCTCGGGCGGCTCGACGAACACGGTGCTGCGCGTGGCCGACTCGTCGTGCACGATGCCACCCACCCGCGACCGCGCGGTGCTGCGGATCGGAATCACATAGCGGCCGCCGCGTACGGTGACGGCGGCATCGGGCGCGCGCTCGGTCTGATCGAGCTTCGCGAGAATGGCGCCCAGCTGGTCCATGACATGCTTGCGCGCCTCGCGGACGCGCTGGCGCGCGCGCGCGAGATCCTTGGACGCACCGTCGAGCACTTGACCGTCTGGGGAGATCGACTGGACGAGCCTGGTTTCGAGTTCCTTGGGGGGTGGGTCGACACGCAAAGTCGCCGTGCGGTGTGCGGCGTGCGACGTGTCCAGTCGCTTAAGATCCGCGGCGACGACACGCATCGCGGCGAGCGCGACAGTCAGCTCGGCGCAGGCGGGCGCTTCGAGCGCACTCCCCGGAACCGCCAGCAGCTCGAGTGATTTCGCGATATCGGGAACTGGCTCGGCGCGGATCGAGTCGTCGGTGATCAGCAGCGCGGCGAGCTCGGCGACCTGGGCGAGGGCCTCGCGGATCGACACGGCATCGGTGGCGGGAAGACGAGCGACGATGCGAGCCGCACCCAGGGGCCCCGCGGCGTGTTGCGCGACGCGCGCCAGGGCCTGGGGGAATTCCAGCGTTTCTAAGACTTGGTCGATCCTGCCAGCTCCTCGCGGACGATCTGATTTACGAGTTTGCCGTCGGCGCGCCCCTTGAACTGCGGCATGACGGCGCCCATCACCTTCCCCATATCCTTGGCGCCCGCGGCGATCGCCTCACGCACCGCGGCGCGGATCTCGTCAGGTGAAATGCCGGCGGGGAGATACTGCTCGAGGGCGGTAATCTCGGCGCGCTCCGTGGCTGCCGCCTCGGTGCGACCCACCTTCTCAAATACCTCGACCGACTCGCGCCGTTTCTTGATGCCGCGGCGCAGTACCTCCGCAGTCTCGTCATCAGAGAGCGGATGGTTGAGCTCGATTTCCCGGTTTTTGGCGTCGGAGAGGATCGTGGAGAGAAGGAGGGTGCGCGCTTGATCGCGTTGCTTTCGAGCTTCGTTCATCGCGGCGCGCAGCCGGTCCGCTAAGCTTTGATCCGCCATTTACGCGTAGCGCGGCCTGCGATTCTTGCGGCGCGCCGCGTTCATTTTCCGCTTTTTCCGCTCACTGGGCTTTTCGTAGTGACGATGCTTGCGCAGGTCGGCCAAGATCCCTGCTTTTTCGCATTTCTTCTTGAAGCGCTTGAGTGCACGCTCAAAGCTCTCGTCATCGTGAATGATGACTTCCGGCATAAGACTCCGTTTTTCTAAGTGGTTAGAGACACAGGAACTTAGCTTCGGTTTCCTGCCGGGGCAAGGCTAGCCCGGCGGCCAATGCATCGTCCGGCCGCCCAGCACATGTAGATGAAGGTGAAAGACGGTCTGCCCGCCGTCCGGGTTCGTGTTCAGCACCACGCGGTACCCCGTCGTTCCGATCCCGGCGTCATTCGCCACATCGCGCGCAAAGCCAAGCAGCCGTCCGAGTGCCACGGCGTCCTTGGCCTCGTTCAGCGTGCCGACGTGCGTCGTGGGAATCACCAGGACATGCGCGGGCGCCTGCGGGTTCAGGTCCTTGAAGGCCAGCATGCCGTCGCCCCGCTTCACGATCGTCGCGGGGATCTCCCCGGACGCGATCTTGCAGAAAATACACCCCGCGCTCACAGCTGTCCCAGTGCGCGGCGAATCGTGTCCCAGAACTTGCCGCTTTCCTTCTCCGGCGGGGCATCCTCGACCTCGCTCAACTTTTCGAGCAGCTTGCGCTGCTCGGCGGTGAGTTTGCTTGGCGTCCAGACGTGAATCCTCACGTGCAGGTCGCCGTGCCCGCCCTCGCCCAGGCGCGGCAATCCCTTGGCGCGCAGCCGATAGGCCATCCCCGTCTGCGTTCCCGGCTCGACGCGCAGCGTCGTCTGACCGAAGGGCGTCGGCACCTGCACCTCCGCCCCCAGCGCGGCCTGCGTGAACGTGATGCCGAGGTCGTAGACGAGGTCGTCGCCGTGGCGCTCGAAGCGGGGATCTTCCTTGATGTCGAGCACCGCGATGAGATCGCCACGCGGACCGTTGCGCGGCCCGGGCACGCCCTGCCCCCGC
>WNFT01006909.1_pt1 | contig 10027 bp, 7 predicted proteins | sample 5400191 | NCBI WGS metagenome assembly WNFT01 (sample SAMN13153359, study PRJNA577476) | soil metagenome | isolation source: 80 cm saprolite under Madrone tree | place: USA:California | collected 2016-06-14 | reverse complement strand
GCACAATCGCTTTAGCCACCAGATCGGGACGCTGCGGCTGGACCCGCGGGTCGATGTGCTGGCCGTAATAGCTATAGGGCCAGCCATAGAAACCGCCGTCCTGCACCGAGGTCAGATAGTCCGGAACCAGATCGGGCCCGATCTCATCGCGTTCGTTGACGATCGCCCAGAGTTTGCGGGTCTCAGGCTCCCACGCAAGGCCGGTGGGATTGCGCAGGCCGCTGGCGAAGATGCGATGGGCGCCCGATGCGCGGTCGACCTCCCAGATCGCGGCGCGTTCATATTCCGCGCCGATTCCATTTTCGGTGATGTTGCTGTTCGAGCCGACCCCGACATAGAGCTTGGAGCCATCGGGGCTCGCCAGCAAAGCCTTGGTCCAGTGATGATCAATCGGTCCGCCAGGAAGGTCGGTGAGCTTGGTGCCGGCGGCAGTGATGCTGGTTTGCCCTTCCTGATAGGGATAGCGGATGATTGCATCCGTGTTCGCTACGTAAAGATCATTGCCGACCAGCGCGACGCCAAAGGGCGAATTGAGGTGGTCCAGGAAGACGGTTCGCACATCGGGAATGCCATCGCCCTTCGTGTCGCGCAGCAGCGTGATGCGGTTTCCGCCCTTGGCTTTGGCGCCGGCGAACCACGTTACCCAGCTGGTGACTATGTCCTTGGGACGGTAAATCGGCGCCTTCGGACCATTGCTCTCAACCACCAGCACGTCCCCGTTGGGAAGCACGTAGAGGGACCTTGGATGCTCAAAGCCGGTGGCCATTGCATGGACCTGCAATCCCTTCGGCACCGTCGGAGTTTCATTTCCCCATCCGACGACTCTCGCGATCTGTATCGGCGGTATCAAATACTGCTGCAGCGCGGGCAGCGAGGGATCGGCACCGATCTGAACCTTCGGGTCGCCGCCGTCATAATTACAGCCGGCGAGTCCCAACCCGGCGACGGCGACAAGGAGAAGGGCCAGACGCGGCCGCCTCACCGAATGTGCAATTTTGACAGCGCGCATCATGTGCTTACTCCAACGCGACGGCGAGATACCAGGGCCCGATCCACCCAGGCCGCGAATAGCAGAATGACTACGACGAGCGCGGAAAGCGTCAGGCCCGTTGGCACCACTGCGGTGTAACCGTCACGGCTGTGAACGAAGGCATTTGCCAGCGAGAGCAAAACAGCGAATACGTAGCCAACCGCGTAAGGCCAGCCCAGCCTACGGTGTTTGCCGCGGACAAGGTCAATCACGAAAACTATGATCGCAAGGCCTGCGATGATCATACCGGCGGTGAGCAGCCAGTCGGAAAACGTCTCCCACAACACAGCGGCGGTCTGCCAATAGACCAGATCGGTGGCAAAAGCGCCTACGAAGCAGGCGACGGAAAACGACACCAGTATCGGATGAATCGGTTGTCCACTGAAGGGCAAGTCCATCCGGTCGGGTGTGTTGCGGCTGGTGTTATCGGTTGTCATCGCAATTCCGTTCGGTTGCCCAAGTTGCACCCCAAGCGTAACCCTGGAGAGATGGACCGGACCATTGAACGGAGGTTGATCCGTCCGTTACATTTGGTTGAGAAGAGCATACCTGGGTTTCGGATAGGCCACCTGGGTCCTTGCGAGTGATGGAACGTGCGCCTCGTTACGGCCGCCCGCCCGACGTGCCCTTCCTAAAATAGAATTTAATAGCATCGACCGATGGCGAACCCACGTCAGCTTCTAGGGCAGGCGTGAAGCGGCGGCGACCGCCGATGACAAACGTGTGAAGTCGACCTTGTTGGCAATCCGATTCCGAGCGGAAGGTGGTGCACCATGCGTGAAGAATTCGCTTCTTACAGTTTCCTGGCTGTGACCGTTGCCGGTCTTGTCCTGCTTTGCTCTGGCTTGCTCGCTATCGCATTTGCCTAATAGGAATTGCTGGCCGGTAATGCCTCCCCGGCTTCATTGCGTTGTTCTACGCGGCCGCTTTTGAACGGAGGACGCACGATGACCGAACCAACCGATGTCGGCAATGATCCTGGCGTAACATCGCGGCGGCGTTTTCTCCGCGAAGGCGGCGCATTGGTGGGAGGCGCCGTCCTCGCGGGCGGTCTCGCCGGCAGCAAGACCCAGGCGGCAGGCGAAAATGCCGACAACCTCCCGCCCAATATTCCCGAATGGATGAAGACGCCCGGCGATCCCATGGGCAGCCAGCCCTACGGAACGCCTTCGCCGTTCGAGAAGGATGTTGTCAAAAATATCCCGAAGGATCTGCCGCAATATCTCTCCGCGTCCGGACGGACGCCACTGCAGGACCTCGATGGCATCATCACGCCGAACGGCTTGTTCTACGAACGCCATCACGCCGGCGTCCCCACGATCGATCCGGCGCAGCATCGGCTCATGCTCCATGGCCTCGTCGACAAGCCGCTGATTTTCACCATGGATGACATCCGGCGCTTCCCTTCGGAATCGCGCATCCATTTCCTCGAATGCTCCGGCAACCCCGAGTACAAGAAGCCTTACGGCAAGACCGCATCAGATCTTGTTGGCCTCTTGAGCTGTGCCGAATGGACCGGGGTCAGCCTGAAACTCGTTTTGCGGGAAGCGGGATTGCAGCCGGGTGCGAAATGGGTGGTCGCGGAAGGCGCGGATGCCGCGACGATGACGCGCAGCATTCCGATCGAAAAATGTCTTGACGATGCGATGCTGGTGTACAGCCAGAACGGCGAGCGGCTGCGCCCGCAGCAAGGCTATCCGCTGCGGCTGCTGCTGCCGGGATTTGAGGGCAACATGAACGTAAAGTGGCTGCGCCGCCTGCGCGTCGCCGCCGAGCCCACATATTCGCGCGAGGAAACCTCGAAATATACCGACCTGATGCCGAACGGTTCGGCGCGCGAGTTCACGTTCTATATGGAAGCAAAATCCATCATCACGCGCCCCTCGGGCGGCCAGCGGCTGAACGAGCCCGGCTTTCATGAGATCAGCGGCATCGCCTGGAGCGGCCACGGCAAGGTCAGGCGTGTCGACGTCTCGGTCGACGACGGCAAGAGTTGGCAGGAAGCGCAGTTGCAGGAACCGGTGCTGACACGGGCGCTGACCCGCTTCCGGCTGCCCCGGCATTGGGACGGTCAGCCCGCCGTCATTCAAAGTCGCGCAATCGATGAAACCGGTTATGTCCAGCCGACGCTGGCCGAACTTCTCGCGGTTCGCGGCGACAATTATTACTACCATAACAACGCGATCTGGCCTTGGCGCATCGCGGCTGACGGCGAGGTGACCAATGCCGAGGCGTGAGTTTTACGTCGCTGCGTTCGCCCTTCTTGCGCTGGCGGGCGCAACACGGGCGCAGACGCAAGGCGCCTACGGCATCGGTCGATCAGCGACGCCGGCGGAGATCGCCGGCTGGAACATCGATATCGATCGCTACGGCAATAACCTGCCGCCGGGCAGCGGCAGCGTCGGTCACGGCCGCGAGGTATTCGATCAGCAATGTGCGTCATGTCACGGCGCCAAGGGCGAGGGCGGCGTTGGCGATCGACTGGTCGGCGGGCAGGGCACGCTTGCGACGCCAACGCCGGTGAAAACCGTCGGCAGCTATTGGCCCTACGCCCCGACATTGTTCGATTATATCCGCCGCGCCATGCCGCAGAACGCGCCGCAATCGCTAAGCAATGACGACGTTTATGCGGTCTCGGCCTATATCCTCAATCTGAATGGCCTGCTTCCGCCTGACGCAACGCTCGACGCCAAGACGCTCGGTGCGATCAAGATGCCGAACCGGCGCATGTTCGTCGGCGATCCGCGCCCCGATGTCAAAAACCCGGAATGCATGACGGACTGTTGAGGAAGGAGACTCGCCGGGTCCGCTAAGAGCGAGGGCGTGGTGCGTTATCGGTTAACCGTGCTTTCGATCTTCGTCGATCGCCAGATTGAACATGGCAAGGCCGCGAGGCGATCTTCGATCTGGAGGACCGCGCCGAAAGTGACGCGACTAACCCATACGGATATCTCATGGGCCGCCATCGTTTCCGCTCACGATGGAATGTTCGGATCGCCAGGAAGCGTAAACTGAAGGGTGACGCCACGCCGCTGGTTCGTGCTCGCCCAAAGGCGCCCGCCATGCGCCTCGATGATCGAACGGCAGATTGAGAGGCCCAGCCCAAAACCGGTCGGCTTCGTCGTGTAGAAGGACTCGAACACCCGCTCGAGCATCGCTGCCTCCAATCCCGGACCCGAATCCTGCACCGCGACCAGCACGCCGCTGGGTTCGACTTTTCCCGTGCTGATCAGCAATTGTCTCGGCCCCTCGTTGGCGCCGCCCATTGCTTCGAGCGCATTGACGATCAAGTTAAGCAGCACCTGTTGCAATTGGACACGATCTGCCTCAACCACGGGTAAGTGGTCCGCGAATTCCGTTGAGACCGAAATGCCATACTTCACCGCTTCGGCACGCGTGAGCTCGATGATTTCGAGGATCACTTCATTGATTTCCAAACGATCCTTTTGAGGCGGTGCCTTCTTCATAAGCCCACGTATCCGATGGATCACCTCGCCTGCGCGGGTGCCGTCCTCGACGATGCTGGTGAGTACCTGCTGCACCTCCTCCAGTGATCCAGCACGAAGCCAGCGTAGACCAGCCTCGGCGTTTGCGACTGTCGCGGCGATCGGCTGATTCACTTCATGGGCGATCGAGGCGGTCAGTTGTCCCATGGTCGCGACGCGGTTCGCATGCGCCAGCTCCATCTGCATCTCACGGTAGCGCCGGTCGTTTTCGCGTGCTTCTGCTTCGGCCCGCTTGCGCTCGGTGATATCACGGCACACGTTCCCGACGTTCACAGGCTGTCCGGTCTCCGGATCGTCAATCCGAAAGGCCGAATAGAGGACCGGGATCGGATCTCCGGTCTTGAAATGGCGGAAACGCATCTCTCCCGACCACGAACCCTTCTCCAGCACCGTCGGCCAGAGGACCTCATTCACGAACTGACGGTCCTCGCGGAAAATGTAGTGAATTCCGCGCCTTTCCTTCGCTTCTTCCAAGCTGTCGAATCCGACCATTCTCAGCCCGGCCTTGTTCAGGTAGATCGGCGTCCCTCCGCTTAGGTCCGAGATCGCCATAAGGTCGGCGGCCTGCTCAACCAATGACGCCAGGTGTCGACGCTCCAGCTCAGCACGTTTGCGTTCTGTCACATCTTCCGCAGTACCCACAAACTCGACGAGGTCGCCGTCTTCATCGAGGACCGGATGGCCTGAGGCATTGATGTGCCTGACTGTTCCGTCGGGCAGAAGAATCTTATACTCGGCGAAGCTATCTACTCGTTCGCGGAGCGACTTCTCAAATCTCTCCTTTATCCAATCGCGATCCTCGGGGTGGATTCGCTGCCGAAAATTTTCGCGAGTTGGCAAGCTCTCCCGCGGATCCAATCCAAAGATTCGGAACATTTCCTCGGAGCAGTAGAGCACCTTTTCGGTGCGGGGATCCCAAACCCAACTGCCCGTGTGGGTCAGCTTCTCCGCTTCGGCCAGATACGCCTCACTTCGCTGTAGCTTCTCCTGTGCCAATTTCTGTTGGATTGTGACGCCAGCAAGGTGCGTGATCTGGTCAATCATCTCTTGATCGCGTTCGGTCGGTCGGCGTGGCTCGCGATAATACATTGCGAACGTCGCGATCACCTTGCCTTGCGACGAGAAAACCGGTGTGGACCAGCAGGCGCGAAGGGAATGGGGCAAAGCCAGGTCGCGATAGTCCGCCCACAACGGGTCGGTTGCGATGTCTTCCACAATGACCGGTTCGCCGCGGTACGCGGCTGTTCCGCAGGAGCCGGCTGATGGCCCAATCACAGCGCCATTGATCGCATCGGTATAGGCCTTTGGAAGGCTAGGTGCGCCGCCATGCCGTAGGCGATCGCCGTCCACCAACAAGATGGACGCGAGGACACCCTTGGCTCGTTCCTCCACGAGTCGGCATAGGCTATCAAGTATTTCCGTGAGTGAATCCCCTTTAGCCAGCATCTCGAGGATCCGTATCTCCACGGCGACCAGGGATTCCGCGCGCTTGCGGTCGTCGATATCAATGCCGGTTCCATACCACTTCGTGATGTTTCCCGTTTCATCGCGCAGCGGCACGTTGCGGAAGAGCCACCAGCGAAATTCCCCATCCGCCCGCCGCACCCGTATTTCACCTTCGGTCGATCGCTCATTCTTCAGTGCTGCGCGCCACCCGGCGACGGCCTTCGAGCGGTCATCGGGATGAACCGCGGCTTCCCAATTCCAGCCCAATGCATCCTGCGGCGATAAACCCGTGAACTCGAGCCAACGCTCATTGACGAAATCGACGGCGCCGTCGGGCAGCGTGCTCCAGACAAACGCCGGAACCGCGTTGACGACGTCGCGAAGCTCTTTTTCGCTCCTGCGGGCAGCCTCTTGGGCCGAGCGCAAGCGGCTGTCCTCGTTATCAGCTGTCATGATCCACGAGCTCCGATAAGCTTCCAGGCAAGGTCCGTACTCGTCACCCCGCATTCCAATCTTGGCAAAGGCGGTATCACGGCTGTTGAAGTGTCATCGCTGAAGGGTGCGAAGCCGCAGTCGTCGGTGGCACCGAGTTGCTCGTCCGGTCCGTATTCTGACGCTTCCGGTACACGATTGCGCACTTCGCCCGCGGTTTCAATCCATGGGTCGATGGGAGCATTACGCCGACAGGCCCTTTTGGGCTGGTCCCCTGCTGGCTTGCTTCCATGAGCTTCCGCTGCCGGGGTGACAAAAGCCTGATCTCCGCATTGGCCGCATTTGGGCTCGAACCGTCGCTGTACCTGTGGTGACTACGCTCGTGTGCTTTGTTTTATTTTCGCATGCGAGGCTGCGGGTGCATTGGGCACCCGGCATTCCCCACGCAGCTGTTGCGAAGAAGGGGCAAAAGCATGCGCCGACTTAAGCCCCAATGTTAGCCAAGTTTCCGATAATATTCCGAGCATCTGCCAGCTGATTCGGTGGATGATCGCGATTCGCGAGGATATCGCTATGGCATTTTTCAAGCGTGAGCTCAGCCCGGTCGAGCGCTTCGAGAGTGCGCTGAAGGACAAGCAGGCGGCGCGGCAGAAGCTGGCCGACCGGTCGAGCATCGCCGAAACGGTACTTGGAGAAAAACGTGTCGCAGCCGAGCGGCTGGCGGTAGCCGGTGCCACCAATGCCCAGCTGGATCGAGCCGAGGCCAACATGCGCGCCGTCGAGGACCGCGCCAAGGCACTACGCGCCGCATTGGCAGAATTCGACGAGCAGATCATCTCGACCGAGCGCGCATTGGCTGATGCCAAAGCGCAGCGAGATCGCGAGTTGGTGGCGGACAGGATTGAGGCGATGGCTGCGGCAATCGAGCAGGCTGCCCCGGGATTTCTTGCCGGTGCCGCCGCGCTCGTGGAGGCCGTCACAAAAAGCGCGGTGTCAGTGCCGGAAGCGACCAGGTTCTCGACGAGCGTGGATGCGATGCGTCGGGAGGTTCTCTCGGCTGCGGACTTGATTTGCTGGGAGCTACGGACCATCGCGGTGCGCACGCGCGCCGGCAACGCAAACATCGCGTTGCGCGCGCCGCCCGAGCTAGAGCAACCGCCAGCTCCAGGGATCGAGCGGCAATTGATTTACACGCTCAATCCGCTGCTTTGGCGGGAGGGCAGCGAGGTGCGCAGGGTTCCGGCGTTCGCCGTGGTTGGGCTGCCAAATATGTTGCTGCCGGTCGCGCTACGGCATCAGCATGTGGACTATCTAAATGCCCGGCGTGTGCAGACCCTGATGCACGTGCATGGCAGCGGAGAGTTCAATAGCGATCCCGATCCAGACGATCCGCAGCTCGTCGATCTCGATGCGCTCGCCGCAGGGGAGCAGGAGAACGCCCGAGCCGATGTTGCGTGAGCGCGGTGATCATGATCGACCGCCGACTGGCCCCGAGGGCGTTCAGGCGCGTCTTGCCTGTATTGTGCCAAAATAACAATCAACGGTGAAAGGGGCGTCGCCGTGAACGACAATATGGCTCTCTTACGGGAACGATGGAGCGATCCTCTTCTGACAGGTCTCACCGCGCTGCTTGTCGTCATGTTGTTTGTCATTGCGCCCCTTCAAGCCTTGGGGGTATTCGTTTTTCAGGCTTTCGAGCTCGTTTTTGCGATAATTCTTGTTGCCGGCGTCTTTGTCCTGTCCGGAAGCCGAACGGCGTTTGCTGCGATGCTGCTCTCACTCCTGATGGCCACGGTAGCGGCAGTATCTCGTCTTAAGGCGCCATCGATCCTCGACATTAATCTGTTCGCGGGCGCGTGGCTGATAACGGGAGTTACATTGGGGTGCGTGGTTGCGCCTGCGGCGTTCGGCTCGGGACGGGTCACCTATCACCACATCATGGGTGCCATCTTGCTCTATCTGGCGATCGCCGTCACCTTTGTGGCACTGTTTACATTCATGGGATCGCTCGTACCCAAGGCATTTTCCGGATTGTCGCTGGAAGATAGTCCGGCGCTTGCCAGCAATCTGATCTATTTTAGCTTTGTAACGCTGACTACCACGGGCTACGGCGATATTTTTCCAGTGCATCCGATAGCGCGCAGCCTTTGCAATCTGGAATCGATATTTGGCCAACTCTACCCCGCAACACTGCTCGCCAGGCTGGTAACACTCGAACTTGCGCATCGGACATGACTATCGCCGATGCTGCTGAGAGCCGACCAGAAAGCAGGGAGGAAGCCATGAGCGGTGCAAGGCTAAAACATTACGGCGAGACAGAGGTTTCCCGGAATCCCCCTTGGGGGTAGGCTCAGGCGATAGTTGATGCCGCTCCGGGCAATCCAGGAGAAGCCAATGCACAAGTTTTCCATGCCCGAGGAATTGTTAGCCCGCGTCGTGGCGCGGGTCGGACGCACGCATCCGTTCGACAGACTGGAGGCATCCAGGACGGCTTTTGTCGTCATCGATATGCAAAACTACTACCTGAAATCGGGCTACTTGGGTGACGTGCCACTGGCACGTGACATCGTCCCAGCGATCAACAAGTTCGCGGCTGATTTACGCGACCGGGGCGCGCATGTGATTTGGGTCAAAAACGCGTCCAACGATACGCGTGAGAATTGGTCTGTGTACCATGAATGGCTGATGAGCCCGGAATTTTGTGAGCGCCGCTATGCTACATTAGATGTCGCGCACGAGGGCCACCAGCTCTGGGCCGAGCTGGACGTGAGATTGGAAGATACACAAATCGTGAAAACGCTGTTCAGTGCCTTCATACAAGGCTCGTCCGATATTGTTCCTTGTCTTCGCAATCGTGGAATTGACACGGTGCTCATTGGGGGCGCGGCGACCAATGTTTGTTGCGACGTTTCCGCGCGAGACGCCATGATGCTCAATTTCAAGGTCATCATGGTACCCGACGTTCTGGCGACCTGGACGGATGCCGAGCACAACGCAACGCTTGCCAACTTTTATTCGATCTTCGGTGACGTGCAGACCTGCGACGAAGTGTTGGCTTCGCTGTCCCGCGGTCAGGAAGCCACGGCGGCGTGAATCGGCGCGTGCGAGCTTTCCGATGACGGCTTTTGGCGGATAATGTTGCAAAAGTCCCAAAATGCCTTGCGACTAGTTTTCCGCTAAAGACGCGTGGCCGGAAACAGGAGACCCTGATGCGTGCTGATTTCGAGACAATTGCCGTTTCTCGGCACGACGATCACATCCTTCTTGTCACGCTCAATCGGCCCGAGGTGTCTAACGCGATGAATACGCGTATGGGGCTCGATCTCATGGAATTGTTCGAAACGCTCTCGATCGATCTGGAGGGGCTGCGCGCTGTGATCATTACAGGCAGCGGCAAAAAGGCTTTTTGCGCCGGCGGGGATCTGAAGGAGCGCAACGGCATGACCGACGAAACTTGGCGGTCGCAGCACGCAATTTTCGAACGAATGGTGCGGGCGTTGATGGGTTGTCCAATTCCGTTGGTGGCTGCTGTCAACGGCGCAGCCTATGGCGGCGGCTGCGAGATCGCCGCGGCGTCGGATTTCGTATATGCGGCCACAAACGCGCGATTTGC
>WNFT01006908.1_pt1 | contig 10027 bp, 14 predicted proteins | sample 5400191 | NCBI WGS metagenome assembly WNFT01 (sample SAMN13153359, study PRJNA577476) | soil metagenome | isolation source: 80 cm saprolite under Madrone tree | place: USA:California | collected 2016-06-14 | reverse complement strand
AGCGCAGTTCGTGGGAGGTACCCTGGCACTGGCGGCCGACCGAGCCTTCGTCGTGCGCTAGCGGCGGACCTCGATGCGGCCCTCGACGGCGGCATCCACGGTCTTGCGCGCCACAATGTAGGCGATCACCTGGCTTGCCGTGAGTTGCCCGCCGCTGGCATCGACCAGGCTGCGGCCGCGCGTCAGAGAGACGTAACCGTCGCCGCCGCCGGCCAGGAAGTCGATGGTCGCCACGCGATAGAGACGCACCGGGTCGAGCGGCTGGCCGTTGACGCTGGCGTCGACGATGCGGTGCATCCTCGGACGGGCAGGGTCGTAGGCGAAGCGCAGACCGGACACCTGGGGAAATCGGCCCTGCCGCTCCTCGACCCGGCTGACGCCGTTTTCCAGCGCTTCCAACAGGTCGCTGCCCTTCAGTTCGAGAAGCACGGTTGAATTGCCGAACGGCAGCTCGGTCAGGATGTCGCGGCGCGTGAGCCGGCTACCCGCCGCGTAGGTACGGTCGCCGCGGATGCCGCCGCCGTTCAGCACGGCCGCCTCGGCACCGACGGCGGCGCGGACGGCGTCGGCGAACAGGTCGCCGATCGCGGCCTCGCCCTCGCGCACCACCAGCCGGCGGCTGTCGAGGGGGTGGGTTGTGGTGCCGATTTCGACGGCCAGCTCGGCGTCGAGCTGGTCGGTGTAACGCTTCACCAGGGTGGCGACTTCGGCATCGGACGCCATGCCGTGCACCGGGATCATGCGCCAGGCATGCGTCACATCGATGGTCGGCGGCCCCGACGGCGGAGTCCGCCTTACGACGGTGAGATCGACGACCCCGAGATAGCGCGCGTCGGCTCCCGCCTTGAGGATCAAGGTGCTGCCTTCGAGCATCGTCAGGGCGTCATGGTCGTGGCCGCCGAGAATGAGGGCGATGCCCGGTACGGTTCGGGCAATCTCGCGATCCTCGGCGAAATTGAGATGGGTGAGCGCCACGACGACTTCGGCGCCCCGCTCGCGCAGCACGCGCACCGCGGCCTCGGCCGCTTGCCGGTGCGGGCCGAAGGCAATGCCCGGTCCGGGGCTCGACAGGCGCGTCGTTTCGGGCGTGACCAGGCCGAAAAAGCCCACCTTCACGCCGCCCATCTCGCGCACGACGGTGTCGGCGGCCCCCTCGAGAAGCGCGCCGTTGCGCGTGACGTTGGTGGCGAGCCATGGGAAGCGCGATTCGCCGATCCGCCGGCGCAGCACGTCGGGGCCGAAATCGAACTCGTGGTTGCCGAGCACGGCGATATCGGTGCCCACGGCATTCATCAGCTCGATCATCTGGGCGCCACGATGGAAGCTGGACATGATCGAAGGCGACAGCAGGTCGCCGCCGAAGGTGGTGAGCGAATTGGCCGAGGTCGCGCGCTGCTCCTTGAGCACCGTCATGAGCTGGGCGAAGCCGCCCCAGCCGCCCGTCGGCACGATCTCGTAGGTATCGTTGGTGTGCAGGAAGGTGAGCCGCGTCGTCTGGCCCAGCGCGGCGATCGGTAGCAAGAGGGCGAGGGCGACAACGACAGCGATCTGCCGCAAGGCGCGACGGCCAATGGCACTAGGCATCGATTTCCCCCTTATCGAGCTGGCTTGCCGAGCTTCGGCCGTGGCCTGGAACCAAGCGTGAGGTTTCTCATTCGGCGGGCTGGCGGCCGTATTGCAGCACCTGGACGTTCTCCAGCGTGACCAGGCCGCTGCCCATGCTGTCGTTCATCATGCCGTCGAGCACGGGCAGGAAGGCGTCGATCTTGTCCGGGCTGTCGACGATCTCGATCACCAGCGGCAGGTCGTCCGACAGCCGCAGGATCTTGGCGCTGTGCAGATGGCTGGAGTGGCCGTAGCCCATGCCGCCGCGAATCACGGTGGCGCCGGCGATCTGCATCTCGCGCGCCTTGAGCACGATCGCCTCGTAGAGCGGCTTGCCGTCCTGCCGGTCGGCCTCGCCGACGAAGATGCGCAGAAGCTGCGCCTGCTTGGGAATCTGCATGGTTCACCTTCTCCAGTTGTTGAGCCGCCGCGCCACCACGTCACCTAGCCAGACCGCGGCCAGCCAGCTTGCGAGCGAGATCGAAAGATAGAGGGCCGCCGAGCGTCCGTCGCCGGTCGACAGGAAGCGGAAAGTCTCCAGGCTGAAGCCCGAGAAGGTCGTGTAGCCGCCGCAGATCCCGGTCATGACGAATTGGCGTGTACGCGGCCCGACGAACAGCCGCCCGTCGGGGCCGGTGAAGGCGGCGTAGAAGCCGATGACCAGGCAGCCCGACGCATTGGCGGCGAAGGTGGCCCACGGCAGGCCGCCCTCCGCCCAGGGCTGCATGAACGATACCGCCCAGCGCATGAGGCTGCCGATCACGCCGCCCAGCGTGACCACGCCATAGAGGCTGGCGGCGTCGGCGATGGCGCGCCGACGCCGGCGCCAGGCGCCGGCATCGTGCTGTACAGCGGTCGGCTCGTTCGCGTTCAGCCGCCGCCTCCCGCTAACGCGAGCGAGCCCGCGGCGAAGCCGCCGGCAACCGCCGCCAAACAAAGCGCGAGGGAACCGGCGATATAACCGAGCGCGGGCCAGCGCTCGGCGTCATGCACGAGGGCAAGGGTCTGTAGCGCAAACGAGGAGACCGTCGTGTAGCTGCCGAGAAAACCGGTGGCGACGAGGAGCCAGGCATCGGAGGCGGACGGCAGGCCGTGGGTATGGGCGAAGGCCGCCACCGCTCCCATGACCACGCAGCCGCTGACGTTCACCACCAGGGTGCCCCAGGGGAAGGTCTCGCCGAACCGTCGGGCGATGACGCCCGACACGAAGAAACGCGCCGGCGTGCCGACCATGGCGCCCAAGGCGACCATCGCGCCGCCGATCAGCAATTCGGGCAAGGACATCGCGCCGATCCCCGGTTGTCTCTCGGTTTACCGGTGCCGCCGGCGCGCCGCCTCGGCCAGTTTCTCCAGAGGGTTGCGATGAGGGCCAGTTCCGGCGAGGGCCAGTTCCGGCCACAACGCCGTCTGCGCCCACACTTGAGTCATGGAATCCTCCTACCACGGCAAAGCGTCTGGTAGGAGTCATCAGCCTCGCGGCGGTTGTCGGGGGACCCCATCCCCATCTGTTCGATGGAACCGTAGCCAAGTTGAAATTGATGGTCAAATTGGCGTGCAGCGCAGGGGCGCGAGAAGGTCGGCGAAGGCAGCTCGGGGCCATGGCCAGCCGGCGTGGGCGGTAAGCGCAACGAAGGTGTCGCGGCATTCGTCATGCAGACGCGCAACTCCATCGGTGCACACGCCTTTGCGGGTATGGATCGAGGTTGGCGCTTCCCCTCTGGGCATTAGGCGGCCGACGCGGCACGAACCGAGCGTCTTCCCTTGAGTCCTTCCTCACCGCGCCGTTTAGTGACGCGCGAGCGGATGGCGAAACAGGGCATTGACGATGAGCGGCAACCCGGCCGCGGCGGGCAATAGCCAGTACACAATCGGCGGGAGTTCCTTCCACAGCGGCAGGCTCTTGCCGTTGTCGACATAGAAGGCGGTCAGCAGGAGGATGTAGGAAAGGCCCATGCCGGTGATGTGCAGTCTCACCCAACCGGTCCAGCGCCGCCGCCGGGCGGCGCGCCCGAGGGAAGCGGAGGCAAGCGCCAGCAGTCCGAGAATGAACAGATGATAGTCCTCGGCCCAACGAACCACGGACAGGCCGGTCGCCGATACGAACACGGCCACCAGGCCCCAGTAGTAGATCGTGCCGAACGTCGGATGACGGCCGCTGCGCTTGGGGCTAAACATCGCGATGGCACCGGCGACCACGCAGACCAGTCCTACCAAGACGTGCAGACCCACCACGGTCAGGAAGATCGGCGACGTGGACGGTATCGGGATTCCCGCTACGACAGTCGTTTCCTCGGGTGTCACGGCTTTAAGGCCCCAACTTGGACGAACGGGCGCGGAATGGCAGCTGGACCAAGCGCCAACGTCTCCAAGAGCGGACAAGTCGGCATCGTGCCTTGCGCGCACGTCTTCACCATGGTGCCGAGAACGCGCTCCATGCGTTTGAGGTCGGCGATCTTCATCCGGACTTCCGCCAGATGTTCCGCCGCGATGTCGTGCACGCGGCGGCACGAGCGCGATTTCTGATCGGCGAGATCGAGCAAGCGACCAACCTCGTCGAGAGAGAAGCCGAGATCCCGCGCACGACGGACGAAACAAAGACGCTCGGCGTCGCGCGACTGATAGAGCCGGTATCCACCGCTGCTGCGGGCCGGGCGGGGCAGCAGGCCGACGCGTTCATAGTAACGGACGGTCTCGATATTCACGCCGGAGCGCTCGGATAGAATGCCGATCGGAAAGACTTCGGTCGCTGACATGGCCATCACATTCCTTTGATCTGCCAGGCATTGAGCCTGTAGTCACTACAGGGTGTAGGTCTTTGGGCATGATGAAAAGCAAAACCTCGGCACCATCGCCCGAAACAGGCCGCGACACGGCAAAGACCGTCCTCGCGGCCGGTGGCTTGCTCGCTGCCTTCGGGGTGGCCTCGTGCTGCGCCCTGCCCATCGCTCTGTCGCTTTTGGGAGTAAGTGCCGCGTCCCTTGTCGGCGTCGGCTACCTGGCGGCGCAGTATCAGCAGGAGTTGTTTTTCGGCGCCGTGATCTGTCTTGGGGCCGCCGCCTTCGTTATGTGGCGGCAGCGGCAGGCGCGGCTTTGCGTTCCGGGTGCTGCATGTTCGCGTCCAACCGTCGACTGGGGTAGCAAGATTGCCCTGGTACTGGCCGTCGGCCTGCTGGTCCTTACCTTCTGGATCGAGCCGCCGATATGAGCATCATTCTCGAATCGAGCCTGACCTGCCCGTCGTGCGGCACCACGAAGGGGGAGACCATGCCGACCGACGCGTGCCAATACTTCTACGAATGCACGGGCTGCAAGATGTTGCTGAAGCCAAAGTCCGGCGATTGTTGCGTGTTTTGTTCCTATGGATCTGTACCGTGTCCACCAATCCAACAGGGCAAGGGTGACGGCTGTTGCGCCGGTTAGCGCAGGAATGGCTTCGTGAGACTCGGATTATGAGTTGCCGGCAACGCGAAGGCGCTCATCGAGGCGCACAGGTAGTAGAGGCTAGGGCCGGCGCCGTTGATTGCGCTCGTTAGAGAGCATCAATGTTGATGCGGCTTGGCGGCACCGCCGGCATAGCCACGCAGCTCGGCGTAGCGCGCGACCTGATCGCGCGTCAGCACCTCGACCGTGGCAAGATGATATTTCAGGTGCGCTGCCCGAAGTGCCGCCTGCAGCGCGGCGATGGCCTGCACGCTCTCGACGAGGCCCGCTTTGGTGACGGTCTTGGCGGCGAATTGCCGATCGAGGCTGGCCTCCGCCGCGATCAGCGTCTCGCCCAGCGCCACCGCTTCGGCCTTCATCGCCTCGAACAACTCGGCCATCCTCTCGCGCTGCCCCGGCGTGAGGCCGAGCGGCTCGGCGAGCTCGAGGACGTGGACCGGCCCGGGATAACCGTTCAGCTCGGCGGCCAGCGCCATGCCCATGCCGCGGCCGGCCTTGAGGTCGGCGATCTGCTGGTCCGACAGCGCCTTGATCGGCCGTGCTTCGAGGCCGGAATAGGGCTGGTGCGCCTGCGGCCACGCCATCTGTGGAACGATGAACGTGGCAGCGGCAACGAAGAGTGGCCAACGGCGCATCGTTTTCTCCTGTTCGATCGTTGCGGCGTCGCCGCGCCCCTCGAGACTGGCGGCTCGCATACCTTATGGCAACATGACCGCGCCGTTGTCTTCGCGCCAATGTCACGGCGTCGACTCCGCTGATCGCAACGGCTGCATGAGCATGCGATCGAGTCGCAATTCCGCGGGGTCACGGAACTGCGGGATGCCGATGGTCATGCCGGCATGGCCATCGCTTGGCTGGGCCCGATAGGTCGCGAACAGGCGATCCCACCACGGCACGTTGAAGCCGAAGTTGCTGTCCGTCTCTTCGCGCCGGATCGAATGGTGGACGCGATGCATGTCGGGCGTCACGACGAGGAGACGCAGCAGCCGGTCGACAGTCGAGGGCAGGGCAAGATTGGCATGATTGAACACCGAGGTGGCGTTCAACAGCGCTTCGAAGATCAGCACCGCGAGCGGCGATGCGCCCGACCCCGTGATGACGCCGCCCTTGATCACTACCGAGAGCAGGACCTCGATGGGATGGAAGCGCAAGCCGGTCGTGGCGTCGAGCTCCAGGTCGGCATGGTGCATGCGGTGCAGCCGCCACAACACCGGCACCCTGTGGAAGACGACGTGCTGGACGTAGAGCGCGAGGTCGAGGATGGCGATCGCCACGGCGACCGACAGCCAATCGGGCAGATCTACGCGATTGAGAAAGCCCCAACCGCGGGCTTCCACGGCAAGAGCGATGCCGACGGCGGCGGCTGGAAAGAGCAGGCGCACCAAGCCCGAGTTGATCGCGGCGATGCCCAGGTTGGCCGGCCATCGCCGCTTGCGGCCGATCGCGCGCGGGCGCTTGGGGAAAAGGGCCTCGCTCGTCGCAACGAGCACGAAGATCGTGCCCGCCAAAGCGCCGCGGATCGCGGGCTCATGAGCGAACAGCCAATCGGACACGACATTTCCTTCGCGATTCCAAGGTGCATGCCGGCGCGGGCCGTTGCAGCACCCCAGGTTCTTCCTGGCGCCGGAACTATCGTGCAGGGCGCCTGCAGCCACAAGCGCGACATCGTGTGTCCGTGAATTCGCTGCATCGGCATTGATGTTGATGCTATCGGCGACGCGGCGCTAGCCGCACTCGTTTGCCCGCGGTCTGAACGCATCGGCACAGACCCATCAAAGGAATAGTGTGTTAGAAACCGGTCATGGCTGCGGACGAAACTGGTGCGGCGCAAGCACCGCGGGCTTCGATCGCGAACCGGTTCGACCGAATGGAATGGGCCGGGGCGTTCGGTGACCTGGGTACCCTGATCCCGTTCGTGGTCGCCTACACCACGGTGCTTGGCGTCGATCCGTTCGGGGTTTTGCTGGCGTTCGGAGCATCGTTGATCGTTTGCGGCTTCTACTACAAGACGCCGTTTCCGGTGCAGCCCATGAAGGCAATCGGTGCGGTTGCGACGACGCAAGCCGCCCAAACGGCGACTGTCACCGCGGGAGCCGTTTACGCCGCTTCATTCGTGACCGGTCTGATCTGGCTGCTGCTGGGGCTGACGGGGCTCACCAAACGGGTAACAGATCTCGTCAGCCGGCCGGTGGCCGTCGGCATCGTCCTGGGTCTGGGCCTTGGATTCATGCTGGAAGGCAGCAAGCTCATGGCCGGCGACTGGATGCTCAGCATCCCCATACTCGTCGCGACATTGCTGCTGCTGAGCAATCGGATCGTCCCGGTCATGTTCCTGCTGCTGGTCGGCGGTGCCACTGTCGCCATCTACCGTGATCCGGCACTTCTTACGGCATTGGCATCGGTGCACTTGGAACCGCGAACGCCGACATTCGCCCTCTGGAACATTACCTGGTCCGACGTTTTCGTGGGCGTCGCGTTTCTCGCTTTGCCCCAGGTCCCATTGACGCTCGGCAATGCCATTATCGGGATTACCGAAGAAAACAATCGTTTGTTTCCAGACAGGCCGGTGTCGGCACGCGGCGTGTCGATCTCGACCGGCTTGATGAATCTATTGGGCTCGTCCGTCGGCGGCGTGCCGATGTGTCACGGCGCCGGGGGAATGGCCGGACACGTCCGGTTCGGCGCGCGCACCGGCGGGGCCAGCATCATCTTTGGGGGCACCTTGTTGCTGATGGCCCTTTTCCTCAGCGGCTCCGTACAGACGATCTTCGCCGTGATTCCCCGGGAAGTGCTCGGTGTCATCCTGTTTCTGACCGGCGCACAGCTTGCCCTTGGGTCTTGCGACTTCAGCAAGGACAAGGGCGAACGCTTCGCGACGATCGTTACGGCCGGCCTGGCCATGTGGAACATTGGACTGGCTTTCGTGATCGGCTTGGCCGCCTATCACCTGCTGAAGCGCGGGCTCATCAAGCTTTAGGCGGCGTTTCGCGTGGAGGCCGCCTCACGGCAGCATCGTAACCACGCAAGCTCAGCTGCGACTATCGATTCGATGCGCGCGGCCTCTCATTGCATGGCAGGCGAGGACGCCGGTCCAGCGGGCTCGCCGCCTGCCGATCCGCCGCCGATGGAGAGAGCGGCCTGCAGGTCGGCGGCGGCGAGGTAGAAGTCGCGCCTGGCGTCCAACGCGGCGGCGTTGGCGCCGATGCGCACCCGTGCGTCGGTGAGGTACTTGAACAGGTCGACGCGCATGCCTTCGCCGGCGAGAATCCCGTTGCTGTAGCGCAGGGCCACTTCCTGCGACACGATCTGGCGCAGCGGCAGCACGCGGTCGCGGTAGAATTTCGCGATGTCGTACGTTCCGCGGTAGGTGTCGTAGGCGATGCGCGCCTCGGAGCGGGCGTTGACGGCCTTGGCCGCGAGCCGGTTCAGCGCGGCCATGTAGCTCTCCCGCGCCTTGCGCTCGCGCGCCTCGCCGGTGTCGAAGATCGGAATCTGGAAGTCGAGCTGCGCGCCGGCGCGGTTGATCGCGGTGTTGCTGTTGGTCAGCGGATTGGCCGACTCGTCGTTGAAGACCCCGGCCAATTGAAGCATCGAGACGTAGCGTGTCGCCTGCGTCAGCGACAGCGACTTGGCCAGCGCCACGACGTCGTGACGCGCCATGATCAGGTCGACGCGGCGGTTGACGGCCTCGATCTCGACCGTCGTCAGCGTCTCCGGATCGCCCGGCAGCGCCGGCAGTTCGGCCGGCAGCGCGAAGTTCGTGTCGCCGCCCCACAGTCCCATCAGGCGAATAAGCGTCTCACGCTCCCGGCGCGCCGAGAGCCGGGCCTGACCCAGGCGCGCACTCAGCTCGGCGTAGAAGGCGGCCAGCTCGGCCTGGTCGAGCTGATCGCCGCCGCCCGCTTCCCCGAGCCGGGCGTTCAGCCGCACCGCCGCGTCGACCGTGCCGCGCGCCTGGTCGAGGAAGCCGATCTGTTGCTGGGCGGCAAGGGCGCGAATGTAGGCCCGCCGCGTATCCGCGGCGAGACGCAGCGTGGTCGCGATCGCCCGGTGCCGGGCATGGGCGAAATGCTCGGCGGCGATCGCGGTCCGGCGGGGCAGGGTGATGAGGCTCAGGATGTCTCCGATCAGCCTCAGCTCGAAATTCACGACGCCAGTGCCCGCGATATCCATCAACGACACGCCTGGATTGGGCGGCAGGCTCGCCTGCACGTAATCGGCCTCGGAGATTCCCAGGTCGTTGTAGGCGGCCTGCAGGTCGCGGTTGTTGAGAAACGCCACCTGCACCGCCATGTCGGCGGACAGCGGGCGGGCCAGCAGGCCGGCGACCTGTTCCTTCGCCCGCTGGGCCTGCTCGGCGCCGGCGATCTTGACGACGTTCTTGCCGATGTCGGGTCCGGTTTCCCGGCCGACGCCCCGCGCCACGTCGTCCATGCCGCCGTCGGGCGAGAACGAGGCGCAGCCGGCGAGCAGGCCGGCGAGCGAGAGCAGGATGGCGGCGGGCCGGATCATGGCGTCCTCCCCAGCCCGTGGTAAGCGGTACCCGCCATGACCGGGCGATAGGGTGCATCGGACGGCGGCGCGGCCGGATCGTCAGGTCCGGGTGACGGCGCCAGCGCGGGCGGCGGCTGGTCCGAGCAGGCCTGGAGCAGCGCAAGCAGTGCTGCGAGCATGAAATGTCTCATGAGTGGGCCTCCGCCAGGCGAATCGATGCTGGTTGCAGGTTCCATCCCTTCACCAGGGCATAGAGCGCGGGAATGACCAGCAGGGTGAGCAGGGTCGAGCTCACCATGCCGCCGATCATCGGCACGGCGATGCGCTGCATCACTTCGGAGCCCGTGCCGGTGCTCCACAGGATCGGCAGCAGTCCCGCCATGATCGCGGTCACGGTCATCATCTTGGGCCGCACGCGTTCGACGGCGCCCTCGACGATGGCGGCCCGCAGGTCGGATCGGTCGAGCGACCGGCCCTCGGCCTCGCA
>WNFT01011471.1_pt1 | contig 10028 bp, 8 predicted proteins | sample 5400191 | NCBI WGS metagenome assembly WNFT01 (sample SAMN13153359, study PRJNA577476) | soil metagenome | isolation source: 80 cm saprolite under Madrone tree | place: USA:California | collected 2016-06-14 | reverse complement strand
CAATTCGATGGGCAAGTACATGCCGTGAGGACAGCCTGCTCAAACTCCACTTCGCGCAGAAGGAATGATTGTTGTCTTCTTTCGCGCAGCGAAATTTCAGCAGCCCGTCTACACGGCCAGCCCGCATCTCACTTGAATTCACTATCTACAATATTGTTCAATTCCGGATCCGGGCGGGCCGCTAGGGAAAATCCCTAGTCCGCTTCAACGGATCGCCTATCGGGATCGGGGCCGTGACTAAAGCTGTCTCGGTTTTCGCCCAATTGTGGATGCTGTGTGCCTAGCGCACAATACGTGGTCATGAGAAGACAATATCTGGCAACTCTTCGGGCGGCTCGGGCTGGTCAAAGCGGCAGCTATGGCCCGTCCACTGGAAGAATTAACCAACCTGGAGACCGTACGCTATGAACCGGACCGCAACCATTGTCGAACGAATCGCAAGTTCCGAGATCTACAAAGACTACGAGCGCGCTTTTAGCGATGCAACACAACTCCCGCTGGCCTTCCGACCGCTAGAGGTATGGAGGTTCGGGTTGGAGAACAAGACGTACGAGAACCCTTTCTGCGCGATGCTCGCCAAGTGCAATCGGACATGCGCCGCTTGTCTGGAGATGCAAAAAAAGATGGATGATATACCTGGAATCGGACCCAGGACAGTCACCTGTTTTGCCGGACTCTGCGATAGCGCTGTTCCCGTGCAGGTGGGTGAAAAGATCATTGGTTTTCTGCAGACTGGTCAAGTCGCCTTACGTAAACCTACTGCGGCACAGTTTGGGAAGATCACCAAACAATTGGTTGACTGGGGTGTAACAATTGATCTGCACAAACTGGAAGACGCTTACTATCATTCGCGCTGCCTTGCTCCTCAGCAATATACAGCAATGGTGAAACTCTTGGAGACATTTGCGAAGCATTTATCCCTGTTGGCAAATCAGATCGTGGTGCAGGAGGAAGAGGCAGAGTCGCCCCTCGTCCGTCGGGCGCGAGCTTACATTCTGGCTAATCAAGCCGATCCCATTGATTTAGCTAAAGTCGCCCAAACCATGCATGTCAGCACCTTCTACTTTTGCAAGATGTTCAAGAAAGCGACCGGCCTGACGTTTACGGAATATCTTAGCCGAGTACGTGTCGAAAAAGCCAAGAAGCTCCTGCTCAACCCTCATTTGAGAATCAGCGAAATCGCGTACGATGTAGGATTTCAATCGCTCACTCATTTCAATCGCGTCTTTCGGCAAGTGGTTGGCCAGTCTCCGTCGGACTATCGAGAATCGAAATCAGTGCGACACATGTTGAACTAGCCTAAGGCTAACGATGAGTCCTATGCATTTCGACCCGGCAAGCGAAAGTTCACCATCGAACAGGTTTGCTGCGACAGGTCGGACGGAGATCCCAAAACGACTCCTCCACTACCTGAACGAGAATAACGTGCGATACGAGATCCTGCATCAGCCCAAGGATTCGTCTATCCAGAAATCGCAGTCTCGAGCCACTCGATATTACGTTAAGGTCGTCATCGTAAGAGCCGGCTCTCATCACCTCGTCGTCGTTCTGCCGACAAATTTTCGCATCGACCTCAAAGGATTTGCTAAGGTCGGGGAACCCGTACGTTTAGAGAGCGAAGAAGAGTTCAAATGGTTGTTTCCGGACTGCTCAGTAGAAGCGATTCCACCTTTTGGTAACCTCTATGGTTTGCCGACCTTTGTCGACCATGCGTTGAGCAAAAACGATTATATCATTTTTGCGGCAGGTACGGGATTATATCATTTTTGCGGCAGGTACGGATACCGATCAGATCAAAATCAGCTATCCCACTTACGAGGGGATCGTGCGGCCGCGGATTGGATCCTTCTCCGTCAAGGTCGATTCACCTCGTTCAGAATAGGCCGATACCGGAAACAATTTCGCTTGTCGTCAACGCCAGCGATGAGCCCTGAACGCGAGGCGGCCGTTATTAGATATCTGATCAACGAGGGGTTAAGCGAAAAAATGTGGCCGCAGATCAGCAGAAGAATCGAAGAAGAAGCGAACTGGGCGTTCTTTGCTTGAGCGATACACCAAGGAAGGGATCAACGATAGCCAAAACGGTCACGGACAAAGTCCATGAATCGGGCAAGACCGACGAAGCTGCGCAATGTGATGCTGTTCTGCAACGCCGGGACAACAACCCTGGAGCAAGTTCGACCAATCCGCGGTGAGTCAGTGCCCGTCGCTTGCCTTAATGTTCAGCGCAAACAGAGATGAACTGATGAACATGAATGCCATATCTGAAAGACAGCGTCAGGAGTTCTACGCACTTCCCAACCAAAAGCATTAGTGGCAATTCTTTTATGAGTTACCAATATCAAGTTGTTGTTATCGGATCCGGTTCTGCCGGCAAGGAAGCTTGTCTGGCCGCCGCGAAGGCTGGTCTGCGAACCCTCCTCGTCGAGGAACGAGATTTGGGCGGCACCAGCTTCCATAGAGGTAGTTATGCAGTCCGGGCCTTACGAGCCTGTGCTAGCTATTTTAAACGGACGGAGAAAGCCCCCAAGGTTGGTACCTCGCTGGATCTGATTGAAACGAGTTGGACCGACTGGATGACTGCGCAGCGCCGGAGCAGCAGCCGGCTTTCCATTGAATTCAGCCAAGCGATCGACTGCGAGAAGGTGCATCTCAAGTTTGGTCACGCTCGACTCGTTGGCCCAAACGAGATTGTCATCACCGACGCTCCGAGAGGGCTCAACCTGCAGATCACGTCGAGTCACATTATTTTAGCCACCGGTTCACGGCCGAACTTTCCGAGTCGGCCCGAAGTCGGGATTTTGAATAGCGATCATCTTCTCCGGCAAGCAACCGCTGCACGACACCTATTCGTGATCGGTGGTGGATACATCGGCTGTGAACTGGCCGCTATTTATCGAGATCTGGGTAGCCGTGTCACCATCGCGGAAGCGCAGTCGCGTTTGTTGCCGAATTGGGATCCCATCGCAGGCGAGCAATTTCGAAGGGTACTCTTGACCAGCGGCGTTGAAGTTCTCTTAAACGAGCCAATTGAACTCTCGCCGCCCATCGCCGGGAAATCGCCGCGCTTTCAACTGAGCACTGGAACCGTCATCCAACCAGACGTCACTCTGGTCGCGACCGGCAGAAAACCGAATAGCGACGAACTCGGGCTGGAGTCTATCGGATTGACCAGCGGCACTTGGATCGCTGTGAACGAGCGGATGCAAACATCGATCGAATCGATCTATGCCGTCGGTGACGTCACTGGCATCAGTTTACTCGACAGCGTTGCAACCGCTCAGGCGAACGTAGCAATCGAGAACATCCTTGGAAAACCAGCTCGGTTCGATAAGCGGTGGTTCTCCCAATTCCTGCATACCGATCCTCCGATTGCCAGTATCGGCTGGACTGAAGAAGAGGCGAAAACTGCGGGACTGCCGGTAGAGGCGCTATCCTGGAGCGGTTCGCTTTTCACCGATGATGATTTTAGCACCGTCGAGCGCGAAGACATGGCGTTCAAATGCCTGGTTCACGCCGAATCTGCTCGGATTCTGGGGTGCATTGCCATCGGCTCACGCGCCGCAGAGATTATCAACCTGGTATCCGCGGCGATGCGTAATGGCCAGTCCGCTCGCGAGCTCGCGAATCTTCCAGCCGTGCATCCGAGTGCAACCGAAGTTTTGGTGCGAACATTGCGACAACATTTTGACCATCCGACGTTTGCCTAATCGCCTGATTAAAAACCTCGCTCTCGACTAAAGCCCACCACCGACAGCCAAAGAATATGAACACACTCGACCTTAGCCAATACGGTATTACCGGACCCACCGTTCTCGTCAATTTGTCCACCGCAGCGCTGTATGAAGAAGCAATTCGATACGATCGAGGCACCTGCATTTCATCGACCGGAGCCTTGGTAGCATACTCTGGAGACAAAACTGGCCGCTCACCGAAAGACAAGAGAATCGTCAGGCAACCGCCTTCGGAAGACGATATCTGGTGGGGACCAGTGAATTTTCCGCTAGATGCAATGTCATTCAAAATAAATCGTCAACGAGCCAGTGACTATCTTGCCAGCCGCGACCGGATCTACGTCGTAGATGGTTACGCCGGCTGGGATCCGGAACATCGCCTCAAGATTCGAGTAGTCTGCTCACGGCCTTATCACGCTCTCTTCATCAAGACCATGTTGATCCGCCCTGACCGGGAAGATCTGATCAGTTTTGGCGAACCCGACTACGTTATTTTTAACTCTGGCGCTTTTCCAGCAAATCGGCTCACCGCTGGGATGACATCAAGCACATCGGTCGACCTCTGCTTCGAAGATCGCGAGATGGTGATACTCGGAACGGAATACGCTGGAGAGATGAAAAAAGGCGTCTTCACCATCATGAACTACCTCATGCCGAAGCGCGGGTTACTCCCAATGCACTGCTCGGCCACAATGGCGAAGACAGGAACGGATACATCGCTGCTCTTCGGCTTATCCGGGACGGGTAAGACGACTCTCTCAGCCGATCCGCAGCGCCGGTTAATTGGTGATGATGAGCATGTCTGGAGTGATCGCGGAATCTTCAATATCGAAGGCGGTTGCTATGCAAAAGCGATCGATCTCACGCATGATTCCGAGCCTGATATCTTTGAGGCGCTCCATTTTGGCGCAGTATTGGAAAACGTGGTGCTCGATACGGAACTGCGTGAAGTGAACTACTCCGACGCGAGCATCACGCAGAACACGCGGGGCGCCTACCCAATCGAGTTCATTGGAAACGCCCAGGTGCCCTGTACTGGTGGGCATCCCACTAATGTGATCTTTCTAACTTGTGACGCGTTCGGCGTTTTACCGCCGGTGTCCAAACTGTCGCGGGAGCAGGCCATGTACTATTTCCTCTCCGGATATACCGCGAAGGTCGCCGGAACCGAGGTGGGCGTTACCGAGCCACAGGCCACATTCTCGGCCTGTTTTGGCGCTCCGTTCCTAGTTTGGCATCCGACGAAATACGCGCAGCTCCTCGGGCAGAAGATGGACGCACACGGAGTGAATGTCTGGCTAGTTAACACCGGTTGGGCGGGCGGTGGTTACGGCGTTGGTTCAAGAATTAAATTGCGCTATACGCGCGCGATTATCACTGCCATCCATGACGGCAGCCTAGCAAAATCTCCGACCCAGGTGGACTCAACGTTCGGCCTCGCTCAGGTGATTGCCTGTCCGCGGGTTCCAGATGAAATCCTCGTGCCCGAGAAATCCTGGAAAGACTCTGCTCAGTACCGGAGCGCGGCCTCACGCCTGGCCGGTCTTTTCAAAAACAACTTCCAGCAATTCGTGGAGCAGGTAACGCCAGAGGTGAAAGTCGCAGGCCCTCACGAATAGACTATGAGCGACGGCAACGAAGACCCGAAGACCGGCGTCGCCCTTTCGGATGGCCCGGTGCACAATCCAGACGTCGTATTGATCCGAAAGGCGCGAGAGGATCGCAAATATCGGAAACGATGGTTACTGCATACTTTGTCCAGAAAGAATTTGATGGCGCTTACGGGCTTCTTCCTGTGCCTATTTCTGGTTATACACCTATTCGGGAACCTCCAGCTGCTGCTGCCCGCTGATGTGGCACGGTGGCAATTCAATTTCTATTCCAAGCTGCTCTCCGAAAACATCTTTATCGAGCTCATTTCATACGTCTTGTTTGCTAGCATACTTGCCCACGCCATCTACGCACTCCTTATCACGATACAAAACCGACGATCTAATGGGAAACGCTATGAGTATGACCACCGGGGTGTAAGCAGCAAATGGTATTCTCGTAAGATGGGATTATTAGGCACTATCATTCTTTTTTTCCTCATCATCCACTTACGGGACTTCTGGTATCAACTACAGTTTGGCCACGTCCCTTTGGACCAAGACGGACGGAAAGATCTGTATACTCTAGTGGTCACTGTATACCACGACGGATGGTATGTGTTGATCTATGTACTGTGCATGGTAGCGCTAGGATACCATTTACTGCATGGTTTCTTTAGCGCCGCCCGAACGTTGGGAGTTTATAACCATCGATACGTTAACTGGATCAGAGTAGTCGGGTGGATATACAGCATAGGCATTAGCGCCGGCTTTGCCCTGATTCCAGTATATGTGCATTTCGCAAGATCATAGTTATGTTGGAAGCAAAGATACCGGATGGACCACTTGAGCAAAAGTGGAACCACTATCGTTCAACCGCCAAACTGGTCAGTCCCGCCAACCGCAAGAAACTACATGTAATTGTAGTAGGAACGGGCCTTTCCGGTAGTTCTCTGGCGGCGTCTTTGGGAGAGGCGGGTTACCAGGTGACTTGTTTTTGCTTTCAGGATACAGCCAGACGTGCCCACTCGGTTGCCGCACAGGGAGGCGTAAACGCCTGCAAGAATTATAAGAATGATGGGGATACCGTGTTCCGCATGTTCTATGACACCATCAAAGGCGGCGATTTCCGTTCGCGGGAAGCCAATGTGTATCGGTTGGCTGAATGCAGTGCTCAACTGATAGACCAGGCTGTGGCCCAAGGTGTACCCTTTGCCCGCGAGTACAGCGGGTATCTGAGCAACCGATCTTTTGGCGGAGTCCAAGTATCGCGGACGTTTTATGCCAGAGGGCAAACCGGCCAACAACTACTCTTAGGAGCTTATCAGGCTCTGATGCGACAGGTAGCAACCGGTCGCGTACAACTTTTTTCGCGTCATGAACTGCTGGACTTGGTGGTGACGGAAGGAAAAGCCCGCGGTATTATTGTGCGCGATATGGATACCGGCGCCGTCGAACGCCACGGCGCCCACGCGGTCGTGCTGGCCAGCGGCGGATTCGGCAAGATCTATTATTTGTCCACGCTGGCGATGGGCTGTAACGCGTCTGCTATTTGGCGCGCGCATAAGCGTGGAGGTCTTTTTGCCAATCCGAGCTGGACACAGATCCATCCGACAAGCCTGCCCCAGTCCGGCGAATACCAATCCAAGTTAACCCTCATGTCCGAATCGCTGCGAAACGACGGACGAATTTGGGTACCGAAGAACAAGGCGGAGCAGCGAGCGCCGAATGATATTCCGGAATCGGAACGAGACTATTACCTGGAACGCCGGTATCCCGCCTTTGGCAACCTTTGCCCACGCGATATTGCCTCGCGCGCCGCCAAGGAAAGAATCGACGCCGGCTACGGAGTAGGACGGCTAAAGAATGCCGTGTATTTGGATCTTTCCAGAGCTATCAGCGAACAAGGGGAATACCAAATAGAGGAAAAGTACGGCAACCTTTTTCGTATGTACCAAAAGATTACCGGCATCAACGCGTACGCTGAACCGATGCGCATTTCACCAGCGGCACACTTTTCTATGGGTGGTCTGTGGGTGGACTATGAACTCATGACAAATGTCTCCGGACTATATGCTATTGGGGAAGCTAATTTTGCTGATCACGGTGCCAACCGCTTAGGAGCTAACTCGTTGCTCCAGGCGTGTGTCGACGGCTACTTTATCGCCCCATACACGATTCCTAACTATCTGGCCGATGAAATCAAAACTGGGCCAGTGGATGTCAATCATTCTGCGTTTACGGCCGCTGAGAAGGCAGCCCGACAGCAATTGCAACGGTTACTGAACATTCAGGGAACAATGCCCGTCGACCAGTTCCATAAAGCCTTGGGCAGCATATTATACGATAAATGTGGTTTATCGCGTTCCCGCGCCGGACTGGAAGAGGCCATTGCCAGTATTCGTACGCTCCGCGATCAGTTTTACAGCGAGCTGTCTGTGCCGGGCGGCCCCGACATGAATAGTGAGCTAGAAAAGGCCGGCCGGGTGGCTGACTACCTCGAGGTCGGCGAGCTAATGTGTTACGACGCGTTGACCAGAGAAGAATCTTGCGGAGCCCATTTCCGCGAAGAACATCAGACCTCCGATGGAGAAGCGGTTCGTAATGATCAGGATTTCGCCTTTACCTCCGCTTGGCAATGGGCTGGAGCCGGCCAGGACCCGATCTGGCACAAGGAACCGCTACGCTTCGATTATGTAACTCCGACGGTAAGAAGCTACAAATAACCGAGCGAATAATATGCGGATACAACTCAGAATTTGGCGGCAGGAAAGGCAGACCAAGCAAGGCCGACTACTAGATTATAGCTTGCAGAATGTGACTCCGGACATGTCGTTTTTGGAAATGCTGGACATGCTAAATGAGCAGCTTATCCAAAAGAAGGAAAGGCCCGTCGAGTTTGATCACGACTGTCGGGAAGGCATCTGTGGCCAATGCGGAGTCATGATAAACGGGCGGGCGCACGGTCCCCTTCCGAATACGACTACCTGCCAGCTGCATATGCGGACCTTTGCAGATGGCGATACGATCTATATAGAACCGTTCCGGGCAACTGCGTTTCCGATAAAGTGCGATCTGAAAGTAGATCGTAGCGCGTTTGAACGCATTATTCAGGCGGGGGGTTACATTTCAGCCAGCACCGGGGAAGCGCCGGAAGCGAACAGCATTCCTATTCGTCATGACGTAGCTGAAGCGGCTTTTGATGCAGCTGCATGTATCGGCTGCGGCGCCTGCGTCGCTACCTGCAAAAACTCCAGTGCAGCGCTATTTACTTCCGCCAAGGTTACCCAGCTTGCTTTGTTGCCGCAGGGCCAGATAGAGGCACAGCGGCGTGTCCTGCAAATGGTGGTTCAGACCGATAAGGAAGGCTTTGGTCATTGCAGCAACACCGAGGCCTGTCAGGTAGAGTGCCCACAACAGATATCGGTTTTGCACATCGCTCGTATGAACTGGGAGTATAACCGGGCATTACTATCTCCGAACTGAACGCATTTCCAGAACCTATCTTAATAAGCTCGGATCCTAACTTGAAAAAACTATGCGTACTGAATCTGACAGCATGGGGACAATCGAGGTTCCCGACGACGTTTACTGGGGAGCGCAAACCGCCCGCTCGCTGATTCATTTCGAAATTGGCGAAGATCGAATGCCACCTGAACTGCTTCGAGCAATTGGCATTCTGAAAAAGGCCGCTGCCCTGGTAAATCAGGATCTGGGACAGCTTCCGCAGGAGAAAGCGGAGCTGATCATCGCGGCGGTGGACGAAGTCATCGCCGGGAGGCTCAACGAGCATTTCCCGCTGCGAATTTGGCAAACCGGAAGCGGTACCCAAACCAACATGAACGCTAACGAGGTCATCTCGAATCGAGCGATCGAATTGGCGGGCGGTAAGAAAGGCAGCAAAAAGCCGATTCACCCCAATGACGATGTGAACATGTCGCAATCGTCTAATGATACGTTTCCGACGGCGATGCACATTGCCGCCGCGATCGCTCTCAAGGAACGGCTGGTGCCTGCGCTAGAAGAGCTGCACTCGGTTCTTGAGGCCAAGTCGCAGGAATTCGCTAACATCGTTAAAACCGGACGAACTCACCTCCAGTGATGCCACACCACTGACCGTGGGTCAGGAAATCTCGGGTTGGTCTTCGCTGATCGAGCGCGATCTGGAGCGGATCGGACCTACGATTGACGGCCTCCTCGATTTGGCGATTGGTGGAACGGCGGTCGGCACTGGCCTCAATACTCATCCGGAGTTTGCCGACCGTACTGCCAAAAAGACGAGCGGCGCACTTGTTACTCTTGCTGGCTCGCTGATGAAAATCGCAAACGACATTCGCTGGCTGGCTTCTGGTCCGCGCTGCGGGATCGGTGAATTCTCAATCCCGGAGAACGAGCCAGGTTCTTCAATCATGCCTGGAAAAGTAAATCCAACCCAATGCGAGGCTATGACCATGGTGGCGGTCCAGGTTAACGGAAACCACACAGCGATCGCATTTGCCGGCAGCCAAGGAAACTTTGAGCTGAACGTCTTTAAACCGGTGATGATTCATAATTTTTTGCACTCAGTGCGATTACTGACCGATGTCGTTCGGAGTTTTGTCCAGCATTGTCTAAGAGGGCTGGATGTCAATCGAGTGCAAATCGACTACTTTGTGAATCGCTCGCTAATGCTCGTGACCGCCCTCAGCCCGGTCATCGGATATGA
>WNFT01009682.1_pt1 | contig 10028 bp, 4 predicted proteins | sample 5400191 | NCBI WGS metagenome assembly WNFT01 (sample SAMN13153359, study PRJNA577476) | soil metagenome | isolation source: 80 cm saprolite under Madrone tree | place: USA:California | collected 2016-06-14 | reverse complement strand
GCTTCGGCTGACCGCGGGCCATCCAATGCGAGGTTGTTCGAAACCGCGGCTTTCGAGGTCGCGCAATCCGCAGCGCTCACCCAATCCGCAGCCGTCACCCAATCCGCAGCAGCCACAGACGACCACTACGCGGACGCATCTCTGACGGAAAAACCCGACAAGGTGGAGGCGCTTAAGGCCGGCGGCCGCGGACTTGCCCAGACGCTACCGATTCCACTGCTCGCGCAGGCACATCCGATCACAATCAGCTTGGGCGATACCGATGCGCCCCTCGCTACTCCGGCGCGCCCAGGCGACGTGATCATAGTGCCGGCGGCGGGTGAGGTGATGGTTCAGGGATGGGTTCAAAATCCTGGCGCGTTCAGAATCACTCCGGGCATGACAGTCCTGGGCGCGGTCACTGCTGCCGGAGGCCAGTTATTCAGTTCCTCCGCCGAGGTTCTCAGGAGTGGCGCAAAAGGCGGCAAGACCGCGCTTCATGTCAACCTGGCTCGCGTCGAGCGGCGCGAGGAATCCGACCTCCCCGTGCGCTCCGGCGATGTCGTCATTGTCAATCGCTCGGTAACTGGCGCCGTGCCGTATCTTTTATATGAATTGTTCACGAAGTTTGGCACCGGAATGTATCTCCCCGCACCCTAGCAGGGTGCCTCATTAGTAACCTTACAAATTAGCGGTAAGCTGTCATTCTCCGAATCTGTGAATTTTTTGATTACTTCTCGGTGTCCATGTCAGATCCCTCTCCCTGTCCAGGGAGAGGGCAAGCGCGCCTGGCGCGCGCGGGTGAGGGCAGCAGCCACATATGAATGACTATTTATTACTAATGCGCCAACTGCTGGCAAACGGTGACTGAATGGCTCATTTCGAGGAAGTTCAGACACATGTTTTCGTGCGCCCGGAAGTGACTAGTGGCATTGTACTGCCGCCCCTGGACGAAGGCATCGACCTGCGCGCATGCTGGTGCGTAATCCTGAAGCGCGCGCGCCTGATCTATAGCGTCACGGCGGGCGCATTACTTCTGACGGCGCTCGTAGTTTTCAACCAGACTTCACTGTATACGGCGCGCAGCACCGTCCTTGTACAGACGCAAACCCCGCCGCTTCTGAGTAATCACGAGATCGCCGATACCCCCGGCGCAGATGGGGACGACTACTACGAGACTCAGTACGATATACTCAAGAGCCGCAGCCTCGCCGATCATGTCATTCGCGGCTTGAATCTCGACCGTCTTCCCACCTTTACGGGTGACGAGCTCAAACCAGGTTTCGTAGCCGGGCTCTGGATGAGCGCACGCCACTGGCTGGCGAACGACGCGACGCCGGCGGCGCCCGATGATGACCCCGAGCAGACCGCGGCGAGACCGGATCTGGTCGATCGGTACCTTCGCGGTCTTCTGATCGAACCCAAAATCGGAACGCGTCTTGTGATTGTTTCATTCAGCACCGGTGACCCGAAACTCTCCGCGCGTGTGGCGAACGCGCACGTCAACGCTTATATCCAGCGCGGCATCGAGCTCCATTATCAGGCGAGCCGAAACGCGGAAGACTTCCTGCAAAAAAAGCTCGCCGAGTTGAAGGAACGCGTCGAAAAGTCTGAGGCGGCGCTCAACAACTATCGGCGCGACCGCGGAATCGTCAGCTTCTCACTGCATGAAAAGAGCAAAATCCTGATGCGGCAGCTGACTGACTACGGTGACGATTTGACCAAGACCGAAGCTCGGCGAATCGGCTACCAGGCGCAGAGCCAACTGATCCGCGCGGGTGACTACGAGTCGCTGCCCGCCGTTATAAATAGCCCCCTCGTGCAAAGCCTTAAAGAACATGACGCCCGGCTGGCGGCCCAGTACGCGAGCATGAGCAACCGCTTCAATCCCGGATATCATCCGCTCGACGACTTAAAGGCCCGGCTGGACGAGACCGACAAGCAACTCGCCACGGAGATTCGCCGAATAGTCAGCGGCATTCAAGCAAACTACCAGACCTCGACCGCGACCAAAAAAATGTTGCGGCAGGAGGTCGACCAGACGAAGTCGCAGGTGATGGCGCTGAACGATGCCTCCCTGCAGGACGCAGTGCTGGAGCGCGAGGTTGACGCCAACCAGCAACTGTATAAGAGCCTCGTTGACAGAATTAAGGAGATTGACGTATCCGCGGACGTCCCGGCTTCAAACATTTCGGTGGTTGACAGGGCCGAGCCGCCGCGTTCGCCGTCGAGCCCAAGGATAATGTCGAGTCTGGCGCTCAGCGTATTGCTGGGACTCTTCGGCGGCTTGGGGATCGCGTTCTTTCTGGATTACCTGGACGACCGTCTTAAAACTCCGGAGGAAACCGAACGCCATCTCGGACTGCCCAGCCTTGGCATGGTCCCCGACTTCTTCAACCTCAATGGCGCCAGGGCCGGCGCTTCCAGATATGTCTCGCGCGAAGCAAATATCGACCTTGACGCGCAGCACCAGCCGCCGAGTAGAGAAATGGTGGTCAGCCGGAGCAGGTTTGGAATAGCCACCGAGGCTTACCGGGCGATTCGCACCGCGATCCTCTTCTCGCGCGCCGGCGGCGCGCCCAAAACGATTCTCATCACAAGCGCGACAGTCAGCGAGGGTAAGACAGTCACAGCGATCAACACTGCGCTCGCCTTCGCCCAAACGGGAGGCCGCACTCTGCTCGTGGACACCGATTTGCGCCATTCACGCTGCCACGAGATTTTGGGTGTAGCCAACGAGACCGGACTTACCGAGGCGCTAACCGGCCAACGAGACTTGCGCGAAGTGCTCACCGCCACTGAAATCGAAGGCCTGTTCATACTCAGTGCCGGAACCTCTCCTCCCAACCCGAGCGAGCTATTAGCCTCGCACAAAATGCGCGATGTTCTCAATGATCTCGAAGGTGAATTCGACTACATACTTCTCGATTCCGCACCATTGATGCCGGTGAGCGACACCGTGGCGCTTTCGACGATCGCCGACGGTGTAGTTGTGGTTGTTGGCCCCGATACCCCCAGACATGTCGTTCGTAAGGCCTGCTCGCGTCTGGCGTATGCGGGTGCAAAGATCTACGGAGTGGTTTTGAATCAGGTCGACTTCAACAGTCCTGACTACTCTCACTACGGCCGCTATTACCGGGACGATCGCCATACGGCCTGTAATGGCGTAGGCAATAACTAATCCGTCGGTGTGTCATCCCGAGCGTATGCTGCCCCGTTCGGCTTCGCTGAGGGCAGGCTCCGTCGAGGGATCAACGTGGAACGATTTTCTTACCCCGGAACAAAGCTATATTCTGTCATTCTCCGCGTGCCTCGCGGAGAATCCCGGATCCGGACCCTTCGCGAGGGTGACAGCTAACTACCCCGCCCGAGGGAGCTTTGCGTAACTCGCTCTCTGCCTTTTGATCCCTCTCCCTGTCCAGGGAGAGGGCAAGCGGCACGGCGGTTGCTGTCTTTTTGCAACCGCCGTGACGCGCGGGTGAGGGCAGCGTCAACCCAAGTCTCGCGACAGGCACCCACGAAACTTCGCGAGCGCCCGGCTTAATTTCCTCCCCCATTTCTTAACATGGGGAGGATACACCAGGCGGAGCGCAGCGGAGCCGAGCTAAGGAGTCTGCGACGTGCGCACAGCGAGCGGAGCGAGCGATTCAGGATACAGGAGGGGGTGCAGCCTCCCTCGCTCCGCACCGACAACGGAGCGCGTCGCTTGAAAAAATGATTTCACGCTGGCTCGACAGAATCGTCCTGTGGCTAATCACCCTACTCATTCTTGCCACACCGTTAGCGGTGGGATCGGTAGAGCCTTGGGGCTACTCGCTTGCTGAAGTAGCGATTTTTGTCCTGATAGCGGCCTTGGGCGCGCGGATTCTGTGCGGCCGGGCGCCGCTATTCTCGAGTGCGGGAGTGATTGCGCTTGTGACGCCGCTGGGTCTTTTTATCGCGCTTGACGCGTTTCAGTTGATTCCCCTGCCACCCGGTCTCGAGCGTGTCATCTCTCCTTCGACCTACAGCCTATATGCGCACAGCCTCTCCGGATGGCCGTCGAGGCAGCCTTACGGCGAGCCTCCTGCTGACACTTCCCGGCCTTCCGATATCGCGGTGACTGTGATTCTGCCCAGCATTGAACAGGTCCGTAACGGCTTCCCGATACCATACGCTCCCGGGCGAAGGTTGAAAGCTACTACTGACGCGCCGCCGCAGGTTCCAGCGATAAAGGAAAGCACTCCTGTGCGTTCAAAAGTGCGCGCGGCTTCAGCCCTGGACGCCGCCGATTGGCGTGCGCTTTCGATTACGCCCTCGCTTACAAAGCCACTGCTCATCAAGTTTATAGCCTACACATGCCTGTTTGTTGTCATCCTGGTGTATCCCTTTGGAGGAGCGGACGCTGAAGCTGGCGACGCTAGCGAAGCGCCTCCTGGCGCGGAGCGAGCAGGCGAGTCTGCGAGCTGCGTTGCAAATGATCTTTTCTATCGCACTATTGTGAGTGCGGTTATTATTGCCGGACTCGTTGTCGCGGCGGCGGGATTGCTCGAATATGCTTATCCCAATGGCAGAGTGTCCTGGATCTTCACGCCGTATAGTTGGCAAAGAGGCAATCCGTGGGGCACACGGGCCACCGGAACCTTCGCTAATCCCGATCACTTCGCGAATTATCTGAACCTTGTTTTACCGCTCGCGTTGGCGGGTGCGTTTTTCCCTGCTTCTGTCGGGCGCAAGCGCCGCAGCGAATTCAGGCTGGTGTGCGCAATCGCGGCACTTATTCTGCTCTGCGCACTGATATTGAGCGCCTCGCGCGCCGGATGGATCGGCGCCTCACTTGCGCTTGCGGTCATGGTCTGGGGCGCCACCCGGATACCGCCTGCGGCCAGGCCGCCCTGGTTGCGCGGCCGCAAGGCTACAGCGATTTCGCTGTCGCTGACTCTAGCTGCCGCTATAACGATGACCCTCTTTTGGATCGGAGCGGCGGGGCGCGCCCAGGCCGACCTGCGTATCGAGGAGACGATCGCGGATCAGAACCTGGCGGAGCGATTGACTCCGGCTCTCGATTCTCTGCGCATGGTGCGCGACTTCCCTTTGTTTGGGGTCGGGTTGGGATGCTGGTCCGAAATCTTCCCGCAGTATCGGCGGCCGCCTTGGGCTTCACGCTTCTGGAATGCCGCACACGACGGCTATGTACAGTCCGCGGCGGAAACTGGTCTCCTCGGATTTGGACTACTCGCCTGGTTCTTTGTGCTTGCTGGCAGAAGAATCTACCAGAGAATGATTATCCCGCATGCGAGCCTTCAACCGTTGTCTATCGCTGTGCTGGCCGCGGCGGCAATGATGGCCTTTCATGAATTCGTTGATTTTCCGCTCCAGATACCCGCCAATGCGCTGTTGCTCACGATACTGCTGGCTCTCGCACTGCGGATGGTGCGGCAGCCGCGCGAAAATCGCACTGCGCACGCATCGGCGATCAACTACTTCGCCGCCGGCGCGGCATCAATTGCGTCGCTCACACTGATCATACTGGTCCTGCGGCAGGATCGCATTCCGTACCCTTACAATGTAGAGCAGCCCAAGTCCGTCCTGGACGCTCGCCGCCTTATACTCGAGTATCCCGCCAGTTCTGAGGCGCATCTCGCGATGGTGGAAAGTGCGGGCGCTCAGATGTCATCTGCAAATCGGCTCGAAGAACTCAGGATTGCAACCCGGCTCGAACCCGCGAACCCCCTGGCAAACGACCTGTATGCACTCGAGCTGTTCGGGCAAAGACAGACATCCCGCGCACTCGATCAAGTCACGCGTTCGGTCTTCCTCTCCCCATCGCCGGATACTCACTTCTATCTTAGTCGCACTGCTATCAGCCGTCTTTCAACCCCCGAGCGCAACGCCGTGGAAAGCGGCTACAAGGAGGCCCTGTCTCGAGGTTACGAAGGTTCGCTGGGCGGACTCGGCGATTTCTACGATGCGCTGGAAAGATTTTCGGCCGAAGGAGACCTTTACGCCGGCGCGGCGGCAGTTGAAAGCGATCGCACAAGAAAAACGCGATACCTGATCGTTGCAGGGCTGTCATACACACGGGCGGGCCAATCGGGTAAATCGATCGCGGCATTTCGCGAGGCCGCGCAGGTAGAACCGGACAACTCTCAGCCCTACGCGTATCTGGCGACACGTGTCTTCGGTCCGGCGGGAAATACTCAAGCGATTAATGCCGAGATCGTTCTGGGAATTAATCACGGCGCGGATCCTTTCACGCTCTACCTCGCAGCCGCGCAAGCCGACGAAGCCGCGGGCGATCGCGAAGCTGCCGAAGCTCAATTGCGAACGGCGGTGACGATCCGGCCTGCCGACTTCGACGCTCTCGAGCGCCTGGGCCGGCTTTACATGCGGGAAGACAGATATGCGATGGCCGTGCTCTGGATGCGTAAGGCGGCCGCAATCAATCCGTCGGCCGAGGCCTTTTACAATCTCGCAGTCGCCGAAGAGGACGCATATGACTATTTCGCCGCCAGCCGGTCGTACGCGAAGGCGCTGGCGTTGGCACCCGACGATCCGGCTTTGCGGTCCAGCTATCTGGCGTTCCAGAGTAAACTTGCGCGCAATGAAGGCGCGGTACGCATGTCGCAGTAGCCGTGAGACTCGGCCATCTGCCGCGCGCGGCCGTTTGCATGAGTCTACAGCAAGTCCGCCTCAGTGTCCTGAGTTAGAAGTTGCTCGTAGAAGTGATCGTGCTCTTGCCGGCCCGATCAGCGCTTGCTGTCATCCTGAACGAAGTGAGCAACGCGAACGAAGTCGAGGGATCTCGGACAGCTTCCATTAATAAGATCCCTCGCCCGCTTACTTGCAGGATAGGGCAACCGCTTTCTCTGAAGATCCCTCGCCCGCTTAGTTGCGGGAGAGGGCAAGCGGCGCGGCGGTTGCGTGTTTTTGCAACCGCCGTGACGCGCGGGTGAGGGTGCAGCGTGGGTTGGCGTCCCGCGTGGGTTCTATTGTTTTCAGCGAATTTCTGACTCCTGACACTAGAGAGAGGGAGATTGCGGGTGCCATGCACATAGCCGTTCTCGGAATCAACTACTGGCCCGATCGAACGGGCATTGCGCCGTTTACCACAGGACGATGTGAGTATCTTGCCGCGCGCGGCCATCGCGTGACCGTTTTCACAGGTTTTCCTTACTATCCAGGCTGGCGCGTTCCATCAGCGTATCGAGGCCGCTTGCTGAGCCGTGAAGTGCGCAATGGCGTCTCTATTTTTCGCTCGTGGCTTTACGTTCCGCACCTCGTCACGGGCACACGCCGCATCCTGCACGAAGCCTCGTTTATCGCCTCGGCTTCGATCCGGACGCTCGCGAGGGTGCGTAGGGAAAAACCGGACTTGCTGTTCGTTGTGTCGCCGCCGCTCGGCTTGGGGTTAACTGCGTTCACTCTCAGCCGTCTGTGGAAAGTCCCGTACGTCTTTCATGTCGCCGATTTGCAGCCCGACGCCGCTCTTGAGCTTGGCATGCTCGGGCGGAGCCGCACGCTGAGCGCGCTGTTTGCGATCGAACGGCTTGCATATCGGAGTGCGGCCAGGGTTTCCACCCTGACCCACGCTATCCGCCGGCGGATTGTCGAGAAAGGCGTCACGCCCGAGAAGGTGGTGCTCTTTTCAGATTGGGCGGACCCCGCATTGTTCAATATTCCGCTCGACGACTGCGGTGACGAATTCAAGCGCAGCTTTGGCCTCCGGGGACGTTTTCTCGTGCTTCATGCCGGCAACGTTGGGGTTAAGCAGGGGCTCGAGGTGATGCTCAACGCGGCCGAACTTTCGCGCACCCGCAATGATATCGCATGGCTTGTCGCGGGTGATGGCGCGATGCGCGAAACGCTTCAGGAACGCGCCCGGTCGCGCGGGCTTGGTAATCTGTGGTTCATTCCACTGCAGCCGGACAGTATCTTTCGCGAGCTGCTCGCGGCCGCCGACGTTTGTCTCGTGACGCAGCGAAAGACCGTTGGCGACGTGGTTTTTCCTTCCAAGGTTCTGACCCTGCTGGCAGCCGGACGGCCGGTAATCGCCTCACTTAATATGAGTAGCGCGGTCGCGCGCGCAATTCAGGAGGCCGAGGCCGGATTGCTTGCCAAACCCGAGGATCCGGACGCGCTACTCACCTCCGTTTTGGCTCTTCAATCGAATGCGGAGGCCCGCGCCGCTATGCGCTCACACGGACGCTCTTACGCGCGTCGGCACTGGGACAGAGAGCGAATCCTCCCGCTCTTCGAGGCGGAACTGGTTCGTGTAGCCGAACCGCGCCGGACCGCCACGGCCGCGCAGTATTCGAGCCCCATATTACGGCCAGCTAAATCCGCTCTCGGACTACGCGTGGCTCGTATGGATTATCGGCCCGGCCTGGGTCCTCTCACTCTGGAAGTTCGGCCTTTACCAGTCTGCCGCCTACGAATCCTGGCTCTATATCGGCAAGGCTCTGCTCAAAAGCCAGATTACCGCCGGCCTGGCCCTGCTCGCCTCGCTCTATCTCACGAAGCGCGAGGACGTCAGCCGTCTCTTCTTGCAAAGTTTTCTGTTAATCAGCGCGGCGCTCCTCGCTGGCGAAAAAGCATGCGTTCTGTTCGCTCTAAGTCTGAAGACCGGGCGCATGAGCAAAAACAAACGATGGAGAGTACTGCTCGTTGCCGATCAGCGCCAGGCCGAACCCTATCTCCGCCTTCTCCGAACGCATCCCCACTGGAGCATCGAAATTGCCGCGCAGATCGCCCGTCAACCCGCAAATGCAGAATCTGCGGATCTCGGGACCGATGAATGGTCGCAGGTCCTGGGAGGTTATGTAGTCGACGAGGTAGTCACTGTATCCCCTGACGTGCGGGGGTTCGAACGGCTGGCGGCGGCATGTGCGGCTCGCGGGTTGGTGTTCCGGATGATGGTAATGCTGCCGCCGGCCAAAGTAGGTAATTATCTGGTCGAAGACGCCGGACACGGATTTTACTTCGTTTCCCTCGAAACCGTTCCGCAGGATTTCCTTCCCTTGCTGGCGAAGCGAGCTCTCGACGTTGCCGGGGCGCTCGCGGGACTGATGATATGCGGCCTCGTGTACCCGCTGCATGCGCTTTGGTTGCGGCGCCATTCGCCCGGACCGGTTTTGTTTCGACAGCCGCGGCTCGGCCAGAACCGCCGGCGATTCATGCTTTACAAGTTTCGCACCATGCGCGTTGACGCGGAGCAGCGTCTCCCTGCACTGCTCGGGCGCAACCAGATGCAGGGATCGATCTTTAAACTCGATGATGATCCGCGAATTATTTCCGGCGGCCGCTTCATGCGCCGTACGCATCTCGACGAACTGCCGCAATTCTGGAACGTGCTCAAAGGCGAAATGAGCCTCGTCGGCACCCGCCCTCCAACCCCGTGCGAGGCCGAGCGCTACAGCGACTATCACTATAGGCGTCTCAGTATGAAACCCGGTATCACTGGACTGTGGCAGTTGAATGGAAACGGCGCCATACGTGACTTCGAAGATATAGTTAAATTGGATTGCTCTTATATCGACAATTGGGTCATTGGGCCGCGACTTGGGGATTCTCGCCCGCACCTGTCTCAAGGTCGCCCGCGGCAACGGCTGGTGAACCGGTTCTCCAAGTGATCTTAAGGGCTCGGCTCTTATCACGTGTCAGGACCTTTACTTAACCCTATCGCGTTTCCTCCATCGCGGACGGCGTCGGAGACCGCGATTTATCGCCGCCCCTGACGTAGGCGGACGCCGAAGCGGCACGCTCGATGATTCTCGCTCCAGTCTTGCGCAAGGTTCGAAGCTTGGGCTCATTTGGCGCGAACACCATTTTCACAGTGGCGGCCAATCTGACGATCGCCGCCTTGGGCATGGGTACCGGCATTATCGCCGCGCGCCTTCTCGGTGCGCAGGGACGCGGCGAACTGGCCGCAATTCAGACCTGGCCTTCTTTCATCGGGGCCTTGGCAATGATGGGAATGCCGGAGGCGATTATCTATCACTCAGCCCGCGACTCAGCCGCCGCAGGTGAGTATTTGGGCTCGGGCATTCTGCTCGCCATGATCGCATCGC
>WNFT01006907.1_pt1 | contig 10029 bp, 11 predicted proteins | sample 5400191 | NCBI WGS metagenome assembly WNFT01 (sample SAMN13153359, study PRJNA577476) | soil metagenome | isolation source: 80 cm saprolite under Madrone tree | place: USA:California | collected 2016-06-14 | reverse complement strand
AGGGTTTCGATACGCGTCGGCCCGGCGTCATGGTGCTGTTCTTCCACGGCCACCGAGCCACGCTTGAGCGTGACGTTCGCGACCGACAGCAAGTGCCGGCCCAGATCTCGGCTTCGGGCATGAATGCGGTTCTGGTCGCACCGCAGTTCGCGGTTGACGCCGCCGATTCCAGCGTCGGCCGCTTTTCGCAGCCAGGAGCTGTGGCCCGCTTCGTTGCGGAAGCAGCGGACAAGCTGGCGCGGCTGCACGGCGATCCGCTCACCGCCAAGACCTTCGCGAACATGCCGATCATAATCGTCGGCTACAGCGGCGGCTTTTTGCCCACCGCCTACTCCTTATCCATTGGCGGCCTCGCCAAAAATCGCGTGCGCGGCGTAGTTCTGCTCGACGGCGTCTATGGCCAGCTCGACAAATTTGCGACATGGATTGAAAATAATCGGTCATCTTTCTTCATTAGCTCGTACACGCATCTGACGAAACGCCACAACGACGAGCTCGAGCACCTGCTTACCAAGCATGACGTGGCGTTCAGCCGGGAGCTCAAGCCGGATCTCGGACGGGGCGGCGCCGTCTTCGTCTCGGCCGACGTGCCGCATCGCGATTACGTCACGCACGCCTGGGTCGATTACCCGATCAAGGATATCGTCAGCAGACTGGGCGACTATCAGCTGCCGACTGCCCCGAACGCGGTTGTGCAATACGACACGAGCGCGCGGAGGTAGCTCAGCCGCCTCGTTCGCAGTCGTCGTCCAGCGTGGCGACTACGGTCCGGCAAGCGCCAGGTGCCTGCGGTTTTCTCGGGCAAAAACGCGCCTGATACCTGTCCTTTCCGAAAGCGGCTTTTCGCGCTGCCACGCGCGGACCGACCAATGCTTCGATGGCATCAGCCACATCGGCACTGAGGATGCGCGGTGCCGATGTTGACTGTTCAAGAATTTCCGTCCGCGCTGTCCGTTCCCACAACCCTAGCTCGATTTCTCAAAGTTCGCTGTGCCGTCAAAATCAGAGTCGGCTCGACGTCCAACTGCAAACGGTCAACGGCCTGTCGGCGTGTATATCACCAACACAGTAACGGAAGGTGATGCGAAGGCGTTCCAAGACGCCTCGAGAGACTTGGAAAAGCAAAATGGCGTTTGGCTTGATAGCAAAGGGGGCGACGTATTTGCCGCGATGCAGATCGGCAGGCTGATCCGGAAATACGAGCTGTCTACGTGGGTTTCAGCGCCTGGCAAATGCTACAGCAGTTGTGCGCTAATTTTTATCGCCGGCGTCTGGAGACTTAATTTTGGAGAAATCGGGTTACATCGCCCCTATCTTGCGTCTGCTCCGCAGCGCCGTCAGATCTTAGAGAAGCAAATTCCTCTTCTGCTATCGCAGATCAAAAGCTACGTATATGAGATGGGAATCACGGAGAATTTCTATCAGCAACTGGTAAATACACCGCCCTCGGAGATGGTCACCTATGGATGGAGCGATTATCGAAAGATTGTTCCCGAAAATGATCCGACGTACGATGAAGTCAGGATTTCATATGAAGCCCGTGAATACGGCGTGACCACCACCTCTGAGATGCGACAGCGGGAGCTAGACGCTGAACAGTGCTACAAGCTGGCGCTGGGGGATAGCTTTTCGGCGTGCTACGAGTCTAGAAAGTGGGGGTTAAGCGAACGTGTTTATCGTGAACGGCAGGACAAGGCGTGGCGAGCCTGCCAGCTAGGCGATGAGGAAATAAAAATCGTGTCTGCAATCCCGAGCCGAGAACGGAAAGACCATCCGATCTTGATTCGAAGGGAAAGCTGCGTAAGAACCATTATGCTGAACCCATAGAGGTTCTTGCTACCTCTGCACGGTGAAATCAGTAGCTCATCAAGCCGCCAGCTGCAGCATATTCACGGAACTGATAAATCGCAGGAAGCATATTGTACGCCTCGGTCGGCGCGGGCGTCCTGATGTCGAAGGAGACGAACGCTCGAGGGATCAACCCCCGCCGCCTCCAACAGTGTGTTGAACATAATTGCCATTATCTCCCTCCCATGAGGTCGGTTTTACAGCGGCGCGATCTGCTTGAGCAGTTCCAGCCATTTCCCGCTCAAACCGTTCGAACGCCATAAAGCCGGTTGTGTTGCCGCCCGGCCTCGCCAAGGTATCAACGAAACCGGCGCCAACCGGGTCGGCGACACTCGCGAACACGATTGGCACGGTTCGCGTCGCCTGCAACAACGGCGCCATAGTCGCGGTGCCACCGGCGACGATGACGTCCGGCGCGAGTGCAACCAATTCCGCCGCGTATTTGCGAGTGTCGGCGTCATTGCCTGCGGACCAGCGATATTCGACCTGCACATTGCGGCCGTCGGTCCAGCCCAGTTGCTGCAGACCCTGTGCGAACGCTGCCATGCGGGTCTGCAAATCCGGATCATTCGCGGCACTGCCGGCCGCGAGCACGCCAATGCGCCGCACGCGGTCGGCCTGCTGCGCGCGCGCCGCGAGCGGCCCTACCAGCGCCGTGCCGCCGAGCAGCGTGATGAACTGGCGCCGTTTCATTCGATCACCTCGTCGGCGCGGGCGAGCAGCGAGGGCGGCACTGTGAGGCCGAGCGCCTGCGCCGTGATCAAATTGACGACAAGCTCGAACTTCGTCGGCTGCTCGACTGGTATATCGCTGGGCTTCGTCCCGCGCAGAATTTTATCGACGTAATCTGCCGCACGCCCGAACCGTTCCGCATAACTTGGTCCGTAGGACATGAAGCCCCCGCCACGGACGAAGTCGCGGGTGCTGAAGATCGTCGGAAGCCGCGCGCCAAGCGCAAGCGTAAGGATGCGCATGAGGTTAGCGACCATGAGTTGGTCGATCGCAACGTAAAGTGCATCCGCCCTGGCCTTCATCGCCTCGAAAGCAGGACTGAAATCCTCCACCCGCCGGATTTCGAGTGACACGACTTCGACGCCGAGTGTGCGGGCCGCGGCCTCGGTCTCGCCCATCTCGAGCACGGGCTGAGCATTACCCACGTTGAAGATGATCGCTAACCGGCGTAGCTGGGGAACAACCTCACGTAAGAGCTCTATTCGCTTGCCGGCGAGATTGGCGGCCTGGAGCGACAGCCCGGTGACGTTACCGCCTGGTTTAGCCAGACTTGCGACGAGGCCGTTAGCGACGGGGTCGATCGCCACCGCAAAGACAATGGGGATGACCGAGGTCGCCTGCCTTACCGTGGGGACAGCGCTACCGACGGTGACAATTACGTCGACCTTCAGACGTACAAACTCGGCCGCGATTTCAGCATAACGTTCGGTGCGGCCCTCCGACCAGCGATACTCGATCGCGACGTTACGGTTCTCGACCCAGCCCAGTTCGCGTAGATGCGCGACAAAAGCAGCCGTCCATGGACTGAAGGCCGAAGCATCCGCGCCCAGGAATCCGATCGTCGGCAGCTTTCCCGCCTGCTGCGCGCGCGCCGCGAGCGGCCAGGCGGCTGCCGCGCCGCCCAATAGTGCGATGAACTCGCGCCGTCTCATGGGCCTCTCTCCGGACCAAGGAGACCCTACCACATCGTTCAATGAGACTCGCATTGTGCATCACAGCAAAATCGGCAGCTCAGTGGCAGGTATGGGGTCACAAGCGGCGGGGCTAACCTAGGCGGCAGATCCGCCGATGTCCGCTTTGCCTCCAATAACGACCGAATTGATGCGTCATAACGGACCGTCGCGTGGTGCCAATAGGCGACATATGCAGCGCAGCAAATTGTATTCTATTTCGATTTCTCGTCGGCGCGGACGGGCAGGACCCCGCAAGCGGTCTTACACAATGGTGGGCCTAGGGTGCTCGAAGGTCTACTCGACTTCGTGCGAACTGATCCGTTTCGTGTGTATTATCCGGACGTCGCGGGTCGAACACGCTCACCAAAGAGCATGCTCCTGCGCGCCTGCACTTGCAATAGAATGGGCCCGTATCGAAGCTGCGGTGACACGTCGCAAGCCGCCAATGTTTTGGCGGCGTTAGACTGGGGCAGAGCGATTCCGATCGCGGCCGGAACTTTCATCAGGCATTGGGAAGGGAAAGACGATGACACTTCCGCGGCGTCAATTTCTGCATCTGGCGACCGGTGCCGTCGCCTTCCCCGCCATATCGTCGAGTGCGCGGGCGCAAACCTACCCGATCCGTCCCGTGCGTATCATCGTTGGCTTTCCCGCCGGCGGGCCGACCGACATTGTTGCGCGCGTCATGGCGCAATGGCTGTCGGAGCGTCTCGGTCAGGAATTCGTAGTCGACAACCGGCCTGGTGCTGCCAGCAATATCGCGACTGAGGCGGCCTTGAGGGCGCCTCCTGACGGCTACACGCTTCTGCAAGTCACTTCGACCAACGCGGTAAACGTGACGTTCTATGAAAACCTCAAATTCAATTTCATGAGCGACATCGCGCCAGTCGCGGGCATCATCCGCGTGCCGTTCGTCATGGAGATCAACCCATCGATTCCGGCCAAGACCGTTCCCGAGTTCATCGCTTATGCCAAAGCCAATGCGGGCAAAATCAACATGGCGTCCGGCGGTATCGGAACCTCGATCCATATCGCCGGCGAGCTCTTCAAGATGATGGCGGGCGTCAATCTCGTTCATGTGCCGTATCGCGGCTCAGCACCTGCGCTCACCGACATGATCGGCGGTCAGGTGCACGTCATGTTCGACATTTTGCCGAGCTCAATTCAACACATTCGATCCGGCGCGCTGCGCGCGCTGGCCGTGACCGGCGCGACGCGCTCGGAGGCGCTGCCGGACCTGCCGACCTTAGGCGATTTCTTGCCGGGTTATGAGGCAAGCGCCTGGTACGGGGTCGCCGCGCCCAGGAATACGCCAAACGAAATTGTCCAGAAGCTCAACAAGGAGATCAATGCGGGCTTGGCCGATCCCAAAATAAAGGCACGGCTCGCGGACTTGGGCGGCACCGTAATCCCCGGTTCACCCGCCGATTTCGGAAAGCTCGTCGCGGACGAGATCGAGAAATGGGGTAAGGTAGTCAAGTTCTCGGGGGCCAAGCCGGAATGAATCCGGTAAACCTGGCGACGGCCCGCCGAACATTCTGCATCGCCGGTGGCCGGTCGCCGACGCTCAAACGCAACGCGAGTTTCGTGCTGTCCGATCGCATGATCGACCGCAGCCACCGGGACGACTGTCAGATTCTCGAGAGCGGGCAGCGCGCGCAGGCGCGGTGATAGGCCCGCTGTACCTCCGAGAGCGACCGACCTGGTGCATCGCAACGAACTGACGCGAGGTGCCAGAAGGCGACATAGCAGCAAAACAGACTGCGAAGTGGGTGTGTTCGAGAGACAACATGGTGTGGAAAAGTGCAGACGGTCGGACATTGGCGAATAGAGTGTGGCTCTCCCTGATTAGGTAGCGTCGAGCGGATGGTGGTGTGGCTCTGGGGGGGAGGAGCATGTTCCGCACGTCGCGCCAAGCTATCGGCTGCGTCGTAACAGCTCTTCGACCTATGTGATCGAGGATAACAGAGTTGCGCAACCGTTGCGTCCGGAGCGGCGATCTAAGAAGCTCGCTCGGCGCGAGGCGCTACCGCGCCGAGACAAAGAGTGGTTCCGGCTCTGGCCTCACTCCGGCTGGATGCCGGCGTCCTTGATCATCTTGCCCCACTTGCCGAGCTGGACCTTGACGAAGTCGTCGAGCTCCGCGGACGAGCTCGAAAATGCCTCGAAGCCCACATTGCCAAGATTCGACTTCACCTCGGGGCTGTCGATGATCTTGCGCAGCTCGGTGTTGAGCAGCGTGATGATGTCCGTAGGTGTGCCTGCCGTCGCAAAGATGCCGGCCCAGGAATCCATGTCGAACCCTGTGACACCCGCCTCGTCCAGGGTGGGGAGCTGGGGGATCAGCGTCGAGCGCTTCAGCCGCGTCACCGCGAGCGCGCGCAGCGTGCCCGCTTTGACGTGTGGCAATCCGGTAGTCAGGTCGGTGAACATCATCGACACCCGCCCGGCCAGCACATCATTGAGGGCGGGCGGCGCGCTCTTATAGGGGACATGCAGCATGTCTATTTCGGCCCAGTGCTTGAGCGTCTCGCCCGCCACGACGCCGGAGGTGTTGCCGCTGGCGAACGACAGCTTGCCGGGATTGGCCTTGGCGTATTCGATCAGCTCCCTGACCGACTTCGCCGGAATGCCGGGGTGAATACACAGCATCAGCGTGTAGCTTCCCATGCGGGTGATCGCCGCGAAGTCCTTTACGGGATCGTAGCCGGGGTTCTTCATCAGGAAGGGCACGGCCGAATGCGGGCTGTTGGTGCTCATGAACAAGGTGTAGCCGTCAGGCGCCGATCGTGCGACGTACAGCGCCGAAAGAGCTCCGTTCGCACCCGGCCGGTCTTCGACCACGACACTCTGCTTGAGTGCGGCGCCGAGTTGCTGAGCGATTATACGGGCGATCGTGTCAGTGGCGCTGCCCGGCCCGAACGGAACAATGAGGGTGATTGGCTTGCCCGGATACGTGTCGGCGTGGGCGGCAGCAAGGCTGAACAGCGGCGCACAGGCGGTAATGAGAACGCGGAGCCAAGTCTTCATGCGACTTCTCCCATGTTCCCTTGCGAGGCTCGGCCGCGCCGGGTCACTTCACCTTGATGCCGGCGAATTTGATCACCTTGGCCCATTTCGCGGTTTCTGTTGCGATGTGCTTGCCGAACTCGCCGGGCGTCATCGGCATCGGTACGCCGCCGAGATCCGCGATCCGTGCCTTTAATTTGGGATCGGCAAGTCCCGCGTTGATCTCTTTGTTGAGTCTGGCGACGATGTCGGCGGGCGTGCCCTTCGGCGCGCCGACGCCGTACCACTGGCTCGCTTCGAAGCCCGGCAGGAAATCGCCCACCGTCGGAACGTCCGGCAATGCCTCCGAGCGCGTTGCGGTGGTCACTGCGAGCGGGCGCAGCCTGCCGCCTTTGATGTACTCGATCGCCGCGGGGACGGTGCTGAACACCAGCTGCACCTGGCCGCCAAGCAGATCGGCGAGCGCGGGCCCCAACCCGCGGTACGGTACGTCGAGCATGTCGGTGCCAGTCTGCATCTTGAAGTACTCGCTGGACGCCTGGTCCGGGCCTCCCGCGCCGCCGGACCCCACGCTGACCTTGCGCGGATTGGCCTTGGCGTAGGCGATCAGCTCGGGGATGGTTTTGATCGGCAGCGACGGATTGACCACCATGACGAAGGCGACGCGCATGACACTTCCAATCGCGGTGATGTCGCGGGTGAATTCGAAACTGAGCTTGTCGTAAACCGACGTGTTAATCGCGTTGGCCGCATTGACCAGTAGCAGCGTATAGCCGTCCGGAGACGAGCGCACGACCGCCTCGGTGGCGATGTTCGTGGCCGCGCCCGGCCGGTTTTCAATGATGAATTGCTGGCCGAGCCGCTCCGACAGCCATTGGCCAATCAGACGGCCGGTGATGTCGACTCCGCCGCCGGCGGCGTAGCCGACAATGATGCGCACGGGCCGCGACGGATAGGTTTTCGCCTTGGCAACGTACGACAAACCCGGAAGTGCCACGGCGGCTCCGGCAAGACGAATAAGTTGGCGTCGATGAATATTCACGGCGTTCCTCCCCGGGAATGCGCCATTTTAAGATGCCAGTATGGGCGCTTTTAGCGTGCAGCCACAAGACGACAGCCGGTCGCAGTGAGCCCGGTCAAGTTCGGGCTGACGATCAATTTCAAGACCCGGCGCGATCGTAAGCGCGTCGAGATGTTGTTCGCGCACTTGAGGGGGGCGCTTGTTTTGTTTGTTATCGTGATCCACCTCGGGCTGGCTGTTATGTGCTCTTGGTTGGCATTTTGGTTGTGGGACCGTAAATACCAGGTGACTCCGGCTACTGGCGACGCGGCCTAACCGTCAACCTGTTCTTGCGCTTTCCCGCGCCCGAACTGTCGGACAGCCAAGTTACCGTCAGCGCAGCGCAACCAATATCAAAAGAAAAGCGGCGACCCATTCGCTTGCGGCCGAACGCGTGGTCTGGCCAAAGAATCCGATGGTCGGTAGCTTTCCGGGCTGCTGCGCGTGCGCCGCGAGCGGCCATGCCACTGCCGCTCCGCCGAGCAGCGTGATGAAATCGCGGCGTCTCATTCAATCACCTCGTCGGCGCGCGCCAGAACCGTCGCTGGCAGATCGAGACCGAGCGCCTTCGCGCTCTTGAGGTTGATAACCATTTCATACTTAGGTCGGCGCCTGCACCGGAAGGTCGGCCGGCCTCTCGCCCTTGAGGATGCGATCGACGTAGCCTGCCGCGCGCCGGTACTGCACGACAATGTCGGGCCCGTAAGTCGTCAGCCCGCCGTGTGTGACGAAGACACGATAGGCATAGACCGCGGCTAATCGATGCTGCGCCGCAAGCCTGATGATCAAGTCGCGGTGGGTCAACGATGCCGCGCTCACCACCACGATCAGGCCGCCATTCGGGGAGCGCGCAAACGCCGCGACAGACCGTTCGATCTCGCTTGCGTCGCGCAAGTCGATTGGCCTCAACTCGGCGCCGAACGACTGTGCCACGGCCTGGATCATGACCCATTGTCCGACCCCGGCGGCGCCGGGTTCCCGCAGAACCCCGACGCGGGTGATTCCCGGCGCGACCTCCTTGAGCAGTTCCATCCACTTTCCGGCCAAGCTGTATTCGAACTGAATAAAGCCGGTAACATTGGTGCCTGGCCGCGCCAGACTTTCGACGTAACCATTACCGACCGCCACCGCTCTGGCGCGCCCCTATCATAGCAGCGGATTTCAGATGATCCGATCGGCAGAAATTCGCAACTTTCGTTGCTTCGAGCGCCTCGACATTTCCGACTGTCGGCGCGTTAACGTCATTGTTGGAGACAATGGAGCAGTGCGTCCTCATAAATCCGGCCTCTTGAATGCGGCCTGCTCCAGATCGCGTGCAAAAGCGGGTTGATGTTGGATACGTTATTTCTTTAGCAGCGCATCTCTTGCGTGACCAGCCTTTCAAGCTCTTCAGTTTGTTGCGCGATCCGGTCCGCGTTTCGCGCTTCATCCTCGGCGCCTGAGAATGCAGCGGCTTGTTCAACCAGCTGCCGGATGTTGTCACGAATAATCGCGATGCGCTCTTCGAGTTCAAGGAGCGAAAGTGAACTGCCGTTGCTCATGATGTTTTCCCAGGTCAAGCCCTGACAAGCGGATCAGCGGGAGAAACTAGGCTAGCCTCAATCGCTGAATGTCCGCAATTAGGGTTGTTCGTCGCCGACTTGTTCAAGTCGTGGTGCTGGTGGCGAGAGGCCCTGAAAGATGGTCTAGTAGGGAGCCTCCGTTCAAAGGCACTCTCTGAATGACTAGACTCTGCAACACGTCCAAGGGAGGAAAAAATGAAAATGTTATCTCAAGTCTTGTTTTGGTTAGGACTCATTTCTGTCCCGTTCGCATGGCTGGTATGGTACTTTGGGCCGGAGATTGAATTTATAAGGCCAGTCCTCGCCAATATTAGCGATCCTGCTTTAAGAGCGGCTTTGCAAGAGGCTCACGCAGAGCGGTTGGGAATTTGGGTCGCTGTTTGGCCAGTATCATTCCTGGTACTGAGTCAGATCCTTGAAAAGAAAATGCAGGGATAGGAAACACCTTCGCTGCTGCTGACGAAGCATCTGCTTCGGTACGATCCAAAGCTGACCGCAAGGCCAAAATGCCGGCCAGGCCGCAAACGCCACAGCCTCGTCCCCTGTTTCCCACAGGCCGTTGATCATCACCGGCTTGAACTCCGCCGAATGCCGCACCGCGTTCAGGCAGGAGCGGCTAAAGCTACCGGGGCTATTTGAGGTGCCGCGCCATCCCGGAGTGCGGTCTTTGCTCGCGTAGCGGCTTAACCTTCGCCGATCTTGCGTAGGCGGCTTGCTTCGGTTGCCCCGATGCGGCGCGATCATCTCGATGCCATCCTTTCGCAGCTCCGCATCCAGCGGATCGCTGTCATAGGCGCGATCGCCGATCAAGTTTTCCGGCTTGGCTTCGATCATGTAGAAGTCGAAACATAGCTGTACCAAACGC
>WNFT01022510.1_pt1 | contig 10030 bp, 3 predicted proteins | sample 5400191 | NCBI WGS metagenome assembly WNFT01 (sample SAMN13153359, study PRJNA577476) | soil metagenome | isolation source: 80 cm saprolite under Madrone tree | place: USA:California | collected 2016-06-14 | reverse complement strand
CTGATGCGCAAGTGGGGAGGCCGCAGGCGCTTTGCCGATGCGTCGGATAAATTCTTTCTGCTTGACACTGGTCCCGGCTTTCTCTAAGTTTACAGGATTATAGTAAGGTTTCAGAGGTACAAGCAACCACGAAGAATTAATCCTCGAAAGATTCTTCGCGGCAAGGGGTGAGGTCATGAAGGTGGAAGCTCGTTTTCTACGACTGCGTTTGTCCGGTTCCCGCGGCCTTTTGTTCGCAACTTTGTTTATATTGACAGTGCTGCTAGCAGCGCCATTCGCGGGCGCACAAAGCACCGGCGGCCGCATCCGCGGGACGGTAACAGATCCTAGCGGCGGCGCTGTGCCGACGGCCAACGTCACTCTGATCAACGAGGCCACCCACGCCACCCGCGAGTCGCAGACCGGCGCGAATGGCGAATACAGTTTTATAGAGGTGCCGGTCGGAAGTTACGAAATCGATCTCACGCTCCAAGGTTTCAAGAAATATGTCCGCAAGGGAATCGTGCTGGACCTTAACCAGGTGCTCACCGTGGACATTGCCCTGCAGCTTGGCGGCTCCACGGATGTAGTCGAAGTTACCGGCGCGCCCCCTGTCATCGATACGAGCTCGACGCAGCTTGGCGCTGTCGTTAACGAGCGCTCCTCCACCCAACTGCCTCTTAACCAGCGCGACGTTTATCAACTCCTGCAATTGCAGCCTGGAGTGCAATCCCAACTCGGCAACGACCTCTTCTATGGATCAGACAGAGCTGGCGTCGTCACCGTCAACGGTGGACGTGGGCGTTCCAATAACTACTCCGTGAACGGCGGCGACGGCAACGATCTCTTCGCCAACCTGCCTGCCGTGGAACCATCGCCGGACAGCATCGAGGAGTTCAAGGTTATCTCCAACGCCTTCGACGCGGAATACGGTCGCAACTCCGGCGCCGTGGTCAATGTGGTCACCAAGTCCGGCACGAACGATTTGCACGGCGGTTTCTACGAGTTTTTCCGCAACGACCATCTGAACACGCATCCTTTCACATTTACTCCGTCTCCTAAGCCGGCTTTCAAGCAAAACCAGTTTGGCGGCACTCTTGGCGGGCCCATTAAGAAAGACAAGACATTTTTTTTCGCCTCCTATGAGGGTCGGCGAATTGTGCAGGGCATTGTCTCCCAACCGGTTACCGTGCCCACGTCGGCCCAAGTGCCCAAGCAGGGCCAACCAACCGGAAGCGGTGACTTCTCGGGCGGGACGCCATTCTCGGGCACACTCACGGACGCGACCGTGGCGGGAGTATTGAACGACCGCCCCGGATGCTCGGCCGCTGTTGCGGCGCAGGGCGGCTTACCAATAGCTGTCGGCAATCAGTATGGTGGGTCATACGATGCGAACGGTAATTTGGTCTCGCCTGGTATTTTCACCAACTTCAACACCGGGGTGGACAGTCAGATTCCTTTTGCATGCTATGACCCAGTAGCACTTGCTTTGCTTAAGTATGTGCCTGGCGCAGGCGGAAGCGCGTCTCAAGTCGTAACCGTTCCCAAGAAGAGAGACCGCGGGGATCAATTTCAAGTCAAGATCGACCATTCCTTTAACAACAATCAGAAGACGGCCATCTACTACTATTTTGATGACGACAACACCCTGGATCCGTTTGCGAAATTTCAAGCGGAAGGGGCTCCCCTGGGGAATTTCCCAGGCGTTTACGCAACGCGCACGCAGCAAGTAAACGTAAGCCACACTTCGACAATCGGCTCGACTTCCCTTAACGAAGCTCGTTTCACCTTTTTCCGTGAGGGCCAGTTGAAGTTCGATACTCCGACAAAAGTGAATGCCATTCAGGACTCCTGTGGGACGGGACAGTTCGGCAGCGTCGCCGATGTTTCAAAAATCTGTTTTACCGGAGTAAGTGATTCCGCCACCATAAACGCCGCCTGTGCCGCCGGAGCTCTAAACCCGCCAGCGGATTGCGGCCTTCACTCTGGGTTAGGCTCCAAGATAGAAGGCGTGCCCTTCATTCAAGTGAACGGCGGTTTTTCCATCGGGAATAACGCTGGAGGTCAATTGCCGCAGGTCGGCAATACGTTCCAATTCAGCGACAACTTCAGCAAGATTATCGGCACGCACAGTCTCAAATTTGGCGGCGATGTGCGGTACCAAAAATTCGACCAACTTCTGTACTTCGACGTCAATGGCTGGCTGACATTCAACAGCGCTTCAAATCTTTGTGTCCCGCCTAATACCCCACAGAACACAAATCCGCCGTGTGTCGCTCCGTCAGGCGACGACGTAGGGTCTGATTCTTCCTACCCCAACTATTTCCTTGGATTGGGGAACAGCCTCATTCAGGGCTCGGCGCAGCACGAACTGGTGCGCAGCAAGTCCTTCTATCTCTTTGCGCAGGATAGCTGGAAGATCAAGCCGAACCTGACGCTGAATTACGGTGTGCGTTGGGAGATGAACACGCCGCTGGCCGACATCGGCCGGAAAGTTCAGACCTTCCATCCTGGGCAACGCTCCACCATTTATCCTTGTAGTCTTGACACGACGGATCCCCTTTTCGCCGCATATGGGGCTGGAGAGGCCGGCTGCGACGCCGCGGGCGTCACCCCCGTCGGCTTGGTTTTTCCCGGGGATAAAGGTGTTCCGAACGGTTTGACCAACACTTACTACAAAGCCTTTGCCCCGCGTCTTGGTCTCAACTGGAGCCCGGGGTCGCATGATGGATGGCTGGCGAAGTTGACAGGCGGCCCCGGCAAGACCAGCATCAGCACGGGGTTTGGAATTTTCTACAACCCCATCGAGCAACTCGTACTTGAGCAATTCAGCGCCGAGCCGCCGTTCGGCGGAAGCAACTTCATCGGAAGTCCATTTCTTCAAACACCTTACGTGGACCAGACCGGCGGCGTCTTTTCCAATCCGTTCACCGGTATTCTGAATCCCAAGCGCGGAACGCCGCTCGATTGGTCCAACTTTGCCGGCAGTGTTTATTTTGGACAATTTCCTTCGAACATGCGGCCTCAGTATCAGGACCAATACAATTTGACCATCAAGCGCGAGCTGCCCGGCAACACCCTTTTGCAGTTGGCTTACGTTGGCTCGCAGGGCCACCGGCTGCTTGCGACGTATGAGGTTAGCCCTGGAGCTCCGCAAACCTGCAACGTCATCGCTGCCATCGCTGCTGCCAATCCGGCGGACGTGCTTACGGCCTCGCCGGCGGCCGGAGGGACTCAGACCACATGCAGTTCCTTTGGGGAAGACAGTCCTTACTTCATTCTTCCTGGAACGCAAATCCCAACTGTTTTTCCTGGAACGCAAACCCCCACCGGAGGCCTTTTCCTCCCTTACGGTCCGAGCGGCCCGACTACGCTTGCCGCTGGCTCAGTGGTTGGTTCCAAGGGCATCACGCTGGTTGGATTGCGCAAGTACTCTTCTCCTCTGTGCGACCCTTTGACGGGCAGCCAGTGCCCAGCCACCGGCGTGCCGGTGTTCTCCGGAATATTCAGCGAGGACACCATTGCGCACTCGAACTACAACTCGCTGCAGGCGCTGTTTGAGAAGCGCTTCTCTCATGGCTTGCAATTCCAGGCCTCCTATACCTTCAGCAAGTCTTTGGACAACGCCTCAAGCTTTGAGAGCGCCTTGAATCCTCTCAACTTCAATGCGACTTATGGCTTATCCAACTACGACGCGCGGCATCGTTTCGTTTTTAACTATGTATGGGATTTGCCAGTTCCGAAGTTTGATGGCTTCAAAGGCAAACTTCTGGATGGCTGGCAAGCGTCGGGCATTCTAAGTTTCCAAAGCGGTTTTCCCATTCGCATCACTTCCCAGGATGACGTGGAGGAGCTGGACACTACGTTCGACTTCGAGGCACCCGGTCAACCGAATCTCACTGCTCCATTCCACACCCAAGACATTCGGAAGAATGGAGGCTTCGTGTTCGATCCTAGCTTGTTTACGAATGACACGGTTGCGCCTGGGACCATCGGCAATGCCCCACGTTCCATCTGTTGCGGTCCGGGTCTGAACAACTGGGACATGAGCTTCTCGAAACAGACAGCATTTGGAGAGAGACTGAAGATGGAATTCCGTGCCGATATCTTCAACGTTTGGAATCATGCCCAGTTCTATACTGTCGATGGCAACATCTCCAATCTGGGTGGGACGTTTGGCCAGGTCCTGCACGTCCGCGATCCCCGGCTGCTGCAATTCGCGCTGACCGACCCACCAGGGAGTAAGCAAATGCACGACGCACTACAAAAGGAACTCGCCGCCTACGAAAAGCGCACGCCCAAATCAGCCGCAGCCCACAAGCGAGCTTTGGAACGCATCCCGCTCGGAGTCGCCAGCAACTACCGTCATTACGAGCCCTACCCGCTCTTTGTGAAGGATGGGAAGGGCAGCCGCATTCACGACGTCGACGGCAACGAATACATCGACCACAACCTGTGCTTCGGAGCGTTGATGGCCGGGCATTGCCATCCCGCTGTCGTCAAGGCCGTCGAAGAGAAACTGCATGAAGGAACGACGTTCGGCATGCCTCATGACCAAGAATGGGAGCTTGCGGAAGAAATCTGCAAGCGTTATCCGGTGGACATGGTGCGCTTCGGCTCCAGCGGCACCGAAGTAACCATGCACGCCTGCCGCATTGCACGCGCCGCCACGGGCCGGGACAAAATCCTGAAGTTTGAAGGCGCTTACCACGGTCTGCATGACACCGCGCTCGTCAGCGTCAAGCCCAAGGCCGAAGAGTACGGCGATCCCGACGCTCCCAATTCTGTTCCCGGCGGCGGGGGCGTGCCGAAGACCGCGCTCGAAAACGTTGTCGTCGCCAGCTTCAACAATTTGAAGAGCGTTGAAAATCGCTTTAAGCAGTATCCCGGGCAGATCGCCGCGATCATCCTCGAGCCCATCCTCATGAACGTGGGATTGTGCCTGCCACAACCCGGTTTCCTCGAGGGGTTGCGTGATATTTGCACCAAGAACGGCGCGTTGCTGATCTTCGACGAAGTGAAAACCGGCGCAAAGCTGGCCTGGGGTGGTGCCAGCGAATTCTTCGGCGTGAAGCCGGACATAATTTGTCTAGCCAAGTCCATCGGCGGCGGCTTGCCGCTGGGAGCGTTTGGAGCGAGCCGCGCGGTGATGGATTTCATCTCGCAGCACAAAGTCTTCCACGGGGGCACCTACAACACCAATCGAGTCGCCATGGCTGCGGGCCTCGCAACCTTCCGAGAAGTCCTCACACGCGAAAACTATGCTCACGTCGGCAAGCTCAGCAAGAAACTGACCGAGGGCTACCGCGCCATCGTTGCGAAAGTCGGCTTGCAGGCCTATGTCGCCAGCGCGGGCGTCAACGGCGCGTTGATGCTCTATCCGCGGGAAATTCGCAACTATCGCGACTGGACCAAGATTGACGTCGATCTCTGGCGTCACTACTGGTTCGCCATGGTCAATCGCGGCGTGCTGGCCCAGCCCTATTGGTGGGACGAACAATGGACTATCTCCGTTCAGCACACGGAAGCGGATATTGACAAACACCTCGCCGTTTTTGAAGAAATTGCGCCGGCCCTTGCACACGCTCAGCAGCAACGAGGTGCCGCCTTTGTCGGCGCTGCAGGCCACTAGCAGCACCATTTACGGCCCAGGCTTTTGGTTCGGCTCGTGTAAATTTCAGTCATCGGCAACCCCGCGCCGCGAAACCATTGGGAGATAGACTTGGCGAACGAGGTCACCATAACGACCGCCGCGCTCGGGGCGCTGGAAGCGCCGCACCTGCGCCGCGTTCTGGGGCGCTGGGACCTCGTTCTGCTCTTTGTCGTTGCCGTTTTTAATCTCAACGTCGTTCCTTCCATCGCCGCAAATGGTGGGGTGACCGTCTGGCTTTGGATCATCTCGCTCGTCTTGTTCTTCTGGCCGCAAGGCATCGCCGTCATTGAGCTGGCGCATCGCTTTCCAGGCGAAGGCGGCGTCTACCTTTGGGCCAAGGAAGTCTTTGGGGACTTCCACGGTTTTCTCTCCGGCTGGTGCTACTGGACCAACAACATGATGTACGTCCCGACGATCATGCTCTATTTCGTCGGTGTGTTCGTGTTTGTTTTGGGAGCCGGGCACGAATCGCTGGCAGACAACAAATCTTTCACGCTGACCGCTTCGCTGGCTCTGCTTTTCCTGCTGGTGGTCCTGAATATTCTTGGTCTGGGCGTCGGAAAATGGCTGAACAATCTCGGCGCCATCGGAACGTTTGTTGCTGCCGCAGTCCTTATCGGCTTGGGATCCTTGATTTGGCTGCGATTCGGCACGTCAGTAACAGCCGCGGATTTCCGTATTCCCGCAAACCCTCGTTTTGTTCTGAATTCATTCGGTGTCATCTGTTTCGGCCTCGTAGGTCTGGAACTTGCTTCTGTTATGGGTGATGAAATCGAGAGCCCGCAAAAGACTCTGCCTGGTGCCGTAGCCTGGGGCGGCTTGCTGTCTGGGTTGCTTTACGTCGGAGCCACTTTGACTCTGCTTATCGCCGTGAGTAAGAACGATATCAGCGTCTTGCAAGGCATCGTGCAGGCCGTCGGGCACATGGCCAGCCGCGTTGGAGTCAGCTGGATTGTGGCGCCCTTCGCCTTTCTCTTGAGCATCTCCATCGCGGGAATCGGCTCCGCCTGGCTGGGTGGCTCGGCGCGGATTCCCTTTGTTGCCGGCCTCGACTCCTATATGCCCTCCTGGCTTGGCAAGGTCCACCCGAAGTACGTTACACCGTACGCCGCGCTGATCGTCCATGCGGCCGTATCTTTGATTCTGGTGGTGATCAATTTCTCTTTTACCGGCGCGGGCGTGCAAGAAACATTTCAGAAATTGTTATCCCTTGCTGTGGTGCTTCAACTGATTCCGTTTCTCTACATGTTTGGCGCGTTGCTGAAGATCGCTCTTGGCGATTCTTTTGTAAAAGGCCACTATGGCAAGACCACGCTGATCCTCGCCGGCTTCAGCGGATTCGCGACCACTGGTCTGGGAATTACCCTGGCATTTTTCCCGGCACAGCAGATTAAATCGCTCCTGTCTTACGAGATCTGGATGTTCGGGGGCACGCTCTTTTTCATCGGCCTCGCCGCCTTTTTCTTTTTTATCTACGGCAGGCGCAAGGCTGCGCGAAAGCTGGCAGCAGCGCCCGCCCCAGTCCTATGAATTGAATTTGGAGGCAGTTATGTCCAGTACTGCGAAAGCGATCGTTCGAGCCTATCAAAACTATATCAACGGTCAGTGGGTTAAGAGCTCTTCGGGCGAAATGTTTCCCGTCTATGATCCTTCTACTGAGGAAGTGATCGCCCATGTGGCCTCGGGATCGGCATCCGATGTCGATAGCGCTGTAAAAGCCGCGCGCGCCGCCTTCGATTCCGGCCCCTGGAGTCAGACCACCGCCGCCGAACGTGGCCGCTTCCTCTATAAGCTGGCGGAGAAAATTCGCGCGAACGCCGCGCCCCTTGCCGAACTGGAATGCCGCAATTCCGGCAAGCCCATCGTCGAAGCGGAGTACGACATCGCCGACGCCGCAACTTGTTTCGAATACTACGCCGGCCTGGCCAATAAAGTTCTGGGGCACGTCAACCCCGTTCCTGCCAATGCCCTGAGTTTTACTTTGCGTGAACCAGTCGGTGTCGCCGGCCAGATCATTCCCTGGAATTATCCGCTAGTGATGGCTTCCTGGAAGCTCGCTCCCGCCATCGCCGCCGGCTGCACCTGCGTCCTCAAGCCTGCCGAGCAGACTCCGCTCACCATGATGGAAGTCGCCAACTGGTTTGAAGAGCTAGGCCTGCCGCCCGGTGTCGTCAACATCGTCAACGGCTTTGGCGAAACGGCGGGAGCCGCGCTGGTAGCGCACCCCGGCGTGGACAAAATCGCCTTCACGGGCAGCGCCGCGGTCGGAAAAATTATCGTCAGGAGTGCCGCGGACACTCTCAAACGTGTCACCCTCGAGCTTGGCGGAAAGTCTCCCAACATTTTCTTCGACGGCGCGGATTGGGAAGCCGCCGTCGACGGCGCGCTCTTCGGTGTTTTCATCAATCAAGGGGAAGTATGCTCCGCGGGTAGCCGCATTCTCGTCGAAAAGAAAATTTATTCGAAATTCGTTGAAGCCATGACAGAAAAGGCCAAGCGCATCAAACTGGGCGCTCCCCTCGAACGCGATACGAAAATGGGGCCGCTGGTCAGCAAAGAGCAATACGACCGCGTCAGCTCCTATCTCGAACTCGGCAAGAAGGAAGCAAAAGTCGCGATCGGTGGTGGCTGTCCGAAACAGTTTGGCAAGGGCTACTACGTCGAGCCGACGATTTTCTACGACGTAGACAACAATGCGCGCATCTCCCGCGAAGAAATCTTCGGCCCCGTCGCTTCCGTGATCCCGTTTGAAGGCGAACCGGACGCCATTCGCATTGCCAACGACACGCCTTACGGTCTAGCCGCAGCCGTTTGGACCCGCGACATTTACAAAGCCTTCCGCGTCGTGAAGTCGCTTCGCGCCGGCATCGTCTGGGTCAATCACATGCAGCCGACCTACGTCGAAGCTCCGTGGGGCGGTTACAAGCAGTCCGGCTTTGGACGCGAGCTCGGTCCTTGGGGCCTCGAAGAATATCTCGAAACAAAACAGGTTTTCGTTAATCTCGATGAGACGCCCATCGGCTGGTACTGATAGATCACTTTGTCATTCCGAGCGAAGCGAGGAATCTGCTTTTCGCTTGAACTGGAGAAACAGAAATCATGAACACGATTCAGATTCGCACCGAAATCCCCGGACCCAAGTCCCGCGCCTTGATGGCGCGCCGCGAAGCCGCCATTCCGCGCGGCCCTTCGAACGCCACGCCCGTTTTTGCCGCGCGCGCCGAAGGCGCCACCATCGAGGACGTCGACGGCAACCGCTATCTCGATTTCGCCGGCGGTATCGGCTGCCTCAACATCGGCCACCGCGCTCCTCGCGTGCTCTCCGCCATTCGCGAGCAACTCGAGAAGCACTTGCACCTCTGCTTCGCTGTAACCCCATACGAGAGTTACGTAGCCGTCGCGGAAAAACTCAACGCCCTGGCTCCTGGCAATTTCCCGAAGAAAACCATCCTCCTCAACTCCGGCGCCGAAGCCATCGAAAACTCCGTCAAGATCGCCCGCGCCTACACCAAGCGCCCCGCCGTCATCTGTTTCGAGGACGCTTTCCATGGCCGGACGCTTCTCACCATGTCGCTCACCAGCAAGACGCATCCCTATAAAGCCGGCTTCGAGCCTTTTGCCAGCGACATCTACCGCATTCCTTTCGCCTATCCCTACCGCGCCGAAAAAAGTGCCACCGCGGAAACTTTCGCGCATTATCTCGAAGACGCCTTCAAGCGTTCCGTCGCTCCCGAATCCGTCGCCGCCGTCATCGCTGAACCCGTTCTCGGCGAAGGCGGCTTCATCATTCCGCCGCGCGATTATTTCAAGCTGCTGCAAAATATTTGCCGCAAACACGGCATTCTCTTCATCGCCGATGAAGTGCAATCTGGCTTCGCCCGCACCGGCAAATGGTTCGCCTCAGAACATTTCGGTATCGAGCCGGATCTAATCACCATGGCGAAGTCGCTGGGCGGAGGCATGCCCATCGCCGCGGTCACCGGCCGCGCAGAAATCATGGATGCCCCAGGCGTAGGCGCTCTGGGCGGAACCTACTGCGGTCACCCTGCTTCGTGCGCCGCGGCGCTCGCCGCCATCGAAACTATCGAAAAGGACGGCCTGCTCGCGCGTTCCACCGCCATCGGCAAGCATTTTGAACAGCGCGCCCGTGCCTGGCAGAAAAAATGGCCTTTGATTGGTGACGTTCGCGGCCTCGGCGGCATGTGCGCCATCGAATTAGTGCGCGACGCACAGACGCGCGAGCCCGCCGACTCCGAGACAAAAGCCATTGCCAAATTCTGCTACGAGCACGGCCTCATCACCATCATTGCCGGCACCTTCAACAATGTCATTCGCATTCTCGTTCCGCTGGTTGTCACCGATGAGCAGCTTGATGAAGGCCTTGACCTCATTGAAGCC
>WNFT01006901.1_pt1 | contig 10031 bp, 7 predicted proteins | sample 5400191 | NCBI WGS metagenome assembly WNFT01 (sample SAMN13153359, study PRJNA577476) | soil metagenome | isolation source: 80 cm saprolite under Madrone tree | place: USA:California | collected 2016-06-14 | reverse complement strand
CGGTTTCCGCTGAAATGGTTTCTCCGGACACGATGATGGTAGATCTCAGCGGGGGCCTGCCAAAACTCGCCGTTGCGGCGGCTCCGTCACTGGCGGCGAGCTGGCTTGGTTACGCGCAGAGTCCCGGATTCTACCAACAGGGGCCTCCGCTCTCTGCGCTTCCGGCGTTCGCGGCGTCGATTGGGCGCGAGGCCGCGGAAGGAACGGACTCGCGCGCGGAAACGATTCGCCGAGCTTTGCAATTGATCCCGAAGGAAGATGCAGACCATAGGCAGGAAGAACCAACCGTGGTGCGAGCAAAGAGTTTTCTTTTTTTCTATGCGTTGCAGGACCGCTACGGGAGGGACGTGTTTCGAAAGGCGATCATCCACATGTTGCAGGCTCGCAAGGAGCGCGGGTTGGAACTCAGCGACTTAATTGCGGCTTTCGACCAGGAGACGAAGCAGAATGCCGCCGAGTTCGTGCGAATATGGATGAAGCGCCCGGGAGTGCCCGAAGAGTTTCGCGACCGCTACCAAAAAGCCGCAGCGGCGACGGCCCAATCTGAAAAGGAGACAGCTCCATGAGAGATGTGATTCTGACCGACCGGGGACCAAAACCCATCGGACCGTATTCGCAGGCGATCCGGACGAATGGATTTCTGTACGTCTCGGGGCAGGTGGCGCTGGATCCGAAAACGGGGGAGATGACGGGGACGGATATCCACCAGCAGACGGAGCGGGTGCTCGAAAACGTGAAGGGGATACTGGAGGCCGCAGGTTCGAACCTGCATCACGTGGTGAAGACGACGGTTTTTCTGAAGGATATGAACGAGTTTGCGGCCATGAACGAAGTGTACGGCAAGTATTTTACGTTGGCGCCACCGGCGCGGACGACGGTGCAGGTGGCGCGTTTGCCGAAAGACGCGCTGGTGGAGATCGAAGTGATCGCGGGATTATAGGTGGCATGAAGGAATAGATTTCATCGGTCATAGTATATGAGGCAGTAGTAGAGGTGGGTAGGAAGTTTCCCTTGAGTGAAACAAGAAGGCACTCATCGATCAGGATTCAAGAGTTTCACTCATATCGCAAGGCCACCGGCGCGTCCACGTTCGTCGCCCGCGGCGCATGAGTACGGCACTTCGCAGTGCGCAGGCTAGCTAAAAGCCTTCGATCATCCACACGTTCTGGGTGGCCGTCAATTCTGGGAAGACTAGGTGGCGGCCGTCGGGCGAAGGGCATCCACAGTAGAAATAGTCGAAGCCTGGCTGCTGCCGCAGAGGATAGGCGCGACCTTCTAGGTCCATATACAGCAGGATACCAATTGAGGCCGAGCGGCCACAAACGAACCATCCCTTTCCGTCCGCCGCCCAACTCACGGAATGAAGCCCCGATCCTCCCGCCAGTGCCACGTCGCGCGGGGCATCTCCGGCCAGAGAAAGGACACGGATATGGCCCTTTTGCTCGCCCAGCCCGCCCGGAACAAGGACGGCAATCCTCGAACCGTCAGGAGACACGCCCCATTGATCTCCGTTCACGGGATTCACGGCAATTCGGGCGAGCTCACGGCCCTTGCCCTCGATGGGATCCAAGGCATAAAAGACCAGTTGCTTGTCCTCCCACTCGCTCAACACACATAGACGGGCGGGCGAGCGCGCACAAAAGAAGTTGGAATCGCGACGAGCGGTCACCACAGTTTGGGCTGCGCCACCCGAAATGGGAGCCCGCATCAGCGTCGGACCGTTGGGTTGGCCCCAGCCACCCACAAAAAGGAAATATAACAGCCAGATGCCATCTGGACTCGAGCGCAGGTAGCCCTTGTAACCAGGGCCCGACGTCAAGGGTGCGGCCATTCGCTGGTCCAGGGCTTGCTCGAAGGCGTCGAAGCTCCCGTTTCGATCCGAGCTGAACAAGGCGAACTTGCTGTCACTCGTCCACGCACTGGGGAGGTTGTTTGAATCGTCAAAAGTGAGGCGCCGTGGGTTCACAAGACGCCCCCCACCAGCCTGGAGCTCTCCAACGTACGCGGTGTACTGCCAGATGCCCTTGAGGAAGGCCAGACGTTTTCCGTCTGCCGTGCGACTCAGACCTGTGATGCTGAAGCCCGCCCAGTTCGTGAGTCGCCGAGGCTTGCCGACCGTGTGCCCGCTGCCGAGGTCAGTCTTGATTTCCCAGAGATTCATGTCCGTGCCGTCGTGGTTTGGGGGCGGCTCCAGTCGAGAGTAGACAGCCCGTCCGTCCGGCAACAGGACGCTGTCTGTCATGGACGGATCTGAAAAGACCACGGTACGCTGGCCCGTCTTCAACTCAAAGGACACGATGTTGATACCGGCGGCAGAGACGCTTGCATAACTAAGCCGCTTGCCCTCCAGGGACCAGAACGGTTTACCAAAGAATTCAGCGTCGTCGTCGGCGATAATCCGGCGCGGCTCCTCGCCGTTGGCACCCATCATCCAGATCTCTTTGTTATCTCCGCTGACGAACGCGATTTGTGAACCGTCAGGCGAAGCGCTGGCTTGTCCGGCGTCGTCTCGAAGCTTGCGCAGCGTGCCTCCCAGCACCGAGATGGACCAGATGGTGGGTGAACTGCTCTGAACGGCGGCGGTGCTCGCCAGGATGCGCGTCCCGTCTGGAAACCAAGCAAGTCTCTCGCGGCTCCGCGCGGTCACAGCTGTTATACCGAATCCTGGCGGACTGGGAAGAGAAGAGGTCTCTCCTGTCTCGACCAGGCGGAGGTGGATTGCAGCATTATCGGCGTAAGCGAGGTATTTGCCGTCAGGGGAAATAGCGGCGGCGGTAACAGGTGACTCCGAGGAATTGGTGGTCAGTTGGTGCTGCCTGAAGTCGGGCGGTGGCTGCCCGCGCTGCCGCACGAACCACGTCACGCCGAGCCCGATCAGGAGCATCGTGGCCAATCCGGTGACCCATGGCGGCCAACGCCGTGGGGGCACTCCTTGTGGGTGCCCTATTGGTATAGGCATAGCCTCGGTCGATAAGCGGGCGGGCACAAGGCCCGCCTCAACAGAAGCTCGGCCCGAATCCGTGTCGCGCTTCAGACGCTTGAGGTCGGCGCGCAGATCCGAGGCATGCTGGTAGCGCAGCTCGCGGTCTTTCTCCAGTGCGCGGCTGATGATGTGCTCCAATTCAGCGGGAATTTCGCTGTTCAGTCGCACGGCCCCCACGGGTGTTTTGTGCAGGATGGCGTCGAAGACTGCGGCGGTAGTATCGCCCTTGAAGGGAAGCCTGCCGGTCGCCATTTCATACAACACCACGCCAAAGGAAAACAAATCCGTACGCGCATCCAACTCCTTGCCCAGCGCCTGCTCCGGCGACATATATGCGACTGTGCCTAAAGCGGCGCCGGGGCTAGTCAACTGCTCGGAATCTGCGTTCAGGGTAGTCAGCGTCTCGCCCTTACTGCCCACACCTTTTGTCGCTGCCACTTTGGCCAGCCCAAAGTCCAGAATCTTGGCGTGACCGCGCTTGGTAACGAAAATGTTCGCAGGCTTGATGTCCCGGTGGACGATACCCTCGGAGTGCGCGGCGTCAAGTGCGTCCGCGACTTGAATCGAGATATTCAGGAGACGCTCCAGGTCAATCGGCTGGCCGGCAATGAAGTGCTTCAGCGTTGCTCCATCCAAGAATTCCATGGCAATAAACGCTTGGCCGCCTTCTTCCCCGATGTCATAGACGGTGCAGATGTTCGGGTGATTCAGTGCTGACGCTGCTTGCGCTTCTCGCTGAAACCGCGCCAAGACCTGCGGATCCTTGGCAACATCGTCAGGAAGGAATTTCAGCGCGACGAAGCGGTGAAGGCGGCTGTCCTCGGCCTTGTAAACCACACCCATGCCTCCGCCGCCCAACTTCTCGACAATGCTGTAGTGCGAAATAGTCCGGCCAATCATGGGACGATTTGCGAAATGTTAGGCTTCGTGCACTGCCAAGTCAACGCGTCAGGAAACGTTTCCCTAGAAGGTCAAGGGGTGGGCCATTCGTAAAGCGGTCATGGAGGTTCGAGGGAAATAGAGAGTCAAGCACAGACTTCTGCGCTGGTTGAAGGGGGGAAAGTTATGCGTTGGGGCAGGGCGATATGAAACTCGTACTAGCCTTCCTGTACTGTAAGAAAGTGTTGTAATCCCTCAGGATTTCCTGGAATCTTGTCGGTCAATGGCCGGCATATCCCTTATTTGATCCATGAGAAGGAGGCTCTGCTATGAGAGCGGTGGCAGCAATATGCGTGTTGGTGAGCGCTTGGGCGGCAATTGGAATTGGGCAGGAGTCCGTAAAGCCGAGCGGCGAGGAGGGAAGAATCATCGCGCTGGAGTCAGCGTGGGACCAGGCCGAGAAAAACAAGGACGCGACGGCACTCGCTGGCCTGCTGGCCGACAACCTGGTTTACGTGGACTATGACGGCAGCCTCAGAAACAAACAGCAGTTTCTGGCGAGTATCAAGAGCGCAAGCGTCTCTTCCGAACAGATCAACAATGAGGGGGTAACGGTGCGTCTCTACAACAACAACGTGGCAGTGAGCACCGGCATCTACCGAGACAAGGGCGTCGAAAACGGCAAACCCTTCCAGCGGCGGGGACGCTTCACGAACGTATGGATCAAACAAAACGGCGCCTGGCAATGCATAGCCAGCCAATCGACGCTAATTGCGCACTAGGATTGGTGTTTTGGGATGGTCTTCAGGCAGCCGAAAGACGCAAGCTGTTTCTGATCGAAACCGTTGAGAGGAAGATCGAAGGACGGCCTGAGTTACGGGCGGTCGGGGCTTTCGAAGGCTTCGCGAACGGCCAGGAAGGTTATAACTGCAGTAACGCCGACGACGTACCAAATGAACTTGCTCTTCGCGGCTTTGATTGGCGGTCGGCCATAACCTTTGGTGCCTGCGCCCTGCGGCCCCTGGGGATTTGCAGCGTTGGGGTCGAGAACGACGCGATAGGCGGCGCCTTCCGGAATCTCGCGCACATCATCCTCGACGGCAATACTCAGTGAACCGCGATTGCTCTTGACGATTAATTCCTTGGGAGTCAGGACGGTCACGTGACCGATGGTGGGCTGATTGGTGTTCGGGCGAATCACGGCAGAACCCACGCGCAAAGCAAAAGCTTTCGAATTGGCGGTCGAGAAAGTGGCAGAGCCGTTAGTCAGTGTTGCGGCCGGGCTGGCGTCATCCTGAGAAAAGGTGACGGTACTCGCGCTGGAAAGAAGCAAGCGGGCGGCGCCGGCACGGACCTGGACGCTGCCTGTCGGCTCGGTGCTGAGTCTGTCGCCAGCAAAAATGGTTGCGCCGACTGAGGCCGGCGCGGTGCCGACGAGGGCGCGATCGGCATAAACGACGGTACCGAGCGAAGAAGCAGGAGCAGCCCACACGGGCGTGGTCAAGAGCGAAAATGACACGAGCAGGGCGAGGATGCCTTTCGCAATGGGAATGCAGTCAACGTGACCAGTGACTGCGCTACGGTTCGTGCTGCTGGTGACCGATGAGCGATCAATTGTTTTGGCGACTGTAAGACAGTCAACTATTCTGGCGACCGTTAGACAGTCAATTATTTTGGCGACTGTAAGACAGTCGGCGCGCCGCCGCGTCATTAGACGCCTCCAAGAGGGCCAGCCGCAGAATACTGAGTAAACTTCCTGGCGTCAATCAGTAAACACTTCTTGAACTTAAAAAGTCACGCCTCCCCGCTGCGCGGCCCTGCGGAGTTTGCTGGCCGATGAGACATTCCGCTGTTACAATGCTGGCAAAAGATGACCGACTGGAAACAGATCACCGCCCGCATCCGCCGCGCGCGTACCAGTAAAGATCCCGCGGGCCAGCTTTCAAATCTCTACCAAAAGACGCGGGACGCCATGGTGGCGTTCGAACTCGCGAAGTTCTTTGAGACTTCCGGGCAGAATGCCGATGCCGCAAAGTGGTACTCCGCGGCGGCGGAGAGATTCCGCCGCGCGGATTGGAAAATCAAAGCGCAAGAAGCAGCGGTGAGGCTTGGAGGCGCGCTGGGTGAGATTCCTCTGGACGCCGGGGCTTTGCCGGCGGGAGAGTTTGCTCTGACGCCGCCTCCGGTTGCGACGTCCGAGCCAGGTTTGCCGTTCGAACAGAATCCCGAAGCGCTCGAATCTTCCGTGGCAGTCACTAGCGAAGTCCAGCAGGCCGTGGAAGATTCCTCGAACATGCCAGCCTCTTCGTTGCCGGAGAAAAGAGGCCGTCGGCGGGGGCGCCGCGGGGGCCGGAACCGGCGCAAGGGAAGCAACGGAAGAAAAGCAGTGGTTGCTTCGGGTCAGCAAACAGCCGAGGCGCCTGCTCCACGACGCGGATTGCCCCCGGCGGTATTCGATCAATCGGCCGAACCGGCCCCTCCTCGAGTGACGCACAGCCGCGCGCTCCCCAGCCTGCCGGTCGAGCCCATTGGAGAGCCGGGCGGAACGAGCGTGAAGGGACGCTATGGCGATCCTGGGTTGTCTTCCCGGATTTCCTTGTTGGAAATGCAATTCCGGAGACTGATGACCTGCCCGCCCGCCAAACTGGAAGAAGCGGATCGTGCTCCAGCGGGGCCGGGCGTATTTGTGCTGACGGACTCGGACCTGACGAGCTATTACTATGTGGAAGCTTGCCAGACGCTGCGCATCGCCATCGGCAACTTATTGCGCGGGTCGAGCCGGCGCGGAGTGGAATCGATTAAGCCGCGGCTCGCGGAGCATTTGGGAATTCAGGAAGCGCGCGTTGCGAAATATCTTGCGGAGCACTGCGTGGTGCGTTGGCTGCAGTTGGATGAAGGCGCGTCGAATTTCTCCCATTTTGTCATCGCGGTCCTACGGCCTGCCCTCAACGAGTAGGAAATCCACAGCTGGGAGTGTGCAGGAATCTTCCACGGAAGTGGAAAGTTCCAGCCCATTCGTACTACTAATAACCCCCTTTTGGTACCGGGAGAATTGCCGTTCAATGCGCCATATTGCCGTTCAACCCTCAAAAACGACCGTTCGGCACAACCCGCTGGCGTCTGTCCCCGGCAACCGTCAAACTATAGGAGTTCAAAGACTTATTGGAAGTACTTAGATACCGTGGTACGGTTTGATGCATCAAATGTGTGAGCCCGGGGGCAATCGTTAGGGCTCGGCTCCGACGATTGAATGGGCTCCGGATAATCCAAGGGCCAAGTACGTTGCATATTTGAAAGTGGAGGATAGAGGTTTATGCCGAATCAAGTAGGCACGCAAATCGCGAGGACGTTTGATTGGGCAGTTTGCAAGGCGGCTGGAATCACGTTTAACGCCATCCAGTACTTTAACAAGCGCAATCCCAATCCTTCGGTCACGCCGAAGTGGTCGGATAAGCCGCTGTTGAAATCGTGGGAGAAGACCAAGCCGACGCTGGGCTTCCCGAGGCAGACTGATTCGCTTTGCCCCGCGTGTGTGAAGGAAGCACGTGAAGCAATCATCGCCGGCAAAAAAGACTGGCGCGACCTGATGCACGAGAAGGTCGGAGAGATCAAGGCGCAGATCATCGAGCGCGACGGGCAGGTCTGGATGGTGAAGGATTGCCCGCTTCACGGCCACTACGAAGACATGATGGCCATCGATTCCAAGTTCCTCAGCTGGATCGAGAAGCAATTCCCTGGGCGCGACATTCCCGCGCACAACGACGAGGACCTGCACAAGCATGGCTCTTCGACGGTGCGCTATGGCCGAGGTTCGGTGCTGACGGTCGACCTGACGAACCGCTGCAACATGATGTGCGACCCGTGCTTCATGGACGCCAACCAGGTTGGATACGTCCACGAACTGGGCTGGGAAGAGATTAAGGAAATCTTAGACAACGCGTTGAAGATCAAGCCGCGCCGCCAGATGTCCGTGCAGTTCAGCGGCGGCGAGCCGACCATGAGCCCGTACTTCTTCGATGCCGTCGCCTACGCGCGCAAGATTGGTTACAACAGTGTGCAGGCCGCGACGAACGGCATCGAGTTCGCCAAGAGTAAGGAGTTCAGCAAGAAGGCGTTTGAAGCGGGCATGCGCTACGCGTACCTGCAGTTTGACGGTATCGGCAACGATGCCAACAGCCACCGGCAGATCGGCAACCTGTTCGATGTGAAACTGCGCGCGATCGAAAACATGCACGAGGCGGGCATCGAAATCGTGCTGGTGGTGACCATCGTCAATAACGTGAACAACGACCAGGTGGGAACGGTCGTGAAATTCGCCATGGAGAACCCCAAGAAAATCGCGTTCGTGAGCTTCCAGCCAGTTTCGTTTACGGGGCGGGATGAAGACATCACTCCGGAGCGGCGGTTGCGCCAGCGGTACACGCTTTCGCATCTGGCCAAGGACGTCAGCAACCAGGTGGGCAAGGTTGAGCCGACGCGCGATTGGTTCCCGATTTCGTTCGTGAGCACGTTCGCGGGATTCTCGGACATGGTGAAGGGGCAGGAGTCGCAGTGGGGTTCGCTCTCCTGCGGCTGCCATCCCAATTGTGGGGTGGGCACGGCGCTGATGATCAACAAGGAAACGAAGGAATGGGCTCCCGTTCCGCGCTTCCTGGATGCCGTGCAGCTTACGAAAGACGTCACCGACATTACCGACGCGGCGCGCGGCAAGAATTTCTCGAACTTCATGATGGCCATGGCCCTCCTGAAGAACTATCACCCGTTCCGTGGGCCGAAGGGGCTTAAGCTTTATGACCTCTTCAAGAAATTTGACAAGACCTGGGCGCTGACGAAGAAGTCTGAAACGAAGTACGGACGGACTTCTCCCGAGCGCACGTACGAAGATGCCATGAAGCGCCGGCAGAGCGATCCGTGGAACTTCCTGTTTATTGCGGGAATGTGGTTCCAGGATTTGTTCAATTATGACTTCCGCCGCACCGAAATGTGCATCATTCCGTACGCAACGCAGCAGGGCGAGATCAGCTTCTGCGCGTACAATACCGGCGTGGGCTGGCGGCAGATTATCGAGAACATGCACAAGAATGCGACTGTGGCCGAGTGGTACAAGAACCACGGGAAGCACGAAATCTACGCGAAGGGCAAGAGCGTCAACCTGGAGAGCTTCGAGCACTCCCTGAAGATCGACTCCCAGGATGCGGCGCGTGTTCGTCATCTGGAGCACGACGTTCCGCTGACGGCGGCGGAAGAAGACCGCGCCCGCCGCAAGAAGGCGTACGAAGAACAAGCCAAGGTTCGCGCGATCTACGAAGAGCTGGTGCTGAAGAAGCCCCAGCCTACGGTCGTGCAGATCGGCACGGTTAGCGACATCGCGAAGGCGGTGCCTGCCAATTTCGCGAATGCGGGCAAGCCGGTCACCATCGCTCCAGCAAATGGCAATGGCAACGGCCATTCCAACGGCAACGGCGCTGCGGCTAAGCAGGACGAAAAGGCTGCAGAAGCCGTCGCCGGCGACTAAGCATCCCGTCCAAATCCGCAGACTTAACGGCAGCCCTCGCTTTGTGCGAGGGTTGTCGTTTTTCGGACGAAGCGTTTGACGCTGCATCAGCCGGGGAATAGACTTGAATCATGGCGAGAGGATCTATCCGCGAGAAGGCCTCCCAGCAAATTGCCGCGCGGAACTACATCTTTACCGTTGTATTTGAACCTGTCGGATCCGACGGCGCGCCTGCTGGAAATGGCAGTAGAAAACCCGGTGTCAGTAAGCAGACGACCTCCGGATACCAGGTCACAGTCCCGCTGCTTCCCGGTCTGATCACTTACGGAAGGACGCTGGCGGAAGCGCGCGAGATGGCGCGCGATGCAATCCTCTGCCACTTAGGAGGATTGAGGAAAGATGGTGAGCGGATTCCGGATGAAAAAAGCACGATCCAGGAAAAACTTCGAGTGGCGCTCAGTGCCTGATGTCTCCGCGAGTTCCGATCCTCAAGCCGCGCGAGGTGTTACGGGCGCTACAGAAAGCCGGTTTCGAGATTCATCATCAGAGCGGCAGTCATGCTCAGTTGAAGCACCCAGGGAAACCGCAATTGAGAGTGACGGTTCCGAGGCACGACCGATTTGATTTGCCCGTGCCTGTCTTGAGAAGCATCATTCGGCAGGCTGGCATGACCGT
>WNFT01006900.1_pt1 | contig 10031 bp, 10 predicted proteins | sample 5400191 | NCBI WGS metagenome assembly WNFT01 (sample SAMN13153359, study PRJNA577476) | soil metagenome | isolation source: 80 cm saprolite under Madrone tree | place: USA:California | collected 2016-06-14 | reverse complement strand
TGCCGCAAGCTCGCCGACGCCGGCGCCGCGGCCGTGATGCCGCTCGGCTCGCCGATCGGTTCGGGGCTCGGCATCTGCAATCCGCATCTGATCGAATTGATCTGCGCGCGCTCACCGGTCCCGGTCGTGCTCGATGCCGGCATCGGGACCGCCTCTGACGCCGCGCTCGCGCTGGAACTCGGCTGCGCCGCGGTGCTGCTCAACACCGCGGTCTCGAAAGCGCGCGATCCCGTCACCATGGCAAGGAGCATGCGCGCTGCCGTCGAGGCCGGCCGACTGGCGCGCTTGGCTGGGCGTATACCGAAGCTCGCCCATGCGGAGCCGTCGAGCCCGCAATTCGGCCTCGTGGGAACGTGATGACCGCTGCGCCGGTGCCACGCGCGCCGAAAGCGCGCTCCCGCAATCCGTGACCGCGACGCGCTCGGTAGGGCCACAACTCTCCTTCATTGGAAGGGCGCTGACGGTGGATTGCGGCTCTCGCGTCGCTCGCCGGAACGACGATGAATGAATGGCCATGAAGCTTCCCGAGCCGGCGCTGCTCCTCGTCACCGACCGACATCAGGCGCGGTTGCCGCTCGCCGATATCGTGCGGGCGGCGCTTGCGGCCGGCTGCCGCTGGGTGAGCGTGCGGGAAAAGGATCTGTCCGACGACGATCAAATCGCGCTCGCTTTGACGTTGTTGCCGATCGCGCGGCGGCACGGTGCCCGCCTGACGTTGCATGGCGATGCCGCCTTGGCGAAGGCCTGCGGCAGCGATGGCGTTCACCTGCCGGCGGGCGGCGATCCGGCCGCGAGCCGCGCCCTGCTGGGACCAGACAAGCTCATCGGCGTGTCGCTGCACACGGTCACCGAGGCGGAGGCGATTGATCCCAGCGTCGTCGACTACGCCGTCGCGGGGCCGGCCTTCGAGACCCCGAGCAAGCCCGGCTACGGCCCCGAGATCGGCCATAAGGGGCTTGCCGAGATCGCCCGCGCGGCGCCCGTGCCGGTTCTCGCCATCGGAGGGCTCAACGCCACAAGGGCGGCGGAAGTGCTGGCGGCCGGTCCGATCGGCATCGCCGTCATGGGCAGCATCATGCGCGCGGTCGACCCCGGCCAGGAGGTGAAGGCGCTGCTGGCAATCGCTGCCGGGGCTCATCCCCGCGCGCGATAGGGGGCCACTCCCTGGTCCGGCAACCACACGTTTGCAGGTAGCTTGCCCGTTTGCCAGAAGACGTCGATCGGCATGCCGCCGCGCGGATACCAATAGCCGCCGATGCGCAAGAATTTCGGCGTGAGCAGGGCGACGAGTTTCTTACCGATGGCGACGGTGCAGTCCTCGTGGAAGGCGCCGACATTGCGGAAGCTGCCGAGATAGAGCTTGAACGACTTCGACTCGAGGAGCCATTTTCCCGGCGCATAGTCGATCACGAGGTGCGCGAAATCGGGCTGACCGGTGATCGGACAAAGCGTGGTGAATTCCGGCGCGGTGAAGCGTGCGACATAGTCGGTGTCGGGATGCGGATTCGCGACCCGATCGAGCACCGCCGCTCGCGGAGAGGCGGGGATACGGCTCGGCTTGCCGAGGTGACGAAGCGTTTTGGCCATTGTCTTCATCCTCGTCAGCGATCCGGTGGGGCCGGCCGCTCCGCTTATCGCCTATCTGCAGGTTATTGGATGCCCCGCTTCCACGGGGCATGACAAGGGTGTTCTCGATCCTGTAGAAGCCCGGCGGACGCTGCGATCTTCCGGGAACCCCATGACTGCCATCACCGATATCATCGGCCGCGAGATCCTCGACAGCCGCGGCAATCCGACGGTCGAGGTCGATGTCGTGCTCGAAGACGGGACCAAAGGCCGCGCCGCCGTGCCGTCGGGGGCCTCGACCGGGACGCACGAGGCGGTCGAATTGCGCGACGGTGGCAAGCGCTATCTCGGCAAGGGGGTGCGCCAGGCGGTAGACGCCATCAACGGCGAGATTTTCGATGCCGTCGGCGGCATGGACGCCGAGGCACAGGCCAACATCGACGAGACGCTCATTGCGCTCGACGGCACGCCGAACAAAGGCCGCCTCGGCGCCAATGCCATCCTGGGGGTTTCGCTCGCGGTTGCGAAGGCCGCGGCCGCTGCCCATCAGGCTCCGCTCTACCGTTATGTCGGGGGAACTGCGGCAGGGCTTCTGCCGGTGCCGATGATGAACATCCTCAATGGCGGCGTGCACGCCGACAATCCGATCGACTTCCAGGAATTCATGATCATGCCGGTGGGTGCGGCCTCCTTCGCCGAGGCGCTGCGCACGGGCTCGGAGATTTTCCACACCCTGCGCGCGGCGCTCAAACAAGCCGGCCACAATACCAACGTGGGCGACGAGGGTGGCTTTGCCCCCGACCTGCCGTCGGCCGCTGCCGCGCTCGACTTCGTCATGACCGCGATCGAAAAAGCCGGCTTCGCGCCGGGCAAGGACGTCGTGCTTGCACTCGACCCCGCCGCGACGGAGTTTTTCAAGGACGGTGCCTATCGCTACGAGGGCGAGGGCAAGGTTCGCTCGCGACAAGAGCAGGTGAACTATCTTGCCGAGCTCGTCTCCCGTTATCCGATCGTCTCGATCGAGGATGGAATGGCCGAGGACGATCTGGAAGGTTGGAAGATGCTGACCGGCCTGATCGGCGACAAATGCCAGCTCGTCGGCGACGATGTATTCGTTACCAACGTCACGCGGCTCGCCCACGGCATCAAGAACGGCATCGCCAACTCGATTCTGGTCAAAGTCAACCAGATCGGCACGCTCACCGAGGCGCTCGCTGCAGTCGAGATGGCGCACAAGGCCGGTTACACGGTGGTCATGTCGCACCGCTCCGGCGAGACCGAGGATGCGACCATCGCCGATCTTGCGGTCGCGACCAACTGCGGGCAGATCAAGGCCGGCTCGCTCGCGCGCTCAGACCGCACGGCGAAATACAATCAACTCTTGCGCATCGAGGAGGAATTAGGCGGCCAGGCGAGATATGCCGGGCGCACCGCGTTGAAGGCGTTACGCTGACATCAAACGGATCGACTTCGGGCCGAAGGCATCCAGCCAATACATTAAAGCCGTCTTAACGCTGCGCCGGCATGGTTGCGCCATGGTGACCCGCAAGCGGTTCCGCACCGTCCTCAACGCGCTCGCGCTTTACACCATCGCCGCGCTGGTAATCGGCTATTTTGGCGTCAACGCCTATTCCGGCAACCGCGGGCTTCGCGCGAAGCAGGACCTCGACCAGCAGATCGCGGAACTCAGTGCCGAGCTTGACGCGCTCAAGGCCGAGCGCGCCAATTGGGAGCGCCGCGTCTCGCTGCTCAAACCCGAAAGCATCGATCCCGACATGCTCGACGAGCGCGCCCGGGTACTGCTCAATTACGCCGATCCGCGCGAACTCACCCTGCGCCTCAAGCAACCCTGACGGCGCTGGCCCGCTGGCAGCCGCAATTTGCGAAATCGGTTTTTTCTACCTATTTCCCGCCGCAAAGAGCCGCGCCCGCGCTTATCCCCATCCGCTTCCGCCCTGCGGCGATTTCGGCTATGGGGGAAGTGGCCGCCTCACCGACGAAGAGCCCACCCTGAGGAGAAAAATGGCCGTTGCCAGCAACAGACCAGCGGCTCCGCCCGCCGCCGTGCGCCGGGCATCCGTCGAACCTGCGGCGGAGATGCCTGATTTCAACCAGGAGCAAGAGCTTCACGCCTATCGCCGCATGCTGCTCATTCGCCGGTTCGAGGAGAAGGCCGGACAACTGTACGGCATGGGGCTGATCGGCGGCTTCTGCCACCTCTATATCGGTCAGGAGGCCGTCGTCGTCGGCATGCAAATGGCGATCAAGGGGGGCGACGCGGTCATCACCGGATACCGCGACCACGGCCATATGCTGGCCTGCGGCATGGACCCCAAGGGCGTGATGGCGGAGTTGACCGGCCGGCGTGGAGGCTATTCCAAGGGCAAGGGCGGCTCGATGCACATGTTTTCGGTCGAGAAGGGGTTTTTCGGCGGGCATGGCATCGTCGGCGCCCAGGTCCCGCTCGGAACCGGGCTCGCCTTCGCCAATAAATACCGCGGCAACGACAGTGTTTCGCTTACCTATTTGGGCGACGGCGCCACCAACCAGGGGCAGGTCTACGAAAGCTTCAACATGGCGAAGCTGTGGAGGCTGCCGGTGATCTACATCATCGAGAACAATCAGTACGGGATGGGAACCTCCGTTGCCCGCGCATCGGCGACCACCAACCTGTCCCAACGCGGGCGTTCGTTCGATATTCCCGGCGAGCAGGTCGACGGCATGGATGTGCGCGCGGTCAAGGCCGCAGGCGACAAGGCGACGAAATGGTGCCGCGATGGCAACGGGCCCATCATTCTCGAAATGCTGACCTATCGATATCGCGGCCACTCCATGTCGGATCCCGCCAAGTACCGGCCCAGGGAGGAAGTCGACAAGGTGCGCACCGAGCACGATCCGATCGAGCAGGTGCGCAGCCGCCTGTTGAAGAAGGGCTTTGCGAGCGAGGACGCCTTGAAGAAGATCGACGCCGAGGTCCGCGCCGTGATCAACGAGGCGGCCGAATTCGCCACCAACGACGCGGAGCCCGATCCGGCCGAGCTCTGGACCGATGTGTATGCCGAGTAGGACATGGCCGCTGCCGTCAACAAAGCAGTCGTCGCCTTCCTCGCCCGTCCGATGCTCGCCGTGGCGGTGACGTCGGTGGCGACCAATCTCGCGCGGGTCCGCCGCTAGGCCGCCAACGGGTGATGCGTCTATGCCGATTCAAGTATTGATGCCCGCGCTCTCGCCCACCATGGAGAAGGGCAACCTCGCCAAGTGGCACAAGAAAGAAGGCGACGCGGTCAAGTCCGGCGACGTCATTGCCGAGATCGAGACCGACAAAGCCACCATGGAGGTCGAGGCGGTCGACGAAGGTACCCTCGGCAAGATTTTGGTGCCGGAAGGGACCAATGACGTGGCGGTCAACACGCCGATCGCCATGATCTTGGGCGAGGGCGAGGACGCCTCCGCATTGACCGACGGCGGCGGCGCGGCGCGTCAGCAGAAGACGCCGGTCGCCGCGCCGCCCGCCAAAGCCGAACAACCGGCGCCGCAGGTGAATCGCGCGCCCGCGCCGGCGACTTCGGAGGCCGCTGCACCGCCGCCGCTACAAACGCCGCCCGAGCCGGACCTTCCGGAAGGCACCGAAATGGTCACCATGACCGTGCGCGAGGCGTTGCGCGACGCCATGGCGGAAGAGATGCGCCGCGACAAGACCGTCTTCGTGATGGGCGAGGAGGTCGCGGAGTATCAAGGCGCCTACAAGGTGACCCAGGGCCTGCTGCAGGAGTTCGGCGCCGCCCGCGTGATCGACACACCCATCACCGAGCATGGCATGACCGGACTCGGCATCGGCGCGGCGTTCGCGGGCCTCAAGCCGATCGTCGAGTTCATGACCTTCAATTTCGCCATGCAGGCCATGGACCAACTCATCAACTCGGCGGCCAAGACGCGCTACATGTCGGGCGGCCAGATGCGCGTGTCAGTGGTGTTCCGCGGGCCGAATGGACCCGCCGCACGCGTCGCCGCCCAGCACAGTCAGGACTACACCTCCTGGTACTCACACGTTCCCGGCCTCAAAGTGATCGCCCCCTATAGCGCCGCCGACGCGAAAGGCCTGCTCAAATCCGCGATCCGCGATCCCAATCCCGTCATCTTTCTCGAAAATGAAATCCTCTACGGGCAGAGCTTTCCGGTACCCAAGCTCGACGACCACCTGGTGCCGATCGGCAAGGCGAAGATCGCGCGTTCCGGCACCGACGTGACCATTGTCGCCTGGTCGATGGGCATGTCCTATGCGCTCAAAGCGGCCGATGAATTGGCCAAGGACGAGATCAGCGCCGAGGTCATCGATCTGCGCACGCTCAAGCCCATGGACACCGCGACCATCATCGAGTCGGTGAAAAAGACCGGTCGCGTCGTCACGGTCGAAGAGGGCTGGCGGCAGTCGGGTGTCGGGGCGGAGATCGCCGCCAGCGTGACTGAGCACGCCTTCGATTGGCTCGATGCCCCGGTCACCCGCGTCACCGGCAAGGACGTGCCGATGCCATACGCGGCCAATCTCGAAAAACTCGCGCTGCCTTCGGTCGCGGACGTGGTCGCAGCGGCAAAGGCGGTCTGTTACCGATGAGGAACCTATGGCGACGTTCGATGCGCTGCACGTTCCGCCGACCGCGCTGGAGCACGGCGGGGTCGAAGTTTTGCGCGCGGCCATCGTAGAAGGGGGACTGCACGTTTCGCTGCGTCGCGCTTTCGACGATCCGCAGGCGTGGGGCATGCTCATTGCGGACGTTGCCAGACATGCCGCGCGCATCTTCGCCAAGGAAACCAAATTGACCGAGGACGAGGCACTCGAGCGCATCCGCACCATGTTCGATGCCGAGATGGACGCGCCGACCGATCCCGGCACCACCAGCGCGATCAGCTAGACGATCGAGAGTTTGTCATGCCGGTCAATATTCTGATGCCCGCGCTGTCGCCGACCATGGAGAAGGGCAACCTCGCGAAGTGGCTCAAGAAGGAGGGAGACAAGGTCAAGCCGGGCGACGTGATCGCCGAGATCGAGACCGACAAGGCAACGATGGAGTACGAGGCGATCGACGAGGGCACGCTCGCCAAGATCGTGGTGCCGGAGGGCACGCAGGACGTGCCGGTCAAGGCGGTCATCGCAGTGCTGGCAGAGGAGGGGGAGGACGTTAAGGCGGCCGCCGCCGGTGCGGGAACCGGCGCGCCGGCGGCGAAAGCGGCGCCGCCGGCAAAACCGGCAAGCGCCCCGCCCCCGCCGCCAAAGGAAGAGGGTGTTTCAGCACGGCCCTCCCCATCGATGCGCTCCGCGCCCGCGGTAAGCGAGGCGGCGCCGGCGCGGGCCGCGCCGCAAGCCTCGGCAGCTTCCGTTTCCCAGCCGGGGGAAGGCGAGGGGACGCGGGTCGCGCGCACGAACCGCGTGTTTTCGTCTCCGCTGGCGCGCCGGCTAGCGAAAGAGGCCGGCATCGATCTCGCACGTGTCGGGGGCTCCGGTCCGCACGGCCGCGTCATCGCGCGCGACGTGGAAGCGGCCAAGTCGGGCCGGGGGCTTGCGGCTCCCGCCGCGGCGTCCCCTGTCGGCGCGGTCGCGCTCACCGTGCAAACGCCGGCTGACGAGAAGATCCGCGCGCTATTCGAGCCCGGCTCGTACGACGCCGTCCCGCACGACAATATCCGCAAGGTGATCGCGCGGCGTCTTGTCGAAGCGAAGCTCACAATCCCGCATTTCTATCTCACGCTCGAGTGCAACATCGGCAAGCTCGTCGCGGCGCGCGAAGAGATCAACGCCGCCGCGCCGAAGGACAAGGATGGCAAGCCCGCCTACAAGATTTCGGTCAACGATTTCGTCATCAAAGCGCTTGCGCTCGCGCTCCAGCGCGTTCCGGACGCCAATGTGACCTGGACCGAAGGCGCCATGCTCAGGCACAAGCATTCCGACATCGGCGTTGCGGTTTCGATACCGGGTGGGCTGATCACGCCGGTGGTGCGCCAGGCGGAGCAAAAATCGCTTTCCGTCATCTCCAACGAGATGAAGGATTTCGCCGCGCGTGCGCGTGCCCGCAAGCTGGCGCCGCACGAATACCAGGGCGGGACCAGCGCCGTGTCTAACCTCGGCATGTACGGGATCAAGGAATTCTACGCCATCATCAACCCGCCGCACGCCACCATTCTGTCGGTCGGCGCCGGAGAGGAGCGCGCGATCGTGCGGAACGGCAAGATCGAGGCGGCACATATGATGACCGTTGGACTCGCGACCGATCACCGCGCCGTCGACGGCGCGCTCGGCGCGATGCTTCTGGGCGCGTTCAAGACGTTGATCGAAAATCCGGTGATGATGGTAGTGTGAGTCTGGAAGCTTGGGTTCGCGCGTCTTGAAACCGCTGTTGTTCGAAGAGGTGGATGGCGACGGAACCAGCGTTTGCTCCAAAATCCGCCCATGACGTGCCGTACGTCCGGTAACCCAAGATAAGGGCCGACAAGTCCGGCGCCTATTGCAAGAGAAAGCGGCATGGCTGACACCTCTTTCGACATCATCATCATTGGTTCCGGACCCGGCGGCTATGTCACCGCGATCCGCGCGGCGCAGCTCGGTTTTTCGACCGCGATCATCGAGCGCGATTACCTCGGCGGCATCTGCCTCAACTGGGGCTGCATTCCCACCAAGGCGCTGCTGCGCTCGGCCGAGATTTTTCACTACATGCAGCATCCCAACGACTACGGTCTCTCGGCCGAGAAAGTGACTTACGACCCCGCCGCCGTGGTCAAGCGCTCGCGCGCGGTATCGAAACGGCTTAACGACGGCGTCGGCTTTCTGATGCGCAAGAACAAGGTCACGGTGATCTGGGGCGAGGCGACGATCGACGCGCCGGGCAAGGTGACGGTGAAGACCAGCGCGACCGCGGCGCCAAAAGGCGTGCTCGGGGCCGGCGCCTATCAAGCCAAGCACATCATCATCGCCACCGGCGCGCGGCCACGCGTGTTGCCCGGCCTCGAACCTGACAAAAAGCTGATCTGGACCTATTTCGAGGCCATGGTGCCCGACCGTATGCCAAAATCGCTGCTGGTCGTCGGTTCGGGCGCGATCGGCATCGAGTTCGCCTCGTTCTACCGCACCTTCGGCGTCGAGGTGACGGTGGTCGAGATCCTGCCGCAAATTCTCCCCGCCGAGGATGCCGAGATTGCAGCATTCGCGCGCAAGCAATTCGAGAAGCAAGGCATCAAGATTCTGACCGGCGCGAGGGTGACAAAGCTCGACAAGAAGTCGGACAGCGCGACTGCGACCATCGATGACGGCAAAGGCGGCACGCAGACGCTCACCGCGGAGCGCGTCATCTCCGCGGTCGGCGTCACGGGCAATATCGAACATCTCGGTCTCGAAAAGCTCGGCGTGAAGACCGACCGCGGCGCCATCGTGGTCGATCCGCTCAATCGCACCAATGTGCCCGGCATCTACGCCATCGGCGACGTTTCCGGCCCGCCCTTGCTCGCGCACAAGGCCGAGCACGAGGGCGTCATTTGCGTCGAGGCGATCAAGGGCCTGAAGCCTCATCCCATGGACAAGCGCCTCATCCCGGGCTGCACCTATTGCTCGCCGCAAATCGCCTCGGTCGGCCTCACCGAGCAGGCGGCGAAGGAGAACAAGTTCGATATCCGCGTGGGCCGCTTTCCATTCATAGGCAACGGCAAGGCGATCGCGCTGGGCGAAGATCAAGGCCTCGTCAAGGTGATCTTCGACAAGAAGACCGGGGCACTGCTCGGCGCGCACATGGTGGGAGCGGAGGTGACCGAGCTGATCCAGGGCTATGTCGTGGCGATGAACCTCGAGACCACGGAGGAGGAGCTCATCCACACCGTCTTCCCACACCCGACGCTCTCCGAGATGATGAAGGAGGCGGTGCTCGATGCCTATGGGCGTGTCCTCAACATTTAATGCCCGTCATCGACATTCACACCCATTGTTCACCCCGCGCGCGCGATGATCCACTCGGCGTCGCGCAGGCGCTGCGGGGAATACCGGTCGGCAAAAATTCAGTGACGAATTATCGCGGCTTGCCGGCGGTGTCCTACCACGACATGACCGATTTTGGCCTCCAGCAGGAGGTTTGCGCTAAGGCCGGTATCACCGGCCGGATCATCAGCAATCCGTTCGCGGCGGAGGTGATGACCGCGATCTCGAGCAAGCCCGCGATCGAGGTCGTCAAGCACGTCAACGACCAGACCGCCGCGGTGGTGGCGCGGGCGAAGAGCAATTGGGGCCTCGGTACGCTCAATCCGCTCGATGCAAGCCACGTCGCCGAGGGCGAGCGGTGTCTTGACGCGCTCGGTTTCAAGGGGCTGCTGATCACGTCGAGCTGGCACGGCCAATTCATCGACGGCGAAGACGCCTTCGCGTTCTGGGAATGGGCGCAAGCGCGGCAAGTGCCGATCTTCATCCATCCGCCGCGCGTGCCGATCGGGCA
>WNFT01023753.1_pt1 | contig 10032 bp, 12 predicted proteins | sample 5400191 | NCBI WGS metagenome assembly WNFT01 (sample SAMN13153359, study PRJNA577476) | soil metagenome | isolation source: 80 cm saprolite under Madrone tree | place: USA:California | collected 2016-06-14 | reverse complement strand
TACCTGAAGTGCATGCGAGACTGGAACGAGGAACCACACTTGCCGATGTTGGCTGTGGTCGCGGGCGCGCTGTAGTAAAGCTCGCACAAGCCTATCCCAATTCTCACTTCGTTGGATACGATGTGTATGGCCCGTCTATTGAACACGCCAGACTGCTGGCGCAACAGGCTGGCGTGACAGAGCGAGTACGTTTCCAACAATTGGACGCTTCGCAGGGGCTTCCCGAACAGTACGACATCATTACCACCTTTGATGTCATTCACGATTCAGCAAAGCCACGAGAGCTACTCCGGTCGATTCGTGCTGCATTACAGCCCGACGGTCGGTATGTTTGCCTTGAAATCAATGCGGCGGAAACACTAGAGCAGAATGAGGGACCATTGGGGAGTTTTCTGTACGGCTTCAGTGTCCTCTACTGCATGACCTCGTCACTGGCTGAGCATGGCGAAGGTCTGGGGACGATGGGCATGCCAGAGTCAAAAGTACGAGCATTGTGCGCAGAGGCGGGCTTCAGTAAGGCGCAGCGTGTGCCGATGGAGAATCCATTCAATAGCCTCTACGAGGTTTGGCCATAGCCTTGTCGTTATGGGAACACAACGTGCGAATGTCCTCATATCGAGTGATAGGAGCATGCCAGAGCGGTTCTCGTGACGCAGGGAAAGGCAAGTTTCTTGTTTCCCTGCGTCAGAGTTCCGAGAACCTACATGTTGTTTCCTCACAATCTCCGTGTTTTCATCGATGCACCGATTCGGAAAATACGCTACACTCATCTCAGAAGCCGAAATCAAGCAAGTATCCTCATTGCTTTGTACCCTCCTGGAGCGGCCAGGTGCTCCAAATGAGGGTAACAAACAGTTCTCCAAACCATCGTCGGCTTCCTCGGCATTCAAACTTTTGGACATCGATAACGTCCAATTTGTACTTTCGGACACACTATGACGCCAAAGGCACAGAATCCGATGCTTTTGGCACCATCGCATCGAGCGTGAAACCGGGCTTTTGCGGACAAACTTTGCCTCCGGCCGCGGACAAACTATGGGAAAAGTCACAAACTGTCTCACTCTGAGAGTTACCTGCTCTGACCTTCCGGGATCAGATGTTCTCGCAAGCACTACTCACGATAGGTGTCACCCATCATGGTGGTCGGTTTGGCCCTGTGGTTGCGCACGATTGGCCAGCGCCATCGGAAGGAAAACGAATGCACAGCACAGAGCGGGAATGGCCATCACCCAGTTGATGCCCAGGGCTGGAATGAGGAGACCCATTGCTGCCGGCACAATCATCGAGGTCGCATCTGTGCTGATGATCAGAATACTGCTGACCGGGCCAATAGCATGCACAAAACGGCGTGAGGTGATTGCCATAATGCTGGGAAAGAGCGGCCCGTAAAAACAGCCCACCAGCGCGCTTGCAACGTAGGAGACGAGCACTTGGCCGGGAAAAATTGCCACAATTACACTACAAAAAGTCCCCCCCAATAGAGCTGTATAAAACAAATGCGTCTCGTCGATCCAGCCTCGCCTGAGCAACTGCGCTCCAAAGAGCCGGCCAGCCGTCAGGCCAATAAAGAAAGCTGTAGCTACAGGGGCCGTGAGAGCCAGGCTAATAGCAGCGCTCTGGCTTACCGCTGTGACGATCCAGCTGCCAAATCCGATCTCCGCGGCTGAAAAGATGCTAAGCTGTAAGACCATCAACCAGAGTAACCCCTGTCTTAGCACGTTCTGCAGTTCTCTGTGAGCTGCTCGCTTTTGCTGCACGTTCTTTGCTCTACGAGGCAGTTCGGGTACCTGCTGCCCAAGTACCAACAGGATGGTGATGGCGGCAACGCCCGCGCCTACGAAGTAGGCCAGCGGCAGACTATTGAAAAATTGCAGACCAAAGGCAAGGATCAAGGGTCCGAGCAGCGCCCCCAGACCGAACAGCCCGTGAATATTGTTCAGGTCTTCGCTGAGCGTATCCTGGAAAGCCATGGTTGCCATGGTATTCAAACTGATGTCAATGAAGCCGAACCCCAGACCTTTCAACATCTGGCCTATCAGTAACACGGGAAATGAGCTGGTCAGAGATATCGTAGTGGAACCGGAACCCACAAAGATCAGGCCCAGCATGAGCAGATATTTTGGTTTTATATATCTCATGAGGAATCCGCTCAGGACTGCGCCGAGCAGATCGCCAAAGGCCGAGATGGTGAACATGCCGCCAGCCACTTCAAGCGAGACGTGTGTATTGCTAGCCAGCCTGATCAGTGAGGCTGCCGGCAGCGCGCCCAGCATGCCTGTAGCGATATAGGTCAGGCCCAACGTCATCAAGAGCAGACGGCGATTGGGGAGGGTCGTGTTGACCATGAAAAATCCTTTCTTTAGACCTGTTTTAAAAGAAGGTGAAGAACGAGGAGAAGTGCCTCCTTGCGCCTGAGTGCGTACAATCGGCGCACGGGAGAGAGGATTGCCCCATTGCTGTGTCTCTCTGCCCGACTTCCTGCCTGTTCCCCCACAAAACCATGGAGCTCTGCTTTTGCCTGTGCACAAAGCCTGATCAGCAGGAGAAAGAGCTGCCACCACGGTGGCAGAAGAGAGGTTCTGAAAAGCGCTAGTTTTGTCTGGAGAAACATATACATCCTTTTCCGCTAAAGTACACATCTTACGAGAGTAGATGGCAGAAGGCAGCGCCATGAGGCCAGAGCGGAGTGCAGGAAAAGGATGGGAGAAAATGGCATCAAGATGCATTGCTTCTGCGGGTAATCGCAGAGGAATGGTCGCACACCTTGATATAATGGGGAAGAAAGTGGGCAAGTTGAAAGGCACCGGCAACAGAAACGGATGTGCTCTCTTACCAGCGCACCGCTCTGCGGGAATGTGCATCCTTCGTCAGACGCATGCTAGCCATACGCCGTTCAAGTACCCTGCGAAGACGGGAGAATGCCACTTGAAACGGGATCAGGTGTACGACTAGCCGTTTTTCAAGAAACCGTGCATCTTGCTGCCTTTCCTGGAGTCTATAAAGGAGAGTATAGACGAGGCTTGCTTGTAAGTCAAACCTCTTGCAACCAGGTCCAAAACAGTAACATTGACGTAAACGGCAAACTTGTGGTATATTACATATATAAACTCATATCCCTTTAGCATATTCTGCATACCTTGGGGAGGATTAGGAAACCTATGATTGCTACTGGTGAACGCTACTCCTCATCTGACACTGACGGACCAGGCTTGTTTACTATTGAACAGGTAGCAGCACGAACGGGATTAACGAAACGCACGCTGCGCTACTATGAAGAGGTTGGGCTGTTAGTCCCGGCAGATCGCACTGAAGCAAATTACCGGCGCTACAGCGAAGAAGATATTCAACACCTGGAGCGCATTAAGAACTTACGCGACCTGCTGGGGTTTTCGCTTGCCGACATCCGCAAATTACTGGAAGCCGAGGACGAAAGAGGACAAATCAAAGTTGCCTACCAGCATGAGACGGAAGCAGCACCCAAAATTGCCCAACTGGATCGAGCAGATGAGCTTATTCGCGGCCAACTCCACCTGATCGAACAGAAACTGACTGGACTCGAGCAGATGCGTGCCGGGCTTCTAGCAACACTCGAGCGGCATCAGCGTAGACGCGAGGAATTAACAAGTAATCAATAGAAAACTAGATTGGATTTTAATGAAAACTCTGACTCCCGATCAAGGGGAAAGTTCCATTCCCCACGTGGTTAACGAACAGCAGCAGGTTAAAGGCCTGCTGCGAACATTTATAGCCCTACGCCATCGTAATTTCAGGCTTTTCTGGTTTGGTCAGCTTATTTCACTGATCGGCACCTGGATGCAAACAACCGCTCAAGCCTGGCTCGTGCTGCAGCTGACCCATAGCGCCTGGTTACTGGGCGTCGTAGGCGCATTGCAATTCTTGCCAGTGATGTTCCTTTCGCTCTTTGGCGGTGTTCTGGCCGACCGTTTGCCTAAACGGAAAGTACTTTTATTCACGCAATCATCCGCCATGCTCCAGGCCTTTGTCCTCTGGGTGCTGGTAGCCACTGGCACGGTGCAAATCTGGCACATCCTCTTGCTCGCAAGCCTGCTGGGACTTACAAACTCAGTCGATATGCCCACACGACAAGCCTTCGTCGCTGAAATGGTGGGACGCGAGCATCTACCGAATGCCATCGCACTGAATTCATCCCAATTTAACATGGCCCGTATCCTCGGGCCTGGACTAGGGGGTCTGCTCATCGCCTGGCTCGGTCTCGCGCCACTTTTCCTGCTCAATGCAATCAGTTTTATTGCCGTAATCGTGGGACTGGCACTGATCACTATGAAAGATCTCTATGCACAGGCAAAGCGTTCACCCTCACAGAAAGTTCCGCAGGGATTCGGCTTCATTTCCTCGGCGTTTGGTCTCGGTTCGCTCTTCTCGGCGCTGTGGCTGGCATGGGGCAATAACAGGCCCAGTATCAAGCGATTACTTACCGGCTCGTTTGCATTTTGTGTGCTTGAAATCCTGTTTGCCATCTCACACCTCTACATGCTTTCGCTCATTTTAATAGCAGCTGTAGGTTTCGTGCAGATCGCATTTACGACAACTGCGAACACAACCCTGCAGACCGTTGCGCCCGACTACCTGCGCGGCAGAGTGATGAGCGCCTACATGCTGGTCTTTGCCGGAACCATCCCCCTGGGCAATCTTTTTACCGGCGGGATAGCACACCTGTTCGGCGCACCCATCGCACTTTTAGCAGGCGCAGCCATTAGCTTGCTAGCAGCAACAGTTGGTTGGATACTACGCAAACCGGCGGAGAAGAGTCTTGCAGAGGCATTACCTATCACTTCATAAGTGGCAGGCGCTGCCACTCACTATCGCTCCGCAGCAATACCACATTGACATGAGCGAGCGGCTCCTCTCAACGGTATCAGCGGATGAACCGCCAACGCTGTACTGGTCCCAGGCAGACCCGGCAGGACTTGTGCTGGGCTTTTCTCAGAAACAAGACATTCTCAATCCGGCCGCATTAGCTGCTCAACAGTTGCCCATCTATCACCGCCGCGCTGGCGGGTCTGCCGTAATGGTGGGTCCCGGCTTGCTCGGCCTGGACGTGATACTGCCAGCAAGCTATCCCCTGGTGTTGCCAGATATCGTTGAGTCCTATCGCTGGCTTGGCGAGGTGTGGGTAGAAACCCTACGACGTTTAGGAGTTGAGACGCGCCTCGTGACACCCGGCGAAGCGCATGGACAACGCGCTCTTCTTAAACTAGAAGAAACACACACTCGTGAAACTATTCTACGCCGTGCCTGTTATGGCTCCCTGTCATCATACGAAGCCGCAGCAGGACAACGTAAAGTTGTTGGACTAGATATGATCCGCCGCCGCGCCGGTAGCCTGCTACAGGCAGGCCTGCTTCTCCACTGGGAAATCGAGCCAATAGTACAATCGCTAGGGCACACATTAGAAGAGCAAGCAATCTTGCGCGAAGGACTGCTGGAACGCGCTGTGGGATTAGACACGCTGGCAGGGCGAGTCGTGACTGCACGAGAGGTGATCGCGGTATTTGAACGTGTGCTCTTTTCGCTGGAGTAGACAGAGCTTGGCAACAGTCAAGTGGCCTGAGTTCAGGGCATCCAGGTGGATAGAATGCAATCTCGCTCAGCCACTCGACTAGAAGAACCCGATGCCGTGGTCGCAAGTCTCACACATCTCCTGTATCGTGGCTTGTTCACCGGCAGTACAGCGTAAGATACACATTATGCTCCGACAAAGGCCATGATGTTCCAAAAGTCAGCGCCACCGGCCACACGTGCTCGTCCTGCCTGGCTGCTCTCCGCTGAACTCCCCGCTGTGCGCCTGCTGCTCTCGTTCAATGTTGGTTTGGTGGCAACCGCCAGCGATGGTCTCTGGAGGGAACAGATCCCCCGCTCTTGCATGAATTGCGCTGCGGTGACTGAGTGCGACCCCAGTCCGTTGTTCTCTGTCGCGAGCAGCTCGCCCAGGTCCCCCTCTGAGGAAGAGAATACGCGCAGGCGCTCCTGCGGAAGGTCATGAAAACGTCGAAGAAACTGAAACACGGCATTGAGCGAACTGAGCGTCGTTGATTTCCACTGCCAGGTAGGTGATGCATCCACCTGGATCGCTACTCGATAATACATGCTTTATCTCCTTTTCCGCGAAGCGAGGAGTGTCTCTCTGTTCGCAGCGCGGGTACTAGACGAATCTCTTGAGGGTAGTGTAGCATGCACACCGTTACGTAATCGTTACGAAAAGTGTTACAAACTTCCAGATTTCAGTGAAATTTCAGAGGGACAGGGCGAGGCAAGTCCCGCTCCTACAATCATCTGGCCGCCTGCAGGAACACCCTGGCCAGCGGCGGTACCACACCTTTCAGGGCCATGCGTTCCGGCTGGAAGAGCGTTGCCATAAAGAAAGGATGCCCTTCCAACTCAAAAACGCGTGCCTCGCCGTTATCATCCACCCCGGTAATGTGCAGAGCACCCTGGTCGAATAACGACTGGTACTCGGGATTGAGGCCAAAGCGACAGTGATACATCTCAACGATCTCGCTTTTCCCATAGATAGTGGCAACGCGCGAGCCCGCTTTCAGGTACACGGTGCCCTGCACCTCAACAAGCGAGCAGCTAAGGGACGCGATAATCGGCAGCGATGTTTCTGCGTTCGATTCGGCGTGGTCGGCCTGCTCAAGGCCGAGGACATTCCTGGCATACTCGATGATGGCGTGCTGTGAGCCGCCGCAGCTCCCCAAGAAAGGGACGCTGTGCTCGCGGGCAAAGCGGATAGCGCGGAGCGCGCCCTCCATGCTCCTGTACGGGCTGGCCGGAACGCACCACAGCGCGTTATAATCGGCAAGCAGTTGCTCGGTATCGTTCTCCAGGCTGGGCGTAGGTAGCCAGATTGCTTCAGCATCACACTCCAGGGCCTGCGCCGCCAAAGCAATGGCCTGGGGAATGGCAATATGTGCCGGCACCTCGGGATTGTAGTCGCCAATAAGACCAACGCGTATCATTAATTACACCTTCCTCCAGCTATGAAAGCCGACCTATTAGCTTCCTCTAAAACGGCACCATTTCCTCCATGAGTTTCTCGTACTGTTCCTCACAGAACACCACCCCCACCGTATTCTCAAGCAGAGCGCATCCATCGTGCAAGCAAAAGAACTCGGTAGTAACCTACTACCGAGTTCCTCGTCTCCCATATGAAAAGGATGAAAGAGATGACTAACTAGCTTGACCCGCTGCAGGGATGACGCCAAGCTGTTGCAGTGTTCCACGAAGCGGTTACTCTTGGACAGCGACCTCAAGTGTTTCGACGACAGGCGGTGCGGCCAGGTGAGATGCGAATTTGTTAATCTGCGCTTGCAAATGACCACCGGTTGCGCTTGCCTTGGCTTCGGCTTCGGTCTGCCAGAGGGTGATGGAGATAGCCTTGTTAGCGCTCCGATCTACCAGAGCCAGAACCCCTTGGAACCCTGGTTGCTGCTTGGCATCTGGCACAGTCGAGTCGCGAAAAATCTGGACTGCTTCGTCCAGCGTTCCTGGATGAAGCTGGATGGTGACGAGCCGTGCATACATAGGTCTGCTCCTTTCTCAACCGATATCAATACCTTCGATAGGCTCGATCATCTCCCCACAGCGCTGATGGGTGCCCTGTACAAGAGAGACAATCAGAAGTGAGAAGAAAACTACGAACATGTGCGGCAAGTGGAGGTACCATGAGAGATTCTAACTCATAAGCGACAGAAATGCAACACATGTGTGGGCATTGGTGAGCACATGTGGAGGGAGTCGGGTGAGAAGACGTATATCTCCCCTTTCTGGCAATGAATGCAGTCAACCTACACAAAGAGTAAGAAGTGGAACATCGATATCCGCTGGCGTGAAATCCTGAAAGTACTCTACACTGGTCTTCCCCATACAATGGTAGCATATATTTCGCCGCCGACCACCTCATCCGCGAGATACTTGATTACGACCTCGCGTACCTCGTCATCGAAGGCCGCTGCCGCCTCGCTGCCCATGTGTTCACGCGAAAGACTGCTGCGCCCATGAAATGATGCGATATATGCATCTAGCGGCTGAGCGAAATACACCGGAGCAGTTACTTTCTCACCTTCCTTCTCAAACAACTTTCGCGCTTTCCATTCCGCGATTAAATCGACTGGCTGGTAGCGCGGATTAGTAGAGTAGCGTTTGATAATCGGGGGGATTTCATCATCCCAGGGCAAGGTTCCTTCGATGCCCACGAGTGCGACATAGCCATGAGGAGTGAGCGCCGCGCGGAAACGCGGCAGCACAATGTCCCAGTCCATCCAGTGCATGCTCTGCCCGGCGGTAATCAGCGCGTAGGGAGGATCAAGCGGCGCTTCCTCCATTGGGCCGTAGATCCAGCGCAGGCGCGGATGGGTACCGTTGGGCAGCGTCTTGCCCTTCTCGATCATCGGCAGCGAGAAATCAGCAGCATCGACGCGCTCAACACGGTCAACCAGCCTACGAGCGATATCACCGCTGCCGCTGCCGACATCGAGGACGGTGCGTGGCTCATCGGTGATAAGACTGACAAGCAGGTCAAATGTTTCCTCAGGATAGGGCGGCCTGAAATGATAGGCATCGACGACGCTTTGATCGCGAAAGCGCGCCGCATGTTCTACTCCAAGATGCTCGGGGCGTGGCATGGATGGCATAGATGAACTCCGTCAATTACACACTCTAGCGGTGCATCTGAAAGATTTGGCGGTCGGGAAGACGCATCGCCGTCAGTTTTCCAGTGCGAAAAGCTCCTGTATCTATCCCGATTTTGTTGGGTTGAATGAGCGGTTCGGACAAGTTCCAGTGACCAAACACCACAGGCTTTCCCCAGTCATACGTACTCTCAAGGAAGCCCTTGACTCCCCACATCTTTTGAAAGTCTGCTGTTCGCCAGACAGATTTGCCTGGCAGTACTCCTGCATGGACATAGTAGGCATACGCATCCTCGTACTCGATGCGTGTTTCCTCTAACCAGTCTCCCACCTCAAATGGAACATGCCCGTTGCAGCACTCCCAGACCAGATCAGCCCCTTCAATGCGTGGAGCGTGTGAGAAGGTGGCTCCATTCCAGCAAGCTAGCCATGCATCTTCATGATTGCCTCGTAAGAAGATACATGCTGGATGCGCACGTTTGAGTTCCTGCAACTCCAGAATCGTCGTTACCGAATTTTCTCCGCGATCAAGACAGTCGCCTAAGAAAACCAGTGTGTCCTCTTCGCGAAATGGCAGAATGGCCAGCAGTCGTCGGAGCAGGGTCACCTCTCCATGCAGGTCTCCAATTGCATACGTTACTACCTGCCCCTGCATCATAAATCTACGCGTTCCTTTCCGACAAGCCTGTCTTGTCACTCAGTAGTCTCGTCTGCTTGAAGAGGCTTTAGTTTGAGAGAGCTTCTGAAGAAATCTACACTGTTTTCCTCCTCGCGTCAACATTTTTCCATTTGTTCTGTTAGTGTTCCATGATTTTGACAGGGTATGAGAAGTATTGGAACAGAAAGTTGGATTAAGCTCGGAAATCCCTTCCCAGGCTGATTGATTTTGCCCCTCATACGAATCACTCAGAGAATCTTTTATCTTTTGCCGCGGAGAAAAAAAATGACACTCCGGAGAAAAAAATAGCCACTCAGCAAGATACTGATGAGGTAAGCAAGAGCTGCCAGGGACAAAAATACGTACTTCACGATGTCGAGCGTAGAATGCCCGAGAGCTGGCATCCCATGAGCCGGCTCGATGAATTGCAACACAATCACCATGAGCAGACACATCAAACTGATGGTGAGAAGGTAACGTTGTAATCTTCTTGGAGGACGGATGAGGCGAAACGTTCGCTGCTTTGACAGGAGAGTGTCCTGAACTATGGGAGGCATGTGCTTCCTGGCGGCAGCTGCTATTCTCTGAAAGAGTCGACCGACAATGATGAGATCGGCTAAATTATCCCACCCCAAGTGGTTACCAATATATATCATAAGAACAGCAATGGCGAGGAGCAGGACATCGAACCATATCCCATTC
>WNFT01006898.1_pt1 | contig 10033 bp, 5 predicted proteins | sample 5400191 | NCBI WGS metagenome assembly WNFT01 (sample SAMN13153359, study PRJNA577476) | soil metagenome | isolation source: 80 cm saprolite under Madrone tree | place: USA:California | collected 2016-06-14 | reverse complement strand
GACTAGCGGCCCTGTGCCGGGGGTACCCGCCGGCTGATGCGGTGCGCGCACCACCGTGCCGATCGCACCGGGCGTCAGCGAAGGGCCACCGGAAAAGAGCTCGGAATGGATCCGGTCCGGAGGCACGCCCCAGGCGGCCAGGCCCGTCCGCAGATCGCCGAGGAAGCCCGATGGCCCGCAAATGTAGAAATCGCCATCTCGCGGGACGCCCAACTGGTCGAGGACCTCCAGTCCCACGCGACCGGTCTCGTCATATTCCCGCCCTTGTCGATCATCCGCAGCTGGCCGGCTGTACCAAATCTGACTTCGCCCGCGAGCAAGCATCCCGAGAAGCTGTCGCACCTCCGTGGCGAAGGAATGGGACTTGCTGTCGCGTGCACCGTGCAGCCACCAGACCGCTCGAGGCGTAGCGCTCACAGCCAGCGCATGCAGCATCGCGAGCACGGGTGCCGCACCGATTCCCGTACTCAGGAGCACCACCGGGCCGTCGCCCGGCTGCAAGGTGAAGCTGCCTCTCGGTTCGCTGACATCAAGGATGTCGCCGGTTCGAACGTTGCTGTTCAGGTAGCTCCCCGCGGCGCCGTTTGGTTCCACCTTGACGCTGACACGATACTGCTCGTCGGAGAGCGGCCCGGAGAGTGAATAACTCCGGAAGAGCAGAGGACCATCCGGCCTCGGGCGCAGACGCAGCACGACGAATTGGCCAGCGAGTGGAGTCGTGAGCCGCCTTCCATCCGTCGGCTGTAGCGACAACGAGATCACGTCCACGCATTCACGATCGATCCGCGAAACTCGCAGGGGACGAAATCCGGGCGCTGCCGTCCGCGCAGCCGCTGCCGGCACCAGACCCGCGTTGCCCGTCGCGCCAGGGTGGGCATCTTGGCTTCGTACCAACGCCTCGAAGGACCAGCGCCAGCCCGGGGAGAGCGCCGGGATTCGCAGCGCCCGCTCGAGTTGATCGTGAGGGTGGTGGGAGGAGTACAGCAGCGCATTGACCTCCGCTACGGTCATCCCCTCCGGCCCTCGAGCGATCAGGAGGATCGGGTCCCCGGCGCCGACCTCGCCTTCCTCGAGGACGCGGAGGTAGAAGCCCGGCCGTCCGCTGGAGGTCAGGAGTGCTGCCATTTGCGGCTCGTTCGTGCGAATCCCGACGCGGTAGCAGGTGACTCTAGGCTGAGTCACCTCGAACAGAGCGGTCCCGATTCGGTAGCGGTCGCCGATGCACACCTCGTCATCCGGCAACCCCTCGATGGTGAAATTCTCGCCGAACTGCCCGTGGGTCAAATCGCGCCGGCCGAGCCGTTCTTCCCAGTAGCGATACGAATCGATCTGATAAACGAAAACCGCTCGCTGTTCCCCCCCGTGGCCCCCGAGATCGGCCTGCCCGTCGCCTTCGACGTTGAGCCGCTTGACGCGGCGACTACCCTGTACCGGGTCCTTCCAGATGGCGGTGCGCACGGTTCTTCCGCGCCACTCGATGTCGCGCGGCAACCCGACGTTAACGGAGAGTAACCGGGCCATCGAAATGCCTCCTCGTTCCTGCCTTCGAAAAGGTTGCAAACAGTGGAGCGCTAGGGACGGGCGGGGCCGTTGCCCCGCTTTAGCATCTCGTTTGGGGCGCCGCTCAGTCTTTCCCGTCCACCTTGTTGACGAGTACGTGGTAGGCGATGCCGTCCCAGGCGTTATGAATGCCGATGAAGAGCAGCAGCAGCGCCGCAGTTCCGACGCCGAACAAGGCCTCGCGGGTGTGAGAGAGAGCCGCGAATGCCGAAAGCGCGAGTATCGCGTACGCGGCCAACGGCAGCACGCAGTGAAATAACCAGTCCTCCCGCACGGGTCGGTATGCCGTCTGCACGCGCATGCGACGAGCCACGATACCGGTGTAGACGGCGCCGCTGAGGCCCACAAAGCCCCAAAGCGCCGCGACGGGCGTGACCGCTTGCCATGGAGCGCGCAGGATCGCCGACAGGAGCAGGGCCGTGCCGAAGTGAACGATGGTCGGCGTCGCGAACGCGGCGCCGGCGTCCGCCGCACGCAAAGGGGGTCTTTCGGCAATGAGCGTTAGAACGACGAACTGCAAGCCGATCAGGGCACCCGCAGCCGAACCGACGATTACGTAAAAGCTATCCCATTCGGCGAACTCCGACATGTCTTCACCTCATCTAGTTGTGGGCCTTCCCTATTTGCCGAACCGCTCGAAACGATACGCCAGTTCCGGGCCTCCCGCGCCTTCGTAAGCGAGCTGTGCGATGAGCATCGTGAACGGCTCGGTATAGCGGGCGATCCGCAAAGGCCCGGCGTCCACCGGATCGAAGCCGACGTCGCGGATCAGGCCGGCGGCCACTTCCTTGCCGCGCCGGTCGTCGCCGCAGTACAGCAGGCTCGGCCGCCTTGCCTTGCGCCTCGCTTCATAGACGTCGAAGAACACTTCGCTCGGGACGGTCCCGAATGCCGCCACGACACGAGCTTTGGGAATCCTTTTCGCCAGCTCCTCCGCACCCGACGAAGTATGGGCCACGACGAGCTCGGTGTTGTCCTCGTTCATCGGCATTGAGCAGGTCACGACGACCTTTCCCGACAGGTCGCCCGCCTGTTTCAGAACATCGTCGAACCGCAACCAGTGCACGGCCAGCAATACTGCTTCCGCGTCCTGCGCCGCCTCGCGGGGCGTCCCGGGCCGCGCGTTGCTTCCTGCCCCGCGTGCAAGCCGCTTCAGCTTCTTCTCGCTGCGCGCGTAGCTGAACACCACTTCGTGTCCGGCTCGCGCGAAGATCGTTCCGAGCTTGCCGCCCATCAATCCGGAACCCAGGATGCCGATTCGCATGGTGCTCTCCCAAGGAGAGGCCTCGGACATTACGTCCTTGTCCTACTGTTTTTCCGTTGTAACCAGTTGCTGCAAGATTTGACGCCTCATTCAGGGTAGGCGACAGTATAGGTCGCTTATCGCAGGTGGAATGTGGCTCAAAGACCTACACCGCTGAGGGCGGGAATTATCGCTGGTATGGAGGAGCGCGCCGACGCATGAGCGAGGTTCGAGCGCTGCTCCTGACCGACGTGGTCGACAGCACGCAGCTATCGGAGAGGCTGGGTGAGGCCGAATTGGCTGCGCTGTGGGCCGCCCACGATCGCCTCGCCCGCGATCTCCTTCCAGTCCGGCGCGGACGCGAAATCGACAAGACCGACGGAATGCTGCTGCTGTTTGAAGCGGCCGCGGACGCGGTTGCCTACGCGATGGCGTACCAACGCGCCGTTGCCAAGCTGAATCCGCCGCTGAAGGCGCGTGCCGGGGTGCATGTCGGGCCCGTCATTCTGCGCGAGAACAGCCAGTCGGACGTGGCGCGAGGCGCCAAGCCGCTCGAAGTAGAGGGCATGGCCAAGGCGGTGGCGGCGCGCGTGATGTCGATCGCGAACGGAGGGCAGACCCTTTTATCCGCCGATGCGCGAAACGCCCTGGGAGAAATCACCCTGCGAGTCGAGTCGCACGGTCACTGGCGCATGAAAGGCATTGCAGAGCCGATCGAGCTGTTCGAGGTCGGCGAGGCCGACGCGCTGTTCGTGCCGCCCCCCGATGCAGCCAAGGGCTATCGCGTGGTCCGCGAGGGCGACGTCTGGTTGCCGGCCCGGAACATCAAGCACAGCCTGCCCGCCGAGCTTGATTCCTTCGTGGGCCGTCGCGAGACCCTGGCCGAATTGGCGCGCCGCCTCGACGCCGGCGCGCGTCTCGTCTCGGTGCTGGGGATCGGTGGCACGGGCAAGACGCGGCTGATCACGCGCTTCGGTTGGAGCTGGCTCGGAGACTTCCCCGGCGGTGTCTGGTTCTGCGATTTGTCGCAGGCCCGAAGCCTGGACGGCATTGCATACGCCGTCGCCGAGGCACTCGCCGTTCCGCTGGGCAAGGAAGAGCCGGTCACCCAGCTCGGCAATGCCATCGCAGCGCGCGGCCGATGTCTGGTCATTCTCGACAACTTCGAGCAGGTGTCGCGTTACGCCGAAGAAACGCTGGGGAGATGGCTCAAGCGGGCGACACAGGCACGCTTCGTGGTGACCACGCGCGAGGTGCTGGGACTCGTGGGGGAGGAGACCCTCGCGCTGGCGCCGCTCCCGGCCCCCGACGCCGCGGTGCTTTTCGTGCAGCGGGCGGAGTCGGCGAAGCGCGACTTCCAGCCGACCGAAGAGGATCGTGCGGCCGTCGATCCGCTGGTGAAACTGCTCGAGTGCCTGCCGCTGGCGATCGAACTGGCCGCAGCGCGAGTGCGCGTGATGCCGCCGAGAACGCTTCTCTCGCGCATGAGCGAGCGGTTCAAGTTGCTGTCGTCGACCGGCGGGCGCCGTGACCGGCAGGCGACGCTGCGCTCGACCTTCGACTGGTCTTGGGATCTGCTGTCGCTGCCCGACAAGGCGGCGCTGGCGCAGCTCTCGGTGTTCGAGGGCGGCTTCACGATGGAGTCCGCCGAGGCCGTGCTGGACCTCTCCGCATACGAGAATGAGCCCTGGACCATCGGCACGGTGCAGTCGCTGCTCGACAAGTCCTTCGTAAGGCGGGCGAGCGACGGGCGGTTCGACATGCTGGTGAGCGTCAAGGAGTACGCGTCGGAGCACCTGCGCACCGAAGGGCGCTTCCCGGGGAGCGGCCCCGCGGCGCTCGCCGCCGCCGAGGCGCGGCACAGCGGGTACTTTGCGGGGCTCGGCGAGAAGCGCGCGGTGGCGGGAGCCTGCGTGGAAATCGACAACCTGGTGGCTGCGTGTCGGCGGGCGGCCGCGCGGGGCGCAGCGGAAGAATCCGCGGGCGCCCTGGAGGGCGCTTGGGCGGCGCTCAATTTGCGCGGGCCGTTCAGCGTGGGCGTGGAGCTCGCTTCGATAGTGAGCGGCACGCCCGGGCTGGGGAAGGCGGCGCGCGCAATAGCGGAAAGAATTGCGGGCAGCGCGCTCGATGCCTCCGGGAGAACCGCAGAGGCGCGAACGCATCTCGAGGCAGCGCTCGCTCTCGCGCGCGAGGCGCAGGACCCATGGTGCGAAGCGCGCGCGCTCGCCAATCTGGCCGATTTGCGGGACGGGCGCAGGGAGGAGGCCCGTGCCTCTTACGCGCGTGCGCTGGCGCTCGCTCGCGAACTTGGCGATTGGGACCTGGAGTGCAAGGTGCTCAGCGGCCTTGGCGCGCTGGAGACGCAACTGGGCCGTATCGAAGAAGCCCGGGCGCACTGGGAGGCTGCGCTCGCGCTTGCCCGCAAAACGGGGGACCGGCGCTGGGAGGGCGGTCTGCTCGGCAATCTGGGCGGCCTGCACATAAGCGAGGGGAGACTCGACGACGCGCGCGTTCATCTCGAGGCGGAGCTGGTCGTGGCGCGCGAGCTGGGGGATCGGACATTCGAAGGGAGTGCGCTCTGCAACCTGGGCTTTCTTCACCAGCTGCTGGGAAGGCTGGAAGAAGCTGGCAAGCAGCTCGAGGCGGCGCTTGTCGTCGTGCGGGAAATCGGGCATGTCCGTACCGAATGCGTCGTGCTGTGCAACCAGGGAATCATCTACGACTCCCTCGGCCGGCCCGCCGAAGCCCGAACGCGCTACGAGGCGGCGCTTGCCTTGGCCCGCGAGTTGAGCGACCGGCGCTCCGAAGGTCAGGTCCTCGGCTATCTCGGCCTGCTTCACGCCCGCCAGGCTCAGTTCGGCCAGGCGCGTACTTGCCTTGACGCCGGCGAAGCGCTGCTGCGCGCCGTGTCCGATCGGCTGAGCCTCGGCATACTGCTTTGCGGCCGGGCCGAAGCCGAGCACCTCGCCGGCGACCTCGACGCCGCCACGAGCGCTCTCGCCGAGGCCGACTCGCTTGCTACGGCGACCGGAGCGGGGCCCGATTCCGAGCTTGGCTTTGCCTTGGCCCGAGTCCGGGACCTTTGCGTCAGACGCCTGGGCCGTCGTTGATGACCCATGGATCGAGCGGCGGCAACGGCAGAGGCTTCAACGCTGTCGTGCCATCGTTGACGTTGACGATGTACTTGTAATTTCCGGGCCTGTGGCCCCTCTTGGGGCAGGTGAAGCTCTTTCCCTCCTTGGTCGGAGCGCAGGGCGAGAAGTTACCGGGGTCGATCACGATGCCGTCCCGGGGAAATACGTATTTACTTTTCTCGGGCAAATTCCACATGATCGTGCCGATGTCGGCCTTCACGGCCACGCGCTCCTCGGGGACCACGATTCTCCCGCCCTCGACTTTTACTTCGATGTTCCTGACTCCCGCCGCTCCCGATGACGTCTTGTCCACGCATCCGCACAAAGCGAGAGAAATCGCGACGACTACGTACGCGGAGTGTTTCATTCAGCCTCCCCCTCAGCTTTTAAAGCGATAGGAAAATCAATCCGACTGTTGCCGGCTCGCCTGCAGCCGAAGCTATAACTTCATCGGGGCGAAGTCAAACTGGTCCTCAAAAAGCCGCAACGCCTTGTGATGCGTGAAAGGCACTTTCTGCCCAACCATTCCAGCCTCTAGACCACGCCGAAGCCTGTAGCTCGATCGCGAGACCGCGTAGCTCGATCGCGACAGCGCCTTGGCGACTGCGAGCGCGCCAGTGACTAATTGCCTCATTCAACTGAATTATCGGGGTTTCCCGACAAGCACTGTGGTACTTTCCCGACCGACACCGCCCATCCGCTCATGTACAGAGAGCAGGGCAGGTGGGCAAAGGAGCCGCGTTCTTCTCTAGGCTCCAGGACTCGAGGGTTAATTCGCACGGCCCCTCACTTGCGGGAAGGGAGGGCCAGATGGATAGGACGCCGGTTCAGCTGTTGTTCGTCGAAGACTCGGAGATGGACGCCGAGCTTTCAGTGCGCGCGCTCGAGCAGGGCGGGTTCGATGTCTCGTGGAAGCGCGTCCAGGCCGAGGAAGATCTGAAGCACGCTCTGCAATCTTCGCGGCCCCAGGCCGTTCTATCGGATTTTTCCATGCCGGGCTTTGACGGCATCCAGGCACTGCGCGTGGTGCGGGAGATGAGCCCGGGCGTCCCTTTCATTTTTGTTTCCGGCACGATCGGCGAGGAGCGGGCCATCGAGGCGATCCGGTTCGGCGCGACCGACTACGTGCTGAAGAACAACCTGCAACGGCTCGGAACAGCGGTAAGACGCGCGCTTTCTGAGTCTGCCGAGCGCGAGCGTATTCGCCTCGCCGAGGAAGAACGAGGCCGGCTGGTGCAGATCCTCGAGGCGACGAGCGATTACGTCGGCATGTCCGATCCGGACGGAAGAATCATTTATCTGAACGCGGCCGGGCGCAAACTGATCGGCGCGCCGAAATCGGGCGGTATCGATAAACAGATCGGCGGAATCTACCCGAAATGGGCGCGGGATCTCATCGGACAGGAGGCACGCCCAGCAGCCGCCCGCGACGGGGTGTGGCACGGCGAGACGGCAATTCTCGACGCCGATGGGGCCGAAATCCCGGTATCGGAGGTCACCATCGCACACAACGGGCCGGACGGGGCCATCCGCTTCTTTTCTACGATCGCGCGCGACATGCGCGAGCGAAAAGCCTACGAGGCGCGCCTGCAGCGCTACGCCAACTACGATTCGCTCACCAACCTGCCGAATCGCACGCTGCTTGGCGACCGTACGCTGCAGGCCATTGCGCACGCCCGTCGCGGCGGTCGCCCGGCCGCGTTGCTGGTGCTCAATCTGGACCGGTTCAAGCTTGTCAACGAAAGCTACGGCCACGGAGCGGGTGACGCGTTGCTGAAGATGGTCGCGGACCGGCTGCGCGGCGTGGTGCGTGAGGGGGATACGGCTTCCCGGCTTGGTGCGGACACTTTCGCGGTGCTTGCAGCTGATCTCGCGCGCCCGGACGATGTGCTTGCCGTTGTGCGCAAGATCCAGGAGGCGATGCGGCCATCCTTCGGACTGGAAAAGCGCGATCTTCACGTGACGGTCAGCCTCGGGGCGAGCACCTACCCGCGAGACGGCGAGGAGTTCGACATCCTGGTGCGCAACGCCGAGGCGGCGATGCACAGGGTCAAAGCCGCGGGGCGCAACGGCTTCCAGTTCTACGCCGCGGCGATGACACGCCAGGCAACCGACCGCGTCGAGCTGGAAAACGAGCTACGTCTAGCCTTGGGAAGAAACGAACTGGAAGTCCATTACCAGCCGCAGCTTGCCCTCTCCGATGGGGGCATGGTCGGCGTGGAGGCCTTGATCCGTTGGCAACACCGCGAGCGCGGGTGGATTCCTCCTGCCCAGTTCGTCCCGGTCGCGGAGGACTGCGATCTAATCCATCCGCTTGGCGAATTCGCCCTTGTGCAAGGCTGCCGCCAAGTCGGAGTCTGGGATAAAGCTGGGCTTGCAGAGCTACGGCTCGCCGTGAACGTTTCGGCGCAACAATTCCGCAGCTCGAGCTTCGTGGAGGCTGTCACCCGGGTCCTTCGAGCAACGGATCTCGATCCCTACCGGCTCGAACTGGAGCTTACCGAGAGCGTGCTCGTCGACAATCGCGAGGAGGCGGTCCTCATCCTGAAGCGCTTGAAGGCCCTCGGTGTGCAGATCGCGGTGGACGACTTCGGCACGGGCTACTCGAGCTTGAGCTATCTTTCCCAGTTGCCGATCGATTGCCTCAAGATCGACCGCTCCTTCGTCAATCGGGTTCACGAGCGCGGCCACGATGCGGCGATTGCGCAGGCTGTCATCTCCCTGGGGCACTCACTCGGCATGCGTGTCGTCGCCGAAGGTATCGAGACGGTCGAGCAACTTGGGTTCCTGCGCACTCACGAGTGCGACGAGGGGCAGGGGTATCTCCTTTCGCGTCCCGTGCATCCCGATGCGATCGCACGGCTCGTCGCTTTACCGCCACGGTCGCAACTGGCCCCGTTTTCGCCAGTACCCCCGAGTGGTCTGAGGCACTAAGCGGAATCACGACAGCAATAACCGGGCGAACTCCGCATCGCCCGGGCGCTCGGAGGGGTTCAAGCCCGGTTGGGCCGCTCTCGTAGACATTCCGTATGATAGTGGACCCATGGACCCCTCGGATGTCCTGCTCCTCGCCCGTGCCCAGTTCGGGCTGAACATCGGGTTCCATATCCTCTTCCCGAGCCTCACCATTGCGCTCGGATGGATCCTGCTCTACTTCCGGATCCGCTACGCGCGCTCGGGAGACCCGGCGTGGCTCGCCACCTACAAGCTATGGACCAAGGTGTTCGCGCTGTCCTTCGCGATGGGCGTGGTGAGCGGCATCACCATGTCGTTCCAGTTCGGCACCAACTGGCCGGGATACATGCTGAGGGTCGGCAATATCGCCGGGCCGCTCCTCGCCTACGAGGTGCTCACCGCTTTCTTCCTCGAGGCGACCTTTCTCGGGGTGATGCTCTTCGGCATGAACCGCGTTCCGGGCTGGGTCCACGTGTTCTCCGCGGCGATGGTCGCGGTCGGCACGACGCTCTCGGCGTTCTGGATCCTCGCGCTCAATTCGTGGATGCACACCCCGGCTGGGCACGCGATGGACGGCAGCCAGATCATCGCCGGGGAGTGGCTGCAGGTGATCTTCAATCCGTCGTTCCCGTACCGCTTTACCCACATGCTGCTCGCCTCCGGGCTCACCGCGTCCTTCGTGGTCGCGGGGCTTTCGGCGTGGCGGCTCCTCCAGGCAGGCGAAGACGCCTCGGCGCGGAAAACCCTGCGCACCGGGCTCGTCCTCGCCGCGGTGCTCGCGCCGCTGCAGATTCTCGCCGGCGACCTGCACGGCCTCAACACGCTCGAGCACCAGCCGGCGAAGATCGCGGCCATCGAGGCGATCTGGAAGACGGGGAGGGGGGTTCCGCTCGTGCTCTTCGCCGTGCCCGACGACCAAAGACGCCGCAACGATTTCGCCGTCGAGATCCCGAATGGCGCGAGCCTGATCCTCAGGCACGACCCCGAGGCCGAGGTGCAGGGCATCGAGGCCTTCGTGCCGGATGCCGCGCCCGTGGCGCCCGTGTTCTTCGCGTTCCGGGTGATGGTGGGGATGGGAGTGCTGATGCTGCTCGCGGCGTGGACCGGCGCGTGGGCGACGCGCCGCGGCATGCTGCCGCAA
>WNFT01015421.1_pt1 | contig 10034 bp, 11 predicted proteins | sample 5400191 | NCBI WGS metagenome assembly WNFT01 (sample SAMN13153359, study PRJNA577476) | soil metagenome | isolation source: 80 cm saprolite under Madrone tree | place: USA:California | collected 2016-06-14 | reverse complement strand
GCTCGACGTGGCGCTCGCGAAGGAGAAAGTCATCGCGTGGCTGGAGGAGCGCGGCCTGGGCGAGCGCGCGATCCGCTATCGCCTGCGCGACTGGCTCTTTTCGCGCCAGCGCTACTGGGGCGAGCCCTTTCCCACCATCGAGCTCGGCGACGGCACGGTGAAGCTGTGGCCGAAAGATCAGCTTCCCGTCGTCCTGCCGGAGATCGACGAGTACCGGCCCACGCGCGACGGACGGCCTCCGCTCGCGCGCGCGCGGGAGTGGCTCCAGACGCAGGATCCGCAGACGGGGCAGTCGGCCCGCCGCGAGACCAACACGATGCCGCAGTGGGCGGGCTCGTGCTGGTACTACCTGCGCTTCCTGTCACCCACGCGCGACGACGTCGGCTGGGATCCCGCGGAGGAGAAGTACTGGATGCCGGTCAACCTCTACGTCGGCGGCTCCGAGCACGCGACGCTGCACCTCCTCTACGCGCGGTTCTGGCACAAGGTGCTGTACGACGCCGGGCACGTCTCGACGAAGGAGCCGTTCCAGCGTCTCGTCCACCAGGGCATGATCCACAAGCGCTCCTTCCGCGACGTGCGCGGCAAGTATCACTACGAGGATGACGTCGAAGAGCGTGGCGGCGCCTGGGTTCTGAAGGGCACGGACGAGCGCGTCGACGCGTCGCTCGAGAAGATGTCGAAGTCGAAGTACAACGTCGTCAACCCCGACGACATGTGCGCGCAGCACGGCGCCGACGCGATGCGGCTCTACGAGCTGTTCATGGGTCCGATCGAGGACGGCACCGAGTGGGACACCGCGGGCGTCGCCGGCACGCGGCGCTTCCTCGACCGCGCCTGGCGTCTGCTGAATGCCCCCACGGACCGTCCGGGGGAGAACCGCGAGCTCGAGCGCGCGCTGCACGCGGCGATCAAGAAGGTGACGCAGTCGATCACCGACCTGCGCTTCAACACGGCGATCGCCGAGATGATGATCTTCGTCAACGAGGCGACGAAGGCGCCGGCGATCCCGCGCGACTGGCTCGAGATGTTCGTGAAGATCCTGTCGCCGTTCGCGCCGCACCTCGCCGAGGAGATGTGGCAGCGGCTCGGTCACACCCAGACGATTGCGTACGCGCCGTGGCCCGCCTACGACGAGGCCAAGCTCGCGCGGGACACGATGGTGCTCGTCGTGCAGGTCAACGGCAAGGTGCGCGGTCAGATCGAGGTGGCGCCGGACGCGAGCGACGCGACCATCCTCACGGCGGCGCGCGCGGATCGCAACGTCCAGTCCTTCCTCGGGGGCAAGCAGATCAAGCGCGAGATCTACGTCAAGGGACGGCTGGTCAACCTCGTCGCCTGATTCACGCCTTCGTCCACACGATCAGCTCGTGGCCGCTGACCGCAAGCGCCGTGCCGCGCGTGTCACACCGGCGCACGATCTGCTCGACCGCCTCCTTGTCCAGGTGCGGGTCAGGGATGTCGGTCGGGCTGGCCTAGCGAGGCCGGGTTGATCGGCGTCGGCCGCAGTGCATGCTGTGACTGCCTCTCAGTTCGGGTACACGATCGTGCGCAGCATGATCCGGCGCTCGTCCGGCCGATAGTCGCCGGCGCCGCGGTGCATCGTCGCGCGCTCGTCCCAGATCAGCACATCGCCGACGCGCCAGCGGTGGTAGTAGACGAAGCGCTCCTGGGTCGCGTGCTCGGCGAGCTCCTCGATGAGCGGCCACGCCTCTTCCCGCTTCATGCCGACGAACCCATGCGTATGCATGGGATTGACGAACAGGATCGAACGTCCGCTGACCGGGTGCCGGGTGACCGCAGGCCACTGCACTTCCTCGTACTGCTTGTCGGTCACGCCCTTGGCGGCGCCGTACAGGCGATCGCCGGCGGGACCATCGGTGCGGCCATGCAGGCCGGTGAGTCCGGACAGCCGTTGTTTCTGTGCCTCGGGCAAGGCGTCGTAGGCCGCGCGCATGTCGGCGAACATGGTGCCGCCTTTCTCCGACGGCACCTCCTTGGCGTGCAACATGGCGAGCAGCGGGAGCGTGTCCTCGTAGGTCGAATCGGTGTGCCAGTCGGTGGCGCGCTTGACGCCGTACCAGTCGATCTTGCCCGTCTCCTCCACGTTGGTCAGCCAGGAAACTTCCGGACAATCGACGTGGCGATACTTGGTGAGCGCGTGGGGACGCGGCACGCCGAAGCGGCGGCCGAACGCGGCAAGCTCGGGTGCGCCCAGATCCTGATCCCGGAAGACCAGCACCGGGTGCTCGGCGAACGCCGCCTGGATCCAGGCGAAAGTGCCTGCCTCGAGTGGCTTCGCCAGATCGATCCCGAGAGCCTCGGTTCCCAGCGCTGCGCCGAGGGCGCAAAGTCGCGGTGCCTGTGTCATCGCCGATCCTCCGTTTTCCCGACTGGTCCTGCCGCGGTAGTGTATGCCCGATACCGGAGGTCAGTCATGCCGGACATGAAAGTCATTCCGACCGGAGCCGTGCTCGGCGCGGAGATCGCCGGCGTGGATCTCTCGCGGCAGCTCGATAGCGCCACGTTTGCCGCGATTGAACGCGCCTACGACGAATACGGCGTCATCTTCTTCCGTGGGCAGTCGATCACGCCTGCTCAGCAGGTGGCGTTCACGTGCCGCTTCGGCGAGATCGAATTCAACATCTTCGGTGAGCGCTGGAGCGTGCCCGGTCACCCCGAGATCGTCGTCCTGTCCAACGTCACGGAAGGCGGCCGACCGACCGGCGTCCGCCGTGCCGGCGAGAACTGGCACAGCGACATGTGCTACACGGCGAGACCACCGCGCGGGACCGTGCTCCACGCCATCGAGATCCCCGAGCTGCACGGGCTCCCGCTGGGAGACACCGAGTTCGCCAGCGCCGCGGCGGCCTGGGATGCCTTGCCGGATGCGATGAAGCGTACGCTCGACGGACGGCGGGCGGTGTTCGATTTCCGGGCACGCAAGCGGGCCTTTCCGCCGACTCAGGCGGAAATCGACCGCAATCCTCCGGTTCGTCATCCGATCGTACGGACCCATCCGTCGACGGGGCGCCAATGCCTCTACGTCATGCGCGACGACTGCATCGGATGCGCGACGACTGCATCGGCATCGACGGCATGGAGCCCGATGAGGCGGAGGCGTTGATCGCCGCGCTGGCGGATCACATCGTCAAGCCTGCGTTCGTGTATCGGCATCAATGGCGCCCGGGCGACGTGCTGATGTGGGACAACTGCATGGTCCAGCATCGGGCGATCCAGGACTACGACATGCCCCAGCGCCGCTTGATGCATCGCACGACGATGGGTGGCGCGGTCCCCGCGTAGCGGTCGCGCGCTCAGCCCCTCGCGAGCGGGTTCGGCGTCGGCTCGGCAATCTTGGTCAGCGTGTTGCGGTCGGTGTGATGGAACGGCTCGGACTTGCCGCGGATCATCAGGACGGTGTCTTCGTCGTAGGACCACGTGCTCTCGCCGATCGTGACCTTGATCCGGTACTCGACGGTCTTGAAGGCGTGCTCGAGGAACGGGTTCGAGCAGATGCCGTTGCTCTGCGCGCCGCGCGTCGCGACGAGCTCGAAGCTCGTGGCGTCCTTGGCGGCTCTACCGAACGCCATCGCGATCTGGCCGCGCGGGATCGCGAGCGTCTGGATGAGGTTGCCCGTCGCCGGCTCCCACAGCCAGTAGCCGATCTGGTCGTGGTAGGTCTCGATCTGCCGCGGCTTGACGATGTGCGTGTGATAGCGCAGGCCGTAGAAGAGCTGCGGCCCGTTTGTTTGCGGATCGATCGGCTGCAACTCGATGCGCTCGATGAAGACCTGCCGCTCGGGCCCGTCCGGCTTGGGATTCACGTCGAGACCGCGGACGCCCTCCCAGACGCCGGCCATGTTGGTGAGGGGACCGAGATTCTTCAGGGTATGGGGGTCGACGTCGGACGGCTCGGTATAGATGTCGTCGGGATAGTCGCTCATTGCGTTGCTCCTTCGAAGAGGATCGAATCATCGAAGCCGCCGCACGTACAGAAGCGTCGTCGCGCTCAAAGTCTATGCAGCAGTCGCGACTTCGCAAGTCGGACCACTCCCTGTACCGACCAGGCACACATCGGCTACGATCCTCCGATGGACTAGCGGCCTGGCGGTGGCACGCGGGCCGTGCCGACTATCAGGGAGGAACGTGATGAGTGAGCCGAGATTCACGACGCTGACGCCAGAGACGATGACCGCGGATCAGAAGCGCGTGGCCGACGCGATCCAGTCAGGTCCGCGCGGCGCCGGCCTGCGCGGTCCCTTCAACGCGCTTCTGCGGAGCCCCGAGCTCTGCGATCTCGTCCAGCGCGTCGGCGCCTTCGTGCGGTTCGGGAGCTCGATCCCGCCGCGACTGAACGAGATGGCGATCATCATGGCCGGTCGCAAGTGGACGGCGCAGTACGAGTTCTACGCGCATCGCCGGCTCGCCCTCGAAGCGGGATTGAGCCCCGCCATCGCCGACGCCATCGCGGCGAATCAGCGCCCCGCGGGCATGGCCAAGGACGAGGAGACCGTCTACGACTTCGTCTCGCAACTGCTGGCGACCGGCCGCGTCTCCGATGCGGCGTTCCAGCGCGTCAAGGACGCCTTCGGCGAGCGCGGTGTCGTCGATCTCGTCGGTGCGGTCGGCTACTACAGCCTGGTGTCGATGACGCTGAACGTCGCGCAGGTGCAGCTGCCCGCGGGAGTCACGCCGCTCCTGAAGTAGCGCGATGGGCGAAGCTATCGAACAGCTCGCACACTTCATCGCCGCTACGCCGTGGGAAGCGATCCCCAAGGCCGTCCGCGAGCATGCCAAGCTCGTCGTGCTCGACACGGTCGGCGTGATTCTCGCCGGCTCGGTCCAGTCCGAAGTCGCCGGCGTGCGTGCGCGACTGACCGCGACCGGCGGCCATGGCGCCACGATCCTGGCACCGGGAGCGCCGACGTCAGATCCGCGCACGGCGGCGTTTCTCAACGGGCTGGCCGGACGCTCCATCGAGCTGTGCGAAGGCCATCGCTACGTCTCCTGTCAGGGCGCCGTGCAGGCGTTGCCGACGGCGTTGGCCTGCGCCGAATGGCTGCAACGATCCGGCCGGGAGACTCTGGCCGGGCTCATCTTCGGATACGAGGTCGCCGCCCGAGTCGGCGCGGGACTGACGGCGCGTCCCCTCGCCCACCAGAACGGCCAGGCGCCCTTGCTTGGCGCGGTGGGCGCCGGCGCACGGGTGCGTGGATTGAACGGCGACCAGACAAGCCTGGCCCTCAGGATCGGCGCGATCCTGGTTCTCACACCGGGCTACACGAACGCCGTCGCCGGTGCCACCGCACTGAACGTCGCAGGGGGCATGAGCGGCTTCGCAGGAGCATTGGCGCCGGAGCTGGCGCTGGCCGGCGTCGCCGCGCAGCCGAACGCGATCGAAGAGGCGTTTGCCCAGCTGGTCGGCGATGGCTTCCGCCCCGAGGCCGTGACGGAAGAGCTCGGCCAGCGGTGGGAGATCACGCGCAACTATTTCCGCCTGCGCGCCTGCTGCAATCCGATCTATTCGGCGCTCGACGCCCTCGAGGACATCCTCGCCGAGCACAAGCCGCTTCCCGAAAGCATCGCGCGCGTCGACGTCGCGACGTATCGCTTCGCCGCCAACATGCGGGAGCCCGACCCGATCAACTACTTCGCGGCGAAGTACTCGCTCCCGCACGCGGCGGCTGCGCTGATTGTCCGAGGGAACGCGGGGTATCACGCGTTCACCGACGAGGCGGTTGCCGATCCCGCGATCGCGGCGGTCCGCCGGAGAGTCACGGTTCGCGAGGATCCTGCGCTCAACGCCAGCGTGCCGCGACTCAAGCCCGCACGGGTGACCGTCACGCTCACCGATGGGCGACAGGTCACGCGGCTGCGAGAAAGCGCACGCGGCGACTTCCAGGATCCCTATCGAGAAGACGAAGTTCGGACGAAGTTTCGCGAGCTGGCGCGTGTGGTGCTCAGCCCCGGCGCCGTCACTCGCGTGGAGGAACTCATCGAGCGACTCGATGAGCTTGAGCACCTCTCCGATCTCGTCGTCGCGCTGACGCTCTGAGCCAGTCGGCCGGCTCAGTCACCCTTCAAGCGCACTGGCGCTTGCGACGATGATCTTCGTTCCGTCGGCCTTCTCGCAGAAGACCGTGACCTCGGCGCGCGTCTGGCCACTCTCGACGCGACGGCCCGTGATGATCCCCCGCGTGGTGAAGGGCTCGTTCGGCCACAGGACGTTGGTGAACTTCACGTCCAGGCGGCCCCCAGGTAGAAGCCGCGGCCGAAATACCGGGTCAAGAGCTCGGTGACGCACGAGAGCGTCATGCGGCCGCCGATGACGGTGTCCCCGAAGCCGAGCTCTTTCGAGGCGGCCTTGTCGTTGTGATAGTTCCGGCTGCGGTAGAAGAATTCGTTGCACATCGCTTCGGTGAACGTCTTGCGGAGCTCGATCGACAGCGGCTCCCCGGACGGCTCCTCTCCTTGCCTCGCGCCCTCCTTGCTGGCCGGATCGCGCAAGGTGACCTCGCCACTGGTCTGCGCCGCCAGGAAGCTCTGGTGATGGAAGCTGCGTGCGATCAGATGCCCGGCCTCGTCTCGTACCCACATCTCTTGCGCGACGACGTCGCGATCGCGCCTTCGGTAACGATCGGCCACGCGCGCGCTGCAGCGCAGAACCTGCCCGACGCGCGTCGGCGCATAGATCTCCCACTCCTGACGCCGCCACAGGTTGCCGAAGAGGTTGTCAAGGTACCAGCCCTTGAACTCGCTGTCCGCCTGCTGATAAACGATCACCGGAGCCACCGGCCCGCCGAACGGCGAGTCCGTGGTGTACCACGGGTTCGGCTCGTCGAGGCCCTTGATGTAGTGCTGGACCATCTCGTCGGTGACCCTCAGCTCAGCGTGCCGAGGTCTTTGCCGGGATAGACGTCCGTCGTGATCATGAGCGTGGTCCTCCTCCTCAGAGCGCAGCGTATGCCACCGGCGCTCGAGGGCGACGAACCGATTCCCTGGGTCGCAGCGGCGGCTGCACGCGCTCATGCCCCAGGCGATTTTCCAGCGGTAGGCGACGTTCCATCGAGCGACTGGACGAACCCCGCGACGTCGGCGGCGAACCTCTGCGGCTGCTCCCAGTGGAGGGCGTGCCCGATGCCCTTGTACACGCCAAGACGCGCGTGGCGGAGCCCGGCCATCAGCTCATCATCGTCCCGCCGCGTGATCGTGTCCTGATCGCCCCAGAGGACCAACGTTGGCGCCACGATGCTCGACAGCGGCAGCCGATCGAGCGCCAGCATCTCGCTGAACGCGGCATGCCAGACCCTCGCCGGGAGCTTCAGGCTCTCGGCGATCCCGGCCTCGAGAAACCAGGCCGGCACCGTGGTCGCGATCGTGCTCTCCTGAAACTCGCGCACGAAATTCGGGTCGACGGGATCGGTGAGGGCCAGCACCGCATCCACGAGCTCCTGCACGATCCGGCTTGCCGCGGTATCCCGCGAACGCCCCGACGAGCACGAGCCCGAGCCCTCGCTCGGGATGTCTCGCGGCCACGAGCTGGCCGATCACGCTGCCCATCGAGTGCCCGACGATCACCGGGCGTTCGATATGGAGGGCGTCGAGGAACGCGATCACGTCGGCCGCAAAATGGTCCGCGTGGTAGCCGGTCGTGGGGCGGCCCGTATCGCCGTGCCCGCGCTGGGTCACCGCGATCGCGTGGATCGAGCGCGGTAAGTGCGGAAACGCGAGCTCGAACGAGCGCAACGAGTCGGTGATGCCGTGAAGGAAGACGACGGGCGTCCCCATCGGGTCGCCCACTCCATGTACGGAACCCGGAGCCCGTCGGGCAGACTGGGCGACGAGCACAGCGGGTTCGGTGGCCATGGTCATCGTGGCTCCTGTCCTGGCGCGACCGGACGCGTCAACGACCCCATAGACACCCCTCGGGCTTCCCTGCCGTCCAACTGTCCCGGGCACAAACTTACACCGACTGATTCAACTGTGGCCGCGTAACAATCCGGACGACACGCGGGCATTCTCAGAGGCACTCGGCTCATCGCTCGCCCCTTCTCGCCGCGGGTCCCATCGCGCACGCTGGCGGCCACGAGGCTTGGTAGATGTAGACACATATAATAATATGCAGCACATTGACCTTGAATCGTGTGCCCAGGAGCGGGCGTCTAAACGTTGCAGGAGAAGGAAGGAGACAACCATGCCCGTCGCCAAAATCCATGTCCTCGAGGGGCGCTACGATGAGACTCGCCTCGACAGGGTCTCGGACGCGGTTCAACGAGCCCTGATCAGCGCCTTGGGGGTTCCGCCCGACGATTTCTTTCAGATCATCCATGTCGTGCCGCCGACTCAGTTTCGCCACACGAGGTCGTTCCTCGGACTCAAGTATTCGGATGACCTCATGCTGCTCGAAATCACGTTCATCTCGGGCCGTCCGAAGGAGAAGCGACTGAGCCTGTTGAAGGCCTTGAACGACGCTGTCGTCACGGCCGCGAAGATCTCTCCAGACGATCTCGTGATCACGCTCTACGAGACGCCGGGCGAGAACATTTCGTTCGGTCGCGGCCTCGCCCAACGGGCCCACATCGCGGACAAGGAACAGGTGGCGACATGACAACATCGCGTGGGCGACAGATCGTTCTCGCGGCTCGACCGAAGGGGAAGCCCGAGTTGACCGACTTCCGCCTCGAGGAGACTGCGATCCCGACACCGGCAGCCGGGCAGCTTCTGCTCGGGGTGCAATACCTCTCACTCGACCCCTACATGCGCGGCCGTATGAACGACGGCAAGTCGTATGCCACACCCCTTCAGATCGGCGAGGTGATGACCGGGGAAACCATTGCGCATGTGCTCATCTCGAACAATCCCGCGTATGTCGAAGGTGACGTCGTCCTCGCCCGAACAGGATGGCGGACGCACGCGCTCTCGGACGGCACGGGCCTTCGCAAGCTCGATCCGGCCGCGGCGCCGGTCACGACCGCTCTCGGCGTGCTCGGAATGCCTGGGTTCACCGCGTACGGCGGTCTACGCGTGATCGGCAAGCCGCAGCCTGGAGAGACCGTGGTCGTCGCCGCGGCCAGCGGTCCGGTCGGGTCGCTCGTCGGCCAGCTCGCGCAGTTCGCCGGCGCGAGAGCGGTCGGGATCGCCGGCGGCCCGCAGAAATGCGCCTTCCTGAGGGGCGAGCTTCGTTTCGACGCCGCGGTCGATCATCGGGCGCCGGATTTTCCAGCGCGACTCGCGGCAGCCTGTCCACACGGCATCGATGTCTACTTCGAGAACGTCGGCGGAACCATCTGGCAAGCCGTCCTGCCTTTGCTCAACGATTTTGCGCGCGTTCCGGTCTCGGGGCTCATTGCGCAGTACAACGGCGTACCAGACGGCGACGGTACCGACGGACTACCCGCCACCATGCGGCAGATCCTCTCGAAGAGGCTGACCATACGCGGGTTCATCAACTACGACTTCGCCGCCGAGCACTACGCCGACTTCCTGCGCGAGGTTGGTGCGGGCATCGCCGCGGGTCGCATTCGCTACCGCGAGGACATCGTCGACGGCCTGGAAAACGCGCCAGGCGCTTTCATCGGAATGCTGGAGGGACGCAACTTCGGCAAGCTGATCGTCCGGGTGGCCGCCTACGATAGGAGGGGGACATGAAATTTGGAACGATCGGCGCCGGCGCGGTCGCGCTCGCCTTCGGGCGCGAGGCGCTGGCCAGGGGCCATGAAGTGGTCTTGAGCAGCCGGCGTGGTCCAGATGCACTCGGCGACAACGTCGCCGCGCTCGGTCGTGGTGCGTCCGCGGCCTCGGTCGAGGAAGCCGCGAGCCTCGACTACGTGTTGCTCGCCGTGCCTTGGCGAAACGTCGAGTCGGCGTTGAAAAGCCTACGGGCCTGGAACGGCCGGGTGCTCATCGACGCGACGAATCCCTTCGTCGAGACGAGTCCGAAGCTCGTCCTCGCCGATCTCGGCGGCAAGGGCGCGAGCGAGGTCGTGGCGGCCCTGGCGCCAGGTGCCCGCATCGTCAAGGCATTCAATTCG
>WNFT01009192.1_pt1 | contig 10036 bp, 10 predicted proteins | sample 5400191 | NCBI WGS metagenome assembly WNFT01 (sample SAMN13153359, study PRJNA577476) | soil metagenome | isolation source: 80 cm saprolite under Madrone tree | place: USA:California | collected 2016-06-14 | reverse complement strand
TGCTGCTGACGGCGAAGGCGCGCGTGATCGCACCGTTGCGCGTGGTCCGGCGGGCAGACGACGACTTTCTGCTGCTGACCGAGCCGGAGCTCGGCGACACGGTGCGCGAGCAACTGCTACGCACCCGGTTCGCCGCGAAGGTGGAGCTCGAGCCCGAGGAACACGAGTCGTGGCTCGTGCTGGGCGGCGCCGAGCTGCTCGACGAGCGTCCGCCGGGCGAAGAGGTCGGCGAGGAGGAGTTCGAGCGCTGGCGGATCGAGGCGGGCGTCCCGCGGTGGGGCCACGAGATCGACGACCGAGTCCTCCCGGCGGAAGCGGGTCTGGACGAAACGCACATCAGCTTCAGCAAGGGGTGCTACCCCGGCCAGGAACCGATCGCACGGCAGCGCTACCGAGGCAAGGTGAACAGAAGGCTGCGCGTGCTCGACGTCGAGGGAGACGTCGCACCGGGAGACGAGCTGCAACTGAACGGCAAGAACGTCGGCCGCATCACGAGTGCAGTCCCCGGCGTGGCGCTCGGCTATGTCCGAGCCGAAGTTCCGGACGACGCAGTTCTGGTTTTCGCCGCGAAGCCGGGCTCTGCCCGGCTTCGCTGACGAACGCTCTCGGTATGCGCCCGGCATGATTCGAACATGCGACCTCTGCCTCCGCAGGGCAGCGCTCTATCCCCTGAGCTACGGGCGCTCTGAGGACGCACCAGTGTAGCGCCTAGGCCGCGAATCTCAGTATCCGCGTGAGACGGATCGCACCCGTCTCAGTACAGTCCGCCGCCGCCCCCTGCAGAGAACAAGACCACGGCAGCGAGGAGCATCACGCCGGTCGTGCCCCAGCCGATCATCCGTGCAAGCGGCCCGTTGACAGCGTTCCGCATGACCGACTTGTCATCGGCGATCCTCATTACCAGCGCGAGAAACGGGGCCGCGGCAACTCCGTTGATGACGGCTACGACGACGAGCAGTTTGATCGGGTTCACGCCGACGAGGCTGAGAGCTGTGCCGCCCAGTGTGCCGACCAAGACGAGCGCGTAGAAGACCCGCGCGCTCCGCGGCGAACGAGAGAAGCCGACGGGTCGGCCGAGCAGTCCAGCCATCGCGGCTGAACCGGCGCCGGCCAGGACAGGCACCGCGAGCATCCCGGAACCGATGAAGCCGAGCGCAAAGAGCGTCTGAGCGAACTGCCCGGCGATTGGGCGGAGCGCCGTTGCTGCTTCCGCCGCGCTTTGGATGTTGTGCTTGCCGTGGCCTCCCAAGGTGGCCGCCGTCGCCACGATGATTGCGAACATGACGAGGTTCGAAAAGAGAAATCCACCGAATACATCGACGCGGCTCGTCAACTGCTTTCGTCTTGCTTTCGCGCCGCTGCGTTTCCAGAGCGGCTTCGGCCGATTCCCGCCTGCCCTCTCCTCCCGCATCTCTTCGACTCGATGAATGCTTTGCCAGAAGAAGAGGTAGGGCGAGATCGTGGTGCCGAGGACGGCCACCAGCAACGCCAGGTAGCTCTTGTCGAAGCTGAGCTGCGGCACGACCGCGTGGTAGAGCACGCTCGTCCAGCGCACCTGGACGGCCACCAGCATCGCTAGATAGCTGAAGAGTGCAAGGCAGAGCAACTTGAACACGCGCGCCACCACCTTGAACGAGCCGCTGAACAGGAGCGCGCTGGTCGCGACGCCGGCGACCAGCGCCCAGATGAAGGCTGGTCCGGCGTGCAGCAGTTGCATGCCCGAGCCGACGGCGACGAGGTCGGCGGCGATGTTGAGCGTGTTTGCAACGATCAGCAGAGCGATGAGGCCCCCGGCGAGGATCGACCAGGTGCGCGTGAAGCGCTCCCTGGCCAGTTGGCCAAGGGTTTTGCCGGTGGCGAGCGCGGTGCGGTCGCAAATCTCCTGCACCGAGGCGGCCAGCGGCAGCGTGAACAGCGCCGCCCAGAGCAGCCCGAAACCGAAGCTCGCCCCGGCCTGGGCATAGGTCGCGATCCCAGACGGATCGTCGTCGGATGCGCCCGTGACCAGGCCGGGCCCGAGCGCGCGAAGAGAGCCACGCCACGTCGGTCTACTCGCGTCGCGCCGCTTCCGATCTTCACGCGTGCGCCGTCGCGTAGCTGCTACCACGCGCGCTGACCCCAAGGAAGCATCTCGGTCAACTTCCCCTCGGCTCGGACAAGAAACCATGGTTAACTGCGTGACAGCTACGTGACTTTTCTCACGGACCGGCGCTCGACGCGCCGGGGCTTCTGGTATTTGCTTCCGTCATGGCGATCTCGAAAGAATGCGAGCGCCTGGGAAGTCGTCTGCTGTGACCCTCTTCCTCTCCGAGAGCGACGTGGCGGAGCTCCTCTCTCCGGAGGATGCGATCTCCGCTGTTGAGGGATCTTTTCGGCGCATGGCGGGAGGCTTGGTAGAGATCGCGCCGCGGCGAAGATTGCCGCTCGACGAAGGTCGCCTAGCTGACATGGCAGCGTCGGATCTCGAGCTCGGCTACGCCGGTGTCAAGGCGTACGCAGGGTTCGCAGAAGGAGCAGCTTTCGTCGTCCCCCTCTTCGCCGCCGACCGGCCGGAGCTCGTAGCGGTGATCGAGGCGGACCAGCTCGGACGTTTGCGTACTGGAGCCGCCAGCGCGGTTGCCGCCAGGCACCTCGCCCGTGAAGGGGCGACGTCACTCGGCGTGATCGGCTGCGGCGATCAGGCAGTGACGCAGGTCGCATGTATTCGTGCTGCGCTTCCGTCGCTCGAGCGCGTCGTCGCGTACTGCCGTACCGAGCGCAATCTGCTCGCGTTCTGCAAGCGCGTCGATGCGGAGCCGGCGGAGAGCCACCGCGAGGCGGCGGAGCAGGACGTCGTCGTCACGATCACGACCTCTCGGGACCCGGTGCTCCGCGGAGAATGGCTGCGTTCGGGCGCACTCGTGTGTGCAGTGGGCGCCAACAACGGGACGGCACGCGAGCTCGACAACGTCGTCCTCGAGCTCGCATCGTTCGTTTGCTGCGACTGGAAGGAGCAGGCGCGCATCGAGTCCGCGGACCTGATCGAGCCGATCCAGCAGGGGGTGCTGGACTGGTTGGAGGTCCACGAGTTGCACGAAGTGGTTGCCGGTGAATTGCCGGGGCGGCAGTCGGCCGACGACATCGTCGTCTTCAAGTCGAACGGCATCGCCGCGTGGGACGTCGCCGTTGCAGCAGCAGTCGTCGAACGCGCCCGTGAACGGGGCGTCGGCAGGGAGCTCTAGCTCCGCGCGCTCTCGAGGTCGCGTCGAGTGTCCTCGACCGTCTCGTCGCCGAGGGCCTGAATCAACTCGGGGCGATCGAGCAGCCGTAGCCGCTGTTGCGGGCTGAGGCGGTTCTGCACGTAGCGGTCCTCCAGGATCTGCGCGAGCTCGCGGCCGCGGCCGTGTTCTCGGATGACGTACGCGGCAACACGCTCCTCGGTGCTCGAGCGGGCGAAGAGAAAGGAGAACGGCGAGCGCAGCAGGCTTGCGAATCGCTGCATCGGGCGATTGTATCCTTGCCGTCGTGAGGCGGAAATCGACGGAGGGCCGCTTCGCCGAGAGGGTCGTCCACGGAGTCGACGACGCAGGCGCTGCGGAAACGATCGTCATCTGGATCGAGCGCAAGCAGGGCGCGATCTGGGGAGTGGGCAGGGCCGTCAATCCCGAGAACCGAGCCAGCGACGAGCCGCGGCGCGACGACTACCTCTTCGAGGGCTACGAGCTGGACGACGCTCTCGACGCTGCGAACGGCGCGCTCGAAGACGATCTCAGCGTCTCGGAGAGCGACGGCCGTTCCGAGAAGCTGAAGCCGTTCACCCGCGGCGAGTTGCTGAAGCCTTTGGAGCGCTGGTTCTTCGGTCGTCGCTAGGCCACCGCAGATTCGCGTCCGGGATCGGGTCCCCGTGCGGATCATGTGTCGGAAATCCGAGCACCTTGTCGATGCGCTCCTCGAGCTCTTCCGACAGGGCGTGCTCCAGTCGTTCTGCTTCGCCGTGGACCTCGTCCACGTCGACGCCGAGCGTCTCCGCGAGATAGAGCTCCAGCAGGCGGTGGTGGCGGATGACCTCGAGCGCGACTTTCTCGCCGGCGTTCGTGAGCGCGATTCCGCGGTAGGGCTGATGGACCGCGAGGTCGAGCGCTGCGAGCTTCTTCACCATCGCGCTCGCCGAGGCGGGAGAAACGCCCTGGCGCTTCGCCAGTGCGGTGACGGACACGCGGGTGCCGTCCGCGCCGAGCTTGTAGATCTCGCGCAGGTAGTCCTGGATCGCGTCGGTAAGACGGGGCTTAGCCATCGACTCACAGTGTGCCGCCTCCGGCACTACTTGTCGCGTTCTGGCCCGCGAGCGAGCGCGGCCTCTGGCTTGGTGCTCGCGACCCAGAATCGCGACAGCAGCACCGGAGGCGGCACTAGGCTGGACCTCGTGCGCATCCGCGTCGGCCATTCCGCAGATCCCGATGACGCGTTCATGGCCTGGGGACTGGTCTCCGGTCAGGTGGACTCGCGCGGATTCGAGTTCGAGTTCGTGCCCGAGGACATCCAGGTGCTCAACGAGTGGGCGCTCGAAGGAAGGCTCGAGGTGACGGCGCTTTCCCTGGCGACGTATCCGTTGGTCCAGGACCGGTACGCGCTGCTGCCCCACGGTGCGTCGATCGGGTCTGGGTACGGGCCCATCGTCGTCGCGCGCGAGGAGCTGTCGCCGGACGACCTGCAAGGAGTCGAGATCGCGGTTCCGGGTCGCCTAACGACTGCGTTCCTCGTCCTCGGCATGGCGCTCGGTGGTCCGTTCGCGCACCGCGCGCTCGCCTTCGACAGGATCCTCGACGAGGTGAAGTCGGGCGCCGCTGCCGCGGGCTTGCTGATTCACGAAGGACAGTTGACGTACGCGGACGAAGGGCTCGTCAAGGTGCTCGACCTCGGTGAGTGGTGGTTGCTCGAAACGGGTCTGCCGCTGCCGCTCGGAGTGAACGTCGCGCGCAGGGACGTGCCGCGGCTCGGCGTCCTTTCCAGCGTCTTGCGTGAATCGATCGAGACCGGCCTCACGCATCGGGACGAGGCGACGCAGTATGCGCTCGGCTTCGCGCGCGACCTCGACGTACAGACGGCGGACCGCTTCATCGAGATGTACGTCAACGAGCTCACGTGCGATTACGGCGACGAGGGTCGCCAGGCCGTCGCCGAGCTCCTGCGACGGGCCGAAGCGAGTGGCGCCTATGAAGAGCCTGTGCGAATCGAATTCGTCGATTCGTGAGCCGCGCGGTGATCCTTTCCGGCGTCCGTACGCCGATCGGACGGAAGGACGGTGCGCTTGCGACTTTGCGGCCGGACGATCTCGCAGCGACCGTCATCGCAGAGGCGGTCGCGCGCGCGGGCGTGCCGCCTGAGCAGATCGAGGACGTCTACTTCGGGGCTGCGAATCAGGCCGGCGAGGACAACCGCAACGTGGCGCGCATGGCCGTTCTGCTCGCGGGCCTGCCTGAGACGGTCGCGGGGATCACGGTGAACAGACTCTGTGCGTCGGGCCTTTCGGCGGTGGTCTCTGCGTGTCACGCGGTTGCGGCCGGCGACGGGGAGCTCTTCGTCGCCGGCGGCGTCGAGTCGATGAGTCGCGCACCGCTCGTGACGGCCAAGCTCGAATACGGCGACGGAACCACGTACGACACGCAGCTCGGCTGGCGCTTTCCCAATCCGCGGCTCGAGGAGAAGTTCCCGCTCGAGTCGATGGGAGAGACCGGCGAGAACGTCGCCGAGCGCTGGCAGGTCTCGAGGGAAGAACAGGACGCTTTCGGCTTGCGCTCCCAGCAGCGCTGGGCGGCCGCGGCTGCAGCCGGTCGCTTCGACGACGAGCTCGTCGCGGTCGCCGGGCTCGAGCGTGACGAGCACCCGCGTCCCGACACGAGCGCCGAGAAGCTTGCAGCGTTGAAGCCCGCATTCCGAGCGGGAGGCACGGTCACCGCCGGCAATGCGAGCGGCATCAACGACGGCGCCGCGGCGCTGGTGATCGCGAGCGAAGAGAAGGCCCGCGAGCTTGGGGTCGAGCCACTCGGGCGCTTCGTCGCGAGTGCGGTGGCCGGCGTCGATCCTCGGGTCATGGGCATCGGTCCAGTGCCGGCCGTGCGTAAGGTGCTCGAACGCGTCGGCCTGTCCATGGACGCGCTCGATCTCGTGGAGCTGAACGAAGCGTTCGCGTCCCAGAGCCTCGCCGTCATCAGGGAGCTGGGCCTCGACGAGGAGCGAGTGAACGTCAACGGTGGTGCCATCGCAGTCGGGCATCCGCTCGGAATGACGGGTGCGCGGCTCGTGGTCTCGCTCCTGCACGAGCTGCGGCGGCGGCGGGGCCGGTACGGCCTTGCGACTCTCTGCGTCGGAGTGGGACAGGGCCAGGCGGCCCTGTTCGAGCGGGTTCCCTAGGCTCTTCGGCCGGCGAAGCTACAGCGGCCGGCTTTCGAGGCCGATGGCTGTTCCATGGAGCCCAGGCCGCAGAGCTCCAGGCTCACCTGGCTTGCCGTCGCCCTCGGGGCGGGCGCCAGCGCGCTGCTCGGAAGCGTCGGAGCCGACGCCCGCTGGCTTGCTGCGCTCGGCCGGACGATCGTCGCGCAGGGCTCGATCCCGGCGGGTGTTCCCTATGCTGCGGCCCGTTCGGTCTACTGGGCGAACGTGCCGGTCCTGGGGGAGCTCGTCTTCCACGCGCTGCAGGTCGTGGGCGGGGATCGAGGCCTGCTCCTCGGGCAGCTCGTCGCCGTGACCGTGGCCCTGACGCTGCTGGCACTCGGGATGCGTGCGCTCGGCGCAAGAGATGCCGCCCGCGCGACGGTCGTGCTGCTCGTGTTCTTCGCCGCAGTTCCGTCCTTCATCATCGTGCGCGCGCAGCTCTTCTCCCTCGTACTCTTCTGTGCCGCGCTGCTGCTTCTGCGCGCTGAGTCCCGGGAACCGAGCCGGCGCGTGTGGCTCCTCGTGCCGCTCACTGCGCTCTGGGCCAATCTCCACGGCGCGGTGCTCGCCGGCCTTGCAATCGCCGCTGCGTATCTCGTGATCGAACGCGGACGCCGCCAGCCCGTCGTTGCGGCGAGCGTCCTGGCCGCGTGCTGCGGGGCGCTCTTCCTCACCCCGGCTCTCGCTGCCTCGGGTGGCTACTACCTCGGTGTCCTCCGGAGCGAAGCTGCCCAGCGCGGCGAAGGGATGTGGGCGCCGCTGACCGTTCACAAGCCTTTCGACGTGCTGTTCATCGTGCTGGCGCTCCCGTTGCTCGTGCTCGCGTTCCGTTCCGGCTTGAAGGTGTGGGAGCTCGTCTGTATCGCCGCGTTCATCGCGCTGACGCTCCATGCCGGTCGGAACGGCATCTGGCTCCTCTGCTTCATCGCTGCTCCTGCCGCCCACGGTCTCGGCCGGCGGTTGCTGCCCGACTTCTCGGTGTCGCCGCGGGCCCTGGCGCTCTGCGCCTGGGTTCCCGTCGCGTTCCTCGTTCTCGGGGTGGTCCAGACCCCGCACCAGGACGGCGCCGGCAAGCGGATCCGCAGCGAGGCGGCACGCCTGGCGGCCGGCAAGCCGATCCTCGCCGACGGCATCGATGCCGAACAGCTGGCGCTCGACGGGCGGCGCGTGTGGATCGCGAATCCGCTCGACGCGTTCTCCCGCCGCGACCAGCGTCTCTACCTCGACTGGCTCGACGCCAGCCCGGCGGGGGATGCGCTGCTGCGCGGGGCAACCGCCGTGGTGGTCACGCGCGGCAGCAAGCCTCAGCAACGGCTCGAACGAGACCGCTCCTTCAGGCGGGCCGCACTGGACGCAAGGGCGGCTATCTACGTGCGCGTTCCCTCGAACGAGTGATTCTGCGCGTAGAGGCGCAAGTTTACGGGGAGAGAGTGTTCTCCTCCGCCATGCGACATCTGCACACCAGCCAAGCCGACCGTAATGAAACCGTCCGCGTGCTCGTCGTCGACGATCACGCACTCTTCGCGGAGGCGCTGATGCTGACGCTCGGAATCGACGAGCGCATCGAGGTCGTCGGTTCCGCATCGAGCGGCGTCGAAGGCGTCTCACTCGCGCAATCGCTGCGCCCCGACGTCGTCCTGATGGATGTTCACATGCCGAGCATGGACGGCATCGAGGCGACGCGGAGGGTTCGGCGTGTCTCGCCCAGCACGCGCGTCGTGATGGTCACCGCGGCCCGCTCGCCTCAGATCGCCTTCCACGCGCTGGCTGCCGGCGCCGAGCGCTGCCTGACGAAGGACACGCCGGCGCTCAAGCTGATCGACGCCATCCTCGACGTCCCGGGCGAGGCAACCGTCACCCGGCTCGTCCCTCGCGAAGCGAGCATCGCCTGATGAGCGGCGTCATCTCCACGAAGCCCGTGCCCAGCCTCGAAGGGCTGTCAGAGCTCGCCCGCCTCAGCCTGGACGGATCCAACGAGGGAATCGAGCGGATCCTTTCGCTCGCCCGAGCGGCACTGGACATGGACGTGGCCATCCTCGGCGCTTTCGACGGTGACTTCATCGTGGAGGCCGTGGATGGCGACAACGAGTGGTTCGACCTCGAGGTCGGCTCGCGTCTGCCGGCCGAGCAGACCTACTGCAGGCGAATGACCCAAGGCGAGTTGCCGTACCTCATTCACGACGCGGCAGCCGACGACCGCACCGCCGATCTCCCGCTGACACGCGAAGCCGGCATCGGTGCGTACATCGGCGCTCCGATTCGGCTCTGGGACGGAACTCTCTATGGCACGCTCTGCTGCCTGAGCCGCTCCGCCGAGCCGTCTCTCAACGACCGAGACGTGCGCTTTCTGCGGAGCGAAAAGCACAAGCTCGAGTCGTCCCGGATCCGCGCGATTCTCGATTCCGACCACATGGACATCGAGTTCCAACCCATCTTCGACCTGCTCGACTGTCGCATCGTCTCGCTCGAAGCGCTCGCGCGCTTCTGGACCGAGCCGATGCGCCCGCCCTCCGCCTGGTTCGCCGAGGCGACCGCCGTCGGGTTGGGTGTCGAGCTCGAGCTCGCAGCCATCCGTGCAGCCCTGCTGCGTCTCGACGAGTTTCCTGCCGACGTCGCGATCGCCCTCAACGTGTCACCCACGACAGCGCTCGATCCACGGTTCTGCGAGCTGCTGGTGGACGTTGCCGAGCGAGTCGTGATCGAGATCACGGAGCACGCGCAGGTCGACGACTACGACGCCCTGCGCGTTGCGCTCGCGCCTCTGCGGGAACGCGGTGCGCAGCTCGCGATCGACGACGTCGGCGCCGGTTTTGCGAACCTCCGCCACATCCTCCGGCTGGCTCCCGACATCGTGAAGCTCGATCTGAGCCTCACGCAGGAGATCGCGCGCGATCCGGCCCGCGAGGCGCTCGCATCGTCGCTCGTCGGGTTCGCCGGCGGCGTGGGAGCTTCGATCGTCGCCGAGGGCATTTCCAGCGACGAGGATCTCGCACTGCTCCGCACGCTCGGTGTCGACTACGGCCAGGGATTCCACCTTGCCCGGCCCTCCGCTCTTCTCCACTGATCCTCCCCCAAGCCGTGGGCACCGCTTGCCGCAGGTGCCCACGGCACCCCCTTGCCTAAAGTCCGATTCTGTTCCAGAGTGAGTCTGCTTGAGCACCGCGCTCGCCCACGCCCCCAGTGCTGACGCGACCCGCCTGCTCTACGAGCGGCACTCATCGCGGATCTTCGGCTTCTGCCTGAGCCGGCTCGGCTCGCGCGAGGAAGCGGAGGACGCCGTGCAGACGACGTTCCTCAATGCGCAACGCGGTCTCGGACGCGGCGTCGTTCCCGACTACGAGCTGGCGTGGCTCTTCAAGATCGCGCAGAACGTCTGTCACAACCGCCACCAGTCTTCGCGGCGCCGTGGCCGCGTCGAGGCGGCACAGGACCTGGATGCGCTGCAGGACGTGCTCGCGACGCCGGAGCGTGGTGGCTCCGTCTCGCTGGCCGACCTGACCCGTGCGCTCTCCGCGGTGCCGGAACGACAACGGCGTGCGCTGCTGCTCCGCGAGTTCCAGGGGCTGTCGTACGACGAGATCGGTGTCGAGCTCGGCGTTTCCGTCGCGGCGGTAGAGACACTGAT
>WNFT01059987.1_pt1 | contig 10037 bp, 9 predicted proteins | sample 5400191 | NCBI WGS metagenome assembly WNFT01 (sample SAMN13153359, study PRJNA577476) | soil metagenome | isolation source: 80 cm saprolite under Madrone tree | place: USA:California | collected 2016-06-14 | reverse complement strand
CCCTCCTGGCCGGATGCGGAGACCTCGCACCAGGGCCGCATCTTCCAAGAGGCAGTGGAGCAGATTCAATACGCTGAGGAGTTGGGTTTTGACGCCGTCTGGCTGGCAGAGCACCACTTCACCCGTTTCGGCATTGTCCCCTCGGCCGTGCCCTTCGCTACCTACGTGGCCGCCCGCACCAAGACCATCCGCATTGGCACCGGGGTCAGCGTCCTCACCTTCCACAACCCGATCTTTATGGCCGAGGAAACCGCCATGCTGGACGTGCTCAGCAACGGGCGGCTCGACTTTGGTGTGGGTCGGGGTCAGGTGGTCTACGAGTATAATAACTTCAAGGTAGAGTACGACTCCCGCACCCAGCGTTTTCAGGAGATTGTGGACATCATCATGGGGCTGTGGAGCACGCCAGGGTTTACCTATCATGGCACCTACTACAGCGTGGATGACATGACCATTGCTCCAGTACCGCTACAGCAGCCCCACCCACCCATGTACCTGGCTGTCTCCCGCACTCCCGCCAGTGTGGACGTGGCGATCTCTCGCAACCTGCCCGTCTTGACCAGCGCCAACACCCCCGACGAAGACGTGCTGGGCATCCGCTCTCTCTACTTTGAGCGCTGCGCTGCCGCTGGCAAGCGGCCCCTGGTCGAGGACATGCCCTTCTTCCGGCTTACACACGTGGCCGAGGATGAGAAACAAGCGGTCGAAATTCCTCGAGCCAGCCTGACCTGGGTCCGTGACCTGAATAGCCTGCGCCGCACGCTGACGGGAGGGAGCGAAATCTATAGGGACCTGGAGCACTGGCGACGTACCCGGACGGTAGCGGTGCCCACCTACGAGTCAGAGTTGAAGACCACGGCCTATTTCGGGACCCCGGAACACCTGGTGCAACGCCTCCGCTGGCTGCAGAAAGAGCACAACGTGCAGTATTTTGGGGCCGACATGGCCTTTGGCAAGATGCAGCATACTGATGTGATGCGGTCCATGGAGCTTTTTGCGCGGGAAGTGATGCCCCAGTTTCGGTAGGAGAGGCGGGTAGAGCTGCCCGGGCTGCCTCACCCGCCCTCTATGGCGGCTTCCGGCGGGCCTTCCGGCATGCCAGCGTCAATCCAGGCGACAATTTCGTCGAGCTCAGCACTGGTCAGGAAGGGGCCCTGGAGAGGCATCTTTCCAAAGTCGCCGACGCCACGCGCCAGGGAACGCACCAAATGCGTCTCTCTGGCAGGCACGCCAGGTTCGATGGCGCGGTATCCCGACAAGACGGCAATGGCGAGCTGCTGTGGGGTGTCCCATCTATATTCGTGGATGCCCTCATACGGCTCACGCCCCCACCGCGTTTGCCAGCGATCCATGATGCCGTCTAGTATGACTTTGACCCTGGGCCAGTAGACTGTTTGTGCAGGCGGCTGACCATCATGCATCGACATATCTCCAGGTGTACGCGCACTTTTACTGGATATTGAGTTGGTGAAGATATTGCTGAAATCGGTCGATGGCGCGCTGTTCCGGCACGCCGATAAAGTAGCGAATCCCCTGCGTGTATTCAAGGATGTCGCGGGGATGCATGAGCAAGTCATCCCGGGATTTGGCGAGGCGGAACAGTCCGTCAGCCCAGTCTTGCATCCCGACATAGAGCGTATCTTCTAACACGACCGCTGCTTTACGGTCCATGTCCTTCCGAATGAGCCAGCGGACGAATACAAAGGGCAAGCTAGTCCACTGGTACCATTCTTCTCCCAGGTCATAGATGTAGGGGTATTCCCGGGCGCCGCCGCGTCGGCGCAGGCCCTCGTTGCCCATGAGTAGAAAGGCATCAGAGGCATCTGCGAGCGGCACGTAAGCAGCCGGCTGTACCTGATACTTCAAGGTGAGCAAGACCTGGAGGAGCCGCAAAGAGGTGGCGGCCTCGCCCGGGATGCCGATACGGGCGCCACTGAGTGCCTCAATAGGCTGCTTGGCGTGCAGCATGACACTCCCGGTTTTCCGTATGGTAGCCACGCAAAACCCTGAGAGAAATCGAAAATGGTCTGACAAGCGGAAACCATCGGCCAGTGGTACTGGTCCAGCGTCGATCTCACCCTGCGCGATGGCTCCAGCCATGGCGCTGGGCACCACGTCGTACAACGCCATACCGCGGCGCTCCATCTCAAAATAGAAGGGCTCACAACTCAGGTACGGAATGCGGCCCACTTTCATGCATCAAGCCCTTCTTGTCATACGTGGCATGGGGAAAACCCCCAGCTGGCAGAGACAGCGCCAGGCTGTCTCTGCCGTGCCAGGGGGATCTTCATAGAACCGCTGATCGTCGCGTTGCCTTACAGGCGAGGACCAACGAAGGTCGGGGAGAGCTTCTGATACACCTGGATGCGGTTACGGGCGGATTCACACACGAAAATCCGATCCTGGTCGTCCACACACACCCCGGTTGGCCCCCAGAAATCCTTTTCCCGTTCCAACCCGTAGGCACGTTGCCGCTCGCCCCACATCTCCGCATTCGCGTCCAGCTTGTCCTTGCCCCACTTGGAGATGGTCGCATCACCGGTCCGCGCCGTGACAAAGTTGCCCTCAGGGTCGAAGACCTGCAGCCGGTTGTTCAGCCAGTCGGCCACGTAGATCACGCCATCGTTATCCACCGCCACACCGGAGGGACGATTGAGCTGGCCCTCGCCCGCGCCAGACGTGCCACACTGCATCAAGAACCGACCCTCAGGGCTAAACTTCTGAATGCGGTCGTTCCGCCAGTCGGCAATGTGGACATTGCCTTCGCTGTCGAGGTCGATGCCCCAGGGCATATTGAACTCGCCATCGCCACTGCCGGTCGTGCCCCACTTCGCCAGGAAGCGCCCATCCTTGGTGAATTTCTGAATGCGATTATTGCCGCTGTCCACCACGTACACATTATTATCAGCATCAAAGGCCAGCCCAGCAGGACGGTTGAGTTCCCCGTCGCCTGTCCCAGGCCGCTCTGCCCACTTGCTGATATAGTCCCCATCCTTGCTGAAGACGGAAATGCGATTGAGCCATTCGTCGGAGACGTAGACATTCCAATCGCGGTCAAAGGCGATGGCGGTCGGCCAGACCAGGGAGCCATCGTCAAAACTAAATTCGTGTGGCCCCTGGTTCGGCACGCCGCGGGCAAAGGTGGTGACATACTCTTCGTCCACCGTGCAGACGGTAATCCGTGTGCCTTCGGGACGATACTCCGAGGCACGGCAGAGCACGTACAGGAGGTCGCCCTCACCCCGAGCGACAAACACCGGCGTTGAGAACCCCGGCCCGAACCACCACGGCCGATGGTGTAACCGTATTGCACATTGACATGAGAAGCTACCGTAGGCATATGCACCTCACAAACTCAGTGGTTAGTGGCGAGTGGCGAGTGGCGAGTGGCGAGTGGCGAGAGGCGAGTGGAAGCCAGTTGTTCACTGACCACCAACCACGCACCACGCACCACTCTTTTTTCTTAGAGGAAGTCAAGTTGCTCGAAGGTTCCACCCACGATAGGCTTGGCATCCAGGCCCATCCACCGCTCCAGGAGGGTGGCGTAGGTGCCGCGGAAGTCGTTGTTGAAGTGGAGGTCGCCTTCCATGAGTTTCCCCGCCTCCAGGGAAGGATACTCGCCGTACAGTCCACCCTGCACCGCATCGCCGATGACGAAGGCGTGACCGCCGGCGCCGTGGTCGGTCCCGGAGCCGTTGTCATGCACGCGCCGGCCGAATTCGGTGAACACAAAGAGCACCACATTGTCGGTAGCATTGTGCTCTTTGAGATCCTCGTAGAAGGCACTGATCGCTTGCGACGTCTGGGTCCACAGGCGGGTATGGTTCGCCAGCTCTCCAGCGTGGGTATCGAAGCTGTTATACGGGGCCGTGGTGTAGAGTATCCGCGTCCCCAGGTTCGCCAGATGGGTCTGCACGATGTTCTTCATGTACTGGGCGACGTCATCGTTGCCGTACTGCACCGTGGAGGCGTAGTTCTCCAGGGCCGTGCTGAGGATGTCCGCCCCTTTTAAGGCATCCAAGCCTGTCTGGGCGAAGTAGGACAGCACCGGACCTTTCCCGAGCATCGGCGAGTAGGTACGGGAGAATGTCTCCAGGGCCATGGTGCGCTGGTCCTCGGCCTCGATGCCGGTGAGGACGCCGTAGGTCTCCAGGTTGCCCACCGAGGCCACCGGGACGCCAGGGACAGCCAGAGCCCGCGGCAGACCGCGACCAAAGTTGACGCCCGACAGCACATTCTCTTTCTTGGGGTCGAGATCGCGAATGGCCCGGCCCACCCAGCCCTCATCGCCCACTTTTTCAGGCTCGCAGGTGTGCCAGATATCCATGGAGCGGAAGTGCGAGCGGCTGGGTTTGGGATAGCCAATCCCCTGAATGATCGCCACCTTCCCCTCATCATAGAGCTGCTTGATCGGGCCCATAGCCGGGTGAAAGCCAATAGAGCTATTGATAGGCAACACCTGGTCTTCAGGAATCCCGACTTTTGGCCGATTATCGCGGTACAGGGGGTCGCCGTACGGGATCACCGTATTCAAGGCGTCGTTGCCCCCGGACAACTGCAGGATGACCAGGACAGGGTCTGTGGTATGCGATGCCATAATGTGCCCTCCCTTCGCCTTTAGGCAAATAAATATTCCGTCGTCGCGACGATCGACTGGAGCATCTGGGCCGCTCGCTGGGGAAAGTCCGCCGCCCCGGTGCGGATCTCGCCACCGGTCTGGACCAGCGCCACCAGTTCATTGTGAGTCTCGTCCGCCAGTTTGTACCCTCCAAGCAGCTCCAGACAGCCATCCACCAGGCGCTCCGGCGCCAGCGTCGGCCCCTCAGCGCGCAGCCGTGCAATGATGTCCCGTACGCCAGGAAGGTTCACATTGCCCACTTTATCCGCGGTGAAGTTAATGCGTTCGACCAGGGTGCCGCTATCGATCCACTCCTTGCCGGTGTGCCAGCCCTCTACGGTGGGTGGGTTCAGCAGGTCTTGACCCATATAGCGGACACTCAAAGACAGGCCATTCAGACCGGGACTGGGGAAGGTGAACTCGCCGACCAGACGCGTGGTGCCGACCACCGTCTCGACCGGGCTCTTGACCCTGGCAAAGCGCGCGTTCTTGAAGAAGTCCGCGTTGAACAGGAGCCGCAACAATCGCCTCCGGATCCTGGGGTGCGGTATGCTGCCAGGCCGGCACCTGCGGCTCATCGGCCACGAAGAAATTGTACAGGTGACGCGAGACGAACCTGGCGGCAGCTGGCTGCTTGGCGATAATGCGGATGATGTCCTCGCCATTCCAGTTGCCCGTTTCGCCTAAAAAGGTCTTCACGCCATCATCGTGGTCTTTGGGGTCGAAGACAAACTTCGACAGATATCGGCCGTAGGGATAGCGCGGTATGGCGTTGACGACCGTCCATCCGGTGAACGCCCGGGCTGCCTCTTTCACGTCATCCTCGCTGTAATTGAGACGGCCATCCATGCCCACGCCCAGCGCGAACAGCTCCAGGAGCTCCCGCCCCCAGTTTTCGTTGATGGCGCCCTTATGGCTCATGCAGTTGTCTAAGAAGAAAACCATGGCCGGGTCGATGGCGAGGCCCAACAGCAGATCGGAAAACCGCCCCATCCCGTCACGGCGGAACATATCGAGCTCGAGGTTTTGCTGCCTGGGGTTCTCGCACTTGGCGTGGCCAGTGCACAAGATGCCATGCCAGAAGAGGGCAATCTTCTCCTCCAGCGGCCGCTTGGTGTTGACCATGCGGAAGACCCACTCTTCCTGCTGCCCCTCGATGGCATTTTTGCGCTTCAGGATGCAGCAACTCTTCCACTGTCGCCGCGTAGCCTGTGGCGGCACGGGCTTCCAACTCGGCATAAGGTGCTCCAAATCCGGCGCGGCGCATCAGGTGCGCCATTAACGCAATCGCTTGGTCTGCCATTTCTCTCCTCCTTCTCGCCATTCTTGCTGATCCTAAGTGACACACACTGGCTAGGGCAATCAACAGGGAACGCAGATATACTCGCTATGACACCTCCTTTGGACAAACCATCTATAGAGCTTGGCAATGTTCTGCTGACTAACCAGTTCTCTTGTACGCTGTGTCAACAAAAAAGCGCCTACAGACATCCCCTCTACTCAGGGGATTGTCCGCGTGCGCTTTCAGATGGCATGCTCTGCTATTCGGCGCAGTCAGGATCGTCGCAGAAGCATGCAGGGGCGCAGTGCAGCCACCGGACAATCTGAGTAGATTGCATAATATGCCCAACTTCTCACCGCGTCAATACTTTTTTGCAGGGTGTGGTGCATCAATCTGCCTCGGCCAGCTCAGCCTCTGTATCATAACGCGTGGAGCACAAACCTGGAGGTGGCCGCGAGCAACGTAGCGGCGCTCATCTGGCTGGGGGACGCTGGCGTTGGCAGATGGTAAATGCACCGTGCCATGGGTGGCAAAATCATGGTTGGGCCCTCACGCACAGGGTGGTATGTTACACTTCTACACCAATGCAAGTGAAAAAACAAGGGTTATAGCGGCGCGAGGTAGTAATATGACACCAGCACTCAAAAACGTCCCCACCTCCCAGAACAACGTGGCCACAGGTGCAGTCGATACGCCCCCTGCAACTGCTCCAAAGCGCCCCGTCTGGGAGGTTGTCGTGGAGATTGGCGCACAGATTCCTGAGGAGGAGTGGGCGAAAGTACCCGATGATGCTTCGATCAACTATAAGCACTATCTCTAGGGCGCTCCGCCGAAGCACGCATGAACGCGGTATTTGCTGATGCCAGTTACTGGATTGCCCTGTTTAACCCCCGTGACCGTTTGCACGCCACAGCAATCGCCGTGAGCCAAGCCGTCCAAGATCGACCCATCGTCACAAGCCAGATGGTCTTAACAGAGTTTCTCAATCATTATGCCGCGTTGGGCCAGTCGTTTCGTCAGCGTGCCGTGCAAGTAGTGCGCAACCTTGAGGGCAACGCGGATGTGGAGATTATGTTGCAGACCGCGGTGCAGTGTGAGGCCACTTTGACCCTGTATGCGCAGCGGCAAGATAAAGAGTGGGGTGTAACCGACCGTGCCTCCTTCCTCATTATGCCAGAACGTGGCATTACGGAGGCGTTGGCATACGACGAGCACTTTCAACAAGCCGGATTCATGCCTTTACTATGGGGCGTCTAAATCGATGCCAAAACTTTCTCCGATATGTGGCCCCATGCTAGCCTCCTCAGATGTGGTCAGGCTCTAGATGCTCCCGCTAAGACGCTGTTTAGCGGCAGGGTTCCTTCGTCGTCGACCTCTGAGCATGTCCCCTGTACTAATTCATAACCATTTGATAACGTGGAAACGATTGCACTTTTTGAGCGGTTTTTGGACCCCGCAAGGAGATCCACATGGCGAGGGCGATCCGCCTCGAACAGGCTCTCAAGAGAGCCGGGGCGGGGCAGCACTTGGCGCCTCTGTTTGCTCAGGGATGACACCGTGCCCATCACCTCTTGCTGCTGTGCCACACTGACCTCAAGCACGCGAGCGGCATCGCCTTGGCTCCGTTGGCCACAAAAGGCAGGCAGATAAACCGCGAGGCGATCGGCGTCTTTGATCGGCCCTTGGCTGCGTTGTTTGACCACGCCAAAGAGCGATTCAATCGGGTCCGAGCTGATCGGCAGGCCCACCGTGTCTAAGCCCAGCTCGCTGGCAACGGCAAGATGCTTCGCCATCCAAGCCTCAAAGCCCCGACGCACCGGGGAGGAAGGGGGCATGGCCTCGACAATCTGGTGGCACTGCTCACGCGTTTGCTCACTGAGCCCTTTGACTTTGAGGACTTCCTGACACTGTAACAGCGTCTCGGCGTCACGCCTGAACAGGCCGATGAAGGCTTTGCACGTGGGTAATTGATCCAGAGCGCTTCGGAGTTTGGCGAGGGCGGAGCCCGCTCGGGCGGCTCCTGGCCGGCAGTGCTGGAGCAATTGATCGGCCCACTTGACGAGGCGATGCAAGTTCATAAAGCGGGCTTTGGTCGACGTCTTAGGAGGCGCCAGGCAAGCCAGGGCGCTTTGTTTGAGATGCTTGGAGACCTGGCCACAAGCCGACAGGAAGGTGTCAAAGTGAGGATGGTGCACATATTGATGTTTGAGCAAATTGGCTGCTACATGCGAGAGGTCGTCGAGGCAACGCGTGCCCAGCGCCTCGGCGCTCAGTTCATCAGCGGCTTTGGCCAATGCGCTGCCCCCGTCTTTGAGCAAGGCCACGGGTCGTCCCAGGGTGCCGATGCGCTCCTTGAGCACCTCGGCCACGGCCTCACCCGTCCACGACTCGGCCACCGACACGGCTAAGGGATGCACGTGCTCGAGGCCCGGGGCACTGGCCTGCCGGGCGTGATGGCGAGCGTCGAGGGCCAAGACCGCCAGGAGCTTGCCTGAGCCAAGCGCGATGGAGATATCGATGATCCAGATGAAACCATTGGCGAAGGGATCGGCGCTCAGAAGGTTTTTGGGTAGGGTGCTGGCCTGTTGCAGCCGAGTAATCGAGAGCCGGGTGACCCAATTGATCACGGTTTGAGGACATGGCGCTTTGGCCAGCCCCAAGGGGGCAGCCAACACGCCTAGGACACGGCTGACGGCTCGGAAGCTGATGCGCGCCCTCACAAAGAGCTCCAGGGTGACGTGAACGAGATCGACTTTACGTTCGATGGCGGGCCGCAAGGCAGCTGGGGGCTGAACGCGCAGCTGCGCCTCGGCCTGCTTGGCGCGTTTCTTATAGGCATCTCGCTCGCGCTTAAGGCGCTCGAGTTCCTTTCGCAAGTAGCGATTGTCATCGGCGCGGCTCTTGGCTTTTTGTTTCCAGCGTTGTCGACTGTACTTGACTTTAGAAGCGGCACTCATGGCGGTCGGGGTCCTTCGCTTGCATCCGAGGTCGAGAGCCACGATCTCCTCGTGGCTCTTGAAAGCAGACGCCAGGCAGTATAGGCGCGCTGAGGCAGGGAGGTCGACCCGAACCACCGCGTGGCGAGGCAGGGAAGAGAGACCATGACTTACAACCGGATGGAAGCCAAAGCGATTGCTGGCGAGCATTGTCGCTTCTGTCCATTGGTCAAAACGCGCTGTTGCGAGCAGTGGATGTGTTGTGATACCGCCTTTGTCTCCTTTCGCGGGGGGCGGTACTGCCAATTTGAGCATGAAAACGAGAGTGCCTGTTATTTCCACTACAACGAGGGCCATCAAGGATCGTTGCATGATTGTGGGGAATGCCGCCGGTTTTTTGGAGAAGACGAGTTCAGACGACGTTGTAAGGGGCGGGGAAATGAGCCGTTGTATGAGAGGAAATTGATCAAGATCATGGGGCGCGTCGAGGCCAAATTCCGCTCACGAAATATCCGCCTCTCATGCTCGGTTTTAGACGCCTCATCTTTGATGAACGGTTCGATGGTCTTTTGCTTCACATTGGCAAGCATGTTGATGACCACTTGACCACATCGCTGAATCATCCCAAAGACAGGTGGCCTCTCTTTGTCTAATGTGCCACGTCCACCTTTGCCTTTGAGCCGGTTTCGACGTCCTTTGCGTCCCTTATTCTTCACCACCTCAGGCTGTCCTTTATGGCCGGCAACCACATACGCTTCGTCGCACTCCACCTCGTTTGATAGCGTCACGTTGGGCTTTTTTTTACGATCCCTTCACGCAAGGCAGTCGTCATCTGGTGGACATCGCTGCTATCCACGTCCAGCTCTCGGGCAATTTGTTCATTAGACAAATTCAATCCCATAAAATAGAGACACAACACCCACACTTTCAGGGGTTGATGATGTCCCGCGAAGATGGTATCCGTCAGATCATCAAAACGTGTATCGCAGTCTTTACACTCATAGCGTTGACGTGCCATTTCATTGTCATCAAAGCCGCGTTTGATGATATATGTCGATTCGCAACATGGACACATGATGCCTTTTGGCCAGCGCAACTCGCGTACGGTCTTATAACATTGAATATCATCTATTAAATTCTTGATATTGACCTGCAACGTTGGACTCCTGGCATGATTTGGGACATGAGATGTCATCAGTGT
>WNFT01025266.1_pt1 | contig 10037 bp, 10 predicted proteins | sample 5400191 | NCBI WGS metagenome assembly WNFT01 (sample SAMN13153359, study PRJNA577476) | soil metagenome | isolation source: 80 cm saprolite under Madrone tree | place: USA:California | collected 2016-06-14 | reverse complement strand
GGGTTGATTGCTTCCGCCCAAACGGCATATCGCATGAAGGGAATTTCTTCGTCCAGATGATCTTCCTCGACGCTGCCGAGAACGATGTCCGGCAGTCGATCTGGATCGTACATCCGGTTGAAAGGAATTGGCGGGGCCAGCGGCGGATGCGGGCCGACAAACGATACAAAACCGAAAAAAGGGCGTGAATTATCCGAGCTTGTAATCTCCTGTACAGCACGGCCAGTCGCCCACCATTCAGCACCTAATTCCGCAGGGAGCGGACTACGCTGCGGCAGGTAATACATCTCGGTGCGTTCCCCAAAAGGTTGCTCCAGAAAATCGAACGCCGGATGCTCCCTCGTCAGCCATGAACCATAGTCGTCGCCTTCGCGCGCCGGCGGATGGTACGTCTCTTCGCTGCGCCACAGGGTTTCGTAACCTACGTCTTCATTCCAGGGATACGTATGGAACTTCCCGATTCCAAAAGTCCGGTATCCCAGGCGCGACATTGTGCGCGCCAGATACGGTCCGCAACGCGCTTCCATTTCAGCAGCCTGCCCCGCTGCCGGCTTTGGCTTTGCGTTGCTGAAGGCGCGCGTGGTCACCGGTTCGCAGCCTGTACGGATCGTGTACCGCGCCGGGATACAAATCGGACAAGTCGCGTACGCATTGGAAAAGCTGATTCCCCTGCGCACCAGACGATCCAGATTCGGCGTATAAATGTGCGAATTACCGAGCGCAGCGATGGTATCGAATCGCTGCTGATCCGTCATGATGAACAGTATGTCCGGCCGGGTTAGTGACATTTCGTTATGAGTCCCGAGCACTTGAATCGACAAGCGAGTCCGTCTGCAAGCTATCTCATCAATGAGATGACTTCTAAGCGTTTGCGATCTCGTTGCCGGTTAAGCGGCGAAATGCTTCGAGGTATTTCGCCGACGTTTTCTCGATAACATCTTTTGGGAGACGCGGCGCAGGCGGACTTTTGTCCCAGTCGAGTGTCTCCAGATAATCGCGCACGAATTGTTTATCGAAGCTCGGCGGGCTCTGCCCGACAATGTATTCATCTTTCGGCCAGAACCGTGAAGAGTCCGGCGTGAGGCATTCGTCGATCAAAAGCAATTCTCCATCGACGATGCCAAACTCGAATTTCGTGTCTGCAACGATGATTCCCTTTTGCGCCGCATATTCGCTGCCGAGCGAATAAATTTCGAGACTCAGCGTTTTCACGCGATTGGCAATTTCATCGCCGAGAATCCTGGCACATTGTTTCATGTCGATGTTCTCGTCATGACCTTGCTCTGCTTTCGTCGACGGCGTGAAGATTGGCTTCGGTAATTGCGAGGCTTGTTTTAGTCCGGCCGGAAGCTCGATTCCACAAACGTTCAGCGATTCCTGATATTCTTTCCACCCGGAGCCAGCCAGATAACCGCGCACCACGCATTCCACCGCGAGCGGCTTCGTTTTCTTCACGATCATCGAGCGTCCCGCGAGCTGCTCGCGGAACGGTTCCAACTCCTTCGGAAACTCTTCGAAATTCGCCGTCACGAGGTGATTCTTGATGTCCCCGAAACGCTTGAACCAAAACGCGGAAATTTGATTGAGGACCGCCCCCTTATGCGGAATTGGGTCGGGAAGAATCACATCGAAAGCCGAGATGCGATCGGTTACGACAAACAGCAGCGTGTCGCCAAGATCAAAAACTTCGCGCACCTTGCCGCTGCGCAATTTTTTTATTCCCGGAAGGTTGATGACAGATTGCAGGGAAGTTTCCATTTGCAAAAAGCGAACGTTCCAACGTTTGCCGCAGAGCGTCTAGTAAAATCGGCGCAGGTCCAAATGTCGACCAGCCCCAACATCAGCCCTTCACCTTGAAATGGATGCCCAACGCGAAAAACCTGATACCAGCCCTCAACGCGCGCATCTCTGGCCATGTTTGCCAGCATTTTCCAATACCAATCACTACCGGAGAAATCGAACCGCACATTCGGTCCTGCATAAAACCGGTTTGCCAGCGGGAGAAGGGCTAATCCGGCTATCACACAGGCGCCGCTTCGAGTGTTATAGCTAACCTACCGGTTCAACTAACAGAGGCCGCCTAGCAGCGAAACGCGCACACAGCGTCGATTACTTGCGCCTGTTCCGAACTGCTCATTCCGGTGAAAAATGGAAAACGCAACAGGCGATCGGCCAAATCTTCTGTGACTGGACAGTGGCCTTGGTGACCACCAAACCGGACACCCATAGGCGAGAGATGTAGCGGCAGATAATGAAATACCGCCAGAATCCCTGAGCCCGCGAGGTGCGAGATCAATGCTTGCCTGCTTTCGAGGGACGGCATGATTACGTGGAACATGTGGTAACTCTGTTCGCATTCCGGCGGGATAATCGGCAGCCGGACGCCGTTTGTTTTCGCCCACGAAGCCAGCTCAAGTGCATAGGTTTCCCAGATTTTGCGTCGCATCGACTGAATCTGGTCGCGATGTTCAAGCTGCGCGCGAAGGAAAGCTGCCAGTAGGTCTGCAGGCAGATAGCTCGACCCGATATCGACCCAGGTGTATTTGTCGATCTCACCGCGAAAAAATTGGCTGCGATTTGTTCCCTTTTCGCGAAGAATCTCGGATCGTTGATTAAACTGCACATCATTGATCAGCAGTGCGCCCCCTTCTCCGCACGAAAAGTTCTTTGTCTCATGAAAACTGAGAGTTCCAAGCTCCCCGATTGTTCCGAGATATCGTCCGCGATATTTTCCATAAAGGCCATGCGCATTATCTTCGACCACCGCGACCGCCTGCCGGCGTGCGAATGTCATGATTGTGTCCATTTCGCAGCCGACACCCGCGTAATGCACAAGACAAATCGCCTTCGTGCGCGAGGTCATGCGTTGTTCGATTTGGCTCTCATCAATGTTTAGCGTGTCAGCGCGAATATCGACAAAGACAGGTTTGGCGCCGCGTAAGACGAACGCATTTGCAGCAGAGGGAAAAGTGAAGGAGGGAACAATGACTTCATCTCCCGGACCGATATTCAGGAGGAGGGCTGCCATTTCCAGCGCATGCGTGCAGGAGGTCGTGAGGAGGGCTCTCTGGATTCCGAGCGACTGTTCGAGCAGGACGTGGCACTGCGCAGTAAAGCTGCCGTCACCGGAAAGTTTCGGCGCCGCGATCGCGGCCCGGATGTAGCTCAGTTCCGCCCCAGTCGCGAATGGGCGATTAAAAGGAATGCGGATCATGATAGTCACAACGGTTTTCGACCGATCAACAAGAGCGATCCTCCTGCTGGGAAAGAGACGCCTTTTGTGATCACCATTCGCTCGAGTTTTAAAATGCTCTCCAGACTCTTGTTAAGCGTTGGGCTGATCTCAAATTCGCGCCAGGGCTGTAAATCCTGATTGCCTTTTCGTAGCATGCGCGACCAGATCATAAGCGGCAGTAAGAGCGAATTGAAGGAAGTGATTCGCTCGATCTGGAAACCAGCGCTCTCAACTTTTGCACGCAATTCCGCGCGATTGTAGCGACGTTGATGCATCGCATATTGGTCACTCGCGCTCCAGAGAAAACGATGTTGGGGCACGGTGACAAGCAATCCGCCACCCGGCCGGGCCGCATTGAACATTTGCGCCAGTGCTCTCTCATCCTCAACGAGGTGTTCCAGGACATCGAAGGTTCCCACAACATCAAATTCGCACTCGAACAAACTGCATCGTGCATCCATTAGATACAACTCCGCCTTCGGCAGACGCGCTCTGGCAATGATGAGGCCATCCGCGAAAATCTCACTGCCCGCGAGGCGTATTTCCGGAAAATTTTCGCGGATCCCGGCAAGCACGAATCCAGTCCCGCAACCTACCTCGAAAAAACTCTTCGCATTCGGAAAATAGTCACGAAGCGCCCACTGAATGAGCTCATTCCGCGCTCGAAACCAGAAATTTGTTTCTTCAATTCCGGCAAGCCGGGCGAAATATTCGGGTTTGAATCCCGCTCGGGCGTCGAGCGGTTCTTCGGCGAATTGACATATTCCGTCGCGCGAGGCTGGCCGATACCCACATCGCGGACAAGTCCAATCGTCGCTTTCAAAGCGACCTTCGCACGCGAAGCACCGTTTCATCCTCTGCTCAGGCGCAAAGCCATTTGAGAAAAGAGTCTCTGGGTGGGGAAAATCCTCCAACCGAGTTTTTGTGGCGCGTGCTGACGTGGATTGTAAAGCTGTCCCGAAATAGGAGACCTCCTCGAGCTCGAAAGGAAAGCTTTGGAATCATGGAGCGTCACTTTTCGCATTCAAGAACGACAGTCACGTACGGGATGCGCATTGGCTTCTTGTCCACCCATGCATCAACGTTCTTAAAAAACTTTGCGGCAAGCTGGCGGTATTGTTGCTCGGTTCGGATATTGCGGCCTCGGTCATGAGACATGATGTACTTGGAAAACGCTCCCTGATTGGGAATCCAACATGCATCATGACATATCATTCGACCTCTCCTCTTTAGGGCGTCATATGCGAACCGAATACAATCCTCAGCGTCTTTATCGTCGAGATGGTGTAAAACGCTTACTGCCATCACAATGTCGGCATCTTTAAATCGCGAGTCGCCCCGAAGGGAGCGCGTGTCGCCGATCACGAAAGTTCCCCTGCTGCCGTATGTCCGCTTGGCAAACGCAATATAATCTGGATTGATGTCGAGCCCAAGATACTCGACGTCCGGAAGGCACCGTAGAGCTTGTGCTGGACCGCACCCGATATCGATCACCTTATCGCCGGCTTTGGGTCGAACATGCTTTTCAATGAGGCTGCGGCGCAGCGCGCTGCCCCCAACCGCACCTTGAAAGGCGTTGTACAGAAATGGAACTTTCAGCCAGCGCAATAACCCAGAGTTACTTTGCATGTTGAGTTTCCTAAGGCCGGCTCGCTACCGCTCTTTATCGGTCCGTAAGCGCGCGCAGGATTTCAGCAGGCAGCAACACCTTCTTGGAATATGCGAGACCTCACTCCGGGCGGGCGCAGCTAAGACTTGAGCCACTTGTGAAACGAGTGTTGTGCTCCTGCGATCCGCCAACCCAGGCGCAGGAATCCGCGTTGCACCGCGTGGTTGTCGATGTGCGTCGGAGCTTCGATCCAATCCGCTGATGAACAGAGTTGTTCCATTCCTGCGCGTGTCAGAGCAGTGAAGAGGCCACGGCCGGAAAAATCAGGATGCACAGCTGCAATGCTGAAATGACCAAGCCGGATCCCGTGGCGTTGGTCAAGCTCGGCAGGTTTCTTCCAAGCTGAATATCCTGCGATGCGATCATCATGCATTGCGACAACAATCCAATCAGCCCAGCCATTCGCGCATGATCGGATCCATTCCTCGTAGATCTTCGTCGCAGCGGCGTGGCCAATCCGCGGGTCGGCGTGGAAGCGTCCAAAATGTCCGGCGAATGAAGAGTGCGCGACTTGGGCAAGCAGTTCGACATCCGAGGAGGTGGCGATCAGCAAAAAACCATTCGATTCAAGTGCATAAATGACGTCCGTATCCGAGGGCATTGCTTTGCACAAGAGAAAGTCTGCATCGCGAGCGCCAATGCGTCGAAGCGTCTCCCCAACCAGCCCAGTCGCGATAGAAATCCGGTCGCTTCGCTGAATGGCGACACAGATATGTTTAATTGTCCACATCGATTTTCCAAGCAGCGGGCTTTCCCATGCGAGTGGCGCGCAAACTGCAAGACCGCACACTGTCGCGCCAGCTTGTGCAACGAAGCCGACCGCATTCTCATTCGACAACAGCTCCTTTATTTCGTCCACCCATCGCGATTGAATCTGCCTGCGATAGCTCAGACTGGCGTGCAAAGGTAGGGAGGCAAAATTGGCCACTCGCTCCAAATCATCCGGCGCCAGGTTTGCAAAGGTGATCGCGGTCATTCCAAGCAGGCAGCTAGACCGTCGCGCGAACGACGTACGCTGGCCGTTTCATTGAACGAAAATGCATCCGTGCCAAATATTCGCCAATGACTCCCAGGCCAAAAAGCTGTGCACCTGAAAAGATCGCAATAATTGAGGCTAGAAACGGAAATCCCGGCACACTTCCCTCAAAGCAATAACGGACGAAGACATAAATCAAGACGCCAATCCCAAATAGCGTGCAGCTAAAGCCAATCAGACTGGCGAGCTGGAGTGGCGCCGTGCTGAAGCCGGTCATCATGTCGAGCGCATGGCGAATCAGTTTCGTGAAAGTGTAATTTGAAGGACCCGACTGCCGCGGCTGAAAAACAACTGTTGTCGCCCCAAAGCGAGTCGTTGCCCAGGTGAGCAGTACATCGATGGAAACAAACGGAGATTCATAACTAGCGAACGCCTCGCGTAGTTGTGTGCGAAACGCGCGAAACGCGCTCACGTTTTTAGCCACCTCGCTGCCGATGGCAGCGCGCAGCGCAAGCCGTGTGATGCGGGATGCCAGCGCGCGCACAATCCCGTTCTGTTCCGTTTTTGGCGCGCCGTAAACAACATCAAATCCCTCTTCCAGTCGGGCAAGCAGCCGCGGGATTTCTTCGGGCGAATGCTGGAGATCGTCATCCATGGTCACGATAACTTCATATTTCGCGGCGCGAACCCCGCAAAGGAGCGCGTTATGCTGGCCGTAGTTGCGCATTAGATTCAGGCCTCGCACCATGGGCGATCGCGAAGATAATTCCGAGATCGTCTCCCAACTTCGATCCCGGCTGCCATCATTAACGAAGATAATCTCGTATTGCGTGGAGATGCGCGGCAACACTTCGGCCAGGCGCCGGCACAACTCGGCAATGGAAGCCTCGCCGTTATAAACCGGCGTGACGACGGAAATGGAACGCCGTTCGTGAGATTGCACCATGTTCAGGGAAGCCCCGGAAACTATGGGACGACCGCGATTTCGTCAAAGTGTTGAGCGCGCGTGCCGAGCCGCTGCATTGCGAAGGCGGGTTGAACGTCGGACGTTGAAGTCTTCTATGCCGGGAATTGTTGTCAAACCGCGGGCGCGAATTCTGCACGGACACGATTGGGTATTTTCCAGCGAAGTGCTGAAAGTCTTTGGAAAACCGGCGGACGGCGATGTCATCTCCCTAAAGGACGGTAAGGATCGTCTGATCGGCAGCGCGATCTACAATTCTAAGTCACAAATCGTGGGGCGCCGCTTTTCGCGTCGAAAACAGGAACTAGACCTGGATTTCTTCAAACGACGCATCGCCCAAGCGACAGAATACCGGACACGACGGGGTGTCGATCCCAAACTCTGCCGTGTCGTTTGGAGCGAAAGCGACGGCTTGCCGGGGTTGATCATCGACAGATACGGCGATCATTTCGTGATGCAAACGCTGACCCTGGCGATGGACATGCGAAAAGATTTGATCGCCAATGCGGTCATCGATCTCTTTGGAAACGCCACGATCATCGAACGAAATGACGCGCCTATCCGCAAGGCGGAAGGGATGGAATTACGCAGCGGCGTTTTGCGCGGAGACAGTCCATTGCAAATCGGGATCGAAATCGAAGGCGTAAAGTTCGAAATCGATCTTTTGCATGGACAAAAAACCGGTTTTTATCTCGATCAAAAACACAATTATTCGGTCGTTGTTGGATACGCGCACGGCCGGCGCGTTCTGGATTGTTTCACCAATCAGGGAGCATTTGCGCTGACCTGCGTCCGCGCGGGTGCGGCGGATGTGACCGGGGTTGAAGAAAGCTCCGAGAACATAGCAGGTGCGAAACGAAACGCGGTGCGCAATGATCTGGAAGTGCGATGGATCGAGCAGGATGTCTTTCAGTTCCTGCGCGCGGCCGAAAAAGCCGGGGTGCAGTATGATTTGATTGTTCTCGATCCGCCGTCGTTTACAAAAACCAGGAGCGGATTGCGCGACGCGTTGCGTGGCTACCGGGAATTGCACATGCGCGTGTTCAAGCTGTTGTCAAAGGATGGCCTGCTGGCGACCTTTTCATGTTCCCATCACGTGAGCGATACCGCATTTTCGCAGGCAATCGCCGATGCGCTTGTCGACGCCCGGCGGTCCGCCCGACGGTTACGCCGGTTCGAGCAAGCGCCCGATCATCCCGTGCTGCCGACAATTCCCGAGACGGAATATTTCAAAGGTTTCCTTCTGGAAATGATGCCGGGACGGTAGCACGCTCAAATGTCATCCCGAGCGCAGCGAGGGACCTCCCACAAGGGAGATCAATTACGCTGATCGCCCGAGGTGACGCAAACTTCGTAGGCGAGGTCCCTCGTTTCGTTCGAGATGACACGACGTGGCGGCGGAACAGATGTCGACACGAAATTTTCGCGCGTGCTTACCGAGAAATATGTGGAATTCTCAAGTGAGCCATTTAATATGCGCTACAGCGCGCACGGCGAATCACCATCTGTCATGGCAGAAAAATTTCGATCGAGTGAACAAATGCTCGAATTGAGCGAGGACGAAGCCAATTCTCCCGAGCATTTGGATTCGCAAGTGCAGAAAGCGCAGGAGCAACTGCTCCAGCTCAAACGCCAGCAAGAGCAGATCGAAAAACAAAAGCGCGAGCTGGAAGAACTAAGTCGTCGTCAGGAAGAATTAGAGCACGGTCGCGCGGAAATGGCCGATAAACTGACTCGCTCGCTCGTTGTGCTTGAGCGCGAGGGGTACAACGCACAAAGCCGGCTCGAGCAAATTCGCGCAGCCCGGGAGAGTTTCGGCCAGCATTTGGAATTAATTGAAGCGATCGATCCAAAGAGCTGGAACCCGTCCGATTTACACAAGGAACTGAGCCGGGCTTTAAGCACAGTGGATGAGGCGCGCACGGTCTACAATGAGCAACGCAGCCGGTTGCAGGCAGCGGGTGGACATGAAGGCGATGCGTCACTGCCTGATGTGGGCACAGACGGTTACGAGAGCAGCGACGGACGTTCATTTTTTCAGTGGTTCCAGATTGGGGTCGCACTGACTTTGCCTCTGATTATCTTTGGCGCTGTTGCCCTCGCTCTTTTCGTTTGGATGGCGAGTAAGTGATGGCGATGTTTCGTCGTTCATCCAAGTCCAGCCCGCCGCTTCGTCGCAGGGAGGAAGAAATTGCACGCCAGGAAGCGGACCTGCGTGAGAGACTCGAAAAACTCGAGCGGCTTGTTGCGAAGGTGCCGCAAATCGAGAAAAACAGGACGGAACAAGGACCAAAAGATAATCGAACCGATAAACGATTCCGCGTCTCGGTCGCGGCGCAAGACCAGCGCGAGAGCAGACGTTCCAGGCGTCCTCGTTCGATGCGCAAAGAGCGACGAGACGGCCAAATCATTTTTCTCCTTCTTCTGGTGGCGCTTGCAGGAGTCGTCATCTGGCTAATCAGCAACCTGCATTCCTGAACGACAGCCATGGCCGGGGCCGCGGATCTCGATGTTGCGTACGTCGCCAGGCTGGCGCGGATCAATCTGTCCGAAGAGGAAGCGAACGCTTTTCGCAAGCAATTGGGCGATGTGCTGAATTACGTCGAAAAACTTCGTCAGGCTGACGTGACCGGTGTGGAAGCGGCTGCTCACGCACTTCCGATTTTTAATGTTTTTCGCGAGGACGCGCCGCGTGACTGGTTTACGGCAGAACAAGCGTTGAGCAATGCCCCCCGAAAGGCCAACGGTCTTTTTATCGTCCCTAAAGTTGTGGAATGACGGAGAAGGATCTGCCGGCGCTTAGCATCGCCGATTTGCAATCATTGTTGCGTCGCAGGGAAGTTTCCGCGCGGGAAGCTATCGGTGCTTTGCGAGAACGCATTGAAGCTGTCGATGGAGAAATTGGCGCTTATCTGTCGATGGACGTTGATGCTGCGCTTAAAGAAGCGGACACGGCGAATGTCGATCTTCCATTGGGCGGCGTCCCGCTTGCGATTAAAGACATCATCAATGTGATGGGTCAGCCTTGCACGTGCGCCTCAAAGATCTTGCGCGGTTATAGAGCCGCGTACAACGCCACTGTCGTTCAAAGATTGCGCGCTGCGGGCGCAATCCCATTTGGAAAAACGAACCTGGACGAGTTTGCCATGGGTTCGTCCACCGAAAATTCTGCGGTGAAGTTGACGCGCAATCC
>WNFT01015881.1_pt1 | contig 10037 bp, 11 predicted proteins | sample 5400191 | NCBI WGS metagenome assembly WNFT01 (sample SAMN13153359, study PRJNA577476) | soil metagenome | isolation source: 80 cm saprolite under Madrone tree | place: USA:California | collected 2016-06-14 | reverse complement strand
CGGCAGTCGAGATATGTTCGCTGAGATCCGCGGCGGGGATGATCTTTTCAGCCAGGAGTACCCGATAGTCGGGCATGAACACGACCTTGATCTGGCCGCGCACACGCGGGTCGTTATTGATCACCTGGCTGACATTGTTGATCAATTTGATAATCTGCTTAGCGGCCCAATATCCGGGGGCAGCTTTCCCGGCGAACACATAGGTGCGGGGCACGACAGGGTCGATCTGGTCTTCGACGAGGCACAGATACTCATGAATGATCCGCATGACGTTGAGGAGCTGGCGTTTGTATTCGTGAATCCGTTTCACCTGGATATCGAAGAGCGCCTGCGGATCCACACAGATCTGGGTCGTCTCCTGTATCAGCTTGGCGAGGCGTACTTTATTGGCCTGTTTGATATCTAGAAAGGCGCGTTGAAAGCCGCGATCTTGGGCATAGGGTTCTAGAGCCCTGAGCTCTCCCAAATTAGTAGTTCCGGGCAGAGCTGGTGGAAATCTGGCATCAAGGCGGTTTTTAACAACTCCGAGTGCAACGCCGCCACGCCGTTCACAGCATGACTGCCCACCACGGCCAGATGCGCCATACGGACCTGCTTCTGTGAACCTTCTTCAATGAGGGACAGGCGCCGCAGGCGCTCGAGGTCTCCCGGCCACGTCGTCGCCGCGTGTTGCAAAAAACGCGCATTGATGTCGTAGATGATGTGCAAATGCCGAGGTAAGACGTACTCCAGCAGGGCCACTGGCCATTTTTCCAGTGCCTCGGGGAGCAAAGTGTGATTGGTATAGGCCATGACCGCCTGCGTGAGTTCCCACGCCGTCTCCCAGGGCAGCCGATGTTCGTCGAGCAGCAGACGCATGCATTCCGCCACGGCCAGAGCCGGGTGGGTGTCGTTGAGCTGGATGGCGACCTGTGCCGGAAAGGCATCGAAGGTCGTGTGGGACTTCAGATAGCGTCGAAAGATGTCCCGCATGGAGCACGCCACCAGGAAATATTCTTGCAGGAGACGGAGTTCACGACCCGCCTTGACCGCATCCGAGGGATATAAAACTTTGGAAATGCTTTCGGAGGCGATCTTTTGTTCCACCGCCCGCAGGTAATCGCCCTGCTGGAAGATCTGCATATCAAATTCATCGGACGAGCGTGCCGAGAACAGCCGCAGGTAATTCACGGTTTTCCCACCGTATCCAACAATAGGAATATCCGCAGGCATGCCAACGACCACGCGCCAATCGACCCAGCGCGGCTCCCCAGGGCTGTAATCGATACTGCCATAGACCGGCACCATGCACGCCTCATCCGGCCGCTCGATCTGCCACACCGTGCCATGCGCACGCCAGAGATCGGGTTTTTCTTTCTGATAGCCGTTCTCAATTTCCTGCTTGAACAGACCGTAGTCGTAGTTAATGCCATACCCGTAGCCCGGCATCCCGAGCGTCGCCAGGGAATCAAGAAAACACGCGGCCAGGCGACCAAGCCCACCATTCCCCAGGGCCGGATCACTCTCACCCTCGCGCAGCTCCTCCAGATCGACCCCCATACGCAGCAGGGCTTCTTGACACACCTCGAGGAGACCCAGGTTCTGCATGTTCGTCCCCAACAAACGGCCAATGAGAAACTCCATCGAGAGATAATAGAGGCGTTTGGCGTCGGCTTTGCGGTACCGTGCAGCGGTCTCGAACATTTTATCGACCATGCGGTCGCGTACGGCCAGTGCTACTGCCACAAACAGATCGCGTTGGGAGAGACTTTGCCAGGCCTTACCTAAGGAGTAGTGCACATGATGACAGATCGCCTCCTCGATCGCCTCAACGGTATCAGTCAAAATGGGCTTGTGGGCGGGTCCGGGGTTTGTGGGACTTTGCATTGACGGTGATATCCCTCACAAGTTATTTAATATGCTTGTTTGCTTCAGACACGCAATATCTCATTAAGCCTTATCGGCATGTTAGCATGCAGCCCTTAGCTGCGGCTGTCCAGGCCTACACTCGCCTCGGGTAGGCTACTTGGTACAAACAGCCGAACACTGGATGTCTCATCCCCTGTGGGCTAGATGATTACTGCACCTGAGGCACCACTAGGACTGGACAGGGGGCTGTCGCAATGACGACATTGCAGATGCGGCCAGTCATGAGCCGCTTCTCGCCTGTCAGATGACGTGTCCCCATGACGATGAGATCACATTGATTGATGGTCGCCAGATGGACAATCTGCTCAGGAATGGTACCCCATTGGGCCACGGTATGGTGCGCCACCTGGGCCTGCGTGGCGCGTTCGGCAGCTTCGGTCAACAGACGCTGCCCGGTGGCCTCCATCTCCGCGCGTAGTGCCGGGTCAGAGGTGACGGGGCTTGGCAGTTGGAAGGGTGGATCGTCTTCAAGAATATGTACAATCACCAGTTCGATCCGCAGGGAGGCGGCAAGACGAATGGCGGTATCGACAGCGTGTCGCGACCACGGGGAGGGGCCAGTCGCCACGAGAATATTATGAAACATGCAATTCTCCTCTCGCAGGTCTCTCCTGCCCCCCGACGGCAGGCAGGAAAGGATGGTGCGTACACAATATGATAGCATAGCGTAGGACCATACGGTCAGAGTATGTACTCAATGTAGGAGGGATGATGGCCTGGGGACCCATCTGGCCATCTCCCTCCCCGCCGGCACTCTTGTAGCCTGGAGACAAATTTTCCGTCTTGCTATTCCCCTAAAAGTCAATTATGGTGTCCTTCCTTCATTGTACTGGTGGCCCCCTCGGCACAGGGGGTATTCCCTCAACACCTATCTCAGCTGCCAGGGAAGTCGCGTCCTGGCGCCTCAGCTTGTGGAGATGTAGAAACATTATGCAGAGTAGCGTGTACGTGGAGACTGCAGTGCCACGCACCAAAGATCGTGGTGCCGATCTGTTTGTGGCTTTACTCCGAGCCCAGGGGGTGCAGCAGGTGATGGCACTTACCGGTGGGGCGATTATGGAAGGGATGGATGCCTTACAGGCAGCCGAGCATCTGGATATGCGTATTTTCCAGACTGAACCAGGCGCTGCCTGGGCGGCCATGGGATACGCTCGCGTCACGGGCCGGGTCGGCGTCTGTGTCGTGACTTCAGGGCCAGGAGCAACGAATACCATTACGGCCATCGCCGATGCCCATCGCGACAATATCCCCCTGGTCATTATTACCGGGCAAGTCCCCACATCTGCACGCAACACGGATGCTTTCCAGGAAACGAACATCGTGGAGATTGCGGCCCCGACGGCCAAAAAGGTGTTTTATTTGAACCGCCTTGAGGATATGTCAGCAGTCGTCAGTGAAGCGTTCCACATCGCCACCCAGGGGCGGCCAGGACCGGTGCTCATCGATTTGACCAAAGACGCCCAGCAGGCTCGCGTGCACCCTGACGCGTTTCCGGCAGCGGTTCCACGGATGTCCGCCTCATCATCTGCACACCTGCAAAACCTCCCAGACGCCGCGCTGGATGATGTCGTCACCCTCCTGCGCCAGGCTGAGCGCCCGGTGATCATTGCAGGGTACGGAGTCTTGCTGGCGAATGCCCGGCGCGAACTGCAGCAGCTCCTCCAGGTGGTGCCTTGCCCCGTGGTGCATACCCTGCCAGGCAAGGCGGCCCTCCCCACGGCCCACCCGTACAACTACGGCATGCTGGGGATGCACGGCTTCTACATCAGTAACTGGATCGTGCATCATGCCGATCTCGTTGTGTCGTTGGGCTCACGCTACGATGACCGCATTACGGGTGATCCGCAACGCTTTGCCCCACAGGCCAAACGTCTCATTCACTTCGATATTGCCCCAGAGCAAATCGCCAAAGTGCTTCCGGAACGCAAGCTGGGGGTGGTGGCGGACCTCAAAGCCTCTCTCGCGGCGCTGCAGCGTCGGCTCGAGCGCACCCCACTTGACTTCCCACGCTGGCGTCGGGCCATTACGGAGGTCGAGAAGCAGTATCCTTCCACCTACGCGCGCCGTCCGGAGTGGCTGCAAACGCAATATGCCCTAGAAGTGCTGAACGAGGTGGTTCAACAGCAGGTAGCGCGGACAGGGCAACAGGTGACCTACACCACGGAGGTGGGTGACCACCAGATGTGGGCCGGTCAGTATGTGGCGCTGCAGGATGGCTGGCAGTTCATCACCTCCAGTGGTCAAGGCGCGATGGGTTCTGGCTTGCCTATGGCGATTGGCGCGCAGCTGGCGCATCCTGCCTCCCTGGTCATTTGTCTGGCTGGCGATGGCAGCCTACGCTTTTCCGAAGCCGAGCTGGAAACCATCTGGGAGTATGACCTCCCCGTCAAAACACTGGTGTTTAATAATGATGGCTATGGCATTGTGCGGATGTGGAACCACCGCTTCTACGAGGGACGAGAAACTGGGGTGGTCAAACGCCACAAGGACTGGACCCTCCTGGCCCGTGGTAACGGTTTTGACGCAAGTTGTGTGGATCGTGTCACCGCGCCAGCCGACTTGGTTCCCGTGCTGCGGCGCGCGCTCTCCCATCGGCATCCCCACTTCATCGAGCTTGTGACGCCGTATGAGGAGTGTCTGCCGCTGATGCCGCCAGGGCAATCGTTTAATGAGATGATTCTTTAGTGCTGCGCACGGCCATTGCCTCGCCAGTTTGGTGGGGTGGGTCGACACCTATCCTTCTGACGAGCAGGAGGCGGCGCTTGGTGGAGGATATATGGCTATGGTACTCGTAGGCGTTGAGAGGTGGAAAGGATGGCTACCCTAAAAATCGACGGGGCACGTTTCATCGTCACCGTCGACCCGGAGCGGCGCATTATACGTGATGGCTCGATTCTCATCGAGGGACAGCGCATCGTGCAGGTTGGCAAGGCGACGGCGTTACAGCATGTGGCTGCTGACCGGGTCATCGACGCGCGCGAGATGGTCGTCACGCCGGGTTTCTGCAACAACCACATGCACATTAGCTACGCTCATGCCACCCGCGGGATCTTCCCAGACAACCTTGATCCCATGGTCTACCTGTCCAACGTGTTCACACTGCAAGGCGCCATGACCGAGGAGGACGAGTATTACACCACCCTTCTGGGGATTACCGAACTGCTCCAGTATGGCACGACCTGCTTCGTTGATCCGGGCAGCACGAAGTATCTCGATGCCTGTCTCCAGGCCTACGAAGAAGCGGGCTGCCGGATTGTGGTGGGAGAACATGTGACGGATAAGCCGAACCCGATGCGTCTGCCGGTCTATCCCCTCGACGAAGCCGTGCAGCGTATGGAGAGCACGATCCAGCGTTATGACCACCGTCTCGACGACCGGGTGCGGGCCTGGGCCATGCCGTTCGATGCATCATTCTGTTCGGACGAACTGCTTACCGCGGCGAAGGGGCTCGCTGACCGCTACCACACCGGGATTACCCTGCACCAGTCCAACCGCCCATCAACGGTGCAGATGTATCTCGACAGCTATGGCAAGCGTCCTGTGGAGTACTTAGAAGCCCTGGGGGTCCTCGGCCCCAACATGCTCCTGTCGCATGTCATTGATATCGATACGCGCGAGCTGGAAGCCATCGCCCGTACGGATACAAAGACGGTGATGTGTCCCACCGCCGCCCTGAAGCTTGGCTCACGTATGACCGCCACGGCGTTGCTCCCAGAAATGGTCGCACGCGGCATCTGCGTCAGCCTTGGTACCGACGCTGGCAATAACTCGAATCTGCTCGAGACGCTGCGCTCGATGTATCTGGTGGCGGTGCTGTACAAGGATGCGCGCGGCACGACCAATGTTGTGCCGGCGGAACTGGCCGTAGAGCTGGCGACGCTGCACGGGGCCCGCGCCCTGGGGCTGGAGCATGACATTGGCTCGATTGCCGTCGGCAAAAAAGCCGATCTGGTCCTGTTTGATACCCGCCGTCCTGAGTGGAGAACGCTCTTCAATCCGATCAACTCTCTGGTCTACAATGCTGATGGTCGCAGTGTGCATACAGTCATTGTGGATGGTCGCATCGTCGTCGAAGACCATACCCCCTGCTACGTGGACGCCTGGGAGCTGATACGCAAGGTGCAGACCCTGGGCGAGCGTCTCCTCGAACGCACTGGCATTCACTTTGCGCCGCGCTGGCCTATAGTGTAATGATGCTATCATCACAGGCTCAAGAGCTGGTTAGAAGGTGTCGCTGTTGCATCCAACCAGCGCTTACGGAATTTCTGGAACGCTTTCCCGGCCCCCCGCGCCTGCCTACATGCCAGGCATTACGCTGACGCTCTTGACATATTTGACGTTCGCAGTTGAGAGGTATGAGTTATCCCCAGTAGGCGTGGATAAAGACATAAAGCCTTGCTCATCAAAAGACCACAGCCTCCCCTGACACATGCAGGTGACCTCGTCCGCAGGCAACAGCACACGCGTTCCTCGTCCCCCGAAGTCCTCTACACGTCTGTGACTCGGTGCAATGCGTCGGGGGTGTAGTAGGTTGGGAGCTCGGCGAGGTGCTGCTGGCACATCGCGCAGCTCGTGATCTGTCGCACGTGCGCCGCTGGATTAAGCACCGTCCTGGCCCAGGTGCGGAACTTCCGATAGTTGTCGAAAAGCATATTGGGAGGGGTATGGAGGTCTCCAAGTCGGAAGTGGGGGGCGGGATTCTCAATGGCAAAGGGGCAGGCGTGGAACTCCCCCGTCGCCTTGAGTACCGGGAAGCACAGGAGGCAGCCCGGGTGCCCGTGATAATCGGGCTCCCGGTCCCGGTCGAACACCATCCCTGCCCCAGCGCCGGCATGGTAGAGCACCTTGTACCCGGAGAAGAGCCGCATGGGATTGGCCCGCGACCACGCCTCAAGGAGCGCCTTGGCGGGCGCCGGCAACGGGTCCGCATCCCGCCCCAGATAAATGGAATAGTTCAGCACGGCCTCGCTCTGCGGCTCGCTCTCCAGGAGGCGGATTAGGGTGCGGGCTTTGATGCCATTCGAGTAGATCGTGAAGAGGCCCTGGAAGCCGCGTTCGCGCAGGAAACGCATCGCCTGCAGCAGGCTGTCGCTGTGCAGCGTGGGCTCACCCCCGTAGAACTTGATGTTGCCGTCCGTGGCCACGGCGGCGAGGGCACCCTCGAGTACGCGCGTGGTGTGGGCGGTGTACCACCCCTGGGGGGAGCCAAATACCGTGCACCAGGCGCAGGCGCGGTTACAGAAATTGCCGTCGTAGAGGTAGAGCTCGCGGAGCACACCATCCTGCGCGTGGAAGGTCTCGACACTCTCGTGAAAGGTGATGGGCCGCAGCTGCGGGTCGCGGTGCGAGTCGTTCAGGCGTGTCATTCAAGCCCCAATCGTAGGTGTTGTAGACGACCGCATACTCGGCGATGGCCTCGAACGGCTCACCCGTGTGCTCGGCCACAAACTGGAGCACGCCGCGCCGGTACTCGGCGGTGGAGTTGGCCTCGCCCGCAAAGTCTTCGGCGTACATGCGGAAGAGGCGTGACACAAAGATCTTCTGCTGAGCGCGATCGATGCGGCAGTTCCACTCGCTCGCCAGGAACTGCTGGGTGGCCGCGCGCAGCGTCTGCCGGATGCCATCGGGTGCGAACGCCTGCGGGCGCATCGGCGGACAGCCATTCGAGGCACAGTTGAGCGCGAAGTGGATGCGCGGTTCGCGGAACCGTCCACGGAGAATGCGGTGCTCAATGTCATTCAGGCTTAGAAGAGTACCCCCGGCAAGGTGACGCGCGCGGGTGAAGAACTGGCCATCGCGGACCTTCCACACCGAGCGGATCGGATATTCCTCAATGACCGCTGCGAGCACGAAGGCGTTGTAGGCGTTGATCCAGTACGCCAGGGCGTGCTCGGCAGTGGGAAAGCACGCGGGTGTCGTGCCGGGGCTGGCCGTGCCGAGCTGTACCACGAAGCGAGTCAGCAGGTCGCGGTGGCGCGCCAGAAGCTCGTAGTCCACCTTCCCTTCGGGGGTGACGATGGCGCCCAGGAGTTCCGTCCAGAGTGCATAGTCAAAGGGCGCCGGGTGTGTCGCGGCGAGTCCAGGCTCGGTCATGGCAGGTCTCCTCGGCTATCCGTGTCCATTCGCTACACCTAGTCGAGCGCTCGGAGACGATCTCCAAGCGCAATATCGCCTTCTGTGAGCACTTGGGCCCACAAAGTGGTCCCGGTCAACGCGGCGCAGGCGTCCTGCTGGGCCGTCTCAGGGGAGGCACAGGTGCGGTGCGGTGCCAGCCCGCGCAACGTGACGCTCCCAATGCAAAAGCGGTGTCCCACCAACTGGTGGAGGGCATAGCCGCGCATCACGATATTGCGTCGGGCACGAGCGCCCGGATCTCCGGTGGCCCCCGTCCTGACCAGGGTATCGAGCGCTTCCTGCTCCACCAGCGTGACATCGCTCTGCCCGGCGTTAGCGTGGGCCTCGCTGCTACGATGCGCATAAAAGCGGTCGCCTGCAATGCCGCGTCCGGGCACCAGATGGGCCGTGGTCAGTGCCAGCATGGGCGCGCCGGCGGCTCGTGCAATGTAGAGGGCAACCACGCAACCTTCCATACGATCACCTCCAGCGCTACGGTGTGACAACCGCGCACGCTTCGCATTGCCTGGCCTATCGTAGCACAGATCGACCCGCCAGTCGCCACGAATCGACGTGGATGCTCCGTTGCTGATACAGTTGCCAAATGCGCAGTGGCTATTCGGGGAACAGTACCGGTCGCCAGGAGATAAGTGCCAAACGCCCAGGCTGAGCGCCCTTGACTATATACCCTTCAGGCGTCTCGAGCAGTAACTCTCGCATGGCTGTCTGAAGTAGCTCGTCCTGCGCGGTGCCAGGCTGGACAAACAGGCGGTGCCTGAGGATGTCCAAGGCTCTGTCCCACGTCTTCAGGGCTCTGGAGGGGATGGCCTCAAACATTTCGAGGTCGGGATAGATGCCCATGTCCCACAGCACCGGCATACATTCGATAGCACCAGGGAGTTCCTGTTTGTCCTCACCATGCACCCAGCACCCAGTGCGGCGCGGCCGCCCCGCCGGCGCGCCCCGGAGCAAGGCAGAGCGCGATGCGGCGCGGTCTGGACAGGCGCCGCAGGATGGGGGAGGGTAGGGCCATCAGGGGGGCTCTGGGGCGAAGGCCTCGGGAAGGGCGGCTGGGAAATGCGGGGGGGACCACCAATGTCATGCTCTGTTGCTTCCGTGCATCGGGGATAACATGAAAATCAATGTGGCTTTGACAGGCCATGGCGCTACCCAGTTGACTTCATTGCCATGGAGCTTCAGGATTACAGTGTCATGGATTGTGGATTGATGCGCCATGAGCGGCCTGATACGCTCGTAGAGGGGAAAGATAGGGCGTTTGGATTAGCTGCCATACGGACCGCCTTTGCCGTAGATCATGAGGCGATACCCCTGCCAGTCCATCTGCTCCTTGGCGAGGCCAGCCAGCTCCGAGACGCGCAAGCCAGTGTCGAGTAGGGTCCAGACAATGAGGCACTCCTCGTGCGTCTCACTGTGGCATGCTTGTGGTACCGCACAGTGCCGCGAGCAATTGGAGGAGAAAGCCCACGATGAGCAAAAAGAAACCGCAGACGGTCAACGGAAATGATCGATAGGGAGGCGGCTCATGCAGGGACGCGCTCCGAGCCCCGATCTTCAGAGAGCCGAGTTTGGCACCCAGATCGAGGAGGGGTCTGACATACCAGGGTCGTTGCTGGACATCGTACTCGAAAGAATCTGTGTAGTTCTCCCTGAGATACCGCAAGAAGGCGGCACCCTTCATTACTTCCCCCATACCCAGGATGACCACCCCGACGAGGTCGAGAAACAATCCAAGTACGGTGAGAATCTTCATGCTCCACCAGAGTACAGATGCGTGTCGTTCACTGTCAGATTCTCTTGAGTCGTACATTATAAGGAAAGACGATACAGGAGGAGAGGTGCACAAGCAGCAACGGCCACTCCGGAGAGTGGCCGTCTCTTGCTATCCGCTATCTAAGCGTATGCCGCTCGTGTGCATGCATACACCACCCTCGCCGGTTTACCAGCGGGAGCGGCTAGGCTCACGACGCGGTTCACGCGGCTTGGCTTCGTTGACC
>WNFT01007331.1_pt1 | contig 10037 bp, 13 predicted proteins | sample 5400191 | NCBI WGS metagenome assembly WNFT01 (sample SAMN13153359, study PRJNA577476) | soil metagenome | isolation source: 80 cm saprolite under Madrone tree | place: USA:California | collected 2016-06-14 | reverse complement strand
ACATCGTAGTTCTGGTCGCCGATGTTGCCCTTCAATGCGCCCAAGTCGACGAACCCGGCCTGCTTGGCCGCGTCCTCGCTCTGGACATCGCCCGCAGCCACCAGGTACACGCGGACGTCGGGCCCGTTGGATGTCGCGAACTCAGTGAGCCGCAGCACGCGACGGCCGTCAGGCAGGCGATAGATCGTGGCCAGCCCGCCCGTCTTGTGAGCGTTCCTGTGGAACCGGCCACCGGCGAGCTTCACGGGTTGGTCGGCGGCTATCGCGGACGGCGCCATCGCCGGGCGGCGGGAAACGGCTCGTTGACGGTCTTACTGATGACCAGTGCATCGGGCCGGAATAGGTACCACAGCGCGGCAACTGCCACGACCGCCGTGCCGCCGATGATGGATGTGCGGGTAGTCATTGTTGTCTTCCTTCCTCAGTGAGTGCCAGAGTAGGGGCGCGGCGCACCGCGCCCCTCCGGGTGTCAATGATTCCTAGAAAGCCGCGAGGCCCCTCGTCCCGGCGGGAAGTCCCCCGACCGGCCCCAGAGGGGTGAGGTGGCCGTCCCGCTCGATGCGGAACGCGTGGATTGCCGGGGTGGCGTTCGTCCCCAACACGTACAGGAAGTGGCTGTTTCCACTCAGCGTGACATCGTTCACCCCACCACTGATCACGGCGCTGGCCCCGTTCGCGTCGATGAGGCTGATCGAGCCATCGGGCGCGATGGCGAAGCCCGAAACCGAGCCGCTCCCGTTGGCGGTGAAGCCGAAGCGCCTGTCGTTGGTCACGACGGCCCAGCAAGGCGCGCCCTGGTGGGTGAGCACGGCGCCACTCACGACCTGGAGATCGCCGCCCCGTCCCAGGATGTAGGACGATGCCGAGCCCGGGGCCGCGGCTTCAGACACGAGCAGCAGGTCACGCAGGCCGAACGCGAAGCCGAACGGCGTCCCGCCGGCGGACGTGAACGACGTGCGAGCGCCGGCCGCGCCATTCGCGTCCACGCCGTACACGTCGAGCAGATTGGTGTTCTTCTCGGTCACGACCAGGCGGCGGCCGTCGGGGCTGAACGACACCTGCGCCGGCCCGACGTTGCTGCCGGAGAGCGGCTGGGTGGAGCCGGGGATCGGCGTGAGCCCGCCGGTCGCGCCGACCGTGAATCCGCTGATGTTGCCGTCGCCGCCCGCGTTCAGCACATAGAGCACGTTGCCGTGCACGGTGAGGCTGATCGGCAGCGTGCCGCCGGACCCCGTGCGGCTCGCGAGCGACAGGCCCGCCGGGCCCACGCTGAACACGGAGACGTCGTTCGAGCCGGCGTTCACGGCGAACAGCCGGCGCCCGTCGTCGCTCAGGGCGACGGCGCCTTGCGAGCCCAGCCCGCCGCCCGTCCCCGTTCCGCCCGTCGCGATGGTGCCGGCCGCGGTGAGTGTGCCGTCGGCGGCACGATCGAAGACGGCGACCGCATTGCCGGCCACCTGGTTGGTGAGCGTGTAGACGGCGCGCTGCCCGTCCAGGGCGCCGTCGGCGCGCTGCGCCTCGAGCGACGTCTCGAGCGACGCGGCCGGGTTGGTGACGGCGCGGTTCTGCTCGCACGCAGCGAGAGCCGCGGTGGCGAGCGCGAGGAAAGCGAGGTGCTTCGTCATGGAGCGAAACCTCCCGAGAGTTGTGGACTGACCTTGTCTGCTTCTCGGGAAGTAACGCTGACTTGCGGCACAGCGGATCTAGCGCGCGCGCGTTATGAGAGGGTTCTCATACTCCTCTCAGGGCGGCATGCGGCGGTCGTGAAAGCTCGATGAAGACTGGCCCTACTTCCGCTCGGGATGGCCCTTCGGGTGCTGCGGTTGTTGCGTGGCGATGTAGGTGACGGCATCCCAAGCGTTGTGAATGCCGATGAACAGGAGCAGCAGCGCCGTCGCGCCAATCAGCAAGAGGCACGTCGGAGGGTCCCGCTGGAGGAGGAGGGCCGCCACCAGCAGCGTCACGTACGCGATGAACGGAAAGGCGCAGTGCCACAGCCAGTCCTCCAGCACCGGCACGTAGCGCGTCTGCCCGCGCGCCCGCCTGATGACGACCACCATGTACGCGATCCCCGCCACACCCACGGCGCTGAGCGCCAGCCCCGCGTGCGAGACCGCACGCCAGGGCACGCTCAGGATCGCCGACATGAGCAACACCGCGCAGAAATGGACGACGGTGGGCGTGCCAAAGGCGCCCACCTCCGGCCCGAGGGAGCGCGCCTCGGCGCCGAGCACGACCACCACAAATTGCAGACCGGTCAGCGCCGCTGCGGACGAGCCGATGATGACGTAAAAGTTTTCCCAGGCGCTGAACGGCGACACGGTAGCTGGCTCCACGACGACCAATGTACCTGTCTCCCTCGAACCGTCCATGGCGCATAGGGGCCTGCGTAACCGACCCCGGGCGCGAGCCCGGGGCCCAGCTACCCGTTACCCAACATGGCCACCACCTGCCGAATCCGCTCCGCGTCCGTCACACTCCACTCGTACTCGCTCCGCGGCGCGGGGTTGCCGATCGTGACCTCCGGGGCGCGAAACGTCATGCCGCTCCGCTGCGTCACCGCGCCCGTGAGATGCACCTCCGTCACGCCCGTCGCCCGCACCAGGGTCGTGACATTCTCTTCTGTGATACCGCCTCCTGGAAGAACGACGATGCGACCCGCCGCCTGCCGGACCAATCCGGCAATTACCTCCGCGCCGTCCGGCGCAGTCGCCGCCTGGCCCGAGGTAAGCACCCGCTCCACGCCGAGCGCGATCAGCGTCTCGAGCGCGCGGCCCGCGTCGCGGCATACGTCGAAGGCACGGTGAAACGTCACCTGCAGCGGCCGGGCAGCGTCGATCAGCTCGCGGGTCCGGTCCGCGTCGATGTCCCCGTCCGCGCGTAGCGCGCCCGTGACGATGCCCTGCACACCTGTCTCCTTGGCGCGGCGAATGTCCTCGAGCATCACCGCGAGCTCGCCGGCAGAATAGAGAAAGTCACCGCCGCGCGGCCGGATTAACACGAAGATCGGGATGGTGAGCCGCGAGTTGCAGACCGCGAGCGTGCCCGCGGACGGGGTCGTGCCGCCCTCAATCAGGTTGGCGCAGAGCTCGATCCGGTGCGCGCCGCCGCGGGCCGCGGCGAGCGCGGATTCGATGGAGTCGACGCAGGCTTCGACGAGGACGGCAGCGGGCGTGGGGCGAAGATAACTCACACTCTCCCGCCGAGATGCAGCAGCAAGATCACCAGCGCCAGTAGCCCCGCGGCACTCCGGACCGCGTGCAGGCGGTTCCATCGCGCGAGCAGCGCCGCAGCCCGCGGCGACGCCTCGTCGAGCGCGGGATCGAGCAGCTGCTTGTTGGTAGGGAAAATGATTACGAGCGTGAACGGAACGACGGCTCCGAGAAGCAAGCCGGCCACCAGCACGGGGGTACCGCGGCCCTGGAGCGACGCGCCGAGCGCGGCGACGAGGCCCCCGATCGCAAGACTCGCTTGCATGACGGTGGCACGGCGGTAGCTGGGGCGCCATTGGCGCAGGGCGGCCGCCGTCCCGCACTCGAGTCGGGCGGGATGCTCGACCACGTTGACATAGATGGCGGCACCGGCGAACAGACCGGTGCAGAGTGTTGCGAGCAGCTCGAGGAGCATTGGGCCCTGTGTCCTAAGCGGACTCGTCCGTCTTGTCGCCCAGCTGCTCGACTACCAGCCGCAAGCGCGCGACCGCCGTCTCGAGCAGCCACCGGTCCACGTCGAGGAGTATGCCCTGGTCCAGGGCGTAGGTCAGCAGGCCGAGCGCCGCGTGGATCTGGTCGCCGGCGGTTTCCAGGTCAAGCCGCCGCTCGAGCCCGGTGCGGCGCTGGCTGCCCTTCCGGCGCTCCACCTCAACCGGCGTCTGCTCGTTCCGGCGATCGGCACCGCTGCGCCGCTCGGATTTCGCTCGGCGATTCTTGCGTTGGGTGGCCATGGACTCCGAATCTGCAGCGCGCCGCGTCGGCGCGCGAACATCGCGCGCCACCCACACCTCGTTGCCCCGGGCGCCCCTCTTACGGAATCCCCCCATCTGGTGCAGTTTGGGACGTTAGGGAGACACGTGTGATGCTTAGGTCGGAGTCGCGTGTGTGGCGCAGGTGTGCCGCGCGCGTCGCGGTATTGGCCGTGGCAGCGTGCGGCGGGAGCCAGCAGGGTCTCATCGGACCGGGCCGGGCGGCGAAACTCGCCATCCTCGTCCAGCCGAGCGCTGCGACGGCGGGTGCCCTGATAACCCCCGCCGTGCAGGTCGCAATCCAGGATGCTTCGGGGCGAGTCGTCACGACATCGACCAACCTCGTCACGCTGGCCATCGGGTCTAATCCGGGAGGCGGGGCGCTTTCCGGGACGCCGATCGGAAGCCCGGTCAACGGTGTGGCGACCTTCGCGAACCTGAGCATCGAACGAGCCGGGAACGGCTACACCCTTACCGCGTCCGCCCCCGGCTTGGCAGGTGCGACGAGCGGCGCGTTCGCCATCGCCGCCGGGGCGGCGACGCGACTCGGTTTCACGGTGCATCCGAGCAATGCCAGAACAGGCGCGGTGATCAGCCCGGCGGTCCAGGTCGCGATTCAGGACGCCTTCGGCAACGCCGTGGCGACGGCGACGACCCTTGTGACAGCGGCGCTTGGGAACAACCCGGGCGGCGGCACGCTCTCGGGGACGACGACGGCTAGTCCAATAAACGGCAGAGCGACATTTTCGGACTTGAGTGTCGACAAGGCTGGGACAGGTTACACGCTCGCGGCGTCCGCCACCGGCCTCACCGACGCGACGAGCATCGCCTTCAACATCAACCCCCCGCTGATCTTTACCACCATCGCTGCCGGCGGCTCAGGCTCAGGATCACATACCTGTGGCGTGACGACGGCCGGTGCCATCTACTGCTGGGGCTCTAACAGTCGCGGCCAGATTGGCGACAATAGCGGCATCGATCAGCATGCCCCGGCGCTCGTGCAGGCCCCGGCGGGCGTCCTGTTCCAGGCTGTCAGTGCCGGCGGGCAGCATACCTGCGCAGTCACGACCACCGGCGATGCCTATTGTTGGGGGCGAAACGAGTTCGGACGACTCGGCGACGGCGCGGGTACCGACCGAAGGACTCCTGTTCGGGTCGCAGCGCCGGCCGGCGTGACGTTCACCTCCGTGAGCGCCGGGGCGGCGCACAGCTGCGGGGTCACGACCACCGGAATCGGCTACTGCTGGGGCTTCAACGGCGACGGCGAGATCGGCGATAACACGACTCTGAACAGGCTGACGCCAAAGGTCATCGCGGGTAGCCTCAGCTTGAGCATCCCAGCCGCAGGTCTCAGCCACTCCTGCGCAGTTACGACGGGTCCGAGCGCGATGGCGTACTGTTGGGGATTCAACGACAAGGGGCAGCTCGGGGACGGGACCACAACGCAGCGATTCGTCCCGACCCGCACGCAGCAGTAGCACCCCTGGCCCGACCCCCGATGTAGACCTCCGACGGTGAGGTCGATTGTGTAGCGGGGGCATTGCCCCCCATCTTCCAAGCACCGGTCACAACAGGCACGGGCATGGTCGGACGGGAGCAGCACCACAGGGTCGACCGGCGGGTCCTGCCGCCCCGCCGCGGTGACAGCGAGCGCCGTGCGGGCGAGCGTCGCCTGGAAGTCATCTCGCTCGATGAGGAGCGGCGCGACCAGGCCGAGCGACGCCGGGCCACCGATCGCCGCCAGCCCACGGGTCGGCGCCAGGTCGAGACGCGCGCCGACAGGCTGGTCGTGCTGGTGGTGAGCGACCACGAGGACGAAGCCCGGCGCGTGCGCGATCTCCTGACCGCCGCCGATCCGGACCGATTCGGTGTGGCAGCCTCGGCGCCGCAGGCATCGCTCGCTCGCCTGGCGAAGGGTGGAGTGGACGTCGTGCTCCTCGCCATGTCGCTCTCCGCCCGCCGGGGCTTCGCGACCTTTACCGAGCTGCGTGCGCTGGCGCCCGCCGTGCCGTTTCTCTTTTTCTCGGACGCCGAGGACGAGCGCAACGGCCTCGAAGCCGTGCGCGCCGGGGCGCAGGACTTCCTCGTGAACAGCGAGGTCGACGGTCCGGTCCTGGCCCACGCCCTCCGGCTCGCAATCGAGCGGAACCGCCTCCATGCGGCGCTCCTCGACCTCGCCCTCGTGGACGATTTGACGGGCCTGTACAACCGGCGCGGCTTCCTGACGCTCGCGACGCGGGATCTCCGCCTCGCGCGCCGCGGCAATGAAACGCTGCTCGTGGCGTTCGCCGACCTGGATGATCTGAAGGGCGTGAACGATACCGCGGGCCACGCGGTGGGCGATCGCGCGTTGCGCGACTCCGCCGCCCTTCTGCGGCAGACGTTTCGCGACTCGGACCTGGTGGCCCGGATCGGCGGCGATGAATACGCCGTGCTGGTGCGCCACGCAGGGCCCGAGAGCGCCGGCGTCCTCGCCGAGCGACTGAAGCGACAGGTGCGCGAATTCAACCGCCGCGCGGGGCGGCCCTATCAGCTCTCGATCAGCCTCGGTTTCGCGACGCACAAGGCGAGCAGCCTCGGCTCGGTGGCCGGCCTGCTCGACCGCGCCGACCGCGAGCTGTACCGCGACAAGCGGCGCAAGCACGACGCCGGCTGACCAGGACCCCGTGCCGGTCAGGCGCAAACCGCGTCGCACCGATCCCCACCGCTCGATCCGCGACCACGTCGTCGAGCTGCTCGAGGGGGGTCACGCCCACGTGACGTTCGAGGACGCGATCGCCGCCTGGCCGTCCCAGCTCCGGGGCGCTAAACCCTCCGGCCAACCCTTCACTCCGTGGCGCCTGCTCGAGCACATCCGCATCTCACAGTGGGACATCGTCGGGTTCACGAAGAGCGCGAAGCACGTTTCGCCGGAGTGGCCGGCGGGCTACTGGCCCCCGAGCGACGCGCCACCCGATGCTGCCGCGTGGGAGAAAAGCGTGGCCCAGGTGAAGCGCGACGTCCAGACCATGCAACGACTGGTGCGCGACCCGGGAACGGACCTGTTCGCGCGCATCCCGCACGGCACCGGTCAAACGGTGCTGCGCGAAGCGCTCGTCCTTGCCGATCACAACTCGTATCACCTGGGACAGCTGGTAGTGCTGCGACGCCTGTTGGGCGCCTGGAAGGCGGACTAGGGATGGGAGCGATCCGGTTTCCGAGCCCCATCGGGGACCTCGTGATGACTGCGTCCGACTTCGGGCTCACCGGCGTGTGGTTCCCGGGTAAGGGGCCCGTCGCGGCCGCCCGGCCGGATGACGAGCGTGGACCAGCGAGCGCACTACTTGCCCGAGCGTCGGAGCAGCTCGCCGAGTACTTCGCCGGGACCCGCACGACGTTCGACCTCCCGCTGGACGCGGGCGGCACGGCGTTCGAGCGGCGCGTGTGGGATGTCCTGCGCACCATTCCGTACGGGACGACCCTGAGCTACGGCGAGCTGGCCCGACGCTTGGGCGACCCGCGTGCGACCCGCGCCGTGGGCGCCGCCAATGGGAAAAATCCCATCCCCATCATCGTCCCGTGTCATCGCGTCATCGGGGCGAACGGAGCACTCACCGGCTTCGGTGGAGGCCTGGAGCGCAAACGCTGGCTGCTCGAGCATGAAGGGGCGCTGACGACCACGATCCCCTTCTAAATGCGGAGATGGCTGACGTACCGCGGGGCGACTTACCGCTCGAACGCCGCCTCGATCTCTTGAGCCGGCTCGAGCGGCGCATCGGTCAAATTGGTGAGGATCGCGACGACCACATGTGAATCGCGATCCAGGCCAAACGCGGTCGTTCCGCCGACGGAGCCGCCGCCGTGGAATGCCCAGCGATGCCCCAAGCTGTCGGTCCTCACGAACCACCCGATCCCGTAGCCCGTCTTTAGCCTGGGATAAAGGAGACTGACGCACATGGATTTTTCATTCGACGCGGCAGTTGAAGTCCTGACCCGCACCCCTGGCACGCTCCGGAGCATGCTGCGCGGGCTCCCTTCCCCGTGGACGGACGGCAACGAAGGCCCCGACACGTGGAGTCCTCAGGAGATCGTGGGCCACCTGATTCACGGCGAAGAAACCGACTGGATCCCGCGGGCGAAGATCATCCTCACGAAAGGGGAATCGCAGGCGTTCGAGCCGTTCGACCGATTCGCCCAGGCCCGGCGATTCGCGGGCTGGTCTCTGGAGCGACTGCTGGATCGATTTGGTGAGTTGCGTGCAGACGGTGTCGCGACGTTGCGACGCTGGCGGCTGACACCGGAGCAGCTCGCGCTGCGGGGCCGGCATCCCGAGCTGGGTCAGGTGACGCTCTCCCAGCTGCTCGCATCGTGGGTCGTTCACGACCTGGGTCACATCGCCCAGATCTCGCGCGTGATGGCGAAGCAATACACGGCGGCCGTGGGACCCTGGAAGGCCTATCTGCCGGTGCTCACGCGCTAGGCGGTTGACACGGTAGTCCCGCGGTGCGACCCTAACCCCGAGCGTCGAGCCCTTCATGCGCCCTGCCAGCCGAACCGTCATCCAAACCGTCCCGGTCCCGATCGAGCGGGTGTTCGCCCTGCTCACCGACCCGAATCGGATGGCGGAGTGGCTCCCCGGATGCGGCGGGTCCCAGAGCGACAAGCCGCTCCGCAAGGGCGTGCGCTTCAAGGTGCGGTTCGGCCAGCGCATGACCGAATTCGAGGTCGTGGACTTCGCCCCGCCGACGACGTTCGGCTGGGTGGAGCGGGGTGGACGCAACGGCTGGAAGACCTTCTTCCGGCTCGATCCGTCGGCGCAGTCGACCGCGGTGACGGTGCGTGACGTGTGGGCCCCGCGGACACTCATTGCCTGGCTGCGCGGCCGGCTCTTCGAGAAGCGCCGGGTGAACACACAGCTCGAGGCGATCCTCGCGAACGTTCGAAAGATCCTCGCGCCTTGAAGCGCCGAAGCGTCCCGCGCCGGCTGGCCGCCGTCGCCATCGGCTGCCTCCTGGTTGCCGGTCCGGTCCACGCGCAGACGCTCGAGCTGCGCTTCTTCGATGTCGGCCAGGGTGATGCGGCGCTCATCGTCACGCCTGAGGGAAAGCGAGTCCTGGTCGACGCGGGTCCTGGCGCGTCGCCCGTCGTGCCCTACCTGCGGTCACATCACTACGACACGCTCGATTTGATCGTCGCCTCGCACAATCACACCGATCATATCGGCGGAATGGCGGCCGTGATCGCCTCGACGGTGGTGCGCGCCTACGTGGATAATGGCATTCCCCACACGACCGCCACGTACCAGGGCACGCTGCGCGCGGTGGCAGGGAGTGGGGCGCAGTACCTCAAGGCGACCGCGCGGACTATTACCGTGGGCTCCGCGCGGCTGCGGGTTCTGCCGCCACCTTCTCGGCAAGTCGATCAAAACAACGGGTCCGTGGGGATCTTGCTCGAGTACGGGGAGTTCCGGGCGCTCCTCACCGGGGATTCGGAGCAGGACGAGCTCGGCTCCTGGCTCCAGCACGAGTCCGTTCCACGAGTGACGGTCGTGAAGGTCGCCCACCACGGCAGTCGGAACGGCACCACGGCTGCGTGGGTGCAAGCGACGCGCCCACAAGTTGCCGTGATCTCGGTGGGGGCAGGGAACTCGTACGGACACCCCGCGCCGCGGGTCATCGAGCTGTGGCAGAGCGCAGGGGCGCGGGTGTACCGCACCGACCGGGACGGCGCGGTGATCATTGAAGCCCAGCGCAACGGCAGCTATATCGTTCTCAACGAGCATTCCGGCCCCAGGAGAGGCGGGCCGATGCCCGCGCTTGGCGCACAGGAGGGCGACTCGAGCGGCCAGGCGCCTCGTGCCTGCTGCCGCGTCTGCACGCGGGGAAAGGCTTGCGGCAGCTCGTGCATCAATCGCGGATACCAATGCCGGCAACCGCCGGGCTGCGCCTGCGACGCGAGGCCATGAGCGAATGAGCGATCGGGACGTGTTCTATTCGGTCGACCGGCTGGAGCGAGCGGTCGCCGTGCTGGTCGGGGACGACGGTGTCGCCCTGGATGTGCTCAAGAAGACACTGCCGGTCAAAGTGCGCGAGGGCGT